>Ga0316204_10004694_pt1 | contig 24055 bp, 16 predicted proteins | sample 6monrhotite_MG_2_FD_205661 | JGI IMG/M metagenome (GOLD analysis project Ga0316204, IMG submission 205661) | Microbial mat bacterial communities from mineral coupon in-situ incubated in ocean water Damariscotta River, Maine, United States -... | ecosystem: Environmental > Aquatic > Marine >... | reverse complement strand
ACCTGTACGCGGGTGTTCTTCGACATCGCCATCAAGGACGACCGGGTCGACTACCAGGCCTTCGAGCGCGACACCATCGACGTGATGCAGCGCAACTGGGTGGGCACCAGCGTGGCGTCCATGCAGATCGGCCGCTTCCTGACCGACATCACCCGGGGGGCCATCCGGCACCGGGTCCGCGCGCCGCAGAACTACACCATGTTCTTCAAGGCGCTGCTGACGACCGAGGGCCTCGCCAAGTCGCTCATCCCGGAGATGGACCCGCTGGCGGCGGCGCGGCCCTTTGTGGAGCGGCTGGTGGCCGAGCGCTTCGGGGAGCAGCGCTTCAAGGAGGATCTCTTCTACAACGCGGTCACCCTCGCCTCCCTGGCCCGCCGCCTGCCGGTGACGCTCTCGCAGGTGATGGACGACCTGGACCGCCAGCAGCTGCACCTCCAGCTGCACCACTACCAGGACGCCGACGAGGCGCTGGCCCGGGACCGCCGTCAGAACCGCATGATCCTTGGGCTGATGGCCGTCGCCAGCGCCATCTGCGGCTCCATGACCATCAGCTCGGGCATCTACCCGCTGCTCAGCATCCCGCTGGTCACCTGGGTCTTCTACATGCTGGCGATCCTCTTCGGCCTCTCCAGCCTCTGGATGACCGTGCGAAACCGCGGCTGATCAGGACTGATCGAGGGCCAGCATGGCGCCGGCGGCCTCGACGCGGAGCACGATGGGCTCGCTGGTGAGCCAGGGGATCAGCGCCATCCGGTCCTCCGGGGTGCCGGCGGTGGCGAGGGCCTGGAGGGCTTCGAGGACGACAGTGGACTCGGAGTCGTCCAGGGCGGCGCGCAGAGCGGCGTGGACCTGGCGATCGGTGCGCCGCCACTCCGAGGGTGGGCCCTTGCTCGCGAGGTAGCCGGCGAGGGCCCGGACGGCGAGCTGGCGGCTCTCGCGGTCGGCGCTGTCGAGGGCGGCCCAGGCGACGTCCAGCTTGCCCTCACCCTGGGAGAAGCGCACGAGGTTGGCGTACTGGCGTACGGCGTCGGGGCCCTGAGCGCGGGCCCGGGAGAGGAGGGCGTCGGAGGCGGGCATGGGGTTGGCGGCGAGGTAGTCCATCGCCTCCATGCGGACCTCCGGGTTCGGATCGGAGAGCGCGGTCCGGAAGAGGGACTCGCCGCGGGTGTTGCCGAGCTGCATCAGGGCCAACCCGATGGGCAGCACCAGCTCCTCCTCCACCCGGCTCGACGCCTCGATGAGGGCGGGGCCCAGCTCGGTCAGGCCGGAGGCGCCGACGTCCTCGAAGAAGCCCAGCTCCAGCGGCAGCTCACCCAGGGCCAGGGAGCGCTGCAGGTCGGCCAGCGCCTCGGCGTCACCCATGCGGGCGGCGGCGAGAGACAGCGGCACGCGCTGCCAGTAGGTCAAGCCCTTCGAGGCGGACTTCAGCGCGTCGATCAGATCGGTCCGGCCCGTCTGCGCCAGGGCGAAGGCCGCCGCGCCGCGCACGTAGGGCTCCACATCGTCGCGGCGAACCAGCTCCGCCAGCAGCTCGGCGCTCTCGGGCTCGTCCAGTCGATCGGCCAGCGCGTCGACGGCGAGGCCCTGGACGTAGGAGTGCGGGTCGTACAGCGCGCGGGCGCCCCACTGGCCGCCCCCCGGCGCGGGCTCGTAGCGGATCAGCAGATCCAGCGCGCGGCCCCGGGCGGAGACATCGAGGGAGCCGGCGGCGTCCACCAGGACCGGCAGGGGCTCGGCGGAGGTATCCTCCGAGGTCGCGGCCAGCGCCTCGGGGGCGGGACCGGTCGCCGGGGTGCGGCAGCCCATCAGGGCCAGGGCGAGGAGGAGGTTCATGTCGGAGGGGCCTTACTCAAGCAGCGCCTGGATGCGGGCCTGGGCGTTCTGGTAGGTGGGGTTTCCGCGGTTGTCGATCAGCACGAGCACCTGGTTGTAGTGCCCCATGGCGCGGTCGGGCTGGTTCGCCTGCTCCATGGTCTTGCCCTTCTTGAACTCGGTGCTGGCCATGGTCTCGAGCTGGGCCTGGGCCTCGCCGAGCTTGGACTGCGCCGAGGCGTTGTAGGGGTCGATGCGCAGGGTCTCGCGGAACTTGGCGCGGGCGCCGAGGAAGTCGCCGCCGCGCATGGCCGCGAGGCCGGCCTGGTAGGACTCGCGGGCGCCGCGGGCCATCTCGGACTTGGCGCGGCGGATGCCCTCCTCCGCCTTGGGGGCGGTGGAGGTCTTGCGATCCATGTCCTTGACGAGCACCTGCTCGAAGTACTTGATGGCCGCGTTGTAGTTGGAGCGGGAGAGCTCGCCCTGGCCCTGCTCGTAGAGCGCCTCGACCTCCTTCTCGAGCTTCTGGAGGTTGTAGCTGGCGGCGGCCACGGCGGCGTTGCCGATGCGCTGCCCCAGATCCTCCTTGGCGGCGATCAGCTCCGCGTCGCCGCTGTTGACCTCCAGCGCCTCGTCGATCTTGGTCTGGGCGGGCCGGAGCTGGTAGGCGTTCTTCTTGGCCTCCTCGTAGGCAGCCAGCGCCTCGTCCCTGACCTTCTGGCGCTCGGCATCGTCCATCGCGCGCTCGGCGACGCTGGCCTGCATCGCCTGGATGGTGATGAACTCGCAGGAGAGGAAGCCCATGCGCTTGGCGGCTTCGTGGCTGGGGTCGAGCTGGATGACCTTGAGGAACTTGTCGGCGGCCTCCAGGTACTTGGCGCCCTGGAAGAGGCGCATGCCCTCGTCCATCTGGCGGTTGATCTGGGCGAGGCGGAGCTGGTCGTCCTCGGTCATGGTGCCGATGTCGGTGACTTCGTCGCTGCTGGTGCCGCCGCCGCTGCGGAGGCTGCCGCCAGCGAGGTCGAAGACCTTGCGACCGCCGACGCCGATGAGGCTCAAGATGAGCAGGCCGCCGGAGATGCGGTTGATGGGCTTGGCCCAGAAGCCGTCGCTCTTGACCTTCAGCTTCTTCTGCTTGCGGCGCTTCTTGCCGCGGCGCTTCTTGCCGCCGCCGCCGCTGACGTCCATCTCCATCCCGCCGAAGCCACCGTCCGCGACGGCCGCGCCCAGATCGGGCGGCGGGCCCATGTTCGGCGGCGACGCGCCAGGATGCGCGCCGCCCGGCATGGCGAAGGGGGCGGCGCCGCCAGGCGCCGCGAACGCGGGCGGCGGCGCGCCAGGGGCGCCGGGTGGGGGCGCGAACGGGGGCGGGGCACCTCCTGGCGCGGCGAACTGAGGGGGCGCCCCCATCGGCGGCGCGGTCGCTTGAGGTGGGGGGGCGGCGAAGGGCATGGGCGCGGCGGCCGGGGGCGGAAGCTCCTCCTCGGGGCTGGCGTCCGTGGCTTCGCCCACCGCGTCGTAGGCGGGCGGGGCGACAGGGTGATCGGGCTCGCTCTTCCAGGGCGAGTCGTTGCCGGCCGGGGCGCCAAAGCCGCCGCCGCCGAAGCCGCCAGCGCCCGCCGCGAAGGCAGCGGGCGCGGCCGCGGAGTCGAAGCCGCTCGCGGGCGGCGGGGCGCTCTGCCAGGGTGAGTCGCCGCCGCTCAGGCCATCGCTGGAGGGCGTCGTCGGGGTGTGCGGGATGCCGGCGCGGGAGGGGGTCGTCCGCGCGGGCGGGAGGCCGCTGGCGGCCGCGGCGACGCCCGGCCCGAGGTCCGGGGGGGCGCCCCACTCGTCCGCGTCGGAGACCGGGTCCATGAAGGCCTCGGTGCGCTCCACGGGGGCCTCGTCCAGCACCTCGGTGTGGTAGGGCTGCTGGACCTGCTCGATGTACTTGAGCTCGGTCGCGCCGATGCGGATGACGTCGCCGTTGACCAGCGGGTGCTCCTGGACGCGGCGGTCGTTGACAGCGAGGCCGTTGGCGCTGCCCGCGTCGCGGATCCAGAAGCGGTTGCCGCGCAGCACGATCTCGGCGTGCAGGCGGGAAGCGGCGGGATCCTGCAGGACGATGTCCCGCTGATCCGCGCGGCCCATGGTCAGGCCCTCGGGGGAGATCTCGTAGCGGCTCTCCCGGGTGCCCTGGGCGCTCTCCAGCTCCAGCCGGGCGTCGGGGGCGTCGAACTCGCTCTCGGCGTCGATCGGGAGCGTCTCCTTCAGGACGATGGTCCGATCCGTGTGGTCCGTGCCTTCGACGATGGGCTCGATGATGCTGAACTTCAGCGTGAACGGCTCGATGGTGATGACATCGCCGTCCATGATCTGCTGGGACTGGATGCGCTGGTTGTTGAACCAGGATCCATTCCCCGAGCCGCTGTCCTCGAAGAGCACCGCGCCGCCCTCGATGACGACGCGGGCGTGCCTGCGGGAGACGCCGATGTCCGCGAGGCAGATCTCGTTGTCCTCCGCGCGGCCCAGGCGCAGCGCGCCGGACTCCAACGTCAGGGACTGATACGCGTTGCCGTCCTTCAGGATCGTCAGCGTGATGATAGGCGCGTGCACTACATGGACCTCCGCCCTCAAGTATAGATCACTTCGAGCCCGCGTCGCAGCGGCTCAAGGCGTCAAAAACGAGTGCGCGGAGGCGGCGCTCAGGAGCCTCAGTACTGGCGCATCACCGCCGAGCGGGCCTGATCCAGGTACTCCACGGTGCGGACGTGGATCTCGGCTTCCTCATCGGGCTCGAGGAGGAGCACGGTCTCCCAGGCGGCGATCGCCTGCTGGTACTGCATGGACTCGTAGTACTTGAAGCCCGCGTCGTAGTTCTCCTGGATGGAGAAGTCGATCTCCTGACCGACCTTCTCGATGCGGACCATGCAGATCTCACAGGAGGTCTCTGCGGTGACCGCGGCCTTGGCGGCCATCTGGTACTTGATGCGGGCGTCGTGCAGGCGGCCGGCGTTGTAGAGGGAGTGCCCCTGATCGACCAGCTCCTGCCAGGTGGTGTCCTCGGGCGGGTCGGGCCAGCCCTCCATGCCCATGGCTTCGCCGTCGGTGATGGTGCGGAGCGCGTCCTCCAGGCTGGTCGAGCTGCCGCCTGCTGAGGCTGTCCCCGGGGCGGAGCCCCCTTCGCCAGCGGTGGAGCCTTCGAGACCTGACAGGGCGGACTCCAGCGAGTACTCGCCGCCGCCGGTCGCGGGCTGGGCGCCCTCCGCGCCGCCGGTGCTGACCGCCTCGTCGCCGCCGCCGCCGCCGCCGGCCGCGCCGACCACGCCGATGAGGAGCACGACCACGCCGATGGCGACCACGAAGGGCCACTTCTTCATGCCCTTCTTCTCAGCGCCCGCGGAGGCCGCTGCGCTCAGGCTCATGTCGACCTGGAAGGCGGGCTCGCTGGAGGCGCCGGTGCCCTGCCTCTGGTCGATGCGGAACTCATGGGAGCCGACCATCACCTGATCACCGGGGCTCAGCTGCTTGTGGCTGCTGATCCGGTTGGTGTTGACGAACACGCCGTTGCGCGAGCCGGTGTCCTGCACCCAGAGGGCGCTGTTGTAGAGGATCACCCGCGCGTGATGGCGAGAGACGTCCGGATCGTCCAGACAGATGTCGTTCCCCGGGTCACGGCCGATCTGCAGGCCCTGCTCGGTGATGACGTACTGCTGGTTGGTCTGGCCGCCGTTCAGGCCGGTCAAGAGGAGCGGGGTCATGCGATCACCATCAAAGCAAACTCCAGCGCGTCGCCTGCGGCGTTGCGCTCGCCAGCAATGGTAATCCGCCGTTGTTCGCCGCCCACGACCGCAGGCTCAGCCACAACAGCGGCCTTACCGCTACCGACGATCCGTAGCATGGAGGTGATCTTAGCAGACATTGCGGGGTCGGTCATCAGCTCGATGATCGAAGCGTCCCGCGCGTCCTCCCTGCGGGCCTGGAAGACGTAGAGCGCGGCGTCGTTGATGTGAGTCACCCGGCCGCCGCCGTCCATGGCGACGACGGGGTAGGCGGAGGCCTGCACCAGCACCCCCAGCCGCTTGTCCTCGGCCGGCGCCACGGAGCCGCCCTCGCGGGCGCGGGCGAAGACCCGGTTGATGGAGTGGGCGAGGTCTTCGAGCTGCTTCCACTTGAGCGGCGACTTCACCTCGCTCATGTGGCCGCGCAGGACGAGCTCGGTGTCCTCTCGGAGCTGAGCGACGGGGAGCGCCGCGAGGCGGTAGAGGCCGATGCCCAGCAGCACCATGGTGACGCCGAGGGTGATCGCGAACATCACCACCCGGACGGTGGGACGGCCGATGCTGTCGGCCACCCCCGCCGCGTCGTAGACGAGGTAGGAGAAGCCGATGATCTGGACGGGCCCGCCCTCGGTCACCTGGCCCCGGATGGGCACGGCGATGGCGACGTAGGGCTCGTCGTCCATCCACTGGTACACCGCCTTGCGCTCCTTGGTGACCAGCTTGAAGATCTCCTTGGAGGAGATGGTGGTGTGGGCCTTCTCGGGCGGCGCCAGGACCGTGCCGCCGGTGTTGGCGAGGATGGCGCGCTTGACGCCGGCCTTGCCCTTGACCGGGCTCATCTCCATTCCCAGGCGCTCGGCGTTGGCCATGGCGCGGGCGTTGCGGTTGCCCAGCGACTCCGCCAGGGCGATGCCGCGCTCGATGGCGATCTCCTCGATGGAGCTGTTGGCGGAGCCGATCACCCCCCACAGCCCCACGACCGGCAGGAAGACCAGGAACATGACGCAGGCGGTCATCAGCCCGCCCAGCAGCACCGGCCAGGGCACCACCTTCAGCTTGTCGCGCAGGCCGCCGAGCTTGTCGCCGCCGCCGCCCTCCGCGGGGGACGCGGGCGGCGCGTTCGTGACCGCCTGTCCGCCGCCGCCGAAGCCAGCGTCAGCGCCGTCACCACCGAATGCACCGCCGCTGTCACCGCCGAAGGCGCCGCCGCCGCCGAAGCCACCCTCGGCGCCGCCGAAGCCACCCTCGGCGCCGCCGAAGCCACCGTCAGCGCCGCCGAACCCACCGTCCGCGAAGGCCGCGTCGCCCGTGAGGGTGGGGCCGCTCATGGCGACGCCCGAGGGAGCGGGTTGCTGGGCGCCCAGCTCCGCGACTTCCCAGGGCGGGGGGCCGGCGTCGCCAGCGTCACCGGCGTCACCGCCGCCGAAGCCGCCGCCACCGCCTGCCCAGGGCGCCTCCCCGCTCTGATCGTCAGGGGCGATCGGGGCGGCGTCCTGCCGCTGGGGGACCGGCCGGAAGCGGGTCGCGTCCGGATCCTCCTCCTCCTCGGGCAGGTTGATGGGCTGGAGCGGCGGCGGAGCGGCCTCCTGGGGAGGCTGGTGCTGCGGCTGCTGCTGCTGCGGCTGCGGGGCCTGCGGCTGCGGGGCCGCCGTCTGCGGGTGATCGAGCGCCAGCAGGCAGTCGCCCACCTGCACCCGGTTGCCGTGTACGAGCTGAGCGGCCTCGACCTTCTGGCCGTCGACCTTCACGCCGTTGGAGCTGCCCAGATCCCGAACCACGCAGATCGCGCCCTGGACCTCGAACACGCAGTGCCGGCGGCTCACCCGTCGGCTGGGGAGATGGATGTCCACTCCAGGCTCCCGCCCGGCCACGAACTGACCATCAGCGAGCGAAAAAGCGACCCCCGGCTGGGGCCCCTGAAGCACCACGATCCTCATTCAGCAGTCCTCAACTCTAGCTTATCGCCCAGCTCGGTTCCGGACGCCGAGATTACCCCAACCGGCAACTCGATGGCGTAGCGCGCCCCCCGATAGACCTTCGTGAGTCGCCAGGGACGCAGCTCCTGGACGACCCCGACGACCACGCCCTCGCGGTCGGCGAACACCACATCCAGGGGGTAGCTCATGCCCCACATGTGCACGCTGTTGCAGGGCTCGATGACGAGCCCGGTGCCCTCGCTCAGCCCGCTGGTGCCGAGCAGCCCCCGGAGGCGCGTCAGGATCGTCCGGGCGTGGTCGGCGCGCTCGGCCAACGCGGAGCCCCGCGTAATGTTTCGGACCTCAATTGTATCAGGCACTTAGAGGCCGATGACCATGTCGCCGTAGATGAAGTTCAGCGCGATGGGTCCGAAGATGACGACGAACACCGCGGGCATGATGCAGAGGATCAGCGGGAAGAGGATCTTCTGCGAGGCGTAGGCGCCCTGGCGCTCCGCGCGCTGGAAGCGCTGGGTGCGGATCAGATCGGACTGGGCGCGGAGCACCGGCCCCACCGAGGCGCCGAGGATGTCGGCCTGAATCAGCAGCGCCGAGAACGATCGGGTCTCGGGCATGTCGGTGCGGTAGGAGAAGTTCCGGAGCGCCTGCTGGCGGCTGGCGCCGAGCTGGATCTCGCCGAGCATGTAGGAGAACTCATCGACCAGCGGGCCGGCCTTGGCCTTCTCGCAGACCTTGCCGATGCCGGAGATGAAGTCCAGTCCAGCCTCGACCGAGAGGGTCAGGAGGTCCATCACGTAGGGCAGGGAGCGGCGGATGTTGGCCTGCCGCTCCTGGACCTGGCCGTCGATCCAGGCGTCGGGGAAGAAGCAGCCGATGGTCAGGGCGATCGCGTGCGCCCAGATGGGGGTGTCCCAGCCCACGATGGTCTCGGCGAGCAGGCCGACGAACATGCCCCAGAAGACGCTCATCATGATGAGCTTGTAGGCGAGGAACTCGTCGGAGGTCAGCCCGCCCGCCATGCCGGCGTTGATGAACTTCTTTTCGATCCAGAGGCGGTACTTCGTCAGCCGCATCCACTTCACGAGCGGCAGCATGAAGCTGAACAGGGGCCGCAGCGCGGTGACGAGGGGGCTGACCTCGTTGGAGACCCCGCCGACGCCTAGACGCTCCTCGATCTCCTGCTTCTCGCCGGAGGGCATGAGCTGGAAGGCGATGTAGAACAGGCCTATCCAGAAGATCGCCAGGATGATGAGATAGGGTACGGGCAGCATGCTTCGCATACTACCGCGTGAGGCTACGGAAGAGAATCCTGATCGCCCACCGCGACGGCCTCCAGCGCCTCCACGGGCACCGGGTGTCCGGTAAACAGCTCAAATGACAGCGCGCCCTGGTGCAACAACATGCCGAGGCCGTCCAGGGTCCGCAGACCGCGAGCGGCGCAGGTCGTCATCCGGGGGGGCTCCGCCATCCAATAGTTGATGTCGCACCACACCGCGGTCGACGGCAGGGCGTGGATGTCGAAGGCGCGCACCAGCGGCTCCGCGCCAGGGCCCAGGCAGTTGACCACCAGGTCGAAGCGCGGCGCGGCGGCGTTGAAGACGACTGGATCCAGCGGCATGGGCCGGAAGGGGATGTGCGGCATGCTGCGAGCGAGGTGCTCGCAGGCCGAGGCCGCGCGGCCGTAGGTGCGGTTGACGAGGTGGACCTCCTGGGCGTCCGCCGCCCCCAGGCTCGCGGCCACCGCCCGCCCCGCCCCGCCAGCGCCCAGCACCGCGCAGATGGCGCCTCCGGGCCGCCACCCGAGCCGCCGCTGCAGATCCTGGACCAGCCCCTCACCGTCGGTGTTGTAGCCCGTGAGGTGGCCGCCCACGTTGACGATCACATTGACCGCGCCTGCCTCCTCGGCGGCGATGGTCAGGCGATCAAGGTGCGGGATGACGCGCTCCTTGAAGGGCGCGGTCAGGTTGACCCCCGCGAGATCCAGCGTGCGGATGGCGCCGGCGACCCGGTCCGCCCGGTCCGGGTGCACGTCGAAGCCCAGATAGACCGCGTCCAGCCCCAGCCGGGCGAACTGGGTCGTGTGCATCGCGGGGGACAGCGAGTGCTTGACCGGGTGTCCGATCAGTCCGAAGACCCGGGTGCGTCCGGAGATACCCGCGAGCACCCCGGCGTTCACCCGTCCTCGCCCAGGATCTCCCGAGCGCGCGCGATGTCCTCCTGAATCTGAGCCGCCAGGGCCTCGGGGCCGGCGAAGCGCCGCTCGCCGCGGATGTGCGCCACAAACTCCAGCGCGATGTCCGCGCCGTAGAGGTCGCCGGTGTAGTCCAGCAGGTGGGCCTCGACCCGGTAGCGACGCCCCTCGAAGGTCGGCCGGATGCCCAGGTTGGCGACCCCCGCCCAGCGGCCGGTCGCCTCGCCGGACGTCACCGACACCCGCACCGCGTAGACGCCGTTGTCGGGCAGCAGCTCGGCGGTGGTGTTGAGGTTGGCGGTGGGGAAGCCGAGCTCCCGCCCGCGCCGGTCCCCGTGCACGACCTGACCGCGCATCTCGTAGCTGCGGCCGAGCATGGCGGCGGCGTCGGCGACGCGACCCTCGGCGACAGCCTCCCGGATTCGCGAGGAGGAGGGTCGGGCCTCGTCGAGGTGCAGCACGTCGACCTGGTGCACCGGCAGGTCGGGCAGCAGCCGGTTCAGATCCTCGGTGCGCCCCTCGCGGCGGCGACCGAAGCGGAAGTCGTGGCCGACCACCAGCGACGACGGCGCCAGGCGGCGCGCCAGCACTTCCCGGGCGAACCACTCCGCGCTGCGCTCGGCGTACTCCAGGTCGAAGGGCTCCACCACGACATGATCGACGCCGACCTCCCCGAGCCGATCGATGCGCTGCTCGAGCGTCATGATCCGGGGCGGGCAGCGCTCGGGCTGGAGCACCACGCGCGGCGGCGGGGAGAAGGTGAAGACGCAGGCAGGGACACCGTCCTCACGGGCGCGCTCGACGACCGCCTGGAGGAGGTGCATGTGCCCGAGGTGGACGCCGTCAAAGTTGCCGATCGTCAACGCGGGGCCTGGCTTGGACCGGGCGTAGCTTGCAGAGCTTCGGAAGACCTGTGCCATGGAGCCGGCATCTATCACGGGTAGGCTCAGGCTGCCTTCTTGCCCCAGCTCTCGGGGGTCCAGATCTTCGGCTTCCCGAAGTAGTAGCCCTGGAACAGGTGGGCGCCGCAGCCGCGAAGGCACTCGGCCTCCTCGGCGGTCTCGACGCCCTCCGCCAGCAGCTGCGCCGCGGTGGCGTCGGCGAACTTGGCCAGCAGATCCACCAGCCGCTGCTTGCGGGGCTCGCGGTCCACGTCCCGGACGATGCCCATGTCCACCTTGATGTACGTGGGCTGCAGATCCGCCAGGATGCCCAGCGAGTTGTAGCCGCTGCCGAGGTCGTCGACGGCGATGTGGAACCCGGCGATCTGGAGCTGCTCGACCACCTGCTCCCAGTCGGGGCACTCGGTCAGCGGCTTGCGCTCGGTGATCTCGATGGTGCAGCGGTCCGCATACTCCAGCACCGGCGCCAGCGTGTGGCTCAGGAGCCTTGGATCGCTGAGCTGATCCGGGTGCAGGTTCAGGAAGAGCTGGGACTCCGGCGCCAGGCTCGGGAGGAGCTCGGCGGCCCGCTCGGAGACCACGCGGCCGAGCTCGTTGAGCATCCCGGCCTTCTCGGCCACGTTCAGCACCGACAGCGGCCCGTCCAGCACCGGGTGGGAGGAGCGCAGGAGCGCCTCGTAGCCGAAGGGCCGCCCGTCGGTGTAGACGATGGGCTGGAGCGCGAGCCGCAGGTAGCCGCCGGAGAGGCACTGCTCGAACATGGCGCGCTCGAGCTTGTGGACCGCCCGCTCCTGGATCTTCTGGACGTCCACCCAGCGCAGCCGCGAGGCGTAGGCGTCCTCCAGCATCTCCACCAGCTCCTGTGGCTCGAAGGGCTTCTGCACCACGCGCATGATCTCGCCGCGGTTCACGGCCGCGACCACCAGCGGGAAGTCCCGGCGCCCGGTCATCAAGACCCGGATGCAGGCGGGCTGGCACTCGCGCAGCTCCGAGAGCACCTTCAGGCCGTTCCGGCCAGGCATCTCGTAGTCCACCAGCGCCACATCGAAGGGGAGCTCATTGGCCTCCCGGAGCGCCTCATTTCCATCCGCCGCGACCACTACGGAGTACCCGTGGCGGGAGAGCAGACGACTGATCGTCTTTCGGATCAGAGGCTCATCGTCAACTACAAGTACCCGCCGCATTGAACTCCCCAGGCCAGAGTCACGCTCCCAGTGACATCGGATCGTCTCGAGATCCACATGAGCGCTCGCGCCCGCCCCACGCCGGTTAGGATGGCGGCCCCGAGAGGTAGCCCATGCTCCGAGTCCTGATCGCCGACAAGCTCTCCGACGTCGCCCGTGCCGGTCTCCAGGAGGGGGGCTGTGAGGTGCACATTCACCCCGAGCTGAAGGGCGATGCGCTGAGCGACGCGCTCCGCTCGCTGGATCCGGACGTCCTGGTGGTGCGCTCCACCAAGGTCCAGGCCCCCCAGTTCGAGGCCGCCCGCTCCCTGACGCTGGTGATCCGCGCAGGGGCTGGCGTCAACACCATCGACCTCTCCGCCGCCAGCGCCCGGGGCGTCTACGTCTGCAACTGCCCAGGCACCAACGCCGCCGCGGTAGCCGAGCTCACCTGGGCGCACATCCTGAACGCGGATCGACGGGTCGCCGACAACGTCCAGGCGCTGCGCGAGGGGCACTGGAAGAAGAAGGTCTTCGCCAAGAACACCCGCGGCCTGAAGGGCCGCACCCTCGGGGTGATCGGCTTCGGCGACATCGGGCGCGCCGTCGCGGATATCGGGCGGGGCTTCGGCATGGACGTGGTCGTGTGGAGCCGCTCGCTCACCGACGCTCAGGCGGAGGTCGCGGGCGTTCGCCGGGCGGACTCCGCGGCGGACGCGGCCCGGGCCTCGGATGTCGTCACCGTGCACCTCGCCCTCACCCCCGCGACCCGGGGCTTCGCCGGCGCCGTGTTCTTCGACGCGCTGCGGCCGGGCGCCATCTTCGTCAACACCTCCCGCGGGGACGTGGTGGACGAGGCCTCGCTGGAGAAGGCGATCCGCGAGAAGGGCGTGCGCGCCGGCCTCGACGTCTTCTGCGGGGAGCCCTCCGCCGATGGCCAGTGGGCCTGCGGCCTCGCCAGCCTGGACGGCGTCTACGGCACGCACCACATCGGCGCCTCCACCGATCAGGCCCAGGACGCCGTGGCCGAGGAGGTCTGCCGCGTGGCCCTGACCTTCCTCTCCACGGGCGCCCCGCCCAACTGCGTCAACCTCGCGGTCCGGACCCCGGCGACCCACCTGCTGATCGTGCGCCACCAGGACAAGGTCGGCGTGCTCGCCGGCGTGCTGGACGTCCTGCGGAAGGCGGACGTCAACGTCGGCAAGATGGAGAACATCATCTTCTCCGCCCCCGACAGCCTCTCCGGAGGCTCCGCCTGCGCCAGGATCCAGATCTCCAATCTGCCTGACGAAGCCGCGCTGGCGAGCCTGAGCGCCAGCGACACCATCTTCGACATCAAGACCGTCCCCCTCGACTGAGGGGCAGCGAGGTTTCCAATGAGCCACGGACGCATCCACAACTTCTCCGCGGGCCCCGCGGTGCTGCCGCTCCCCGTGCTGGAGGAGCTGCGAGAGACTCTGCCCAACCTCGAAGGCACCGGCGTCGGGCTGATGGAGATCTCCCACCGCTCCTCGACCTTCGTGGACATCTTCGAGCGCGCCCGCGAGCGGGTGAAGCGCGTGCTGGGCCTGCCCGACAGCTACACCGTGCTCTTCCTCCAGGGCGGCGCCTCCAGCCAGTTCCTGATGGTGCCCTGGAACCTGCTCCATGGCGGCGCCTGCGACTACATCGACACCGGCGTCTGGTCCACCAAGGCCGTCAAGGAGGCGGGGCGCTTCGGCGAGGTGCATGTCCCCTGGTCCGGGAAGTCCACCGAGTACCTGGAGACGCCCTCCAGCTGGTCGTCGACCCCCGGCGCGGTCTACACCCACTACACCTCGAACAACACCATCTACGGCACCCAGTTCCACCACGTCCCGGACGTCGGTGACGCCATGCTGGTCTGCGACGCGAGCTCCGACATCGCGAGCCGCCCCCAGCCCTACGAGGAGATGGACGTCATCTACGCGGGCGCCCAGAAGAACCTCGGCCCCGCCGGCGTCACCCTCATCGCCCTCTCCGAGCGCGCGCTGGCTCGCGCGCGCGCCTCCGACGCCCCCACGATGCTCGCCTACGCGACCCACGTGGACAAGAAGGGCATGTTCAACACCCCCAACACCCTCGGCATCTGGGTGCTGGAGCGGGTGCTGGCCTGGGTGGAGGAGCAGGGCCTCGACGCGGTCGCCGCGCGCAACAAGTCCCGCTCCGACCGCCTCTACGAGCTGCTCGACGGCTCGGACTTCTGGCTGCCCCACGCCTCCTCGGACAGCCGCAGCCAGATGAACATCACCTGGCGCCTCGCCGACGCGGCGCTGGAGCCGGTCCTGATTCAGGAGGCCCTGGACGCCGGGCTCTCCGGCCTGAAGGGCCACCGCTCGGTGGGCGGCCTCCGCGCCAGCATGTACAACGCCCTGCCCGACGCCAGCGCCGACGCGCTGCTCAGCTTCCTCCAGGAGTTCGAGCGCGCCCGGGGCTGATCACTCCCCGGAGTCGCCCCGCTGAGAGCCCACCCCGGCGCTGAAGCCGTGGGTGATGCTCGGGCCGCCGGGCCGCCCGCGGTCGCCGCCGGGCCCGAAGGCCCGGACCCGCTCCGCCAGCGCCGCCTCGGTCATGGGATCGTGGCCCTTGAGCGGGCGCTCGGGGGTGCTCTCCAGGTACAGCGACTGCGAGGGGAAGGCGAAGGAGACGCCGAGATCATCGGCGAGCCGCAGGAACTCCAGGAACATGCGCGAGCGCTCCACCAGCTCCTCGTGCCAGTTGGGCACGTCGAGGAAGCAGTACACCATGATGTCCAGCGAGCTGGGCCCGAAGTCCCGGAAGTGCACCTCGTAGGAGTCCTTCCAGGTGTTGGGGTTGGCCGTGATGATGGCCCGGATGCCCTCGACCATCGCCTGGAGCTTGTCCGGCGGGGTGTCGTAGGTGAGCCCGAGGGTCGTCTTGACCCGACGGATCTTGCGGGCGCCCATGTTCTCCACATGCGCGGAGGTCATGCGGGAGTTGGGCACGGTGATGATGGAGTTGGTGAAGGCCCGGATGCGGGTGGAGCGGAAGCCGATCTCCTCGACCGTGCCCTCGACGCCGCCCTCGATGATCACCCAGTCGCCGAGCTGGAAGGGGCGATCGGTGAAGATGGTGATGGAGCCGAAGAGGTTGGCCAGCGTGTCCTTGGCCGCCAGCGCGAAGGCCAGACCGCCGATGCCGAGGCCGGCGATGAGGCTGCCCACGTCCACGTTCATGTTCTGGAGGACGAAGACCACCCCCAGCAGCACCGCCGTGGTCTTGGCGGCCTGCGCCACCAGCGGGACGAGCTGATCGTCCATTCGGGACTCGGTCCCGGCGGCCTTGTCCCGGAAGACCCCGGCCACCACATCGATCCAGCGCATCGCGATGATCACGGCGGAGAAGCTGATGATGAACTGAGCGCTGAAGAGCAGCGCCTGGGTGGGCCGGATGGAGAACTGGAGATCCGGGATGCCCGCGTAGATGATGAGCCCCACGGCGAGCCAACGCATCGGCCCGCGGGTGCGGTCAAACAGCTCGGGGTCGAAGTGCAGCCCGAGGCGCTGGACCCAGCTCAGCATCTGCTGGCGCAGCACGAGGTTGATCGTCAGCGAGACCAGGAAGCCCACGCAGACGAGCGCCACCAGATAGACGAACTGCCAGAGCTGGATGCCGCCGAGGGACCAGGGCGGGAAGACCGTCTGCAGCTTGGCGCTGACGCCGCTGAAGGTCTCGTTGTAGAGGGCGGGGGTGGCGGCGACGATCTCCTGCGACCACAGCCAGCGGCCGTCGACCTTCACCAACATCGCCTGGGGCAGGGCATCACCGACGAGGCTGACCCGTCCGCGTCCGGCCTCATCGACGTAGTCGGGGCTCTCGGACAGCTCGGGCACCGGGATCCAGTAGCCGCGCGCGTCCAGCACCTTCTTCAGCTTGATCGCGATGTCCTGGCCGTCCTGGCCCTCAGTCAGCTCCAGGCAGGTCGCGGCGTTGCCCGGGGAGTAGCTCTCGGGCTGAAGCCACGCGAGCAGGGAGTCCGCCGCCGCGCGCGGGTTCTCACAGGAGGGTGCCTCGACCGCGTGAGCGGGTGCGGCGATCAAGAGAAATGAGAGGAGCCAGAGGAGCATATCGAGGCGCCTGATGTGGAAAGCGGGCGATGTACTACGAACTTTCCAGCAAGACGTCAACCATCGCCGTCTCACTCCCTTGACAAGCGATCGCAACGACGTATTCTCATGGCGGATGGGGGGTATTGGAAGAAACCTGCTCAAGAATCCGGCCGCGGCCTCGATTGAGCCCACTACTAAGCGCTCGATTCTCAAGGGACATTGTTGATGAGCGATCAAAAAACGCGCTCCGCCGAGGGTGAGCCCTGGTGGCCGGAGTTCGTGGCAGAGTTCGGTAAGACCCCCCTCCGGGAGCTCGCCCGACGCTTCGAGACCAACCCCCGCCGTCTGCGCCGCGCAGCGCAGCGCAGCGGGTTGACCGAAGATCCGGAGAAGATCGAGACAGTGGTCGACAGGCTCGGTGCCTGCGCGGATATCACCCTGGCCGATGAGCTGGGCGTGACCGCGGAGGTCATCGCCGGCGCCAGGCGTCGTCGACAGGTCGCTGCCTTCGATCCCACCAAGGCGCCGCCCAAGCCGCCCAAGAAGGAGGCCGCCGCACCGGAGCCCGCCAGCGAGCGCGACTCCAGCGAGCGCCCCTCCAGCGAGCGCCCCTCCGACGAGCGCTCGTTCCGGGATCGCCCCCCTCGGGATCGCCCCCCTCGGGAGCGAGGCCGCGCGGAGCGGAAGGCCCGATACCGCCCCGACCCCGACGCGGTCGTTGTGGTTCGTCGGCGCCCCACCCCCGAGATAACCCCGGCCCCGCTGCCCTCTCAGGGCCTCGCCAACCTCACCAGGGCCCTCCAGCCCCGCGGTGAGGCCGGGGGCAGCACGCCCCGCCCACTGAGCGGCACCGAGCGCCCCCGGCGACGCCGGATCATCTCCAAGCCCAGCTCACGCGACGACTCCTCGGAGCCCGAGCCGGTCTCCGAAGCGCCGGTCCTCCCGAGGCTCCGAAAGCCGCGCAAGCCGCAGCCGTTCGCCGCGTCCGCTGTCCGCATCGTCGCCGCGGAGGAGGCCACCGACCTCGTGGACGAGCTGGTCGAAGACCTGATGGTCGACATGGTGGAGACCGAGCGGGCGCGCCCCAAGGTCTTCAAGGCACCGCCCCCCGCTCCCCGCAGCGTGAGCGCGCCGGTCACCGCGCCGGAGCCCTCCGAGGTGGTCGCGGTCGAGGCGCAGGCTCCCAGCGCCGACGCTCCGTTCTGGATCGCCACCGTGCACAGCGACGGCGAAGATCGGGACATCGTCATCCGCGCCGATACCGTGGTCGAGGCGGCCCGCATCGCCAGCGGACACGGCACCATCGCCCGCCTGAACCGGGCCGACCTGCTGTAGCCACCGGCTGCGTTCAATCCAGGACGTTGATCACCACGCCGCCGCGCAGCTTGGGCTCGAACCAGGTCGACTTGGGCGGCATGACCTGCCCGGCGTCCGCCACCAGGAACAGCTCGTCGAGCCCCGTCGGGTAGAGGCTGAAGGCCACCGCGACCTCGCCAGCGTCCACCGCGGCGGCGAGCGCGTCCGTGCCACGGATGCCGCCCACGAAGCGGACGCGGGTGTCCCGGCGGGGATCGGCGATGCCGAGCAGCGGCGCCAGCACCCGATCCTGCAGGGCCGCGACGTCCAGGTTGGCGACCGGGTCGGAGACCTCCAGGTGCGCCCGACGCCGCAGGGACCACCAGCGCCCCTCCAGGTACATGCGGACCTCGCCGCGGGCGGGCGGCGTGCCGCCGTCGGCCTCGGAGAGCTCGTAGTGCTCGGCGATGGCGGCCCGGAGGGCCTCGGGGGTGTGGCCATTCAGATCGGCCACCAGGCGGTTGTAGGCCATCACCTGGAGCTGGTCGTCCGGGAAGATGCCCGTCAGGAACCAGCGGTGCGCGCCCTCGCCGCCGATCGCCGCCGCGTTGCGGGAGGCGGCAGCGGAGCGGTGGTGTCCGTCGGCGATGTAGAGGGCCGGGACGTCGGCGAAGGCCGCGCGCAGCGCGTCGAGCGCCGCGCCCTCGACCCGCCAGAGGGCGTGCTGTACGCCGTCGTCGGTGGTCACGTCGAAGTCCGGAGCCGCCTCGGGCCAGGACATCAGCGACGACAACGCGTCGGTCTGTCGGTAGGTGAGGAAGACGAGGCCCACCTGAGCGCCGAGCGCGCGCATGTGGTCGACCCGGTCCTGCTCCTTGTCAGGGCGGGTGAACTCGTGCTTCTTGATGTCGCCCGCGTCGTACTCATCGACGGAGCAGAGCGCCATCAGGCCGAGCTGACGGTGGGTGCCCATGTGCTGGCCGTAGAGGTAGAAGCTGTCCGTCTCATCCCGCATGAGGGTGCCGTCGGCGCGCATGGCGTCGAGGTTCTCCCGGGCCAGCGCGTAGGCCGCCGCGCCGTGGGCGTCGGAGCCTTCGGTCAGGCCCACCTCGGGGCGCGTCACCCGCAGAAAGCTTCGGGGCAAGCGGGCCACGATCTCGCGGGCCTCGGCCTCAGAGAGCACATCATAGGGAGGGGCCAGCACTTCAGCGGCGAGGCCAGGGCCGGGGCGCACACCCCGAAACGGTCGAATCTGAGCCACAATGTCACTCCGGCAGCGAGTTGACCGCTGCCGTATCCCGACTACGTTTCCCGTGCCGCGTTCAGGTGAAGAGGAGCAAGGATCGATGGCGCAATTCTCAGCCTGGCTCGCCGGGCTCTTCTCCTCCGCTCCCACTCGCGGGCTCTCCGGCGACGATCGTAAGCTCGACGCCGCGGGCGTCCCCGGCACCTTCTTCCACGCCCGCCTCCATCGACACGAGTCCGAAGGCGACTTTGTGGAGAACCCGGCGCTCCTCTGGAGCACCCGGGGCTATGACGGCCGCAAGTACGGCCTGCGCGAGCACCTCGCCGAGCAGCGCGGCGAGGGCGACACCGCCCAGTTCACCGATGTGCTCGTCATCCTGAACGAGCGGGATCACCGCCAGAGCCTCGAGCGGCTGGCCGAGCCCTGGTCCGACGCGGCGACCCGCGCCCTGCACCGGGAGTTCCTGAGCTACTGCGACGACGAGAGCTTCCAGATCCTCCGCACCTCCCGGCCCGTGCGCTTCGGGCTCGTGGTGGACGGCGGCTCCGAGATCGGCGGCCTGAAGTTCGGCCTGAAGTCCGGCGAGTTCGTCACCGGCCTGCTGCCCAACTTCTACACCGGGCCCATCGCGACCTCCCGCCCCGTCATCGGGGTGCACCTGAACATCCCCGGCGCCTGGGAAGGCTACCGGGAGGTCGGCACTCTGTTCTCCGATCAGCTGATGTTCACCATCGGCAACCACGGCCTGGACTCCTTCCGGCACCCCGCCCTGGTCGAGCCCGGCCTGTACCGCCTCCAGCAGTACCTCGACGGCTCCTTCGTCCACATCGTCACCCCCGACGGCGAGTCCGACTACCACGTCTCCTCCGACGAGGACGGCGCCGGCCCCTCGGTCCTCACCATCGCCCAGGCCGACGGCGCGCCGGTCGCCTACCTCGTGCTGGCGGTGCTGGATCACACCGTCTACGACACCTCCAACGTCCGGCCCGACCCCGATCCCCCCGTCCAGGTGGTGATCGAGGAGAGCATGACCGTCGATCGGTCACCGGACATCCTGACGCCCCGGCCCGTCATCGAGCCCCCCGCGCCGCCGCCCCGTCAGCGCGACAGCCAGCCCCAGCAGAGCATGCCCCTGACGGGTCACCTCACCATCGTCCCCGACGCGGTCCGGGAGCGCATCTTCAGCCTGCGCGAGCGCGGCGCCCTGCTGCAGAAGGTCCACTTCTCCCGCTTCATGATGGGCTACGACGTCTTCGTCACCCGGACCGGCCAGATCTCCACCAGCACCCGCAGCCCCTCGGCGGTGTTCCAGGTCCGCGGCCGCAAGGTCCGCCTGCTGGTGCACGACCCGGAGCTGCGCCTGAACGGCCACCCGGCCGAGCTGGAGAAGCCCCTGGATCTCGGCGCCGCCGCCATGATCGAGGTCGCTGGCGCCCCCCTGGAGTACCGGGATCTCTCCGGCGTCACCGCCGAGGGCTGGCCCTACCTCGGGGAGATCCGCCGCCCCACCGGCTCGACCCACATGGTCTTCGGCGGCCGCTACCGGGTCGGCCGGGACCGCCGCTGCAAGGTGCGTCTGCCGGACGACCCCCACAACGGCAACATCCACTGGGATCCCTCCCGCATCAGCGGCGGCACCATCCGCACCCGCTCCGGCGAGGTGCCCCAGTCCCGCTTCTACACCGACTCCATCATGGTCGCCTCGGAGCACGCCGAGGTGGATCTACGCGACGCGCCGGTCCTCCAGAACATCGCCAGGCACTGCTTCACCTACGTGCGGCGCGGCGCGGACCTCTTCCCGCTCAGCCCCACCCAGTCCAAGAACGAGGGCCCCCGGGAGCTGGAGCTGACGCCCGGCGATGAGGTGCTCGTCGGCAACTGCCTCTTCCAGGTGAGCTACCCGCCGGACAAGCCCCGCGAGAAGATCAGCATGACCCCGTCGATCCTGGCGGGCGCGGCGGACACCCGAGCCGCGAATGAGGCGGACGCCGTCCCCGAGCTCGACGTCCCCGCCGCCGCCGGCCTCGGCGAGCACGGCGCCCCCCCGGAGCCGCCGCCGCCCTTCCACGGCATCGCCTCCTACGACTCCATCATCGTCGAGGGCGCCATCCGAGACGCCCCCGCCGCCGCCGGCCTCGGCGAGGCCGGCGACGCCCCGCCGCCGCCGCGCCCGTTCACCGGGGTCTCCAACTTCGACTCCCTCATCGGCGACCCCGAGGAGCTGCGCGCTCAGCTCGACGCCCCCGAGCGCGGCGGCCTGATGGACACCGCCGAGATCCCGGGCTTCCTCCCGGGGGTGGTCGAGTCGCCCCCCCCCCCGCCCGTGCTGCCCCCGCCGACGCCCCCACGAGCGGAGCCCCCGCCCCTGGAGCCCCCTCTCCTGACGCCCCCGCCCCTGACGCCGTCCGGCGGCCACGAGGCCGTAGTCTTCGTGGACGAGGACGAGTGGATGGTCGAGCTGGCCCGCCCCGCCCGGCTGGTGCTGGTGGGCTGGATGCTCGCCGGCGACGCCATCGTGGGCAACCACCGGGGCGCCCAGGTGGTCATCCCTGAGTCACGCGCCGAGGACGATCAGCTCTTCCAGCGCCGGGACTATCTGCGCCTGACGAAGATCCGGGGCCGCCGCGGCGCCGCCGCCCTCCTCTCCCCCTACGAGGCCAGCCTGAGCGACAAGGACGGCCACCCGGCCTCCACGCTGGAGCGCGCCGACGGCCTGACCCTCGAGGTCATCCGCCGGGACGTAGACGGCGAAGAGGACTTCCGGGCCCGGCTGACGCTGGGTGAGGATCCGGGCCTGCCGGATCCCCGGGCGAGGCTGCTGTCCATCGACATCCAGGATCGCCTAGTGGCCGCGCTGTTCACGCTCGGCCTGCCGCTGCAGACGCCGCGGCGGGTGACCTTCGGCGCCATCACCGCGGACGCGCTCTTCGACGGCCAGGGGCTCACCCTCTCGGGCTACCTGGACAGCTACCGCCAGGGCGATCGTTACGTGCCCTTCTTCGTCCGTCACGGTCTGGACAGCTTCCGCACCGTGCACGAGGACGGTCACGACCTGCAGCTGATTCCCGGCGACCGGCTCATCGTCGCCGGCGCCATCTACGAGCTGCAGGTTCCCTGACTGCGCAGCCGGTGCGGTCCTGCGGCTACAGCACCGCGCTGGGTTCGGCGATGCCGTCGAACTCATTCTCAGCGAGGGCCATGTCGCGGGTGAAGCGCCAGTCCTCGATAGCCCGATTGCGAATGCGAACAGACAGGGGGTCGATGACCTGGATGTCATTCGGCCGCAGGTCCACCTCACGCACGCCCTGGTAGAGCACCGCATCGGCGCCCATCAGGTTGGGCATCACGCCGCCGAAGATCATGCCCTCGCCCTTCCAGGCGGTGGCCGCGCGGGCCACAAAGGGGTTGTCAATCGGCGCGATCACCATCACATGTCGAATGCGACCCGCCATCAGCCAGCGGAAGCGCTGGCTCACCAGCTCAGCCACATCCGGCCCGGCGCGCAGCACGTGGATGCGACCCTGGTGCTTGGCCGGATCGAAGTGCACCCGCACATTGGAGGCGCCGCCCACGCTGGGCCCGTCCTTCTGGGAGAGGATCTCCCGGGGCTGGTCCAGGCGATCGTAGATCATCCTGAAGACGTCGCTGTCCAGCTCCGGGATCCAGACCTGTTGCGGCTCGTCCTCCCGTAGGCTGATGTAATAACTGATGGTGGATATCGGTTGCTGCCCGCGGGGCCCGCCGTCCGCCTCGTAGCGCACCCAGAAGGGCACACCAGCGAGCCGCAGCGCCGTAGGCGTGCCGATCTCCCGGACCTCGCGCTGGCCGCCCGTCTGGTGCGTCACGCAGCGCTGGTACAAGCCGCGGAGCTGCTGCTCCCTGGCCCAGTCGCTCACAGCGGACTTGAGCCGCCCCACGATGTCCTCGCCGCGCAGATGCTGCAGCACCATGCCGAGGCCCATCTCCCGGACTTCGTCCGAGGCGACCGGTGTACCAGCGATGGTGTACTCGTAGTAGGGCCGGATCGCAGCGAGGTGTCCCACGCAGCGATCGCCCTCCAATGCCAGGAACGACGCGAGGTGACCGCGACGGTTCAGTGTAAGGGTGGTCTCCGGCTCGTAGAGGTACGAGCGGTGAAAGGTCAACCCGTAGATGTCGTACACGCAACGAGCCAGCGCCTGAGCGTGTTCGAGGGTTTCCAACCGGGTGATTCGGATGTCCATACAGGTGCTCCCGAGACTTCTTGTCAGGTTGTACGGATCCGGCTGTAGGGCTCATGACCCTTCGCCTATCGGTCAAGCGGAATCCCCGTTTAGCGACCGGAGTAAACTTTTTTCATCGTTCTGAGATCACTGGTTTTATCTGATGTCCAACCGCTTCCAATCGTTGAGCGTCTTGGTGGAGGTCTCCATCGATCATGGGTGTGGCGGGTTGGTTTGATGTTGTCGGGGGTGGCTGGGTCGTCGGGGTTGGTTCGTCGGGGTCGGTTCGTCGGGGTCGGGTCGTCGGGGTCGGTGGGTACGGCTTGGTTTGACAGGGGTTTATGGGACTGGCGAGAGCGGTCTCGGCAGTCGCGGGCTCGGTGTTTGAGCGTCTCGTCGAGGCGCCGTCGTTCTGCCTGTTGTGTTGTTGGACTTCCCGACTGTCATTGGTGGCGCGGTGCCCCTGGGTAGATTCGACGTGTGCTCGCTGCGCTAACGAATCCCCGGACGATCCGTCAGCGTCAAGTCGACAGAGTTTGGTGGCCGGTGCCGTGCAGCTTGCGTCACACACGCCCGAATCTCCCTGGTCGGGGCACTTCGCCATTGGCGGTCCCAGGGCGCCCTCAGCCCGCAGGCAGACGACTGGACGTCTGGTAGCCCTCTAGAACCGACTGGAGGTAGCGAGGGCGTTCCTCTCGCTGACGTGACGGTATCGCCCTCCTCGACAGCGTTGGCGGGCTTACCGTCATCGAGCCCAGGAGGGGAGAGGAGAGAGGTACGGGGTGGGACCGGGACACAGGTTTGAGAGGCTCCGCACCCACTGTTGCTTCACCAACAGCCGCCCGTCGTTGCGCGGAGGACTGGTTGGGGAATGGGTCGTCACCACCAGGCTGGGTGTCTCAGGTTGCCAACCCGGGTGCGGGCTGAAGCCTTAGAGTCGACGGCGACAAACTCAGAAGGGCTGTCGCGGGCCGTGAGTCCTGAGAACGTTCTCGAGTTTCATCGCTCTGTCGCAGGTGCCGCCCAGGTTGGCGAACTGCGCCGGCAAGTCCGGTGGCGACGATGAATCCCCAAGCCAGTCCTCCGCGCAACGATTGGCGGCTGTTGGTGAAGCAACAGTGGGTGCGGAGCCTCTCAAACCTGTGTCCCGGTCCACCCCGTACCTCTCTCCTCTCCCCTCCTGGGCCCAGTGAGGGTAAGCCTACGCCGTTGTCGACGAGGGCGATACCGTCACGTCAGCGAGAGGAACCTGCTCGTGCCTCCAGTCGATCCTGGAAGGCTACAAGCGATCAGTCGTCTGCCTGCGAGCTGAGGGCGCCCTGGGACCGTTGTGGCGAAGTGCCCCGACCAGGGAGATTCGGGCGTGTGTGACGCAAGCTGCACGGCACCGGCCACCAGACCTTGTCGACTTGATACCGACGGCTCGTCCGGGGATTCGTTAGCGCAGCGAGCACACG
>Ga0316204_10004692_pt1 | contig 24062 bp, 21 predicted proteins | sample 6monrhotite_MG_2_FD_205661 | JGI IMG/M metagenome (GOLD analysis project Ga0316204, IMG submission 205661) | Microbial mat bacterial communities from mineral coupon in-situ incubated in ocean water Damariscotta River, Maine, United States -... | ecosystem: Environmental > Aquatic > Marine >... | reverse complement strand
CATGCATTCACCTACATACTCGAGTAATCCTCATATGTTATTAAAGCGATGAAAGTGGCTTTAACTACAAATGGTATCTTTCCAACAGTCAAGACTGATCCACTCATTTCTGTGTTTTTGAGACTGATTCGTGAATCAACACGACACTACTCGATCAATCACAATCATATATTCCACCAAGATTATTTATTTTATACATAACAGCCATATTTTTATAACTGGTCATTGTAAGTATTCTAAAAAAACACCTTAAGAAAGGGTTTGATGCAAATTAACCTTTGATCTTACTGGGAGTGTATCTATAGCATTTCAATTGATAGCAGCTAAAAGGCCTAATGATAAAATTTGCGATATTTAGATGACACCCTGACTTCAAAAGAACATAATGAACTAAAGAAACTTTTTTAACATGAGGGATTCTAAAGACTATGAACCTACTCAAGCCAACCACTTTCTTTACATTTCTGGCGCTTTCTATGCTGCTAACCGCTTGTAGCTCGCATATCCCAGCGGAAATAAAACAGCCTGTTAAAGATGCCCCTGATATTTTGAAAACACAGCTGAATCCAAGCCAACATAGCGGTCAGAATGTTCGCTGGGGCGGCACTATTTTACATGTCGAAAATAAACAAGATACCAGTTGGCTGAGCGTTGTTGGCTTCCCATTAAACAGCTATGGTCGCCCCTTGAAATCAGCTGAAAGCACTGGACGCTTTATCGCTATTGTAAATGAGTTCCTAGAACCAATAGTTTATACAAATGATAGACAGATCACCTTCAGTGGCACCTTTATAAAAACCGAATCACGCAAGGTAGGTGAGTATTCATATGACTACCCTATTATTGAAGTAGAGCATTACTACTTATGGCCAGTCGTCACCACACCAGATGCTAATCATCAACCTTACTGGTGGCACGACCCATGGTACGACCCATGGTACGATCCGTGGTACTACCCCGCTAACCCCTATCATTTACGGCCCAGACCTTAAGAGTTGTGATTATGCAAAGTACACTAATCAATAAATTACGATTTTTTACCGCTCTACTTCTATTCAGCATAATATCGAGTTGCTCAACATCGCCTGAATTTACTACAACACAGGTCGATAAAACACTAACACCTCAACGTGTTATTACAGAGCCCGAAAATAGCCTAAATAAAATAGCACTTTGGGGTGGCACTATTCTAGATACGCGAAATCTTGAAAACAGCACACAAATAGAAATACTTGGCTACCCACTAGACTCATCACATCGTCCCTTACTAGATAAAAAGCCATTAGGACGATTTATAGTATTACATAACGGATATCTGGAACCAGCTACCTATTCACAGGGGGAGCTGTTATCTGTTATAGGTAGCATAGGTGTAAACCAAAAAGGAAAAATTGGTGAGAAGCTATACACTTACCCTGTTATTAAAGCGGAAAAATTACATTTATGGTCTGCAAGTGATGGCCGTAGTAATACACGTTTTCATATTGGCATTGGAATACGCTTATAGCTAACTAACAAAGGAGTTTTATATAGAGGATAAAAATTAAATTCTAGTAATCTAATTTTTATGCATATTTTTTTTAGTCTTACTGGTAGCTTGAGCTGTAAATGGATCATCAGGCCAATAGTGGCGTTTATATTTTCCTCTAAGCTCTTTTTTCACTTCATGATATGTCGTTTTCCAAAAGCTATTTAAATCTTGGGTTATCTGCATTGGCTTACGCGCAGGCGATAGCAAATGCATCATCACTTTAACTTTGCCACCCAGTAAATCTGGCGTTTCATACATGCCAAACACTTCTTGAAGCCTCACCGCTAGTACAGGCTGATTAATATCACTGTAATCAATAGTAATAGCCGAGCCACTGGGCATAGTAAGCCTCTCAGGTGCCAACTTATCAACCAGTTTCTGTTGTTCCCAACTCAGCATATTTTTAAGTAAACTAGCTATATCCAATTTTTGACACTGTTTGATACTATTTTCACTACTTAAATGTGGGATCAACCAGTCTGTAAGACTCGCTAATAGAGCTTCGTCTGTAAAATCTGGAAGATCCACATCTAACTGTAAATTGCTCGACTGATGATTAATAAAAGTTATACGCTGTTTTAAATTAAGCGCCTTAGGCGACCAGTGCAAACACTGAATACCAACTTCTTTAATACCTTCAAGTAGACATCTGTGAATATCCTGCCTATTTTTAGCTGGACTTACCGTTTCCTGTATAATCAAATTATCAATGCGGCTGATCTGCTTTGATTCAACCCGCTGATGCACGCTGTTCCAGCTAATGCACTCTTCATGCTGAATAAGCTCGATAAAGTAATCTTCTAATTGTGACTCATTTATTTCAGCTGCAAGGTAAATTGTTGCCTCGGCTTGTTCCCTTCCTTTCTTTACATCTAAATTGGCAACCACAAGATAATCATAGGCATGTTGCTGTAAAAACTCAGGTATGGCTGCGCCTTTACCATTACTTAATAAAAAACGATTTACGCTGTTATCACGTTGTTTTGCGATTCTATCAGGGTATGCATAAGCCAACAAAACACCACTATATTGAGAATCAATTTGTTCATAGGAAGAAAAATCTATATTGCTATTAGATCTTTTTAATCGTTGAAATAATTCACTCGCCGTTTGAATAATGCGTTTACATTGTGGGATATCAATATCATATTGATTAAGATCGCTGTTCTTATTATTTCCTTTAATAAAATTGTGCAGAATCGTAATTCGATCATGTATATCAATACTCTTATCTGCACTTGATAAAAATAAATCTTTTTCACTAAGAATACTGGCAATTATACACGCATGATAGGATTGCTTTAACTCTAGCGAACTTAACATCATATGAGCTAAACGCGGATGTGTACCTAAATTTAATATATCTCGCCCATGCGTGGTAATTTTACCGATATCAGCACCATTATGTTCAATGGCACTCAGTTTTATTAATAGAACTTGAGCTTGCTCAATTGCGCTAGCTACTGGATTATCCAACCATTGCAGTTCATCTATTGTCTGCACACCCCAATTAGCTAACTCTAATACCAATGAAGACAAATCACTATGTAATATTTCAGCTAATGAATGTTTAACTAAACGTTGTTGCTGCTGTGACGTCCATAAACGATAACATATACCAGCAGTTAATCGCCCTGCTCGACCACTTCGCTGTATGGCGGAATCTTCTGATATAAATTGTGTGATTAAACTATTCATACCTGACGAATTATTATGTTGCAAAATACGCTCTAAACCTGAGTCTATTACGCAATCAATACCTTCAATTGTTAAGCTTGTCTCGGCTATATTTGTCGCTAGTACAATCTTTCTTACCCCCTTTTTTGGAGTAGTAATTGCCAGATCTTGTTGTTGCTTGCTCAAGCTTCCATGCAATGGAGCCAACACTATATTTTTTTGAGCTTCTTCTACTAGAATTTTTTTAATTCTTCCTAGCAACTGGCTTATCTCTTTTACCCCTGGCAAAAAAACTAGACAACTTCCAGTGTGTTCATTTATAACCTGCTTTACAACTTTTACTAATGCAAGCATTCTTTGCTGCTGATTATCGTAGTGATTACTAGTTTTTTTAATTGGCTTATCGAGATAGTGAATGTCAACTGGATAACTACGTCCTTCACTCTGAATTATTGGTGCATCGTTAAGTAAATTCGCAATGGCATGGGTATTTAAGGTTGCAGACATTACTAATATTTTTAGATCTTCATTTAAAACCTGCTGGCTCTGTAAGCATAAGGCGAGAGATAGATCTGCATGCAAGCTTCTCTCGTGAAACTCATCAAATATAACTAAGGCGATATTTTTAAGTTCAGGATCGGCTTGTAATTTACGTGTTAATATACCCTCAGTTACTACGAGTATTTTAGTTTCTTTGCTAAAACAATTATCCTGTCGAATTTGATAGCCTACAGTCTTGCCTACTTTTTCATTTAATAAGCTTGCCATACGTGCCGCCGCATTACGTGCGGCAATACGTCTTGGTTCAAGCATAATAATTTGTTTACCCATTAACCAGGGTTGATCAAGTAACGCGAGTGGCACAGCTGTAGTTTTACCTGCACCTGGAGGAGCCTGCAAAACTAACCGCTGGTTTGATAGTAAGGATCGCTGTATATCAGGCAGAACTTCATTAATAGGTAGATTATGCATATACTAATGAGCTGGTATTAAATAGATGATTATTCAAAGGTTAGTAATTTCAACAGCTATAACTATCGATATAGCTTTTTGAATTTAGCTACAAGAGCATTTGCCTCTTTCTTTTCTTCTTTTGATAAATACTTATATATTATTTTTCTATTTTCATTCGCCTTACCTATATGCTTCTGGCTGGCAAGGTAAAACCAGGCATAGGCAGTAAGTACATTACGTTCTACACCCTGATTACTATAATATGCCACACCCACCTCATTTTGAGCAGCAGCATGTCCATTTTCGGCGGCTTGTAAAAAGTACTTGAATCCTTTAGTGAAATCTTTTTTCACGCCATATCCATTGACATAAATTTTACCCAAATTAAATGCCGCATCTGAATAGCCCAGACTTGCAGCTTTTGAATACCAGTTAAACGCCTGCTTTATATCTTTCTTAGTCTCTTGCCCATTAAAATACATCTCTCCAAGATAGAACGACGCCTCAGCTTCACCTTGCATTGCTGACCGTTTAAACATTTCAAAAGCTTTTTTGTGATCTGGTTTTTTCTTATCAAGGTAATACTTTTTACCAATAATTAAACTAGCTTTCTGATGACCTTGTTTTTCTGCTTTTTTGTATAGCTTGTAGGCTTTCTTTTCATTTTCTTCTACACCTACTCCTGTTCTATATAATTCAGCTAATTTATATTGAGCATCAGGATCTTTTTTCTTTGCGGCTTTTTCCAACCAATAAGCTGCTTTAGAAGGGTTATAGTCTGCTTTTTTACTAGTAATATAATAGTTACCCAAAGCAAGTTGTGATGCTACATCGCCTAATCGTGCGGCTTTTAATAACAATTCAACACCTTTTTTGGAATCTTGCTTTACATAGTCCCCGCTTAAATACATTAAGCCAAGTGTCCTAGTTGCTTTAATGTTACCTAAGGCAATTGCACGTTTGTACCAATCTAAACCCTTCTTAACATCTTTATAAACGCCCTCTTCACGCATATAGATATCACCCAATACTAATTGGGCATCATAATCATCTTTTAATGCCAGAGGATATAGATGCATGATGGCTTTTTCATAATCTTTGCGCCCATATGCACGCAACCCTTTATTGAAGTTTTCTTCATATTCTTTTTCAAGTTCTTTTTTCGATTTTTTCTTCTTTTTCTTTTTATCTTTATTCTTTGTGCCTTTTTTCTTACTATCGTCTTCGGAGGAAGCCAGGCTCTTATTCTGTGTAGCTTCTAGTAACCAGCTTGAGGCAACTTGTAAATCCTTTTCAATTACATCACCTTTTAAGTACATCAAACCCAATTCAGTTTGTGACTCTAAATGACCATTATCAGCAGCACGTTTAAGCCAGAAAACGGCTTTCATTGGATCTATAGGGCCAGCATTTTTATCTAACAGCAATTTACCAATCATAAAATCGGCCTCATTATTGCCTTTATCACCTAATGGCAACAATAATTTCAAGGCGCCAAAGTAATCTTTTTTCTTGTATGCGGCGACACCTTTCTCATAATCCGTTGGCCCTACTTTTTCAACTTTTTTTGATTTTTTATTGGGTGCTGCTTCAGGTAGTTTTTTGCTAGATAGCGCCTGCTGACTTTTGCTTTGCATCAATAAATATTTTGCAGCAAGTTTGGGATCTCTTTCTACCTCTTTGCCATTTATATACAACGAGCCAAGTGTGGTTTGTGCTTGTAAATGTCCTTTTTTAGCCGCTTTTTGGTACCAGCTAATTGCATTTTTAATATCTTTTTTCTTTTGATAATTAGTTCCCACAACAAATTGTGCTTGCGCATCACCCGTTTCTGCTAAAGGTAGCAAAATCATCATTGCTGTAGCTGTATCATTTTTCTCAAATGCAGCAATTGCCTGTTCGTAAGGAGTGGGGGGTTTATCTTTTGCGGGATCTTTAGCCTTATCTATCGCCCAAAGAACTGAAGGCGTAAATAGAAATAAAACAATGATATAAACTTTAAAGAGCGATGCAGTCATTAGAAATACAAATTATTTAAGTTAATAGAATTATAGATAAAAAAATCAAAAAATGGTGCCGATAATAATATTCGAGGCATTGATTACATCCAAACAATGGTGATAAATAAAACTATGTGTAGTTTATCCACTATTGCACAACATTACTCTGCTTATTGACGATAATATTCTTTATTGCAACTTACTTGCTTCACGCTGTAAGAAGCTCGGCACGGCCGCTTTTGCAGTTCGTGACAGGGTAGTCATCATATTAAATGACACTGTTTCAATAGAATGGTTCGATTTTATGTCATCAAGCATAGCCATCCACAGATGTGCGGTCATTTGTGAGTCCGCCAAAGCTCTATGAAAAACACCATCATTTGGCAGGTTTTTATAATCAACCAATGTACCTAACTTATGATTAGGTGAATCTGGATATAAGCGCCGGGCAATTAGCATCGAACAGGCAAACTCAGCTTGTTGCTTTTTCTTTATTCGTTGAAACTCAGCATTCAGAAAACGCCCATCAAATGAAGCATTATGTGCAACGAGATTAAAACCGTCGATATATGCTGCAAAATCCTGCATTACCTCTCTACAAGGGCGCGCATTTTTAAGCATACTGTTAGTGATACCCGTATAGCTCTCAATAAAATAATCAATGCGTTTACCTGGATACATTAGTTGTTGGAAGGTATCGATGACCTGACCATCAACAAGTTTTACTGCGCCAATTTCAATTGCACGGTCACCTTGATCAGGTGACAATCCCGTGGTTTCAAAATCGAGCACTATAACCGTATCAGCTGCTACACTGCTTATTTTCACTCCCCTTCCCAACCTATATCGATAGTAAACCCAGAAGCCTTTGCATGGCCACCGCCACCATACTGTTTGGCAACTTTACTCACATCTTCGCCTGTTTCACTCGAACGTAAACTAAACGATCGACCATCAGCATGATCCCAATAACAAGCCGCAAAGGGCTCACCTTTGGCCAATATATTACCCGCTTCAGACACATAGGCTGCGGGGGCATTAAGCACAGGCACATTGTAGCCTCCAATAACCATGCGTCTAACACCAGAATGAATGAGTATTTTGATATCAATATGCAGCTTACGGAGCAGGGCTTCACCATCACGTTTTAGTAACTTAAGCTCATCCAGTGTGCTATTCATCAACTTATTCCACAGTACAAAATCATAGGGATACGATGCAAGTCCCATAGTGATCTCTCTCGTACCATCTAGCTTAAATTGCCATAAATCACGATCTTGAATATGTCGAATAAGTTTGGGCGCTGGTTTACCCGGGTGGAACCATTCCCATGCCAACATTGCTCCGGATTTATTCATATCGAATAATCCACCGACTTTGCCACTACTTAATAAGTCAGCCAGGTCCTCTTGCGCAGAGATATGATGATCTAATATGGTAATACTAGCTGCCTGCTTTAGCATATCTTCTAGTACTGGCTTTCTATATGAGAAGTCCACCAGATAAACATCAAACCCCGTAACGTCTGGTGGTGATTGTTGGTGGATTCCTTTATGAAACTCAACATCATCACCCAGAGCATGGTAAACAGCCCATGCCGCCGCAAAACCATCAGGGCAATTACCGTGGTATATACAGAGATTTTTACTTATTTTTTTGTTATTCGACATTTTAACAATCTCTTTATGATAAAAATATTCTCAATAAAATACTGATAACTTAAATTTGAGATAAATCCAGGTTAATTGAAGGATAGGCACTATTATTAATGCTAAGCTTCATGGGTTCAATCAATGTTTCTATCAATTCCCACGTTTATACCTTTACTATGCCAGCTCACAAATATCTAACAAACTACCCAGCATCTGTAATCACTCAAGTAGAGTCACTGATTAACAATGATCGTTTAGAGGGTTATTTACTTGGCAAGTACCCAAAGGCACATAATATCGCCAACGATGGTGACTTACGTGATTATGTTGCAGACCTCAAAAACCAGCACATGAGAAAATCACAACCCTTAAGCAAAATTATTTACGATAGTAAATTACACGTCGTTCACAATGCACTTGGGCTGCATAGCTATGTTGCTCGTGTTCAAGGTGGAAAGTTGAAAACAAAAAATGAATTACGTGTAAGTGCTGTATTCAAAAAAGCACCTTTAGAATTTTTAAATATGATTGTGGTGCATGAATTAGCACACTTAAAAGAAAAACAGCACAATAAGGCATTTTATAGACTCTGCCTACACATGCTGCCAGAGTATCACCAGTTAGAACTTGATATGCGGATATACCTTATACAGCTCGAAATGGGTGAATCGCTGTATGGCTAAGTTTTACTGCTGTGACTGATTCCAGTTATTAAACGCTAGTAACCACGAAGATATATCTGGGTAGGCATTCCCCCGTGACATTAAGTACTGCCCCAATGCTATCATTGACTCTCGGTACTCTTGAATTTCAGCCTGCCATATCCACTCTTCTATTCCCACATTATCTGCCAGTGCCTCATTAGCAACCGAGCCTGCACCACCCCACATATGCTTAGAGTTTAATTCTGCGAAAAGAGAAGATTCATCACTATCGCAAAGTTCAATTAGTGTTTCTATATAGGCAGTTTCAACACTCTGATGAGTTTTGAGAATTTCGTGAATACGCACTAATATCGTTTTTACATCACTTGTGTTCATAATCCATAACACTCTATTTTATTGAAGTATTCGCCTGTAAGAAATTTTGATTAATTTACTGACATTTCAGATGCATAAGTTAATTTAATACTTTGAATAGATGTTCACTGGTTTTATACCGTTTGTAAACTCATAAACTCGGTGAGGATAACTTAAAAATAATTAAGCCACGTAAAATTACTAATGAATTTGCTTTGTAAGAAGATTAATAGCACTTCCTGTTTATAATGATTACTTAATGGGCAGCTCAACCCAGAATGAGCTACCCTCACCCTGCACGCTATGAACACCTATTGTACCGCCCATAAGTTCTGTTAAGTGCTTGGTTATGCTAAGGCCTATTCCAGTTCCCTGAATATTTTTTGAAGCTTTTAGACGTTCATATGGAGAAAATAATTTAGTAAGTTCTTCCTCTGAAATACCTTCACCTGTATCTGCGATAATGATGCGTAGATGTTGTTCATTTAAAACTTCGCTATTTAAGGACACACGCCCTTGACAACAATTGTACTTAATAGCATTACTAAGTAAATTCAATAACACTTGTTTCAGACGCATAGGATCAGCCTGAACAATATGTTTGTTATGACTAATATTGTCGATGAGTTCAATGTGGCACTCATCCAACTGAGGGGTTACAAGATGTATACATTGCTGCAATATATCACCAACATCTGTTTCTTCTATTTCTACTTCCAGTTTCCCAGATTCTATTTTGGCAAGATCTAATACATCATTAATTAGCATTAATAAGTGATGTCCAGCATCTAAAATTTCCTGCACGTTATCTTTTTGTTGTTCATTAAAATCATTTTCTGTCATTTCCAGTAATTGTCCAAAACCCAGTATGGCATTTAATGGTGTACGCAATTCGTGACTCATGCGAGATATAAATTCTGATTTAGCCAGATTGGCATTTTCAGCAACAGTCTTCGCATTTAATAAAATCTGATCTGAGTTAATTTGATGTGTAATATCACGATCTATACCACGATACCCCATAAGGGTGCCCTCTTCGTCATAAAATGGTACACCACTGGTTTCAAGTATTACATCATGTCCATTTTTATGCTGGTTAACATTAACGAGTTTATTTATTGGCTGTTCATCTTTCAGAATTTGATTAACAAAAATATGTTGTACACGCTCTGCCTCATCTAAAGACATTAAATCAAATGGGGTACGACCAATAACCTCTGATGGTTGATAACCTAACAACGATTCTAGCCTGGGACTGACATAGGTATAAGCACCTGTATGATCAACTTCCCATGCCCAGTCGCTAGTCGACTCAACTAAATGCCTGTAACGCTCTTTAATACTATGAAGTTCTGCATTCTTATCCTGTAATTTATCAATATATATTATATTACTCATGGCAATAGCCGCGCTCGCTGCCAGGCCCTGAAGCATTTCTACATCCTGTCCACTAAACTTCTCAGTACCTTGTTTATTATGTAACTCAAGGCAGCCTATTAGCTTGTTCTCATGATTAATAATTGGCACATTTAGTAAGCTAGTGAAGCCTAATGCCTGTTGTATCTCTGGGACTACCTGTAAATCATTGGCAGCATTGTGAGTTATATAGGGCTCAAGATGATCTGTTACCCAGCCAGGTATACCTACACCCGGCTTAAATGAATAATTTATTTCATGATGTTCTTCGCCAGTAAAGTAATCCCTAAATACCATTTGGCCATCTTCTAGAAGCCCAACGGCACCGGCCTTAGCATTTACGAGTTTCTGCCCATACTGGACGAGCATATGACATATTGAATTTAATGAGGGTTGGGTATTAAGGCCTCTATTAGCCGCGCACAATACACGCAGCTGTTCTTCAAGAAGATTACATTGGGTACTACTATTTTTAGGTGACATACGCGATTAAATGGTAACTCAAGCTTAATAATGATCATGTAAACAGGTTATACATTTAACCCTGTCCACTTTATGGTTATTGTTTTATCACTTAAAACGAAAAATTACCATACAAAATAGTTGGTTAGTGAAAATAACTTTGTGATTTTTGCTACATATAGACCCACTGACTAAAAGAAGGAACCATAAATAGCTTACGCATATGCGTAAAAACGATGACAGGCTATGCTATAGACACTACTCCAACTCTATACTGGCATTAACCGTAACTGTTAGCGTCTGCTCACCAGCAGAAACAGCCGGTGCACTATTTGCAGATTCTAAAGCCATCGCACGCATTTGGTACTGTGGATTAATTCCCGTTGCTCCCGACGTCGAGATATTGATATTGACCACTTTATAATTATTACGACGCAGCTTCTTAACCACCTGTAATGCACGTTTCTCAAATGACTCTAATGCACTATCTATAAGTATTTCATCCTGTGCATTTTTGCTATCAGGAGACACAGTAAATTGCATTGACTGTAGAGCAAGATCACTTTGCAACTTACCTATAACATCACTCAGCAATGCCATATCATTGCTTTCCAAACGCAGACTTTGGCGAACTCTCCAACCTTTAATTTTATTATTACTGTAAACTGGATTACTGGAATAGGCATTAGTCTGATGTTTTATTGTGTCGTGCTTTTTGACTACAGTGAGGCCATCTCGAATGCGTTTATTCACAAGCTTAGCGAGCTTTGCCGCATCACTTCCCTCCTCTACTGCATACAGAGTTACAACCATGATGTCATTGTCTATTTTTGCCGTGGCACTCACACTTAAGTTAATACGGTCGTAGTGACTCTCATTATCATGGGCGCTAGCACTATTAATTAATAATGCGGTAAGCGTTAATAAAGCACTTGAGAACAATGAAATTTTATTCATAAGTAACAACCTTTATTGAAGTAAATTGAGACTCTCATTCGTCATCCGGCACATAATATTCTGTTTGTGTACTCGCATTAAACTGTGCTTCATCAAATACTTTAAATTCATGGCTGCCAATTCTAATAACATCATCATGCTTTAGCTTTTGTTCTTTTACTTTTTTACTATTGACATAAACACCATTGGTGCTATTTAAATCTTTAATATTAGCATCAAATATTTCAGGCAAATATTTGTTTGGCGTAATCGTCAATACAGCATGATCACCACTAACTACTCCATCTTCCAGTTGTAAACTATTGCCGGCATTTCGTCCAATAGTGAAGTCACCTTCATGTAATACAATTTCAGAAACAACAACCGAATTCACAATGTGCTTTATTTTTAACACGATCCACCCCTAGTCAGTACCTTAGTTTTATCACTCTGTTACAGTTTATATGACATATTCAATTATTTAGGAATCTAATTCACAATTACTTAAGAAGATATGGAATCTTCTGATTCCAACGACTGCTTTTTTAACGATGCAGGCTCACCTTTCGGCCATGCACCAAAGGGATATGCGTGGTAATTGCTATTGAATGTAAGGTACTGAATAATTTGATAAGCGTATGTAGCAATACTCTGCCCTAGCTTTTGTAAGCGAGGGTTATTTTCACCAGTCAATAACACCATAAAAAACTGAAATATTACTATGAAAAAAAGCACAAATTCTACAACACCATAAAATAGCGAATACATCAACATATACAAACCACGTAACCAGGTTGATTGCTGTTTTATATTATCTATAAGATTATCATTCATTTTTTATTCCTTAAAATTTATAAAAAATTCAGTTTGAACTTATTTCTAAACAACGTAATTTTGTCTCTAAAGTCTCTATTTGTTCGAGTAAATTTAACGCCAGCGCTATTCCAGCTAAATTAATATTCAAATCTCGCTGTAGTCGTTTAGCGGTACGAACTTTTTGCAGGCTGTCTGCGGAAAAAACCCACTGAGCGTGCTGTTTTCCAATACTATGCAGATTGGAGGGTTCTAGTGCACCCTCTTCAACTAATTCAACAACCCACTCTTCAGCGCTTGAACAGGCATAACAGAGATCGACCAAAGTTAATTCTGTTTTCTCGTCGATCAATATTCCATTTAGTATTTTTTGATTCATGACTGTTTAAACTCCCAACTTGCTGCGCGGGTTATACGCTAGTTCTTCTTGCATTTTTTGGTATAGCATTTTTGCGGTATCACTATCGGCAGGTGGTAAGGTAATTTGCGTGATGACATAAAGATCACCCGGCTCTTTACTGGGAATTCCGCGCGCTTTTAAGCGCAGCTTACGACCAGAGGGTGTATCTGCTGCTATTTTCATATCAACCGGACCAGCCGGTGTTGGCACTTTTACACTTGCACCTAGCGCCGCTTCCCATGGAGCCAATGGCAGATCAAGATAAACATCTTTGCCATCAACGCGATAAATACTATGAGGTTTAAACTCAATAATAAGATAAAGATCACCGGCGGTGGCATTACCCATGCCGGGTGAGCCTTGTCCATTAAGACGGATATGCTGGCCCTGCTTAACACCTTTAGGGATTTTAACCTTCAGAGTGCGCTGTTTATTAATAACATGTCCACTGCTGTCTATTTCTGGTGATTGCAGGGTAACGCTACGCGTAGCACCAAGATAGGCATCTTCCAGGTCGATGAGCACCTTGGCATGATGATCTTCTCCTCGGGCATTATAAGCACGCTGCTGAGATCCACCCTGTGCTGAACCAAAGCCTTGACCAAAAATAGATTCAAAAAATTCGCTGTAATCGGCACTACCAGTAGATTCACCACCATTAAACTCAAAACCGGCATCCCAGTTTGGTGGTGGATTAAAGTCCTGGCCCGCCTGATAATTACTTCCTAACTGATCATAAGCGGCACGTTTTTCAGGATCCTTCAGAACCTGATAAGCCTCACCTAATGCTTTGAAACGAATTTCCGCATCCGATTCTTTACTAACGTCCGGGTGATACTTACGCGCTAGCTTTTTATAGGCACGCTTAATCTCATTCTGACTGGCATCTTTTTGTACGCCCAGTGTTTCATAGTAGTCTTTAAAATCCATGCGTAGATCTCGCAAGCAGTTAAACAATTTAAACAGCCACTGCTAAATTCACCTAGCATTAAGCTCTTTACTAAACTTCAGAACACACTATCAGTTTATAACTTTCTTGAACTTGATATAACCCTATATAGAGTGATCTATTGTATGTGTTGGTACTTCCAAAAACCGCCGATTTGCCATCAACTTAACCCTGCGTAGTATCTTTATATCTCATATGTATTAGCTCTCAGCAATACGCTATTTCAAACAGCAAATAACTTAACAAACTAGAGCCGATATTTTTTGTAAGACACCATTGCTACATACTAAAAATTGTACAGTCCAGAGTATTCATTTCCCAGGCGAATCGCCAAAAACACAATAGAAATAACAGAGGATGCCATCAGGTAATCTATGGTGATTTCACTAAGCTTAACGACGCGCCTAGATCTTACTTAGGTTTAACATTCTCCTACGAATCACAAAACACTAACGCTCGTTCCCTCACTGTATGCCGATGCCGCTATACTGATTATAGTCAGTTTAGTCAATTTTAATAATGATAATTATTATTATAAATCAGTTAGATACAACAATAACATAATGTCATATATAGATATAATGCACATACGATATCTACACTAATATTGCCTTGTCACTTAAAGCAAGTCTCTGATCTGAGCTAAAGCATATTATTCCACTGAGTTATTTTTTACGTTAAACTTACGCGCTGTTAATTTAAAGTTTGAACTATGTTTGTATTACTCGATATTGAACGCTTAGCTAATGATCTTGAAAGCTTGTCCGCGGAAAAAATCCATAAACTCACTTTCAGAGTGGTTTTCACCATAAAAGACGTTCCCGATACTTTTACCGGAATAGTGTATGAAAATAGCGCTGGGGAATTGCAAGTAGAGCACTTCAATAACCCAAAGGGTAATAAGCGTAAGGTGATTACTTTAAAGAATAAACTACCAGCAGGTGCGTTCGATAAAGTGAAAGGTTACCTGTATGCGGTATCTCGCGGTGAAACAGTAAGCTATCCACTTGAATTGGAATCTTTGAACAAGCGAATCTCAGGAACACCGAGAAAATAAACCTCATAGCTCATTCGTTCATATAAATTTTAAGAAATAACCGAGCAGTTTCGACCAGAATTTTTGGCTTTATAGAGATTGCTATCAGCTTGCTCTACCAATTCTTCCCATGAGCCGAACATTTCACCATTATTCAATACACAAGCACCACCACAGCTAACAGTTAAAATTTTATATGAGCTTTTTTCATGAGGAATAGAACTCTTAACCAGAGAAGAAAGTAGTTTTCTGGCAACCTTCTCCGCTTGCGAAGCGTTAGTGTTAGGCAGCACCAACAATAATTCTTCTCCTCCATAGCGATACAAGCGATCACTGCCTCGAATATTTTCTTTTAACACATTTGCAACGGATTTTAGTGCTTCATCACCCGCCAGGTGGCCATAATGATCGTTATACAGCTTGAAAAAATCAATATCCATAAGTAACACTGAATAGGGATGCTCGTATCTAACGGAACTGGCATGTGTACGCCCCAAATCAACTTCCATCGAGCGGCGATTACCGATCTTCATTAAATGATCTTCAGTAGAGAGCGTCTGTAATTCATCATTTAAAACTGACAATTCACTAGTTTTAGCGGCAACGGCATTCTCAATCATCTGTGTTTGCAGCTCAATAACACGGAAATGCGCATTCGCAAGGTCAGTGTGCGTCACCAGACCCACAATGCGTTCTTCGTTATCAATAACCGGCAAATGGCGGATCTTCTCCGCACGGCTTATCACCATCGCATCAAATAAGGTATCGCTTTGATTAAGCGTAGAAATCGGAGATGACATTAGATCGGAGATAGGCAAAGACAAATCGATGGCCTGTGACTCCTGATTAAGCACCTTGACCAGATCACGCTCAGTAATAATCCCAACTGGAAAATCATTTTGCTTAATGATGATACAAGAATAACGCTGCTCAACCATTACTTTAACTGCCTGTTGCAAGCTTGCATCTGGCGGAAGACAGCTAACTTCTGTACTCATTAACTTCTTAACGGTTATTTCTTTCATTTTTTGCTATTAATACTCTACATAGACTTATATTTATCCTTACATGTTACATCGAGTTTTATCGTCTGGTAAAGCCCTGTGATTTCTATAATAGAGACTCATATCAAAACGATATCTTTCACATGCAATACATCTATTCTTATAGATTATGAAAAACAGCTGCTCAAACCTGAGCGATTTAAAAGTGATAACGAGTGATCAGAATGGTAATAGAAATACTTAAGCAGTAGATTTTTTCTATATCTGGCACAGACCTAATACTGCAGCGAAAGAGTAGCTAGTTAAAACAGCTATGATTAACAGTATCAATAACTAGTAAATCTATAGCATATTAAGGCAGCGCTTAAGAAGCACTGCCTCATACTTCATACTAAAATTTATAAGCGCCATTCACATATAGGTAACGACCAGGCTCATTAATAAGCATAATATCACCACTGCCATCAGCTAATAAGGTAAGGTCTTTATATGTATTAGTTGTAGCAAAGGTTTTATCAAATACGTTATCAATACCAGCTGTTAATTCGATAGTATTTGTAACATCATGCATTACCTTCATATTAACAACGCCATAACCACTCATTTTCTGCTCTCCATTATCCTCATCAAAGTCATCCCACGCATCAACAGCTACCAGTTCCACACTCGCGGTATTTCTATTACTGTAATCATAATTCAAAGCAAGGTTAACTTTCAGCGGTGTAATTTCAGCTAAATTTGTATTTGTCTGCCCAACTAAAGGCTCATCCTTTTTACCACGCTGATAAGAAAGACCAAAATCTAGATAAACTTCATCTGAAGCAAAGTAGGCTCCGCTAATTTCCATACCATAAATAGTGGCATCTACATTTTCAAATGCATTGATAGTGTTACTTGCATTATAATAAATATAATCGTTCAACCAACTATAAAAAACTTTAGTTTTAATATTAAAGTCATCGTATTTTTTCTCTATGCCAAGGTCTATTTCGGTATTTGTCGTTTCATTAAGCGTTGGTGTACCAATTTCCTGCATCATCATATTTTTAAAATACAACTCTCTCGCATCGGGTACGCGAGACGCTTTACCAATACCGGCAAAATACCGAGTAGTTTGATCCGCCTTAATAGAAGCAAACACATTGACACTTAAGCCACTGTAATCATTTTCCTGTTGCCCCTGACTACCATCTGGTTTAATACTGGTATCGTCGTAACGTACACCTGCTTTTACAGCGACATCAGAATATTTATTCTCCATTTCTGCAAATACGGCCATGTTTTCAGTATCTACATTATCGATACTTACTCTGCCGGTTATACCAGCGCTTCCATCTTTACCAATATAAGAGCCATCCCAATTTCTAAGGCTAGTATCAAAACCAACTGTTAACTGAGAAGTATCACTAAGATCAAAACTATCCTTAATTTTTAAGCCTTGCATATCAGTCGTTAACTTACTTATTCTTTCCCCCATTGCTATAGCTGCATTTCTATAAAATGTAGACATTGGATGTTCAACATCAGAGCTGTAGTACTGGATATCTAGTGATTTTGAATACCTACCTAAATTCTTAAAAGAATACTCCAGGTTAAAAATATTTGAATCATCATAGAGAGCATCCATTTTGCTTGAAGGATAAAGAATGTCATCACTTCTATTGGCTGTATAGCTAAGCTTCATTTGCTGATTATCAGTAACATCAACAAACACCTTGCCTAGAAAAGTTTTTTTATCATATGCTGCCTGATCTTTATAAATATCCTGGTATTGCACTCCAGCGGCAGCACCTAAATTGTCTATCTGTTGATAAAAGTCATTACCATCGCCATCTTCATATTGATCACTGGTCTCACTAGACAAACTAACAAGGAACCTTGCTGTATCATTACCACCACTCAAGGTCGCTGCTGTTTTTTGATAATTCCAACTTCCTAAATTAACACTAACTTCACCTTTGAAATCCTTAGATGGCTCTTTGGTCGTAATCTTCACCGCTCCACTTAAGGTACCAAAATTTTCAACGTCATAAGGACCTTCAGTCACTTCAATACTTTCTATATTGTTCGTCAAAATATGCGATGTAGGTGGATCCATTCGATTAGGGCAAGCACCATATACTTTTGCATTATCAATCAAAATATTAATATTATCTTTTTTCTGTCCACGAAGAATAATGTCATTTGCTATACCACTGCGTCGTACGATAGATACACTTGGTAGCAATTTGCTTAAGGCATCAGCCAAATCAGCTGACTTAACCTCTTCCCCGCTAACATCACTTATTTTTGTACTATCAACAACAATGGATCCTAAGTCTTCTGCATACAATGCAGAGTTAACAGCCATAGATAAAATACTTACAACAAATACCGTTTTTTTCATTAGACAATCGCCCTGGATAATTTATATTTACAGCCCGATATAACTGGCTAAAATTCATTTATTACTATACATAGGCAAAAATCAGGCCAAGCGAAAAACTCACAACATATGGGACTTCTAGAAAATAAAGCATATAGGCATGTGCGAAATGGCACAGTTCAATGCGCGATATGACGCGCTATATATTAAAAAAGAATTTTTTTAAACAGCAAGGTATCGCTAATCAGTATTAGCTGTAAGGCTAGTAATAACACGAAAGCTAATAATCAGATAGTTGGCCGGGCTAGAAATAGCAGCTAATGAATTTAGCATCACTGTGAATACGCGACATATTAAATAGTATTTTTGCGCTCATCAAAAAAATGAGAGGAAATCCTGCTTTTTATTTCAGATGAGTCAACTTATTTTGAAAATTCAATTAATGCTAAAAAAAGGGTAGCAACATCGAAAAAAACATATAGTTCTCGACATAACTACCCTTTTATTTATTTCTAACAAGAAGCCTAATTAAGCTATTACTTTACCTATAATTTAGCTTCTGGTTTAGCATATGGCCCATTCAACAAACCATTCACGTTATTAAAGACTGCACTACTATTGGCCTGACGAGCAAGAACAGGTGTATGGTCTACTATCGAACTTGCTATTTGTTCAACAATTGCACCAATAAGTGCACCAAGCGGCCCACCACCACCATCACCTGATGACTTCTGCGCAAAGGCAGTAGAGTTCCACAAAAGTTCACCTGTTTTAGTATCAACTAATCTTAAATGGGCCTTCACTACTGTTACAGATGATATAAGCTGATAAGATTGGCCCCATTCTTCAATAGATACATATAAAACAGAGTCAGCACCAATATGCTCCCTGATTTTATTAAGCGGAATAGTGTTCATTTCTGCCGGTGTTGGTAAGCCATTTTGTTTAAGAAAATTATCAATTACCGAAACAGGAAAAACGTAATAACCCTTTTCTGCTAATGGCTTAGAAATAGTTGATAAAAAAACATAAGGCGCCCCCACTTCAACTGAATTATTTAAAGGCGGTATAACGACTATAGATCTTGGTTTACTATTTTCAAGCGCAGTATAGTCATACGGTTGCGAAGTAACACAGCCCGTTAAAATCAATACAAAAAAGGGTATAAAATACTTACTAGTTTTCTTTATTAATTGCATCACTTTATTAACCTCTCTTAAATGCGCGTTTCATCATGCCATTAATAAAAGTAGCCGACTCAGGAAATAGTTTTTTCTCTATATTAAATGCCTTCTTAGCCTTTTCAATATCACCCTGTGAGGCATAAAGAAAACCGAGGTGCGCATAAAGACCTGGTGGAGATGGTTTACCTTCTTCATCTGCGAGGTTAATATCTGTATGTATTTTTTCTATTTGTACATCTAATCCGGTATTACCAGGATTACTGTACATATCATTCAGCATATTCTCGTATTCTCCCCAATAGTACATATCTTTATGACCCGTCGCGCAGCCCGCTACTAGCAAAACACTTACTAGCCCAACTACTAAAACTTTAACTATTTTATTCATAATTTATAATTCTTATTTTTTAATTATCCATGAACCGTTATCAATATCCCTAGCCATATTGTTAACCGCTTCCATAATAGCCAAGTTCAGTACCTTGCCATTTAAGGTAGAGTCATACCCTGCAGTACCACCAAAGCCAATAACCTCTCTATTATTCAAAGTATATTCACCAGCACCCTGCGCTGAATAAACAATTTCAGAGGTTAAGACATCAACAATGTTCAAAGCAACCTTAGCATAAGCGAGCTGTTCTTTACCGCGACCTAAAATACCAAATAATTGTTTATCGCCTGTTACTTTACGTCCAAACTCAGTTACATCTCCCGTTACTGTATATCTGGCACCTTTTATCTGTTGCTTCACACCCCTTAATTTAGCTTCCTGCTTAATTTGCTCAAGATTCTCACGATCAACTACTTTAAAGCGGTTAGTTTGTTGTAAATGTGTTTTTAAAATTGTTTTCGACTGACTACCTAAACGATCAACCCCAGATGAAAATATTCCTTGCATATAAGTAGATCGATTCTGAAAATTACCAACGACTAAGGTTGTTTTATTTCCTGTGTAATTGGTTTTATATGTTTGCACAGCTTGAGGGACAAAAGTACGATGATTTTCTGTAGCACAGCCGCCTAATAGAATTGTAGACGTTGCACTTGCAACAATTAAAAGACGCTTTAATGATTGAGATTTAGTATATTCCAATGTTTACTCCAATAGTCCATATTATTTCCACAGAAATATAACATATAATTTGGGTGATTTTTTATAAAAAAAGACAATTCATTAGGTAATAATTAGAATAATACAAAAAATGAATAGCAAGCAGACTGCTTACTATTGTCACCACAGCTAATATCATGTTCCTTAATATTGCTTCGGCAAATCGGCAAACTTTTGTGACTGCCTATCCCAACGATAAACATGGATTAATTTTATAGGTTGATTGACTAACAACTAGTGGTCTCTAAACGCATAAAAGTCACTAAATACGATACCAAACATTTAGGCAAATAGAATTTTTTAGTTTGCACATCTTATTTACATATACTGCTTACTTCGCTACTTTTGACGAGGCGGTAAGCCAGTGTGCTGAGTGAGTATTTTTTTACTTTTAATGCGACGTGAATGTGTAGACGAAGAATTTTTTCTACGTGGCGCTTTGTAATCATGCCCATACTTAGGCTGATGCTTAGGAATTAAATGATGATCTTCTTCGCCAATCAACTCTTCACGTCCCATACTTCTAAGCGCTTCACGTAGCATTGGCCAATGTTTAGAATCATGATAGCGCAAAAATGCTTTGTGTAGCTTGCGCTGTTCCGGATCTTTAACGCTTTCCACGCCTTCGCTTTTATAACTAACATTGCGTAGTGGATTTTTACCCGTATGGTACATCGCTGTCGCAGTAGCCATAGGTGATGGATAAAATGCCTGCACCTGATCTGCACGAAAGCCATTACTCTTTAACCATAAAGCAAGGTTAAGCATGTCTTCATCTGTTGTGCCAGGATGCGCAGCAATGAAGTACGGTATCAAGTATTGTTTCTTACCCGCTTGCTTGGTGAACTTTTCAAACATGCGTTTGAATTCATCGTAGGCACCCATGCCCGGTTTCATCATTTTCGACAGCGGCCCATCTTCTGAGTGTTCCGGCGCTATTTTTAAACGCCCACCGACATGATGTGTCACTAGCTCTTTTACATATTCAGGATCACGTATTGCCAAATCGTAGCGTAGCCCCGAGGCAATCAATACTTTTTTAACGCCAGGCAGTTCACGCGCTTCACGATAAATTTCCGTCAATGCAGAATGATCTGTATTCAAGTTCTGGCAAATACCCGGGTAAACACAGCTGGGTAATCGACAAGCCGCTTCTATTTCACGTGACTTACAAGCAATACGGTACATGTTTGCAGTGGGGCCACCGAGATCCGATATAACACCGGTAAAGCCGGGTACCTTGTCACGAATTTCTTCTATTTCTTTGATGATGGACTCTTTCGAGCGATTTTGAATAATACGCCCTTCATGCTCGGTAATAGAACAGAAAGTACAGCCGCCAAAACAGCCACGCATAATATTTACCGAAAAACGAATCATCTCATACGCAGGGATTTTTTCACCATTGTATGACGGATGCGGCACACGCGCGTATGGCATAGCAAACACATAATCCATTTCTTCTGTAGTGAGTGGAATCGGTGGCTGATTTAACCAGACATCTACATCACCGTGTTTCTGTACCAGTGCACGAGAATTACCGGGGTTGGTTTCCAGATGTAGCACACGATTAGCATGTGCATACAGGGCTGTGTCCTTACTGACTTTTTCAAAGGCTGGCAAGCGAATCACCGTATTGTTGCGATCTAGCTTTGGCTTAAACTCAACTATCGCCTCACCCTGTTCATTATATTGCGTGCCGTAAAACGCATTATCGCGACGCTCACGTTCACAGTCAGTCATCTCTTGCGTATTAATATACGGGTTGATGATTTTATCGACCTTACCGGGGCGGTCGATACGCGTCGAATCAACTTCCATCCAACCTTCAGGCGTATCACGGCGTATAAATGCGGTGCCTCGTACATCAGTAATCTGCCCAATAGGCTCACCCTTAGACAGGCGATGCGCCACTTCAACGACTGCACGCTCTGCATTACCGTATAACAATATATCTGCTGTCGCATCGATCAAAATAGAACGACGTACTTTATCCTGCCAGTAGTCATAGTGGCCAATACGGCGCAGTGATGCCTCAATGCCACCGAGAACCACCGGCACGTCCGACCAGGCCTCTTTACAGCGCTGCGAATACACTAGTGAGCAACGATCAGGTCGTTTACCGGCTTTATCGCCCGGTGTGTAGGCATCGTCAGAGCGTGGCTTGCGATCAGCCGTATAACGATTAATCATCGAGTCCATATTGCCCGCCGCAACACCAAAGAACAGGTTCGGCTTGCCCAGTGCTTCAAAGGCTGCTTTAGAGTTCCATTCAGGTTGCGCAATAATACCCACGCGGAAACCTTGATCTTCTAACAAACGTCCAATAATCGCCATGCCAAACGAGGGATGATCCACATAAGCGTCGCCGGTCACAATGATAATGTCGCAGGAATCCCAGCCCAGCGCATCCATCTCAGCACGACTAGTCGGTAAAAAAGGCGATGTGCCATAACATTCGGCCCAGTACTTTGGGTATCCGAATAAAGCAGTTTTGGCGACAGGGACTGGGAAAGCTGACATAGGGGGAGATTACTCAATTGAAAGGGAGATTATACCAAGTTATTAGCATAAATGGCCTCATACTTAATGGGGTACTGGAGCCCTATTTTTAGCACCCCTTAAATTCATATTTTTTCAAACTGCTGACGCATTTCTTGATGAATGCGAATAAGATTTATCTTGTTTTCACTGGGTAATGTCTTTAATTGATTAATACGATCGGGGTAATCCAGCGTCGCTAGCATTAAGCGCCTAATCGATTCCATAAAAATATTTTTATGAATCCCCAATGATTTAGTAAAGCGTAAAAAGGCTATCTTAAAATCGACGGGGTGATCTACTTTTAAATCATTGGGAATCTCTCCGTAATCCCCAAAGCCCATACCGCGTGGGTAAAGCTGGTTGTGAATAGAGTATGCTCGCATAGCGACAGGGTCATACACTGGAGAAAAAGCCAGGGCCCCATCCTGTTCAATAATAGATAAATTCTCCAGATGCAAATCACCGTTACCCGTTAATACAGCCATAATGAAGCGATCTAATAAATGCAGCTTCGCAGCTTTCCTATCGGCAACCAGTTGTATATGAGGACTATCTAGTGCAACACCAATTGAATCATAACTAGCACTATAATGGTTAGTAACTGTTTTTCTACCGGAGGCAAGAATCGAATAAACAGACTCCATAAACACTGAGCTACCATTTACGGTTCTATCGAAGCGCTCAATGGCGAGCGCACGCAAACCATTCACTTCAACAGGCCAATAACGTGGCACATCAAATCCAGCGGCTTTGTGTATATCCAGGCCCAAAATTTCCAGCTCAATAATACCTGGATAGGCTGCGCTGTTTTCTAGCTTTAAAATAATGTCAGTCAGGCCGGTGTCTCCAAAGCGTGTCGGTAATCCAATGCGTCCGTCCCAGCCTTCCCTGCTAATAGATAAAGGCAATTTTGGAATAGCTCCACCAACCGTTGGTGTTGGGCCTAACACATCAATTAAGCTTTCTGCCTCATCATCAAACCAGGTCATAAATTCTTTTAAAGAAAAGC
>Ga0316204_10004691_pt1 | contig 24072 bp, 17 predicted proteins | sample 6monrhotite_MG_2_FD_205661 | JGI IMG/M metagenome (GOLD analysis project Ga0316204, IMG submission 205661) | Microbial mat bacterial communities from mineral coupon in-situ incubated in ocean water Damariscotta River, Maine, United States -... | ecosystem: Environmental > Aquatic > Marine >... | reverse complement strand
ATTCGACAAGCTTGCGCCGGGTACATTTTTGTTTTAGAATTGTAGTGCCCTGTTGATCAATCCCATGGACTTGATAGGTCGTTTTAGCTAAATCAATCCCTAAGATTGCAATCTGTTGGTTTTTTAGTTGTGTTTTCATCGGTTCCTCCCTTTGTGTTAGATAAGAACTACGTCTTGCGTCTATCTTATCATGGCTCGTTAGAAGCCGGAATACGGGGGAGGAACCATTCCATTGAATACCTATTTTTATTAGAATCGGAGCATCTTTGGGTCTTCGGGTAAAATTGAGTCTTCGGAAGGCGTAAGGGGCGTGTTCGGGGCGGTGTTCAATGAACTGTAGAAATATATATACTGTCACTTAATTTATTGTTCCAGACGAACCTAGAACTACAGGCTCGACGGGGGAGGGAATCCGCCTGTTCTCGGTTGGGGTTTAGGCGGGATTGGTCGGCTTTTCGGACGGGTATTTTACTGGTGCTTGTTGGATTCAGGGACGAGCTGGCCGGTGATGGCTTTGTGTAAAATCGAGGCCATGAGCGTTTGGTACCCAATACCTTCGTTTGCTGCCTGCTGCTTGATGGCCAGCATGTCCGCCTTGTTGAGCCGGATATTGGTCCGTTCTGTTTTTTTGAGGGTGTTCCTTGCGGCCTCCTGTAACAGTGCCCTCATTCGAGCGTCCTCTTCTTTCCCTAGCGGCACGTACAAGTGCCGTTCGGCCATGATTTCGGCCTCTTCTTCGTCCATAGGCTCGAATATTTTCGGGTCGTTGTAGTCTGGTTTCATTGCTTTTTCCTTTTTCTGTTTGGGAAAGCCGTTTTTAAAAATAAGGAGCCGTCTTCTTGGACGACAAAAGGAACGTCCCAGGGGTACCCGCAGATCACTACGACGACAACCTGCTGATTTTTCCGGGTAGGGTGCTCAACGATGTTGTAGCTCCCTGCCTCAATAAGGGTGTTGATATACTCGAAAGAGACGCCCCTGGTTTCTCGCAGCTTTCGGCTGTGTTCTAAATCCCATAGGATTGTTTTTTGTTCCATACCTAAACTGTTCTCCTTTTAGGCACACATGTCAAAGTTGAGTTAGGTCTTTAGTCTTTGGGCTAGGCCCCCTAACATTTTGGCGGTTCCCAGGGCTTCGGCAGCGCAAAGCCTCTACGGGGTGTTCGTGGACTTCCAAGGTGGGGGTGGGGGCTACATAATCTAGGTCCGTTGTGGCCGCTGATTGGTTTGGTTCTTTGCGCCGGGAGGCGAAGGCTTGGCCTGAACCAGCGGGTCGCTGGTGCCCCTCTCGGAGCCCTTTTGCGGGCTGCTTGTTTCGGCAGGGGGGGATTGCTTGACAAGGGTCGGGTAAGGGCCGCAAGATGGGGGGTATTGTACAACTGCTGAGGAGCTTTAGATGAATAAAATGAGTGTCATGGACCTTGAGGTCAAAGGGAAAAAGGTTTTCCTACGGGTTGATTTTAACGTTCCAGTTAAAGAAGGGGTGGTCACCGATGACACCCGCATCCGAGCGGCATTACCGACGATCCAGTACCTACAGGAACAGGGAGCCAAGGTGTTGCTGGTTTCTCATCTAGGGCGGCCTAAGGGCAAACGAGACGAACAGTACAGCCTGCGCCCAGTCGCTGCGGTGTTAGAAAAACTGTTAGGTAGCCCGGTTTCTTTCTCTCCAGACCTGCTTGGTCCGGTGGCGGAAACCGCCATTGATTGCCTCAAAGACGGCCATTGTTTGTTGTTGGAAAACATCCGGTTTTTCCCAGAAGAAACAAACAACGACCCTCAGTTTTCCAAAGAACTGGCCTCCTTGGCTGATTTGTATGTGATGGACGCTTTTGGCACCTGCCACCGAGCCCATGCCTCCACTGAGGGTGTCGCCAAACATTTCGACAATGCCGCCTGTGGCTTGTTGATGCTCAAAGAATTGAAGTATTTGGGCGAATTATTGGCCCAACCAAAACACCCCTTCATCACCATCACCGGTGGCTCGAAGGTGTCGGATAAAGTCCAATTGCTGGACAACATGCTGGACCTTGCGGACCACATCTTGATCGGCGGGGCGATGGCCTACAGCTTCCTCAAGGTTCAAGGGATTGAAGTCGGGGATTCTCGGGTTGAAGAAGACAAGTTAGAATTGGCGCAACAGATTTTGGACAAGGCGAAGCGGCTTGGCAAAGGCATTCACCTGCCGGTTGACCACATCGTCGCCCCTAGTTTTGCTGAAGACGCCCCGGCGACTTTGGAAGAAGGCTCAATCTCCCCTGGGATGATGGGCTTAGACATTGGCCCGAAGACAGCGGCCCACTTCGCCAGCCTGATTGGCGACGCAGAGGTGGTCTTTTGGAACGGCCCGATGGGCGTGTTTGAATGGGAAAGTTTTAAAGCAGGCACCATGACTGTCGCCCAGGCGGTCGCCGATAACCCTGGGGTTACGGTGATTGGTGGCGGAGACTCGGTCACCGCAATCAACATGGCCGGATTGGCAGACAAAATCACCCATATTTCGACTGGTGGCGGTGCTTCCCTTGAATTGATGCAAGGGAACCGTTTACCAGGGATTGAAGCCCTAGCGGAGAAATAAGAATGTCTCGAAAGATTATCATTGCTGGCAACTGGAAAATGAACCTGATGCCTTCAGAAGCCTTTGACTTGATTGCTGAACTCAAAGTAGGCATCCCGTACAAAGACAATGTGGAAATGGTTGTCATCCCTCAGATGGCTTTGGTTTCTTGGGTTGGCGAAGCGTTGACCGACTCTTGTATCGCTTTAGGGGCCCAGACTTCTTCGATGTTTGTCAAAGGGGCACACACCGGGGACACTTCCCCGCAATTGCTACGAGCGATGGGCTGCCAGTATGCCTTGAGTGGTCACTCTGAGCGCCGGGAAGACCACGGGGAAAACAACATCCAGGTCGCCGCCCAGGCAAACGCCCAGATTGCAGCGGGAATGAAGAGCATTGTTTGTGTCGGTGAAACCTTAGCAGAGCGAGAGGCAGGCACCCATATTGACAAGATCAAAGCCCAAGTGACTGAAGTTTACGAACAAGTGGAACCAGAACTTTGGGGCCAGTTGGTCTTTGCTTATGAGCCTATTTGGGCGATTGGCACCGGAAAAACCGCTTCCCCAGAACAAGCCGAAGAGATTCATTTGATGATTCGGGGCCTGTTAATCGAGTTGACCGGGGACCGAGTTGCACAAATGACATCGATCTTATATGGTGGCAGTGCAAAAGCAGCTAACGCAGCAGAGCTACTGGCTCAGCCTAATATTGATGGGCTGTTGGTCGGTGGTGCTAGTTTGGTTGCTGAAGAATTTTTAAACATTTTTAAGGCCTCTTAGGAGTTATTTTCAATGAGCGGATTTTTAGTTGCTTTCCATGTAGTCACTTGTATCTTTATTATCCTGGCTGTATTGCTTCAAGTTGGCCGAGGGGCTGAATTGGGTGCTGCTTTCGGGAGCATGGGACAAGCTCAATCTTCTAGAGGCCAGCAGAGCTTCATGGCCAAGTTCACCACAGTAATGGCGGCCTTGTTCATGATGACTAGTGCTACGCTGACTTACCAAACCAGTAAAGAACAACAGTCTAGTGTGATGGACCGTGTGGGCGTTGAAACCAGTGCACCGGTTACTCCAGCTGCCCCTGCGGCACCAGCAGAATAACACAAAGCTTTTTTGGTTAAGCTGATTATATACACACCCCCGGAAGCTGAGGAACGGATTTTACGTGCCTTGGCCAACGTGGGTGTTGGTACGTCTGGCAACTACGAGTGCTGGGCGATTGGTTTTGATGTCACCGAACAATTCCGGCCGACCTCAAAGGCGCAGCCCTTTGAAGGGAGCGTCGGAGCCCTCTCCCGGCAGACCAACCGACGTCTCGAATTCCATGTCCCCCAATCAAAATACCTAGAATACATCGAAGTGGTCCGTGAGGTTCATCCCTACGAAACTCCAGCAATTGAGGTGATCCCTTTGTTGTATCCAACCCTGTAGCTTGTTCTGCGTGGTTTTGGGTGTCTCTAGGCGGTCCCTGTTGATGTCACTGAGCTATCCCGAGGGAGCCGAAAGGCCGAACGCTTGGGAGACGAAGCGGCTGCCTTCTCTCGGCAGACCAACCGACGTCTTGAGTTCCAACAAGAAGCAAAACCCTAGAATTGTTCGAAGTGCTCCCTAGGGCTGCCCCTTACCCCGGCGATTGAAGTTGTGGGGCTGCTGGGTTGCACCGTTGTAGCTTGTCTGTGGGTCGTTTTTGGTTGGGGCTTTAAAAGCGGCTGTCTCCAGCCGCTTTCTTGCTTATTGTACCCCGGCTTTTTTGAAAGCCGCTTTGTAGGACATATCCACTTCCAAAATATGGTTGAGCAACCAGTCTAACAAATAGCCCTGGGTGCGGGCTATGATGTCGTCAAAGTTCATGGGGTCTTTAGCGCTTTCACGGAACGCCTTGATCTGATCAATAAAGATCTGGTGTTCGACCTTTTGTTCCGGCAAGCCGGGGTACTTGATCTTCGTCATCACCGATTCCTCGTAGGTGAAATGCACCTTGGCGTAGGCCTCAAGGGCAGAGAAGAGCTTTTCAGCAATCGGTTGGTCTGTCTCGACGTCGAACTCTCGGTTGAGCGCCTTAATCGCCTGTAAAATCCGTTTGTGCTGTTGGTCAATGCTGTCAAACCCGGTGTTCCATTGGGTCTTCCAGGTAAGCGCCTTGATATCATCCATATTCCCTCAGATGAGTGTTGGTTTGTTTTACAGCTTTTCTAACATAGTTTGGTTGAAACTGACCAACCCTTAATTCATAAAGAAGTCCGCAGCACTGAGGTCCCATTCCCCAGCGTCTCCGACAATCAGGATTCGGTAATGGCTACCGGTAGGTGAGCCCAGGTTCACTGGGTCAAAGGCGAAGGTACCAGAAGTGGATGTTGCCGTGCCCAAATGTATTTTATGCACCCCAGCAAGCTGCATAAATAAGTCTGGGTCGTTGGCTCCCAAGGCCGGTTTGCTCAGGTCATCAATCAAGTAGATATCAACGTTCGTTGAGCCGATGAAGCTTGACCCACCCCAGGTGATGTTGCCCCCTGTCCCTGAAGTGAACGTCTCGCCGCCGATAGGGGAAAATAAACCACCGGTGGCGAAGTTGAACATATCGTAAGGTGAATAAGCGACCAGTTGCCCGCTGGTGATGTTGAACGAGCCGGCACCGATGTCGAATAGGTTCACCCCAAGCCCGAGGTCTGTGCCGCTGAGTCCAGAGGCACCTACAGGTGCGAAGTCAAACTGCCACCAATGTTCCAAGGTCGCCGCAGAAACATAGGCCGCCCAGTTTGCAGTGTCCAGCCCATTGGACCAGCCCTGGTTGTGATGGTGTAGATCGGCGACTTCGGTGGCCCCTAAGACAGAACTCCACAGCGCCACAGACATCACATCGCCGGTGAAGAGCTGGGCACCTGCGTTTTGCGCCATTTCGACGAACCGAGCTGTGTCGGTAGGGGCCGCAAGCCCCGTATTTGCCGCCCCTGCAGTTACGGTAACAGCGACGCCGTCAAGATACATCAGAGGTATGGCCGTTCCGTCATAGGTGACGGCGATAAAGTGCCCCCCATAGAGCGAAGGAGCAGCTACAGCACTGTATTCTGTGACTAAACCGCCATCGTCGATGGTGATGGTTGGGAAGCCGCTGGCGTCTAAACGCAATTCAATTGAGTTGGTTATTGTGCCATCGTTGGCGGTGAATAGTGTTTGGGCGCCGGTCCCAAAACCAGCGGTGTACCAAACCCCTAAACTGAAGGTGTTGGCCACCCCAAGTGTCGCTTGCAGCGTGCTGCCTAAGGCTGAGGTTCCATCGAACCGATACGCTCCAGGTGTATAGTAAGTGAACCCTTGGTTGATGGAGAAGGTCCCGTCAGTCACGTCCCACTGGCCCAAACTATCCACCAGCAGGAAATGATATCCAGTGCCGTAATAAGAGCTTGGGAGATCTACCGAAGCGCTGCCAGTGTTGGTCAAACTTGATGCGATGGGGCTCCAAGGGTAGCTAGAAACCAAGGTTCCTAAGTCTGGGGCAGTGGGAACTATAAACGGCCCACCTGTCGGGTCATCCAATAGATAGACATCGACGGTACCTCCGGTGAGCAGGGTGACGTCCCAGCTGATATCCGCAAACACGCCGGTGTTAAACTGTTCCCCACCTGCTGGAGTGATGACCGCTCCTGGGGCTTGGTTCGTCGGAGAAAACCAGTGAAAAGTAGCTAGGTCGGCAGTGGTTGAGGAGCCAGCGTTCAAATCGATGAAGGTAGCGGAGTAACCAGCGTCAGATCCTAAAATATTAGGATCTAGATCAAATTGCCACCAGTGCATCAAGTTTGCAGAGGATAGGTAAGCCCCCAAGTCAAAACCGTAATCTGTGAAGATACCGTTTTTATACAAGTCCACTGTTTCGCTGGCTGTTAATACAGAGTTCCAAGCCATGACCGAATAGACCTGACCAAACAAGTAGCTTGGACCAGACCCTGAACCAACAGTGATAAACCGGGCGGTATCGGCCAACGCCACGGCGCCGTCTGAAACCAGGGTCGCAGAGACCGGTGTCCCGTCGACCTCGATATTCAACGTGGTCCCGTCGTAACTAGCCAACACAAAGTGCCTCGCATCCAAGGAAAGACCGGTCGCACCTTCGTACTGCTTGAACACAGTTGCACCTGTGGTAGCATCGGTCAGTATGACCCCAATAGCTCCGGTGGTGGGGGTGCAGTATATCTCGATCTCGTTGTTCCCGGTACCCTCTTGGATATGTAAGATCGGCTGTTTGGCGAGGTTGTCTGCAATATTAAACCAAGCCGCAATGGTGAAGCTATTGGCTATCCCTAGGGCAGCGGCTGTTCCATTTGAGATGGACTTCGTAGCGCCGTCAAAGGACAATGCTAGAGGGGCCGGGGCCGGGGTGGCGGCAACTGTACCGGTGGTCGTTCCCGTGGTTGTTCCGGTGGTCGTGCCTGTGGTCGTGCCTGTGGTTGTCGTAGGATTTGAGTTGTACGAAGAAGGAATAAAAAAGGAAAAAGGGGCATTGAAAATTGAGGATTGGATTTCTGTGATCGCAGCGAGGTTGTATTCGCTGAAAGTGCCCTCCTGGACAGCAGGATCGATCCAGCCTCGGTATAACAGGTCTGTTGGCCCTACCGCCCAGAGCGACGGACCCCCAGGCCCACGTTGGTAGCCAGCGGTGGTGATGTGGGCAGTCAAGATGGATTGACCTTGCACTGGAGCTATATTCCAGGTTCCTGCCACCGTGCTACTGATCTGCGTCTGGTAATTATCGGTCGTAACTTCAATGATATTCCCAGCAGTCTGTCCTGGCGTATAGTCAAAGTTAAGGCAGTGGAAGCTGTCTCGGCAGTCAAAGCTTGAGTAAGCGGTCGAGGCCGCATACTCGCTCAAAAAGCTTGGGATATCATAAAAAGTAAGGTTCGTTCCGTCTTGTGTGGTCTCAACCTTTTCGAGTATGTACCTGTCAGCTGGGTACGTGATTTGGTAGCTCAGTTCGTAGGCAGCAGATTGTGGGTCGGTCATGAATACAACAAACGAGCTGCCGTTATTTGCATTGACTGGCTCGGCGGTTCCGGTCAGCGGAATCGTTTTGTTTAAGGTGATGGAGCCCGTGGGGTTAGAAAAGTTCAGCACATTGGTCGCATAGTCAATGGTGCCAGCAGTGAACTTTATGTTGTCTAGCACCCAAACACCGTCTGATAATACATATTGCGAGTTGGGGTTGCCCAAGGGAATCAGTGTCCTGCTGATTGGGTCAATCAGGTCAAAGGTTTCCTCGAACCTATCCCATAACATTCGCTTGGAATAATAATCCAGCCAGCCTGGGAGGTTCTCATGGGCAGTCAAACTAAAGGTTCCCTCGCTCAACATCGTCGCAAACGAATTGTTGGATGCTGTGCCCCCGATGGACAACTTGGCGGTCCCGACCACGCCGAGGACTGTTGCAGAAACCTCTGCGAGCCCCGGCACCAACCCGGTAATCGCCCCTTTAGACTGTGTGTCATTCGTGATGGTCGCAAGGCTGGGGTTCGTGACTGACCAGGTTGCGAGGTTGGTTAAGTCCTGTGCGGAGCCGTCTGCATAGTTAGCTACCGCAATCAACTGGGTCGCTGTGTTTAAAGCCAGGGCGGATGTCTTGATGCTCACGCTGATGGGGACAGCGAGGGGGGTCAACGCAGCGGTTAATTGCACCAAGGTTGTCCCGGCGGTCAACGTCAAGGGGCCTAGGTCTGCACCGGTGATCGCTGGCGGTCCGTATATCCAAATGTCATCAACCAACAATGCAGGGCTAGAAAAAGTGTATTCGAAAAGCCGCATTGGGGTATCGAGGGGCAGGAATAAATCCACTTGCCCTGTTGTCAAGTCCAGCAGGTTAGCGTCATAGGTGATGCCTAACGCAAAGTAATCACCATTGAATGGCTCAGTGTCCGGGACAGCTACAATCATCGACGCTTGGGTGTCCAAGGGCAGTGATGAAACTTTACCTCGGGCACCGGTGTGTTTGTACCTTTGTAGGCTTGGGCTGGGTAAGGTCACCGAGACCTTGGTGTATGACGGACCTTCGTTATAGGAGCTTCGGCTTTCAGGTTTGTTGCAGCTTCCGGCAGTGAAGATCAAGATCCCCAATAACATCACCCAAAGGCTGGTTTTATTTTTGTTCATCCTGGGCCTCAATGGTTAACTTGTATGATAACCGGTGTTTGTCCCGGTGTGTCCACTTGATCGGTGATGATGTCTTCAACAACGCCGACTTGGTCCACAATATCGTCAATCGGGATATCGATGAGAACATCGTCGAGAAGGATTTCGTCGATTGCTGGGTCTTCAAAATCAGCAAACCCCTCGTCACTGCTGAAATCAGCATTGTCGAAGCCTGATGGGGCCTCGTCAATCACCAAAAAACTGCCGTTGTCGCCTCCAGGTTCAAGCTCAGGACCGCCGGTTGGTTGGGGGCCAGCATCATCAGCACCAAGGTCGTCCCCTTCAGCTAAAGGCTCGCCGGGTTTGGCTTCGGGGCCTTCGCCTTCAATGCCAGGGCCGCCTTCTTTATCTTCAGGGTCGTCCAACTGGGCACCACCGTCTGGTCCAGGACCTTTGTCCAGTCCACCGGCTGCTTTATCTGGTCCACCAACTGGGCCAGTCCCCGTACTTGGTCCACCAACAGCTCCCTTTTTGGGGGGAGCATCGCCTTTTGCTGCGTTTTGATTGGTTTGTTTTTTATCGACTGACTTTTTATCTGACTTGGGCCCGTCTTTCTTTTTAGCAGGTTGTTTCTCACCTTTTTTCTTGTCCCCAGCTTCAACCACCGGAGCGCCAAACTTCACAGCGCCCCAAGCTTTTGGGCTTTCTGAAGTCAATATGGATTGGACAGATTGAGGCGAGACTTGCACCGGCTGCGTAGGAGCGGCGGACTTAGTGATCTGGCTCGCTTGGTTTTGCCCCACTTCGACTTCGACTTCTGGTGTCGCAAGGTTTGACAAGGCAACGGCCCCATCGAGGGTCAATAAATTGGTTTGCTCTGCGCCGGTGGCAAGCACAAACTCGGTTCCCTTCACACCGACTAAAGCGTTGACTGTACGGACCTGAAAGGGTCGCCGTTGACCGGGTCTGAGTGCCCGGCCCAGGGGCCGAACTTTAAACTTTGCCTTACCAATCGGTAAGCGAATGTCCCGGTTGTCCCCGGCGACCTTGTCGATGTTTAGAAAACTGTTTGAGTAGAGGTTGATGATGTCTTTTTTGATCAGCAACAATAAGGTCGCTTGGCTTTTGGAGCCAGTTTGTAGTTCATCACCGTTAAATATTTTAATTTTTTGGCCTACTGTCCGAATGATCTGGTCTTTACCTGAGCGCCGGATCTTGATGCTACCAGACTCTAAGGTGAGTTGCCCAATGGCTGTCGCTGCCACCGCACTGACCGGACTGGCCAGGAACAAGAACAACCAAAAGATCAAGAAAAACCGTTTCATTGGATTACCAAATATGAGTAAAGCTGATTCCAGCGGTTCCCAATGTGTATTTAGGGACCCCCACGTTGGTGGAACTGGTCAGATGTTTATATTCTACACCTAAGTTCAATCCCTTGAACAGAGAATAGCTGATTTTCAATTCCCCTTGCTGGTCAACCGTCTTTTGGGCCGCCGAGACAGAAGGGTTATATATCTTGTAGGTGGTGGTCTTTTGGAACACCGTTAGGCTCGGGGAAACCCCCAAAACCTTACCCGAGAACTTCAACCCGCCTTTAGCGACGGAAGTATCTTTGTATTTTCCAATCGCGTCGGTCTGTACAGCTTGTAAGCTCAACTGGGTACTGACAGCCCAGAAATTTGTTTTGGCCTGAATCTTCAACGTCTTGACCACAGCATCTGTTTCGTTGTCAATGCTAGCGGCCTTCGCTACCGCATTGCTATTTTTCCCTTCCAAACTAGTGGACAGGCTGGTCTTTGGTCCCCATTTTTGTTTTGCACTGAATCCGACAAAGGTTTCGCTGATCAGCGGGGTTTTGCCGTTACTGAGGCTACTGTTATCAGTGCGAATATCATTCCATCCGACCTTAGACACCAAATCCCCCAAATAAGACCCTTTCCAGGCCCAGTCAAAAGCGAGCTGATTGAAGGCAGCCTCCCTGGAAAGGTATGTTTTATCAGCATATTTTTCCCGTAGCACCAAGGCTTTGATTCCAACTGCTTGAGTGGAGGAAAACCGATAGGTGAATTGAGGCAGCACAATGAGCGACGATTTGGTCGCCTTTGCCTTCACCGTTCCTGTCCCGACCTTGCCGATATTGTCGATTTGCTGGGAGGACAAAATGCTGATCAAGGTGAACGAAGGACCGTCCCCTTTTCGACCTAGGTGAACCACAAATGTTTTTTGCCCAAGACCTTGGGCAGTGACCACTGAAACTTGAAATTTTGTGGTCCGGGCTTTCAGCTTATAGGGGAATTCAAACTCAGCCTTGGTGTCTGACTTCACGGGTATCAGCTTCCCGTTGACGTCCAGCTGGGTGATGGGATCGAAGGTGGTTATCCCAACTTTCAACACCCCAGAACGTTTTTTCACATAGCTGATTTCGTCGTGGCTTGGGCTGAACACTAGGACATTGGGGTCCAACTCTTTTGGGTACCCCATATGCTCACGGGTTTTAAAGGCCCAAGATACCGGCTTGTGTAATGATTCACCGCCCGCCCCTTTTAAAGACGATTGCAACTGCAGCCGGTAAACTGTTCCATAGCTCAGCGGGGATTCAGGGGTGAACTTAAGCCGGTTTTTCGCCACCTCCCAACGCCCTGGGACTGTCTGCTCCCCTGCCTGCAACAGCACCCCTAGTTCCAGGGTTTCCGGGTCGAGCGGTTTGGTGAACTCCACCCAAACATCTGTCTCTACCCCTAGCCCCCTAGCCTTCGGAGAGGGGTACATGGTCTTGACTTTCAAAACCTTCGCTCTGGCCTTTGCGGCCTCTGTGGTGAATTCAATCTGGTAGGTTGAATCCAAACTTTGCCCTGACTTGTCTCGAACCCCAGAGACTAACAAACGGTATTGATGTTTAAACTGCAACGGCTTTTTGGGGACAAAACTGAGTTGTTTTCCTTTCAATCGGAGCTGACCCAACACAGGGTCGTCCCCTTCCAGTAGCTGGATGGTGTCTTTCTTGAAACTTTTTGGGTCTGGCGCATTGTTGAATATAAGCCGAACGCCTCCAGAGACCGAGGCTCCCTCTTCCTGGTTACTCGGCGATGTTTCGGTGATTTCAAAAAGCTTTGGTTTTGCTTTGGTGGTACGGAAACCCCAAGAGTCTTCGTAGCCTAACTTGGTCCCGGTGGTAGAAAAGACCCCACGGCTGACGACCAGCTGATAATCCTGCTCTGAACCCAGCGGGGAAAGCGGTTGGATTTGTAGCTCTTTTGCCACCTGTCTGATGCGCAAAGGAACTGATTTGCCTGACCTGACCTGGACCAGCTTGATCCGTTGCTCGAAACTCCCGGTTTGTAACCTGTGTTTCGTTTTGAGCCGCAACAGGCTATCCAAGGCAACGTCCTTTTTCCCCTCTAGGTTTAAGGGCTCAAACAGCGGGTTCCCCCAGCCTTCCTTCGTCCCTTCCACCTGCCAAATAAACGGGACATTTTTTTGGTTTGCCTTGCGATTTTTTCGGCCAAGGGCCTTGGACTTTCGGCCGAGCAGCTTGCGGAGTTTTCGGCTGTCCGCCTGCAATAAAATGCTGATGGATCGGTCAGCGCTACGAAGCCTGGGGACTTGGGTGCTGTATTTTTTGGTTTTTAGGACCAACTCACCGGTTTCTTGGTCGTACAGCCGCAGCCCGATCAACAAATGACTCCTCGGTGAAAGCATCATCGGAGGCAGCAGGACTTTAAAGCTCTGTGTCCCTTTTGCGAACCTTAAACTGGGGGCAAAAAGGACTTGATACCGAGAATTTTTGCTCGACAGCTCGACGTACCCATAAAAGGAACGTGAGGTCTTCGCCGGGTTGTGGATGTTGAGTGAAACCGATGCGGACTGGGTGATCGGGGAATATTGAAACACCTGTAGCTCTGCGGTCACTTGCCCGACCGCCTGGGCGCAGGGGCTCAAAGTGATCATGGCGAAAATGCCTAAAAGCCAAAAAAGTGAACGTACAGAGGGCCGCATAAGTCTTGGGAACAGGTGAAACGGATAACCACAAAATCTAGCTCCTAGTTTACACCAAACAGTCCGTTATGGACAGCTAGAATTGTGGTATAAATGCAGTTAGCGGGCCTCTGTAACTGGAATGGGATTTTGGGTGGCTTGTCGTCCTGGGGGCAATTGTTGGGATACAAACAACCAAAATAGAGGTATGGTTTTTGGTGTTGTGTGATGATTTTTTAAATGCCCCAAAAATGGTTTCATAAAATGACTGTCCCCAAAAAACACAAGCTCATGGCTTCGGCCCTACGAACCCGACGTAGCCCATTAAGAACCTCGGTCAGACCACGCCAACACAAGCTGGATCGCCCAGACCAGGAGATCCAAAACATCAAGTTGATGTTTGACGAGTCCAGCAAGGCAAACCGGAACTTTCTAGGGGTGTACCTCACTTTTTTGGGGTTTGTGACCGTTACCTTAGCGGGAATCACCGACATGGACCTGCTGATTGGCAAAGGCATCGCCTTGCCAATCGTCGGTGGTTCCATCAATGCCGAATTGTTTTTCCCTGTGGTCACGGTTTTGATTTTGTTGGCACAGTTTTTATTGCTGTTCAACCTCAAACAGCACCAGATCAAGTTCAACCGTTGGCAGGAAATCAACCCCAATGTCACCTCTCGATTCCCTTTTGGGTGAACTTTCAGGGTACACAGACTGAGTCGTTCAGCTCTCTTTTGTTTCGGTTGTTCAAGTTCAGTGTATATTATTTGGCTGGGGCTCTGGTGATGGTAGGCTTATCCTACCGTTATAGTACAATTGCTCAAGCCGAGGGCTCTTGGGTGCTATACGTTGCCTTCTCGACTTTCATCACCCTGAACACGGCGTCTTATTGGGATAGAGACTCCCAGGAACGATAAGGGACCAACGGTAAAAAATTTCCCCTAAAGTATGCAGTGCCTTGGTTAGTCTTCACTATCTTAGTCCTATTTTCCGTCCTTATCATGTTTATGCTTGTGGTTCAAATCGCACGAGATTTAAAGGAATCGCCTTCACCTGAGATGATTATGAGAATAACATTTCACCTCTTTTCGATGCCCCAACTTGAAATTGACCAGATCGACTTTCTGACCTGGAAGCAGGCCCAAAACATCACAACTGAGTCTATTTCCGGGGATTTTAGGGGGTAAAAACCTCCGATACGCTACCTATAGAGACGTTGATTTGAGCGGTAGCGATTTCACGGGCGCAAGACTCGACTATGTGACCTTCGAAAACTGTAAGTTAAGCAAAGCAAACTTCACAGGGGCTAGTTTACAGCATGTGAAAATCATCGGTTCCAACTTTGATGGCAGCCTTTTTATGGATGCAAATTTATCCAATGCCAGGGTATCCGAGGGTTCCTTATTTCAGTCGGTAAACTTCTCGGGTGCCCGCATGGTCAGTGCTTGGGTTGGAAACAGCGACTTCAAAGGAGCGTTGTTCAGGTCCAGGAGGCTGGATGATAGCAAGCTTAAGGCGGCAAACTTGGTTGGCTCTGTTTGGCGTGATGTGGACCTTCGGGTTGCGCAGTTCGTTGAGGCGAAGATGGAAGGTTCCATCTTTTCGAAAATCCAGGCCAGTGGTTTGGATGGGTTTGTTGCTGAGAGTTCCCTCCATGTCGATTTTAACTATCAAACAGCTCTGTCAAAGTCGAAACATCGAGAACTGGCTGGAGGTTATCGATTAGCTGAAGATAGAAGACAATATATCAGCAAACACATAACCGGAGGGGGAGCCAGTATCAAAGAGGTTCCTCCTGTAGATTTGCCGGTTGCAGAAATTTTCATGCAAAGCGTGATTTGTAGCTTAGGTGCCAAGGGGGCGGAGAGACTGCTGGTTGCTATCACCTCGCAAGTCGGGGGCTGTGAATTTGCAACGGACATGAAAAGCTATGTCCAAGACAGTTGTGAAGAGTTGCTTCCAAGTACCAGCGCACGATCAAAGAATGACTGTTATTCCGGGCAAAAAAAGTAGTCGGGAAGGTCAGACCTTCATCCTGCTAGGTCCTGTTAAACTCTAGCCGTCTTTCTTTAGGTTGTGGTGAGGATGAGTTTTAGCGCAGGACAGAGGAGCAGGCAGCGAGTCACTTCTGTCTTTAACCCTGGTAGGTCCCCTCAAACTCTAGCCGTCTTTTGTCAGGTCTTACTAAGTATGAGTTTTAGCGCAGAACAGAGGAATAGGCAGCTCGGCGAGACAACTCCGTTTTAGGCAGGGAATCGTCAACGAGTGAACCAGCGGTAGCGTGAGCTAACCTGGGGTGGTCATGCAGTCGTCTTTCTTTAAGTTTCGGTGGGGGGGGGGCATTGGTGGGCGGCGGAGATGTAGCCCGCTCTGGGCGACAACTCCGCTTGTTATAAACGTCTGGCTAGAATTCGCCGAAGTCGTCACGCATCGGGATGGCGTCCCGAGGGCTGACTTTTCGTGCTGGTAAAGCGGCAGCCTTTTGGGTTGGCTGCGCAGCAGGTGCTTGGTGCACCACTGGTGTGATTGGGTGGGGACCATGAGTCCGTTGGATGGGCTTCGGGGTAGACTGGGTCTGTTGCTGGGCTTTGATCCCCACATGGATGCCAATCACCCCGACCAAATCGCCTAAGGATTCAGCTTGGGCACTCAGTTGTTCTGCCGCCGCAGCGGTTTCTTCCGAATTTGCGGCTATCGCTTGGGTGACTTCATCGATCTGGCTGATCGCTTGAGAAATCTGATCAATACCTGTTGCTTGGTCGTTCGAAGCCACACCGACCGACTCAATCTGTCCCTGCACCGCCCGAACCTTATCGGCTTGAACCTCGGCACCAGACACGACTTTCTGCACCAGACTGGCCGCTTCTTCGGACTTCTGCAAAATTTCATCTAAAATCACCTGCCCTTGCTCTGCCAGTTCGTTGCCCGACTGGGACTGCTTGACATTGACCTTGATCAAATTGGTGATTTCTTTGGCTGCAGCCTTTGAGTTTTCCGCTAACTTCGATACCTCATCGGCGACCACCGCAAACCCTTTGCCTTGCTCCCCGGCTCGGGCAGCTTCAATGGCGGCGTTTGTCGCTAACATCTTCGTCTGGTGGGTTATTTCATTGATCAACTCTATGATGTCTGTGATCTTGTCGCTGCCAGCTTTGATCCCCTTCATGGCTTTGCCGATTTCGTTCATCGACGCTGATCCCCTCGCTGCGGATTGCTGCGCTTCGCCCGCCAAGGCGGCTGCGTGTTTTGAGTTTTGAGCCGAAGCGTCGACCAAGTCGGCAACCCGGTTCATTTCTTCGCTCGCCTGGGCAGCGGTGGCGGCGTTGTCTTTCGCCTGGGAAGAAATTTGTTCCACGGTGGCTGAGGTTTCTTCCAAACTAGCCGCCTGTTCGGTGGCTCCTGTTGAAAGCTGCTGTGAACTGTCAGACACCTCCCCTGCTGCGGCTATCAACTGGCTTGAGGAGTCTTTTAAATCGTTGATCAAGTTCAACAGCAAGGCCGTAATGGACCGGCCAATCAACACAGCGCTGGTCAAAGCGACCAATACGCCAACAAACAACATAATCCATTCAATATAAATCAGGGTACTGATCGCCTTTTTCGCCTCAATGATGTCCTGATCTCGTAAGGCATTTTGATCCGCAACCATTGCAGTCAACAAACCTTTGAGCTTGGCACCGACAGGCGCCGCCTTGGCTCCCAACCAGTGGTTCGCTAAGTTCCAATCAGGCTGAGCCCTCATGGCTAACATTTTAGGGGGCAATGGAGTGAATACAGCCCGTGCCGCCGAAAAGGCTTCAAAGGCCGATGTTTGTTTGGAGGTCAATAACTTGCGGTTCTGCTGTAAATTTGCAAAACGTCGGTTGTTGATTGCCCAAAGCCTTTCGTATTCTTTTTTATATTTGATGTCACCGGTGAGTAAGAAAGCTCGGATATTTGACAGTGATAAACCCAAACTCCCACGGACGTCAGCCATCATCCCGAGCAATCGTTTTCTAGCTCGGTCCGCTTTCTCTCGGCCTTCTAAGTTGATCATGGTGGTGATGTTCTTGGCCATGATCGAAGCCTTCGGCGATGCCTCTATCACCAACATTTTGATGGAAGGTACGTTTTCTGGGCTTTGAGCAATCGCCTCAATTTCGTCCTGGGCCTTTTCAAAATCAACCAACAAAATTTTGATTTGCCTCAGTCGGTCTTTGTTTTTTGGGTTTGTCCAGCCCTCCGCAAGAACGTCCAGCTCAGCCATTGCATGATTGATATCCTCTTCCCAAGCTGCGGCTCGTTCGACCTTAAACTTATCATTGCCCAGGATCATCCAGCCTCTCAGCGCAGACAAAGCTCGGTTGATGCCGTTTAATACTTCAGCACTGTGTTCCGCTGTTGGGGCCCGCATTTCGGTGACTTTGGTATAAAGATCAGCAGAAACACTGACTTGACGAAGGTTGACCAATACAGCGGTCAAGATAATCAAAATCATCAAGGAAAACCCTAAGGTAAGCTTCTTCCCGACTGTCAGTTGCATGTATGCCTCATCCGAAAATTGGTGTGTACAGGTTTATAAATAAAGTAGGGTAAGCAGATAGCCTGATTTTCAACTCACTGCAAATCCAGAACACCTAAATGTTCGGTCCGTTGCCCCAGGATAAAACAACGGATTTGACTATTTTAAGGAAGCCTCAAAGTCTTTTAGCTTATATTTCAGTGACGGTAGAGAAGACTGTATTACATAGGGTGTGCCTGGAACTTTGACTATGTACACACCCATTTTGAGAGGACTCGTGCAACTGATCCAGTAATGGGTTTGCATCACCCAGGCTGCCTGAACTTTACCCCTGACTTTGGAGCACAAGTTTGAAAAAGTATGTTTGCCGTTGGCATCAACAAACTTCTTTAAAGCTCCAGGCGTTGTCATTTGAGGGCGCATTTCATCTATGAAAAAACTCGCCGCCCTCATTTCATCACACCGTAGTACCGTAATCGGTGGAGAGTAAGGGAAAGAATCAAAGGTGTAGGGCCCAACTTTATTGAAGTCGACGAAGGCCGCATCCCCATGTTTGAGTAAATGCTCTTTGGCACGGTTCGCAAAGTCTACTACAAATTTTGGATCGTACTTACTGAAAGCATCGTAGCAGGATTTCCCTTCGAGGGGCTTTTGCTCCGCCCACAAGTTCGTTGCTAATAGCAGCAGTAGCATGGTGAAAAACGTTCTCATGATCTGAAATGATTATAGGTTAATAGCTTTCATGGACCTATAAATTTATTGGTTGTTATTTTTTTGCTGCAACTCCTGCAAGCAATTTCTTTAAGGGTTCAATATGAACCGGTTTATACAAACAACCGTTCATCCCTGATTTTAGACATTGCACTTCGTCGGTCGCATATCCTTTTGAAGATAAACCAAAGATTGGAATAGCCGCCTGATCTTGACTAGCCTCCCATAGACGAAACTGCTTGGTCGTATCATAAGCATTGGCGCTGGATAATGGCAAGTCGATAAATATTAAATCAACGGGCTGTTGTTGATGCTCCCCTATGATAGATTGAAGCCCTTCGACTATCACACACTGGCACCCCAAAAAATTGACCAGGGATTCTAACGTTTGTTGATTTGCTTTGTCGGAGTCCACGATCAGCACGTTGAGGTTGAGCTTCTGATGCTCATCACTAGCTAGCTCAACATTCTCGTTGTCTTGAGGTACCGGTGTCACAGGAAAGGTGAAAATAAACTCACTACCATGGCCCAATGAACTTCGAACGAGGAATTCTCCACCCCATTCTTCAACTGTCTTTTTAGCCAGTGTCAGTCCAAGCCCAACGCCGCCAAAACGTCGTGACATCCCGGCATCTGCTTGATAAAAGGGTTCGAAAATCTGAGTTTGCTGTTCTTCACCAATACCGATTCCTGTATCAATCACCCCAAAGCGAAGGTTTTCCTCTGGCTGGCTGTCACTTGTGGACACCTTGATTTGTACTTGGCCTTGTTCTGTGAACTTAAACGCATTTGAAAGCAATCCAGTGAGCACTTCGGTTAGCTTACCAAGGTCTCCAACCAGCCAAATCGGTAGCTGGGCTTCGATATCCACAGAAAACCGTATTCCTTTAGAAACCGCCGTTGCCTCAAACAGCTTTTCCAGTTTTTCAAGGGTATCTGGCAGGTTAAACATTTCTTGTTGACCGGAGTTCAAGATGGTATCAAATCGGCTGAGGTCGAGCACTTCGTCTAGTATATTTAAAAGCCCATAGCCTGAAGATAAAATCACCTGCGCCCAATCTTGGGTTTCCTGGTTGTTATTTTCAAACTTGATCAACTGTGCCATGCCAATCACCCCATTCAACGGGGTCCGCAGCTCATGGCTCATGGTCGCCAGAAAATTACTTTTTGCGATGTTCGCCGCATCTGCTTGTTCTTTGGCAAACCTTAAATCTTGCTCTAGCTGTTTGCGTTCCGTGATATCTAGCAGGACACCGGATGCTCCGTTGTTATTGGGTTTGCCAATATGGGACACCACCTTAGTGGAGTGGTCGCTGAGTAGCAGGTGGTGCTCAATGGAAAAAGGGGTGCCTTGGCTTAGTAAGTCCCTCAATGCGGTACCCACTGCTGGGATTTCATCAACAGGGATACTGGTGAGCAGGCTTTCAGGCGAATGGGAAGTGTCCTGTTGTAAACCAGCCAAACGGCAGGCCTCTGGGGACCAGTAGGTCTGGGACTCTTCTTGGTTAAAACTCCATGAACCTAAATGGGCAATTTGCTGAGCGGTGTCAAGCTGGGCGTGATGCTCGGCAAGCTCCTGGTTTGCTTGGTTCAGCTTGTACGTTCTTTGCTGAACCTCTGATTCCAGGTTTTTTTGGTATTGTCTGTTTTGTTTGATCAGGCGGGCTTTATGCCAAGACTTTTTTATGGTCGCTTCTAATTCAACCATGTTATGGATTGGCTTTAAAATGAAGTCCCAGGCTCCAGATTGAGTCGCCAAAATTGCTTCGTGAATATCACTGGTGCCAGTCACCACGATCAGTGGTGTATCGTCGGTCAATTGAGCAACCACTTGCAAAAAACTGGTTCCATCCATTTCGGGCATGTGCAAGTCAACAAGCACTAAATCAGGCCTCTCACGTTTAAAAACCTCGACTCCCTCACGTCCATTATCGGCTTCAAAAACGGTGTAACCAGCGTCTTCAAAATAGCTCGTGAGATTCAACCTGATGTTAGGGTCGTCTTCAACAGTCAAAATGCTGGTTAACGGGAACTCTAAACTCATGGAGGCAACCTATATAAAAGAAATTTCAGTCGAGTATGCCTGTTGGGTAACTTTTCGTTTTATCAGGAGCCAAGAAGGATTGTGCCAGCTCAGCTGCCCCAATATGAGTTTTTTGAAACACCTTGATTGGGTTGACGGAAAACTGGTTGAGTCTGCCTTGAATACTCAAGGTCAGTGACCCTGTGTATATCACACATGCTAAACCGGGGCTTCGCCCTAAGGCCCATTCGATCCAAGTTGCGCCATCTGCACCGGGCAAATAGAAATCCACCACGGCGCCATCAAATGTATTTTCCGCAAACACCTTTTTGGCTAACTCCGCTGAATCCGCAATCTGGGAATCAATTCCTTCATCTTCAAAATACGCTGCTAATGATAATGCTAGTTGCTGGTTATCGTCAATGATCAATAATTTCATTCTACTCAACTTGTACGGAAAGCGGTAACTCAACTTGAATTCGCGTTCCTTTACCTAATTCAGAAAAAACCTCAAAGGTTCCTTGGTGGTTATTCGTCACAATAAAATAGCTGACCGCAAGCCCTAAACCGGTCCCTTGGCCCACCTCTTTCGTGGTGTAAAAAGGTTCGAGAATGCGCCGTCTGGTTTCTTCAGACATTCCGGGACCATTATCAATCACCTCAAGGATAATATTTCTTTGTTCCCGAGACGTTCGTATGGTGATGGTCGGGGTGGCTGAACTTTCAATTTGACCCCCAAAGGCCTGGACCGCATTTTTGATCAAATTGATTAAAACCTGTTGGATTTCGGTCATTTCAACGGGAACCAACCCTGCTTCAGGATCAAGATCTGGAACCAGCACAATGCGATCAAATGTTGGGCTGTGTCGTAAACTATAGTCTTTGGTGATCAACCTTAACGTTGAATTAATCAAGTCATTGAGGTCTGTAGAGGACTTTCTTGATTCAGACTTTCGACTGAACCGCAGCATGGTTTCTACAATATCGGCTGCCCGAGCGGCAGATTCAGTGATGTGAGAAAGAAAATCGTTAATTTTTCGTTCGCTAAGATAGAGCTGAAGTTTATCAAGGTCTATCCCAAGCTGTGCAGCGACCTCATGGTTTTTTTCTACCTGGGTACCTAAGCGGCGAGTGGTGTTTTGAGCACCTTGCAAGATCGCACTAAGGGGGTTGTTGATTTCATGAGCAATACCTGCAGCGAGCCCGCCAACGGAAAGCATCTTTTCGGACTGGATGACCATTTCCTCATATCGAACTTTTAAACTTACATTTTCGAGGATCAGTGCAGCACCTGTCTCGTTAGATAGCGGGTACAAAATCAGATCATAATACCGAGAAACTTGGTTGTACTTGGTTTGGATGCGTTCAACTCGCAACGTTGCCCGTTCGAACAAGGCATTGTTGATTTGTTCTTTATAGGGGGACAAAACTTCAAGGTGTTCCCAAACCTTGCCGATCAACAGCTCAGATTTAGAACTCTTGGTGAATTCTTCAGTTAGCTGGTTGACCATGATCGCATGACCTTCCTCATCCAACACCAAATATACCTCTGGCATCGACTCGATCACGTCTACGAGCAAGTCTTTTTGTCGGCTGGTTTCAATCAGAGCCGAGTAGCTTCGTAAAGCCCCGAGCAGTGTGGTGAACAGTTTGCTTTCTGTTAACTCTGTTTTTGTTTTGTAGTCGTTGATGTCATAGTCGATGAAGACTTGTTTTTCTGGTGCGTATCCCGGTTGGCCGGTGCGCAGCACAATCCTCATGTTGTGGTTACCTAGTTCATCTCGGATGTGCCTGACCAGCTTCAGACCGCTATCTTTGGTGTCCATCACCACATCCAACAGGCAAACCGCCGCATCGCTATGCTCAGCGAGAAGTACTTTTGCTTCAGACTCATTATACGCCGAATGACAATCTAAACGTCGGCCTAAAATCTCATATTCTTTGAGGATGGTCTTTGTGATTTGATGAACCGCAGGCTCATCATCGATGACCAGCACCTTCCACAGAGGCTGATTTAGCTTTGGTTGGGCAGGTGTTGCCGGTTTGGCAAACACCATGGGGGTCATTTCGGGGGACATATACGTACCAAAGAGCCTTTAAAAACAATTACTTTGAAAAGAGTAGCACAGAGTGCAAAAAGTGACAATTTAATTGTTGTGGAAATTGGTAAAATTTACTGCATTGAAACTCCTTGGAATCTTTTTGAAAACAAGTTAGGTTGTCCCTAACAATCGACTTTTCGGAACTATACTACTATGAACCGTTTTCAACGCCGGGACCGACTTGCCTTAAGGCAAACCCGAGTTAGTGTCTTGGCTGCATTGGCTTTAGGACTCTTGTTTTCCAGTATACAGTTAGTTTTTGATTTTCAACAAGAAAAACAAAATTTGGCTAGCACTGCTCGGGGTTTTCTTCAGATTCTAGATCAGCCCGTGTCCTTTGCGGCATATCAACATGATCCCAAGCTTGCAGGGGAGCTGATTGTTGGATTTTTTAGCTACCGACCTGTCTATTACGCGGAGATTAAGCTCATCAACGGAGAGGTGCTTCACTCCCAACAGGGTAGCCTCGTGAACGGTCCTTACCGGCAGTTCAGTGATCTTTTGTTTGGCCCGACCATCCAATTGACCCACCCTTTAAACTATCAGCCTCCCCCGGCGGATCTTTTCGCAATGGCCCATTTTACACAGGTGGGAGAGTTGACGGTGAAGATAGATACGTACCTAGCGGGGCGAAATTTTTTGGACAGAGCCTTTCGGGCGATCGTGAGCAGTCTAGCCAGTGCTGCTGCTCTGGCTCTGGTCCTCTTGGTTTTTTATCACCGGTTCTTGACTCGACCCTTTGTGACGATCGTGAATCAAACAGAGGCGATCGACCCAGAGCGGCCAGAGTCAATGCGTATCGCTTTGCCTTCGGCTCATGAAAAAGATGAATTTGGCTTGCTGACAAACAACATCAATCAGTTACTTGGTTCGATTGAGTCAAACATAGAAACCCGTCTGGAACGAGCCCGAGAGGCAGAACGGCTCCAAACCGAGATGAATGCAGAAAAAGTACGGTCCGTTGAAATGAAGCAATACCAAGATGTATTGCAACAAACCAATGAGCAACTGGCCAAAACGGTCGAGCAGCTGCAATCCACTCAAGAAGCTTTGGTGGAGTCGAACACCTTAGCCTCTTTGGGCGGGCTTGTCGCTGGTGTGGCCCACGAGTTGAACACCCCCATTGGCGTGGCGGTGACCAGTGCCAGCTATTTGACTGAGCAATTTAGACAAATTGAAGTTTTGCATCAAAAGGGTGCGATGACAGAATTAGACTTCACTGGGTGTTTATCCAAAAGCATGGAAATTAGTGATGTGCTGGAATCAAACCTACTTCGTGCGGCAAATTTGATTTCCAGCTTCAAACAAGTCGCTGTAGATCAAACCCATTTTTTTGCTGAAAATTTTGATTTAAAAGAATACTTGAGTACAGTGATCGCAAGCTTATCCCCTGAAATCAAGGGAACCGGGCTGGCCATCCACCTTGTTGTTCCTGATGAAATTTCTCTCAAAAGCTTCCCTGGGGCCTTTGCTCAGGTGGTTGTTAATTTGCTGCAAAACTGTTTACGCCACGCCTTTGATGCTGGCGAAGCTGGGGACTTAACCATCAAAGCCGAGTCCCGGGATGACATGGCCGTGATTCGGTTTATAGACGATGGAAAAGGTATCTCTCCCGAAGACCTGCCTCATATTTTTAAGCCTTTTTATACCACTAAAAAGGGGAAAGGCGGCACCGGGCTGGGGCTGAATATCCTCTATAACTTGATCCATCAGAAGCTCGAAGGGAGCATCGAGGTTTTGAGCCAGTTGGGCCATGGCACCGAGTTTAAAATCACCGTGCCACTGAATTTGAAGTCAGAAACCTCCTGATTTTTTTCAAAAAACCTCCTTTACAGCCTATAAACCTCGATGGATATCGGGGTTTATAGGGCCTTTGTCCTATTTTTCGTTCGACAACTTTAGACAGCCAGACTAAACTGATAGTCAAGCAACCTAGGGATAACTCCCTACCCGCTGAGTGGGTTGAGCTTCACAGTCGATGACTGACTCAGCATGAGGGTTATAACCTTTTTTTATTGGCTCTTTGCCTGATATGCCCAATGAACTAACCTCCAAACTCAAGCCGTTGCTCGCCCAACCTTTGGTGAA
>Ga0316204_10004690_pt1 | contig 24077 bp, 25 predicted proteins | sample 6monrhotite_MG_2_FD_205661 | JGI IMG/M metagenome (GOLD analysis project Ga0316204, IMG submission 205661) | Microbial mat bacterial communities from mineral coupon in-situ incubated in ocean water Damariscotta River, Maine, United States -... | ecosystem: Environmental > Aquatic > Marine >... | reverse complement strand
TTAACTCAACAGCAAAATCATAAAGCTGCTCGAAATAATCAGACGCATAAAATTGATTTTCGCCCCAGTCAAAACCTAACCAGCGCACATCATCTTTAATCGCTTCTACGTATTCAATATTTTCTTTATGCGGATTAGTATCATCAAAGCGTAGATTACAACTGCCCGAAAAATCTTCTGCCACACCGAAATTTAGACAAATGGATTTGGCATGGCCAATATGCAAATAGCCGTTCGGCTCCGGTGGAAAACGTGTTGCCACAACGCCATCGTTTTTACCTGCATTGACATCCTCTTGAATGTGCTTGCGAATAAAATTCGTTACCTGTGGATGTTCGTCACTACTCATAATACTTAGCACTCATTTATTAATCGTGATTGACTCTAATCATTATTTTTCAGCAATAATCAGCCTGCTGCAATCCGCTTCTCTATAAAGGCCAGCGCCATAGTGATGCGTCGCAAGCAGGCATCTTTGCCCACCAGTCTCAACGTGACATCAATACTCGGCGATGCTGCACGGCCACATATCGCGACACGCAATGGCTGCGCGACCTTACCCATCTTAACTTCAAGCGCATCGGCAACATCATCCACCACCTGGTGCAATGCTTCATCAGTCCAATCTTCTAACTGCGCCAATCGTTCTTGAATTTTTCGCAACGGTTGCTCGGCAACTGGGCGCAAATGTTTCTTTGCCGAGGTCTCATCAAACGCATCAAAGTCCCGATAAAAGAACGCACTGATTTCCGCCATTTCAACTAAAGTATGCGCACGCTCTGCCTGTACTTTTATCACTTCATTAATATCCGGGCCATCACTGGGATCAATACCGAGATGCCCAAGATGCGGCCTCAAATAACTGGCAACATGCGAGGGATCTCCCTCTTTCATATAGTGTTGATTGAGCCATAACAGTTTTCCGGAATTGAAAATAGAAGCTGAATTATTAACATCTTTTGCATCGAACAATTCAATCATTTCATCCAAACTGAAAACTTCTTGGTCACCATGCGACCAACCCAATCGAACCAAATAATTCAACAACGCCTCAGGTAAAAAACCTTCATCGTGATATTGCATCACACTGACTGCACCATGCCGTTTGGAAAGACGCTTACCGTCTTCGCCCAATATCATCGGCACATGAGAATACACCGGTGGTTTTGCCCCCAGCGCTTTAAGAATATTGATTTGTCTCGGTGTATTATTGAGATGGTCATCGCCACGAATAACATGCGAGATACCCATATCTAAATCATCCACCACCACACTCAAATTATACGTCGGCGTGCCATCCGGTCGTGCAATAATCAGATCATCAAGTTCGTTGTTATTAAAAACAACCTTTCCTTTAACCATATCTTCAACCACCACCAAACCCTCTGGCGGATTTCTGAAACGCACCACGGGCTTAACGCCTTCAGGAACTGCGCCATCCATATCACGACAACAACCGTCATAGCGGGGTTTTTCCTTACGTGCCATTTGCCCCGCGCGCAACATATCAAGACGCTCTCTAGAGCAATAACAATAGTAAGCCTTATCCTCGTCAATCAGAGTTTGAATCACTTCTTGATAACGATCCAGACGATCCGTTTGCTTGAATGGGCCTTCATCATATTCCAGGCCCAGCCAAGTCATGCCTTCAAGAATTGCGTTAACTGATTCTGCTGTAGAACGTTCAAGGTCAGTGTCTTCGATACGCAGCACAAAACGTCCGCCATGCTTGCGCGCATGAAGCCAGGAAAACAGCGCTGTCCGTGCGCCACCTATATGCAGATAGCCAGTTGGGCTGGGCGCAAATCGCGTTCGTATGGTCATAATCTCTTCCGCGTTGAAAATGCGCCTATTCTAACAGCTCAGAGGAAAAATGCAGACAACATTACCAACTCATGGCAACCAAGCTACTGGTAATAAATAAACGCGTGATATACTGACCAACCCAATCACAGCGCCATCAATGCGGGAAGACAATGATACCCTGCTATATCACCGGAAAAGGCATGCATGCGACGGATGCAACCTGGAACTTTAAGACCGCCGTCATCAAAAGTCTAGAAGAAACCGGGTTAGGCTATGACACTCGCTATCGCTACTACCAGCAACAGCTTCCAGAGCTTGAGGCTGAAAAACTTGCTCGCTTGATATGCGACCCAATGGAAGACTACGATAAGGACTGGCCGGAATATCTAGACCACAAACCTGCCGAGATGTCAGAACAAGAAGCAGCAACACGTTTTATGCTGGTGCGAGACAAACAATTTATAGACCAAGCGCAGTGTGCGATTGCCTGTTATGACGAAGCAGGATTTGGATCTGGCATAAATGCGATGCGATTTTTAAATGCCGACAAACCCGTACTGGGATTTTATAACCTGGAAAAATTGAACTCGGGAGTAAACCCATCTAATCTTTTGCAACTCGAACTCGACTTCCCCAAGCTCTTTACCCTCTATGCTTACCAAGACATAAACGATATTACTTCGAAGGCTATCAACTGGTTAAATCTTAAATTTTAAAGGTGTTATGCCCCGTGTGTATCACCACGCCAAAAGGAAAAATTCACATCCTTAGCATTGCCTTCACTCACCTTAACTGTATCAAGAACGTTGTCATCACCATCAAGCACCGTAACAGTTCCATCTGTTGGGTTTGGTATAAACACTCTCTTTAGCTCACCGTCATCAGAAGCAAAAGCAATAGGTCTGCGCCCACAATCTGCAACGCCGACCTCAACCTCTTTTAACAGTGAAAATGCTGGCAAAGCAGAAGTATCATAAATCTGCAAAACACTCATCTTAAGATTATCATGCTGCACGCCCTTTCCTGTCGAGGCAGTGGTGACATACAACTTACTACCATCTGGGCTAAAACGATAAGCACTGGGATACACATCCTGAAGATCATGCATAGAAATCACTTCCTGCTGCACAGCGTCGATAACCGTCAACCTTCCCATTACATGCTCAGGATTAGATTTTCTGTCTGCACCTTTTCCAATCAGAAATCGGCCGTCCGGAGAAAGCAAAAGATTGCTGCTAACTTTAAGACCAATTCTACTTTCAATCTCGTTACTAATAGGGTCAATCACAGCAACCGTGGCATAACCATTATTTAAACTATAAATTTTGCCGGTAAATGCCGAAAATTCTTTACCGTGTGGAAAGGCGTTGTTAGGTATAGATATATCGCCACCATCCTCTTTTCCACTTTCCCCTAAATTAATGGTATCCATCACTTTGAGGTAAGTTTCATTATCACTCGAATCATTGCCTACAACTGTAATCGAACCATCAATAAGGTTACTCACAAAAGCGCGCTTGGGAATATTTGGCATTTTTTCTGTAGGCGCAGTAAAAGTCGTCACATGATGACCACGTCCAACACAAATCGTTTTAATTAACTCTGGTGTACCAGCAGTATTACCATTTATCACCGTTACCGATGATCCTTGTTCACCGCAATTCAACGTATCATTGCCAGTTTTTTTATCGCCATCGGTCATGAACCAAACGTAATTCGAATCAGGGTCACGATAAACATAGGCTGGAAACGCATCAGCAGGAATTTGTTCCTGAGCACTAATAAGCTTACTTTCACGATCAAGCATCACAATCTGATTTTCTGAATTAACACCCAAAAAATACGGTGACCTATCCGCAGGCTTACCACTGTGCGTTGACGCAGCAAGACATTGCACGTCAAATTCCCCATCACTCTCTGTCAAAATGGAAACCGTACCCTGCTCTCCATCATCTACATGACAGATCATCGCCCAGCCACCTGAATTCGAACTCATTATCATTCTTCCTCTTTATTGATGCTCAACTAAATTTCGTAAAACCAAACTATATTTCACATTATTGGCCAATGTTATAACTCTGGCGAATAATTCCCTGCTCGCGGTTAACCTGCTCAACATCAAGTACAATGGACGCCTTATTTTCGAAATTAATCGTGTAAAACTCTCTGTCGCCTGCCGCCTCAAAAGCTTCGATGACATCCTCAAGGCGAAATATTTCTTTGCCATTCACATTCATTACACGAATATTTTCGATCGTTCCACTGTACCCTTTGTTAACCTTTGCATCATACATATTGCTGACTACGACAAGCTCTTGCAGCTTTTCTATCTCACCTAAGACTACGCCAAAATAATCTCTAATGCCGCCAGGGTCTGTCTTACCTAAACTACGTGTATATCGTGGTTCAACTACCCGAAACACGATACCCGCCACCTCATAGAAACGCGGTTTCTTTTCATATTGAGGCATTCTTGGTATCACTCTATGCCGATATTTTTTAAGTTTCACATCTATCTTTTTTTTCTGCCCATCCCTGAGGATATCCAATGATATTGTATCGCCCACCTGACGCGTGGTTACATAATAGCCCATCGCTATTTTCCCGTCGCCGCGAAACGGTACACGCCCATCATTAAATACCTGATGGCCCTCTATAGCTAAAATTACGTCATCCGGTTTTATCAAACCATAAGCGCTGCTTCCTTTAGCCGTAGTCAATACACGAATACCGCTCATCTCAGATGACATTTCCATAGAAGCCCTGTACGCAGGGTTTTCCAGTGTTTGCATGTACATACCAAGGGTTGGGATACCCTCGACATCGCCATCTTCAATGTCTTTAATAAACTGGTTAATCACTGAGGCTGGAACAAAATATCCTATCGAAGAACCTGAAGTAGAACGTTGCGTTGCCACACCAAGGCTCGCCCCGGTCTTATCTGAAAAAACAGGCCCACCTGAATTTCCTGAATTAATCGCTGCATCTGTTTGCACCATCAAACTACCGATATTACTGTGCGCGTAACCCATAATATCAATACGCGATACAACACCTTCGGTATACGATACTTGGCGACCGCCAGCTGGATACCCAACTGTTACTACTTTATCCCGCAACTCTGGTAATGCATCAAAGGTAATAGGGCTGACATTGGGTATCTTAGATGAATCAAGAAGCTCTATCAATGCAAGGTCTACCTGATGATTAACAGCCTTGCGTCTGCCCTCAACTTTGTCGGCGACACCAGGAAGCTCCACTTCAATATAAGTTGAATCCGCCACACAATGCGCATTGGTTAATATACCTTGTGGAATAAAAAACCCTGAACAGGTTACCTTTCTTGAACGATTTTTTGTCCAGGGCTGCTTCATATCCCAAGCCTGCCTTGTAACAAAAAGTTTCACTACCGCCTTACTCGTCTCAGCAAGATCAACCGCCTGCACATGCCCTGGCACCAATAGTAGCAATGAAAACAGACAAACCAAACAAAAGGTAAACACGGGCGAAAGTTTAGCGTGCACATTAAAAACTGGGTTATTCCCAAACATTATTTTATTCCCATCAATTAGTTACAACCGGCCCCAATACGCACACATATGCTCATATGGAATTTAAATTTTAAAACACAGCTTAAGATATGGCGACTATTGTCAAGCAAACCTTACTTACACCATGCCTGTTTACATTGAGACATATAACCAAAAAACATTAGGCACTAGACCAACACACGATGTCATGGGAGAATTAGCCTTATTTTCGACCAAGTATAATGAAATTGCTACATCCGTATTTATACGAACACAAACAACATAAAAATTACGACCATTGATATATTAACATCAATTTTCAAACTAGAAACCTGCATAACAGTCTTCCTCAAACAACCAAAACATTGATCAACAATCATCTATCGGCCACATTTCACTATAAGATAAACACCTGAAACACTTTGTAGCTTACTATAACCTTAAACACAATTATGATTTACTGAGTTCTCAGATCCCGGCAGATATATTTCCTTGTCAGAGGCAAACAATCCTTAAAGAGTATAAAATAGAGACCTTTGTACTGAGTGAATATTCTGTCAGAGCACGGCAACAATTGTCGAAAAAGTGCAACTTACATAAAGTAAACAAGCATTTTGAGACCATTTTTAACACCACTATGGCGGAGTGCTTCGTGAAAAGGTCTCAAACAATAAAACTAAACACCTTGGCCATACACTGAAAAATGCATTACGATATCAGTCTATATACAATCAGATGAAGCAATCTCTTTAAATCATAACTCGCTTTGCCCATAAAATTTAAACAACGTACAAAATGAAAATTTTCAGCTACGGTGCACTTCTATTTGTGTTTTGGCTTTCATTATCAGGGTATTTTGAACCCTTGCTGCTTGGGCTAGGGCTAGCGTCTGTTGCATTAACTATTTTTCTAGTGAAACGTATGAACATCACCGACCATGAGAGCTATCCTCTCCACCTTTCCTCACGAATCCCAGCTTTTCTTGTGTACATTTTTCGAGAAATTATCAATGCAAACATTGATGTGGCCAAAAGAATAATAAAATCAAACAACAAATCAATCAGCCCACAACTGATTGAAATTCCAGCACCTCAAAAAACTGACCTCGGACGGGCTATTTATGCAAATGCTATTACCTTAACTCCTGGCACCGTGAGCGTAGAACTGACAAAAAACAAAATCATAGTCCACGCACTGACAAAGGAAGCAGCTGACGATCTAGTCAGCGGAAATATGGCCAAAGCCATTCCAGATCAGGTCTTCGAAAAATAATGCTTGCCGCTGTATCTCTGGCAATTCTCGCCACACTGGGGCTTGCGCTGGCACGCGCACTCATGGGCCCCACCGTTTATGATCGTATTGCAGCAATCAATATGTTTGGCACCAAGACCGTATTGCTCATCGCTGTATTTGCTTTTTTATCTGAGCGAAGTGACTTATTGGACATCGCATTAGTCTATGCATTGGTGAATTTTATTGGTGTTGTAGCGGTTTTAAGACTAGTTGTGTATAAAAATTTCCATTCGTTCGGAAAGGGCGATACCAAGTCAATAAAGGTAGATCAAGAGTGATTATCGACATCCTAAGCTGGATCTGTCTTCTCAGCGGAGGGTTCTTGGGTATTATTGGCGGCATCGGCATTCATCGATTTCCTGATTTTTATAGTCGCCAGCATGCCACAGGTATAACCGACACTTTATGTGCCATGCTAATACTACTTGGTTTAGGCTTGCAGGCCGGGATGAGCCTTGCTGCTTTAAAATTGGCTCTAATTTTTTTGTTCCTCTTTCTTACCAGCCCTACCGCTTCACATGCATTGGCAAGTGCTGCGATGCACAGCGGCCTTAAACCTGAGCTAAGCAGCACCAATAGCGAGGACAAGTCTTGATTGACATTTTTATCAATGTAACCTTGTTAACATTTATAGCGATTACCTCAGTTGCTATTCTCCGCATGACAAATCTCTTCTCCATTATCATGCTGTTTGGGATATTTAGTTTTCTATCAGCTGCTTTATTTGTTGTGATGGATGCTGTTGATGTAGCATTTACTGAGGCTGCAGTTGGTGCGGGCATTTCAACCGTGCTAATGATAGCAACAATTGCGTTAACAAAAGATCAACATGAAAAGAAACCTAGAAACCATCGCCCCTGGTTGCCGTTAGCCGTAGTCATAACAACAGGTGCTGCTTTAGTTTATGGCACTTTGGACATCTCTCCGTTTGGCGACCCCAATGCTCCAGCTCAGACGCATGTTGCGCCGCACTATCTTCAAAATTCTATTTCAGAAACAGGAATTCCAAATGTCGTTACTTCGGTACTAGCTAGTTATCGAGGATTCGATACATTAGGGGAAGTCATTGTTGTTTTTACTGCGGGAATTGCTGTGTTGTTGTTGATTGGCGATAAACGCTCAAAATCTAACTCTAAGAAAAACGAAAGAGAGGAAAATGACACATAATCTTATCCTTCGAATCGTCTCAAAAATTCTGATACCACTAATTATTATTTTTGCACTCTACGTGCAGTTTCATGGTGATTTTGGGCCTGGCGGCGGTTTCCAAGCGGGTGTTATTCTAAGCTCAGCCATCATACTCTATGCTTTGGTATTCGGACTGGATGCTGCAGAACAAGTGATCCCTCCAAAAATCTTGCGTGCACTTGCCAGCTTCGGGGTATTCCTCTACGCGGGTGTCGGGATAGCTACGATATTTTTAGGAGCGGATTACCTCGATTACTCTATACTCGGCAGCACCCAAGTCGCTGGACAACACCTTGGAATCTTACTAGTTGAACTCGGCGTAGGAATTACCGTTTCCACCGTCATGTTGATTATTTTTTTTGCTTTTTCTGGAAGAGGAAGACCCTAGTGGATCTTATTTTCAGCCACTATAACTACTGGATTGCTATTTTTTTGATGATGGTCGGCTTTTATACCGTAATCAGTCGAGGTAATCTTGTTAAAAAAATTATCGGCTTAAATATTTTTCAGGTTTCCGTCTTTTTACTCTATATCAGTATAAGCACGGTAAAAGGTGGTGCAGCACCTATCATTACTGAAGGCGTTACACTCTACTCTAACCCCTTGCCGCATGTCTTGATTCTTACAGCAATTGTTGTTGGTGTTGCCACAACCGCTCTTGGGCTGGCGCTTGTTATCCGAATTAAAGAGGCCTACGGCACCATTGAGGAAGACGAAATTCACCAACAAGACCATTCATTGTGATACAAAATCATTTAAGCCTTCTATTAGTTGTCATCCCTCTTGCTACTGCTCCAATTGTAGCCATTCTGCCACGTGGCCGACTACCTTGGGCGGTGACGCTCATTGTTACTTCAATCTGCGCCGTACTCGCTGGCATGCAGTTATGGGCGGTTATTCACTCTGGAGCTATCAGTTACGAACTGGGTGGGTGGGCACCGCCATGGGGAATTGAGTATCGAATCGATGCGGTGAACGCATTTGTAGCATTGATTGTTTCCGGCATCGCTGCCATCACCTTGCCCTATGCTTTATTGAGTGTGGAAAATGAGATCCCTGAACATCAGGTTCCACTTTTTTACAGCGCTTTTTTACTTTGCCTTACAGGCTTGTTAGGAATGACACAAACAGGCGATATTTTTAACGTATTCGTCTTCCTGGAAATCTCGTCTCTCGCATCTTACGCACTGATCGGTCTTGGGCGAAAACGCCAAGCACTAACTTCAGCCTATCAATACCTGATTATGGGAACACTTGGCGCAACGTTTTTTTTAATCGGCGTAGGCCTAATCTATTCGCAAACTGGCACTTTAAATATGATGGATCTGGCAGACCGCCTACCCGAAACATCTGGCTTCAAAACAGTGCACACCGGATTCACCTTTATCTTGATCGGTATTGCATTAAAGTTAGCGTTATTTCCTCTGCACCTCTGGCTACCTAACGCCTACACATACGCACCAACGGTTGTTACTGTCTTTCTTGCCGCGACGGCAACAAAAGTTGCAGTTTATGTGATGCTGCGCATATTGTTCACTATTTTTCCATCCGGCTTTGTATTGGCAATGCCTACCAATGAGCTGTTCATTTTAACAGGCATTGCCGGAGTCATCAGCGCATCGATTTATGCAATTTACCAATCCGATGTAAAGCGATTATTAGCCTATTCCAGCGTAGCGCAAGTTGGCTACATGGCATTAGGAATAGGTTTTGCTTCTGTCGCAGGCATAACAGCAACACTAATTCATCTTTTTAATCACGCCTTAATGAAAAGTGCATTGTTTATGGCAGTCGGCGCAATAATTTATCGAATCGGCGCCTGCCGTATGGACAACATCCATGGCTTAGGAAAACAAATGCCCTGGACGTTTGGCGCCATAGTTATCGGCGGCCTAAGCTTAATAGGTGTACCGGGTACTGCAGGGTTTATCAGCAAATGGTATCTAGTGTTGGCGGCACTGGAACAAGAAGCATGGATTTCGGTTACCGTTATTCTGGCTGGATCGTTGCTCTCAGTTATCTATATTGGAAAAATAATTGAAGCACTCTATTTTAAGCCCACAACAGAAACAAATCTTGCAATAAAAGAAGCACCTATACTATTGCTAGCACCCACATGGGTTCTGGTTGTTGCAAATATCTACTTTGGGCTAAATACCGAATTGACCGTAGGGATTGCTGAACGTGCCGCACAAGTATTGGGGGTCAGTGGATGAGCCCCGAAGCACTGATCATGATAATAATGCTTTTACCGCTGGCGGGTGCTGCGGGGATCATTGCTACTCGGCATAACCCTAATGTGCGAGAGGGGGTGACATTGCTTACCGCTTCATTAATTGCAGTTTTAGTAGTGATCATCGCGAATCGGTTTCTTAATGGAGAGGAGTTTGCCTTAAGCGTTGCAGAACCTTTTCCTGGAGTTACCATTGCTTTTAGGATAGAAGCCTTGGGAATGTTGTTCGCATTGGTAGCGGGATTGTTGTGGCCAGTAACATCCATCTATGCGATTGGATACATGCGCAGCCATAAAGAAAAAAATCAAACGCGCTTCTTCGCCGCATTTGCCGTCGCCATTTCTTGCGCCATTGGCATAGCATTTTCTGATAACTTATTTACCCTGTTTCTTTTTTACGAGCTGCTAACGCTTTCCACCTACCCGTTGGTAACACATTCCGGCACGGCCGAAGCAAAAAGAGCCGGACGAATATATCTTGGCATTTTATTAGGCACATCCATTGGCTTATTTCTACTGGGTATACTCATCACCTGGTTTGTATCCGACACTGTCACGTTTCAAAAAGGCGGAATTTTAGCAGGTAAGCTTGACCCCGCCTGGGCAGGTCTGCTCTACGCATTATTTCTCTTTGGAATTGGAAAGTCGGCCCTGATGCCGTTTCATCGCTGGCTGCCCGCAGCAATGGTTGCACCGACACCGGTGAGTGCCTTGCTACATGCCGTGGCCGTAGTTAAAGCTGGAGTCTTTACACTGCTTAAAGTGACTATCTATATATTTGGCAGCGATTTTATTCTCAGCAATGACGTGACAGGCGCTTTAATCTGGGTCGCTGCGGCCACTATTTTATTCGCCTCCCTCATTGCGATGCACAAAGATAACCTTAAAGCACGTTTAGCTTACTCCACAGTAAGTCAATTAAGTTATATTGCGTTAGGCGCAATGCTGGCAAACAAATCAGGCCTTATTGGTGCCTCCATGCATATTGCCATGCATGCCTTTGCTAAAATCACCTTATTTTTTGCCGCAGGCGCAATCTTGGTCGTGACCCATAAAAAACTGATCAGTGAGATAAATGGGCTAGGTCGAGCCATGCCTATTACTTTTGGTGCGTTTCTCATCGCTACTTTAAGCATTATCGGTCTGCCTCCCCTTGGCGGAATGTGGAGTAAATTATATCTCGGTTTGGGCACCGTTGAAGCGGGGCAGCTGTTATTACTCGGCGTATTAATGTTCAGTTCGTTACTTAATATTGCTTATTTGCTACCTATTCCTATTCGAGCATTTTTCAGCAAACCTGCCGATGGCACGCGTTACACTGAAATCAAAGAAGCACCCAAAACGATTTTATTTGCGATGTCTATCACCTCAGCTGTTTGCATCATATTGTTTTTTTACCCAGACCCACTTTACCGACTGGCAACTTTAGCTGCTGGGGGAGACTAATATGTCTGAGAAAGAACAAAAAAAATATTTTTTCGACAAACCTAAAAATGTCCAATGGACAATGAGAATATTTTATATCATCTGTGTCTTGTTGGTTCTCGCTGACTTCATTATCCATCGCCACATTGGTTTACCCTGGGAAGAAATACCCGCCTTCTATGCTCTTTATGGTTTCGTGGCTTGCGTTGTATTGGTTGTTATTGCAAAAGAAATGCGCAAAATAGTAATGCGCAAGGAAAATTATTACGATGAGTGAGTTGCCACCCTTTGCACTCTATTTTATTGCCGCATGTTTAGTGTTAGCAAGCCAGGGTACTGTACGTAAAGTCATTCTATTAGCCACTCCTGTGATAGCGGCTTTACATATATGGCTGAATATTGACACTGGCACCCTATCAACATACGCAATACTTAATTTTGAATTGACCTTAATGCGGACAGACAAGCTCAGCTTACTTTTTGCTTACCTGTTCTGCCTTGCCAGCTTCATCTCAACCATTTTCGCATTGCACGTAAACGATGCTAAGCAGGAAATTGCTGGATTAGTATATGCAGGCAGCGCATTGGGTGCTGTATTTGCTGGAGACTTAATTACACTGTTTATTTTTTGGGAGTTGCTAGCCATCAGCTCGGTGGTCTTTATCTGGGCGCGCGGTACAGAACGAGCCATTGATGCGGGTATGCGATATCTAATTTTTCAAATCACATCCGGTGTGTTTTTATTAGCCGGTGCATTAGCACATTATCATGCCACTGGTTCACTGGCCTTTGGAAATATCGGATTAGAAAGTGTCGCAGGCTGGTTAATATTAGTCGCATTTGGAATCAAAAGTGCATTTCCTTTTTTACACAGCTGGCTTACTGATGGCTACCCTGAAGCAACAGCAACCGGTACAGTATTCTTATCCGCGTTCACAACCAAAGTTGCAGTGTATGCCTTGGCACGAGGTTTTGCAGGTGAAGAGATATTGGTGTACATCGGAGTTACCATGGCGTGTTTTCCGATATTTTATGCCGTAATTGAGAATGACCTACGAAAAGTTCTAGCTTATAGCTTGATAAACCAAGTCGGATTCATGGTGACTGGTATTGGCATTGGCACTGCGCTGGCTATGAATGGCGCGGTTGCACATGCTTTTAGCGATGTAATCTTTAAAGGCTTGCTGTTCATGACCATGGGTGCCGTGTTATATCGAGTGGGTCATGCTAACGGCTCAGATCTGGGCGGGCTATATAAGTCTATGCCCAAAACCACCGTATTCTGTATTATCGGTGCAATGTCTATTTCCGCGTTCCCATTGTTCAGTGGATTTGTAAGCAAATCTATGATCATGTCAGCGTTGATGCTTGAAGACTACAGCTATCTATGGCTATTCATGTTATTTGCTTCAGCCGGAGTATTTCACCACGCTGGAATCAAGATCCCATACTTCGCATTCTTTGCACATGATTCTGGTCTGCGTCCCCAGGAAGCTCCAACCAATATGCTAATAGCAATGGGACTAGCCGCAACACTGTGCATCTTGATCGGTGTTCAGCCACAATACTTATATTCATTATTACCTTGGGAAGTCGACTACTGGCCATACGACACAACGCATGTGCTGGCGCAGCTGCAATTACTCTTCTTCTCTGCCCTGGCATTTGTTTGGCTGAACAAGCGAGGAATGTATCCGCCAGAATTACACTCAGTAAATTTAGATGTAGAGTGGCTCTATCGAAAAATTCTGCCAGAGGGTGTCTATCGTTGTTTGATATTTCTTCACAGTATAAAAGAATCTGTTATGACTGCGGCAATTGCGCCTATGTACAGTATTCGCAACTCATTTTCTCAATCTTCCATTGCCAAATATCATCTTTCAGAAAGTTGGCCAACGGGCAGCATGGTGTTCTGGGTTTCGATCATACTTGTTGCTTATCTGCTGCTGGATATCTTTGTCTACAGATAGAAGCTGAGCCAAGAACATTTAAAAGTTAACTGCTCATAATAATATTATCAAATAGCTCTTTCGGTCTTTTGATATTTAATTATTTCGGCTCCGCTTTGTGCCGTGTTTCAATATAATCCTGATGACGAATATGCAATAAGTCTGCTATTTTACGCACCACGTACTCCTCATGCTTATCCATTTTGGCATCAGCAAAAACAACTTCCCACAGCATCGCTAAAATCTGCACCTTCTGCTCATACGTATATTCTTTATCAATTAAACCAGTGAACTGGTATAGCGAAACAGAATCCGTTACCTCTTGCTCAGCCAATACCAGCAACTCATCTGTCTGCTGTTTCGACAAATCAAGACGCTGCTGAATAATCTCGACAACTCGCTGCTGCTCAATATCTGAAACATCAAAATCAGCCCGCATCACTTCAATCATCAACGAAGCGGTCGCCAAATGGAACACCTGCTGCGAACCTTCGTCGACAGCTTCGTTTTCAGCCACACGTAAGTGCTGATTAAAAAAATCAACCACCTTGCCAATCATCTGCTCACGGCTCCCAAATCAAATTTTTCACTCGATGTTCAAGCATCTAATTTTCTCCACAGGCAATTGCCATCACTTTCTTTTTCCAAAACATCCAAACGTTTTTGATGGGCTAACAGCTCGTCTTCACTGGCACGAATTACCCGCAGCTGTTCTCTGTTGACATCAATTTTCTTTACCTCTGACGAGCGATTGTTATCAGACATATCATGGTCAGCACCAAGCAGTAAACTACTCTGGCCACCCGTCATCGCCAAATAAACATCGGCGAGAATTTCAGCATCCAACAATGCGCCATGCAGCGTGCGCTGGGCATTATCGATATCATAACGCTTACAGAGTGCATCAAGACTGTTACGCTGGCCGGGGTGTATTTTTCGAGCTAGAACCAGCGTATCCATCACCGTGCAGTGGCCATCCAATGCTCCCCAGCTATGAGCCATGCGCTTCAGTTCGCTATTGATAAAACCCACATCAAACGGGGCGTTGTGAATTATCAACTCAGCGCCTTCAATAAACTCAAGAAATTCCGCAGCCACATCTGCAAAACGTGGTTTATCTTCTAGGAATTCATTGCTGATACCGTGCACATCAATCGCACCTGAATCTATATCGCGGTCCGGCTGCAAATATTGATGGTAGTGATTGCCAGTCAAACGACGCTTCACTAACTCAACACAGCCAATTTCAATAATGCGGTGTCCGCGAGAGGCTTCCAGACCAGTTGTTTCGGTATCAAGAATAATTTGTCTCATGTTTTATTTTCCGTTGTCTTTATTTCCCATTGCCTTTATTTTCCATTGCAGGAACTCCCTATCTACATGCCATCACTTTAACCAATAGACATTTCATCAATGGCCTGGTTCGCTAGCACATCTGCAATCTCATTTTCACGGTGCCCAGTATGCCCACGCACCCAACACCACTCAATTTTATGATGCTGCGTTTCAGCATCCAACATTTTCCATAGATCAACATTTTTAACCGGCTTTTTTGCAGCCGTTTTCCAACCACGACGTTTCCAACCCACAATCCATTCACTGATACCGCGCTTTAAATATTCTGAGTCAGTGGTCAGATGAACATTACTCGGCTGCTTTAATGCTTTCAGCGCCATAATGGCTGCCATCATTTCCATGCGGTTATTAGTGGTGTCGGCCTCATAACCCTTAATGCGCTTTTCATGGCCATCGCTGCGCAACAAAGCACCCCACCCACCTGGACCGGGATTGCCGCGGCACGCGCCATCGGTAAAAATTTCCACACTTTTCATTTTCTAAACCTGTTAATTGAAGGTTTGACTAGATCGGGACCGCCCATCATTTTGCGCCTTATTTTCCAGTTTGGTTTGATCGGGGTATAGGTGAAGACGCGCTTCTTAGCCACCACCAAATAAGCCGCGCCAAAAATACGCCACCATCGCTCACCTAATGTATCTAAAACTGTCAACCGTTTCATCAATGCAACATGCTGCAATGGTGGTCGAAAAAAATAGTTTCGTGTCTGCACCACGTCATAACCCAACAATGCCAGCCAATCCTTAATTCTCAACATACTACGAAACTGCCCCGTCCAAGGCGCACCGCCCCATCGCGAGAAAAATATTCGCCATAGCCCCCATAAGCTCCATGGATTAAAACCCAGGATGACGACATGACCTTCCGGCACCAGCACTCTATCTGTCTCGCGTAACACCTGATGGGGGTCCACTTCAAATTCCAGCATGTGCGGAAGTATCACCACATCTACGCTGTCTGAACAAATCGGCAAAGCATCGGGACAGCCCCATAAATTGGGTGATGAACTAGTATTGTCAAAATTTAATCTCTGCTCGCTTTCAAGTAAAATGCGATGCGAAATGCGACTGGAATCTGACAACACTTCACCCATTGGACTACCCACTTGAAGCAAGTGATAACCAAACAGATCCGGCAACAGCCGCTCAAGCTCCCGCTTTTCTGTCTCCAGTAACGCTTGCCCTAACTCACGGCTATACCAATCCTGCAATGCCTGTTTGCTATGATGGTTTGCACTCTTGCGCTGTTGTGATAACTTGTTTCTGCGGCCAAACATATGCCAATAGGATACTTGCAAGCACCTCCATTGACCACCTATTAGCTGGCCAATTTCACAAAAAACAATAAATTATAAAAAACAGACGAATATGCCAGACAATATCAATAACATGGCAAATGAACGCGTAACAGCAGTACCCGCATTTAGTGACAATTACAGCTGGTTATTGCATTCATCTAATGCGACGCAGGTCGCCATCGTTGACCCCGGTGATGCTGGCGTCGTCATCGACGCACTGACAAAACTATCGCTGACACCCTGTGCAATATTGATCACACATCATGATCATGATCATATCAGTGGCATTCTTGAAGTGCTTATGCATTTTCAAGTCCCAGTTTATGGCTCAGCACTTGGGAATATTCCAGGCCTCACGCATCCATTGACCGAGGGCGATCACATCACACTGGATAATGGTTTAGCGTTTTCCATTATGGCGACGCCAGGGCATACTAATGACCATATTTGTTATGTTTCTTCGCAAACATTGCTCAGTGGAGATACTTTATTTGCCGGTGGCTGTGGGCGATTACGTGAAGGCACTGCAAAGCAGCTCTATGAATCATTAGCCAAGATACGTGCGCTTCCAGAGCAACTAAAAGTATATTGTGGCCACGAATATACGCTGTCCAATTTACGCTTCGCACTAGAGGTCGAACCCAACAATCAAGCACTCAAAGATCGATACTCCGAGGTGGAAGTGCTGCGCAAAAATAAGCACTGCACGTTACCAACAACCCTTGCCATCGAAAAACAAACCAACCCGTTTCTACGCTGGGATCAGCCGGCTGTCATCACCTCTGTGGAAAAATTTGCTGGCCGCAGCCTAAAAAATGGCAGTGATGTTTTTGCTGTGCTGCGATACTGGAAAGACACCTTCTAAACCATGAATTAACAACAATATTAACTGGATTCCAGCTAAAGAATATTCTTATAATAGCCGCTTTTACTTTTAAGCTGCTTCGTCAAGGTAACAACACAAATATGTTGCATAATAAAAATAAATTTTTGATCCTCGCCAGCCTTACCGCCGTTTTTATTTTATTTGGACTGGAAGGTTGCAGTCTACAAACTACTGCCTTAAAAACCTCATCCACTACCCCCGAAGCTAACCCAGAACCTACAACAGAACAATCCATCGCTTTGGCACTCAACACACCGACTTCAACGAACAATGAGACCCAGAATGAAGTCAAACTCATTGAGGATGAATTTTCAACTCCCACAGAAAACAAGCTGAACTTAGAAAGCACGCCTGAAAACAAACTGCTTTCAGTTAGCGATACCCAAAATGATATCTGGCAACGCCTTCGCTCTGGAATGACGCTTGCAAGCAGTCAACACAAACGCACCAAAGCAGAAACAAACTGGTACGCAAAACATCCGGAATATATTAATCGCACCATTGACCGTGCTCGCCCCTATATACATTTAATCATTGAAGAAGTTGAAAAACGTGGACTGCCCTCCGAACTGGTTTTGCTACCCATCGTTGAAAGCGCCTTCCAACCCTTCGCATACTCCCACGGTCGCGCCGCTGGCATCTGGCAATTTATACCCGGCACAGGGCGAGTTTACGGTTTAAAACAGGACTGGTGGTACGATGGCCGTCGTGACATTGAAGCTGCAACAAAAGCAGCGTTAACTTACCTTGAAGATCTTAACAAACAATTTGACGGTGATTGGCTGCTCGCACTAGCTGCCTATAATTCCGGCCAAGGCACCGTCAAAAAAGCAATCAGAAAAAACCTGAAACGTGGTCGAGCCACTGATTTCTGGTCATTAAAACTACCCCGTGAAACTCGCGCTTACGTACCCAAGCTACTTGCGATCAGCGCCATTTTCAAACACCCCGATAATTTTGGAATTCAACTCAAAACCGTTGAAGACAAACCTTACTTAAGTAAAGTCGATACGGGCTCGCAAATTGATCTAGCACTTGCGGCAGAACTAGCCGACATATCAGTTCAAGAACTTTATACGCTCAACCCTGCTTTTAACCGCTGGGCAACCTCCCCCGATGGCCCTCATTCACTTTTATTACCCATTGAACACGCTCATACCTTCACGCAGAACCTTGAAGAACTTCCCGCCTCAAACCGCATTAAATGGGCACGACATAAAATACGCGAAGGCCAGACACTCGGCCACATCGCCAACAAATACCACACCACTGTCAGCGTACTGAAACGGGTTAATAAAATACGCGGAAATATGATTCGCGCTGGACGCAACCTGATTATTCCCGTTGCCACCAAAAACATGAACAGCTATTCACTGAGCGCCGTTGCACGCACACGCACTCTGCATAACAAAGTAAAAAACAAAACAAAAACCATCCACAAAGTTCGCAAGGGTGACACGCTGTGGGATCTTTCTGTTAAATATCGTACCGGAGTAAGGAAAATAGCAAGCTGGAACGGTATTGCACCAAGAGATCTATTACGTGAAGGTCAAAAACTGGTGATCTGGTCTAAACCACGCAGCGCCAGTTCGTCTAATATTTCGCCAAATTTAAGTGCAATTGCCAGCAACAATCTCACCCAAAAGATTAATTACATTGTCCGCAATGGAGATTCACTGTCGCGGATTTCACAAAAATTTAGAGTACGAGTTTCGGACCTCAGACAGTGGAACACACTGCCTAGAAATAAATATTTACAACCCGGACAAAAGATAACGCTCTATGTTGATGTTACTAGACAATCTGAAAGGATTTAGTCGCACAGCGCTAAGTAACAACACCACACACATAGTTTTAAAAATTTTAATCAAGCCATTATCTGACGGATAAGCTCTCGGACATTTCCAATTTCAAAGGGTTTATCACACATTGCAGAAACGCCAGCTTGCTGTACCGCAGCGACTTGACTGGCATCTGACTCACTGGTCACCATTAGAATGGGTATTCCAGCCTGGTCACTTTCATTACGAACAAAATCGACCAGCGCCTTACCGTCCATTTCCGGCATATTGTAATCAGTGACTATTAAATCAAAAAAATTACTCTTAACGAGTTCCATAGCCTCTCTTCCATTTTTGGCTTCCGTAATATTTTCAACGCCAATACCGCGAAGTGTTTTTTTAATATGATTTCTGGCCGTCAAACTATCATCCACCACCAGTACATTTAGGTCCTCAACAAAACCGTCTTCAAGTTCTACATTTTGTGGTTCAAGAAAATCCAGGGTTGTGTATAACGCCTTCTGAAGCTGCTCAGTCTCAAACGGCTTGGGAAGAATGGCCATCACACCGGCTTGTCGAACAGGATCAAGACTGTGAAAACTTGTTTCACTGGAAATCAACATAAATGCAATACTTTCTAATTTTTGATTTGCGCGCATAGCCTGAACCAAATCGGTGCCCGTCATATCAGGTAAGTACATAGAACTAATCACAAGATCTGGAAAATCATTAAGCATTCCTGCCAATGCTTTTTTCCCATCGCTGTAAGCCTTTACCTTATTGGCACCTAAACCATGTAATTGATCGGTAATCATTTTACATTGCATAGTTGAAGGCTCAACCAGAATAATGTTCAAATCTTCCAGCTTAATGTTTTTTTCCATTTTGCTCTCCAGCAACAGAACACTTTTATCAACGCATCAACAGGCATCATAATTCGTGAATATTCGAAGATATCTGTATGATATATCGCTCAAAGAGAAGACATCTTGAACATAAGCACTCACTTTCAAGTAATATATTCCTCAGCATACATATTTACCAAATTTCAGGCTCATTAAAACAGGTACAAGTTACTTAATGTTCAAAATAAAAAACATTTTCATAGTCATTGGAATCATCATAGGCTTATGGTTTGGTATCAATATTGGTCGCGATGAACCCTTGCTTAGCAATCCGTTCAGCCACAAGCCTTTACAGAAAAAACTTCTGGAGTCAGGTGAAAACCTGCTTGATAAGGGCAGTCAAGCAATTAAAGATCAATTAAACGATTAAAGCGATATGGACGAAACTGAAGAGCTACGACAAAAGCTAGAAATAGAAGCAGGTATTGCCGACTGGAAACTGCTCAAACCCCATTTTGATCGTGGCGCTGTAGTCATAGTGAAAAACGGCTTTAATATTATTGATATCGGATTACAAATAGCCTGCAATAACACAGAGCAGGTTCAAGAATGGATCAGCACTGGCACCTTAATCAAACCCACACTGCCACAGATTGAGTCATGGGAAGAAAAGACACTGTCTTTTCACAGCCTCGTCGTCGCGCCATTTGTTTTAATACAAGAAATTAAGCACTAACTCAGCCAGCTTGCTAGTCAGCCATTTGCCTCATTTTTAGCTTCATCTTGATAAAGAAAACAACGTGTCTGATGACTGTCAGAGATAACCGTCGTATCAGGATAACGCTGCCGACATTGCGGCATTACGTCGGGGCAACGCGCGTGGAAATGACAACCTGATGGTGGATTCGCAGGCGATGGCAAGTCACCTTCGAGTTTGATTATTTCTTGCTGGCGCAGCGGATCTATAACCGGAATTGCAGATAACAACGCCCGCGTATAAGGATGCTGCGGATTGCTTAACACCTCTTCAACACGACCCTGCTCAACAATTCTCCCCAGATACATCACCGCAACATCGTCAGCCAGATAAGACACCACAGACAAGTTATGCGTAATAAAAAGATAGGATATGCCCATTTTCTGCTGCAGTTCCTTGAGCAAATTCAGCACCTGGGCCTGAACAGAAACATCCAACGCACTGGTTGGCTCATCACACACTATCAGCTTGGGATTAACTGCCAATGCACGCGCAATACAAATTCTTTGTCGTTGACCGCCCGAGAACTCGTGCGGGTAACGCTGCTTGGCATCCGAAGGCAGACCAACTTGCTCAAGCAATTCATCAACACGTTGATCACGTTTTTGTGCATCCTTTTCTATGCCCAGCGCAACCATACCTTCTTGAAGAATATCCGTCACACGCATGCGGGGGTTCATTGATGAAAAAGGGTCTTGAAACACAATTTGAAAATCTGAGCGACGACGACGCAGTGATTCACCTGAAAGCTGCCTCAGATCTTGACCTTCAAAATTAACTTGCCCACCTGTCGAATCAATCAAACGGATAATCGCTTTGCCGATGGTTGTTTTTCCACAACCAGACTCGCCCACTAGCGCCAGCGTTTTACCTTTTTCAATATTCAGATCAACACCGTCAACCGCATAAACATAACCCGCTGTACGTTTAAACAAACCTTTGAGAATAGGGAAATGAACCTTGAGGCCATCAACATCTAACAAGGTTTCACCTGATAGAATTTCATTAGCCTTCTGTCTGAACTGTAATAACGCCTGATCAAGCGAAGGTTTTTGATTACTTACTGAATGGGGTTGTTTCTGCTTGTCATCATACAAAAAACAGCGCACTGTTCGAGCATTAGCTTGATCAAACAACACCGGTTCGCTTTGCTGACATGCAGACCAAGCATTGTCACAACGATCAGCAAAACGACAACCGCTAAACTGTCGTGTCAAAGGTGGAACAGAGCCTTTTATGACAGCGAGCTTATGATCGCGTTTATCAATATCCGGTAGCGATTCAAATAATTTTTGGCTATAAGGGTGGCTGGGAATTTTAAAAAAGTCATCTCGGTTTGATTGCTCAACAACTTGCCCGGCATACATCACTGTCACCCGGTCAGCCATTTCAGAAACCACACCTAAATCATGCGTAATCATTAACATTGCCATGCCCGTCTGACGCTGCAAATCACGTAATAAATCCAGCACCTGCGCTTGTATCGTCACATCAAGTGCAGTCGTTGGTTCATCAGCCACCAACAGTTCAGGCTCACCCGCCAGCGCAATCGAAATCATCACGCGTTGTTTCATGCCACCTGACATCAAATGTGGGTATTCAAGCGCCCGCTGCTGCGGATCTGGAATACCCACTGCATCCAATAATTCCAAAACGCGTGCATGTGCTGCGCGACCTTTCAGGCCACTGTGACGTTGTACGGATTCTGAAATTTGATCGCCTATGGTCATCACAGGATTCAGCGATGTCATAGGTTCCTGAAAGATCATCGCGATTTTATTGCCACGAACTTTGCGCATTCCAACCTCAGGTAGTTGCAACAGATCCTGACCATCAAGCAATATTTGTCCCGCAGCAATACATCCCGCCGGTGCGGGAACGAGCCGCATAATTGAATATGCGGTCATCGACTTACCACAACCCGATTCACCAAGCAGCGCTAACGTTTCACCGCGACGAATATCAAAGCTGACATTATCAACCGCCCGTACAATCCCTGTGGAGGTATCAAATTGCGTGGACAAACCACGAACACTTAAAAGTACATCATTCATAATATATACAAGCTATACGTTGCTCAGCGCTCATCCCTTACGAAGCCTGGGATCAAAAGCATCCCTAACCACATCCGAAAATAAATTCGCCGCTAATACCAAAACAAACATAAAAACAAAAGCCGCCATCAACGACCACCATACCATTGGCTCACGCGCCATTTCCAGTCGCGCGCTGTTGATCATATTACCCCAACTGTGCATCGAAGGATCAACGCCCACTCCGACATAAGAAAGCACCGCTTCAGCCAATACCAGACCACTGAAATCCAATACAATTGAAATCAATATAATATGCATCACATTAGGCAACAGATGGCGCATGATAATTTTTAATTTACCCACACCAAAAGCGGCTGCTGCTTGAACATACTCGACTTCACGCAACTTTAACGTCTCACCCCGCAGCAAGCGACACAAACCTGTCCAACTGGTGATGCCTAAAATTAAACAAAGAAACAATAAACGCATATCAGCACGTTCTGCATCAGTACTAAAAAGCTCGGGATGACCATCAATATAGACCTGCAAAATAAGAATCGCCGCGGCGATCAATAACACCCCAGGGATAGAATTCAGTGTTGTATAAATATACTGAATAACATCGTCTACAAGACCGCGAAAATATCCTGCCATAATCCCCAGCAGAACGGCAAAAGGTAACATCACCAATGTTGTCAAAGTGCCAATCGCTAAAGCGGTACGAATACTTTTTATCGACTGATAAAGCACATCTTGCCCTACCTTGTCCGTACCCAAAACATGATATCCCTGAGACAGACTTACACCTACGGCGATTAAAACCAACATCAGGGAGCCCGCAACAAAAACTGCAAACCATGGGATTTTTTCTTCACGCAGACGAATTGATCTAAACATTTTAAAAATAGAAACAGAACGTTTACGTGCCAGCACATTCAACACTAGCAATATCAAGGTGGCCGCTGCCAATAAACCCGTAATAACACCGCGTACAGCCGCCATTACTACATCACTGCTATATTCCGCATCAGGGTCTTTTAAACTCGCGCCACCATATTTAAGTCGTGGATGAATTCGAGATTTCTCACCGTTGGCTAACTCCACGGTTTCCTGTGAAAACAATTTTGTTGCCAACGGAGAGGAATAGGTTTTTTCTTCATTTTCCTTGAGCGGCATGATGATGGCATCAAGCACACTCAGCACTTCAACAGAATAGTGTATTTCACCATTGCTGTTTTCCTGCTGCAGTGGCAAGCGATAATGCATAGAATCCAGCACCGCGACCACCACATAACTCATCAATACTAACAGTGAAACAAAGCCAATCTTGCTGCGAATAACCTGTCGCCAAGGCGCACGCAAATGCTCGCGGCTCGCGGCATATATTATAAAAAATATAACAATTGCGACTAACAAGAAAATCAGTCCGTCGACCCACAGCAACACAGGTTTAATCATCTAACTGTACCTCTGTGCTGAAAAACATCATGATAGACGCACCCGAGGGTCAACCAACGTATAGGAAATATCAGTCAACAACAGGCCAATAATATATAAAACAGAACCGAGAAAGACCATCGCACGCACGATCGCAAAATCCTGCGCATTAATCGCATCGATGGTATAGCTGCCTAAACCGGGAATGCCAAAAAAGGATTCCAGAATAAGGCTGCCCATAAAAAGCAGCGGCAGCAC
>Ga0316204_10004687_pt1 | contig 24084 bp, 18 predicted proteins | sample 6monrhotite_MG_2_FD_205661 | JGI IMG/M metagenome (GOLD analysis project Ga0316204, IMG submission 205661) | Microbial mat bacterial communities from mineral coupon in-situ incubated in ocean water Damariscotta River, Maine, United States -... | ecosystem: Environmental > Aquatic > Marine >... | reverse complement strand
GTATCCCCTAAGATATAGATTTGTGTTGTATGACATTGAAAATTTCGCGATATATTATACCATTTTAAAAGAGTTATAGTTAGTATAAAAATACAGTTGTCAGACTAATGTTTTTTATTTCAGCCATAAAAAAAGGTCATGTGAAACGACCTTTTGTTCTTTAACATTAAATATTCATTTATGAATAAATATTTTTTTCTCGGATTTCAACTTCTTGTTCTAAATCTATTAATTCATCAGATTTAACATCTGCAATTTTAATTTCTTCTTTTTTGCTATCTTCCAATGAATGATTTGAATTTACCACATTACTTGAAGACAGCTCAGTCAATTCCTCAGAGTCATCGCTAATATTTTCTATCACTTTAACTTCGGATATAATTTCTTCAGAATCTGATTTTTCTTCTATATTGGTGATTTCCTGATCGCTATTATTGTCTTGATTTTCGTTTTGACCCTTTTCTAGATTTGTATCTTCTACTGTTAAAAATTCAAGGGTCACTTTGTGTCCTTTACGTTTTTCAATTTGATCTGCAATTTGTTCCTCTGTCATTAACAATCTTGCACTTTTACCCATATGATCAAATACTTTTTTATAACTATGTGTTAAATCATCAACTAAATTAGCGGTTTGTTCAAAATGTTCTGCTACATCTCCTTGATAGCGATTAAGTTTTTTTTCAAGTTCAGCAATTGTTTTCTCTGAGTCTTTATTGGAATCAGAAGAAAAATACATAATCAAAGCTCCTATTACTAATCCCAATAATACAGCTGAAAACAGATAAAATAACTGGTCTGACATACAAAATTTTCCTTCGAAATAATTATCCTATAAAATATGGACTTGAAAATTAATATCAAGTCCATTCTATCAATTAGTATTTTTTATTTAACTTTTTTCTTCAGTCTTTTCTTTTCTTTCTTAATGGCTTTTAAATTTTCTTTTCTTTTATATTTTAGAATCATGTAATACATTTCATCTTTATAGAATAATCTTTTCTTTTTTAACTGTTCTACATAATCATCAGAAGGCGTTTCTATCCCCTGCTGAATTCTCATCAACTCATCATCAACCTCATCGTATTCACCAAAAAATCTAGAAAAATGATTGTTGTGCATCTTCAGGTGTCGAATTTCTTTAGAGTACTCTGGAAATTCATGGTGCAAATCGTGCTTTTCTCCGTACATATTTAACCTCTTTATTTATTAATTTGATAACTAAATTATAATAGTCGTTAATGACTTCATCTTTGACCTAGGTCAAATTTATTAAATAAATATAAAATTATTATGTCGCACAAAGAATTTAATTGTCTTTTTTAGGATTATCTTCCAAACATTTTTCTTGAACTAACAACCATGGAACAGCCGTTACAGCCATCAATATAGTTTCTTTCTTGCTCCATTTTATGGCATAATCATCGTGTACACGTATGACTTGTTCTTGAGAAATCCACTTATTGAGTTGTTGAGTGTCATCGGCTTGAATCATTAATGCCACATCAATAATATCCAAATCTTCAGCAACTAGTATCAACATGCCTCTGGCAAAAAAATGTTCAATCTCTTTATAGGAGATTGGCGCACATTCTTGTTTTAAATCTTGATAAGTTTTTTCTACTAATTGTTCTGTCATAATTCTTTTAATTTAAAGCACACTCTTTTAATTTTACTTTTCAGAAAGTCTGGTGAAATGCTTTTATGGGTTAAATCAGTGATCTCAAAATAATGAGACAAATCTTCATCGAGTTGAAATTTACGGTAATTATTAGAAAATAAAATTTCCCCATCTTTATTAAGCAGTCTTTTACAAGCCAGCAATAACTGTTTATGATCCCGTTGTAGATCCCAATCAGTTTCTCGAGAGTGTGAATTTGAATAGGTAGGTGGATCTACAAATATTTTATCAAAATTGCTATTACAACTGCTAATATATTCTAAAACATCACTACGGATTAGTTTATGATTATAAATGTCCATTTTATTAACTTTGAAATTGTCTTTGGCCCAAGCTAGGTAAGTTTTTGATGTATCTACACTGACTGTTTTTTTTGCGCCACCTAATGCAGCTGCTACAGTCATACTACCGGTATAACAAAAAAGGTTTAAAAAAGATTGGCCAGAGGAATTTTTCTCAACATGGCCTCTCATCCATCTGTGATCTAAAAATAAGCCAGTATCTAAATATTTTTCTAAATTCACAATGTATTTACGGTCATCCTCATGAATAATAATATTTTCACTATCAATTACACGTTTTTCATATTGATTATTACTGGATTGTTTTTGCCTTGTTTTGACATGTACTTTGTCATTCTTTACATTTAAGGCAACTTGTGCGCCAAGTATGGCGTCATCTAGTCTTTTTTTGGTTTTTTTCTCGGGAATTGTATTAGGCGCTTTGTACTCTTGAATGTTGATGTGGTTGTTGTAAACATCAATAGCAACAGCGTATTCTGGAATATCTGCATCATAAACTCGATAAGCATTGATGCTTTCTTTATTAATCCACTTTTTAAGTTTATTGACATTTTTTTTAATGCGATTGGCAACCATTTGTGCTGTTTCTGGCAAGGCATGGTTTTGTCCTTGTGGCAAATTAAGTTTTGTTGATCCACCTAGATCAAATGCAATAAGTGTAATTTCTAAATCACCATTCATTAGTTTCCATGATTTAGTCGCCCTAAAACCCAACATAAACCCTTGGTTTTTGGCATAGGTCATTATTGCAGCCTTAGAATCCAACGCTTTATTTGACATCCATTCACCTAATTGTTTCCATGTGGACTCGACATTTTGCTTTAAGCGGACACCATAAGGGGGATTACACACAATTAAGTTGTTTTTTGCAGGAATTGAAAATGAATCAAAAGTTTTATATTGACATTGAATTCTATCCTCTGCATTTAATTGAAATGCGTGCTCTTCTGTTATTTTTACTGAATCCTTATGGTGGTCTGCACCAATAATTTGGCCAGTGAAATTCTCAATTCCAGATATCATTCTGCTCTTTGCTTCAAACAATAAGGAATTCCAAGTGTCTTGATTGAAATGCTTCCATTTTTCAACAGAGTAATTCGGATTAGTTAAGCCTGGGGCTATATCACAGGCCATTAAATAGCCTTCTGTTAAGAATGTTCCAGATCCACACATGGGGTCTATTAGGTTGTAGTTTTGTTTAGATAATTCTGGCCAATTGGCTCTTATTAAAACAGCTGCAGCTAAATTTTCTTTTAATGGAGCCTTAGTTAAGGTTTGTCTATAACCTCTTAAATGTAAACTTCTTCCAGATATGTCAAGATAAACAAGCAGTTGATTTTGTTTAAGAACCACACTAACTGACAAATCTGGATTATTCTTAACCACATCGGGCCTTGTCTCAGAGGTTTCGCGAATTCGATCACAGATAGCATCTTTAACCACTTGAGATGAATATTGTGTATTTCTTAGTTCTTTGTTAACTCCTTTGAAATTAATGGCCAGTGTATTAGGTATTGCATTCACATGATCCAACCAATCTGTAGCATAGATGGCATCATATAACTCATCTGAATTTTTGATTTTTATTTGATTGACCATGACTAATATTCTATTAGCCAATCTTGACCATAACAAACTGCGCATTAAGACTTCTGCTGTGGCATAAAAAACCACTCCAGATAATTTTTCAGCGACATCTTGCGCCCCAAGATTTATCAATTCATCTTTTAATAAAAGTTCTAAATGTTTAGGACAACTTGCATAAGCCTGATATAAATTCTGTGACATTTAATGCAACTCTACTGTTATTGATTCCTGCATTTTACAGGCTTTACGTCGAGCTGAATTGGTAGAATTATCTTTTGCTAAACAAACACCGACTCTTCTTTTACCTGCAACTTCAGGTTTCCCAAACAATTTCACATCTGTATTGGGTAAACTTAAAGCCTCATGTAAACCAGTAAAAGAAGGGTTTTTCCCATGTCCTTTGGCGATAATAACATAGGATGCTGCAGGAGATATTTGATTGATCCTAGGTATTGGCATACCTAATATAGCCCTCACATGTAATGCAAATTCAGATAAGTCTTGAGAGATCAAAGTGACTAAACCTGTGTCATGTGGTCGGGGTGAAACTTCAGAAAAAATAACATCGTCTCCACGAACAAATAGTTCTACACCAAATAGTCCATACCCACCTAATTCATCAGTTATTTTACTGGCAACATCTCTGGCTCGCGCCAAAGCTAAATCTGTCATTTGTTGCGGTTGCCATGATTCTTGATAATCACCGTCTTCTTGTCTGTGCCCAATTGGCTCGCAAAATGAAGTGCCTCCAATATGTCTAACCGTTAATAAGGTAATTTCATAATCAAACTTGACAAAGCCCTCAATTATAACCTTGCCAGCCCCTGTTCTACCGCCTTCTTGAGAGGTGTCCCACGCTGATTGTAAATCAGCTTCTGACTCAATTTTAACTTGCCCCTTACCTGATGAGCTCATAACAGGCTTAACAATACAAGGAAATCCAATTTCAATTGCGCTTTGTTTAAAGTCGTTATAAGTGTCAACAAACTTATATGGGCTAGTAATTATTTTCAGCTCTTCAGCCGCTAGACGCCGGATACCTTCTCTATCCATAGTTAAGTTAGTGGCTTTAGCCGTTGGAATGACATTAAATCCCTCAGCTTCTAATTTAACCAATTCATCGGTTGCAATCGCTTCAATCTCAGGAACAATAAGATCTGGCTTTTCACTTTCAATAGTCGCTCTTAGTTGTTGTGCATCAAGCATGTTTATGACATAAGATTTATCAGCAACTTGCATGGCTGGCGCACCTGTATACCTGTCAACTGCAACTACATTACAGCCTAAACGTTGTGCTTCAATGGTCACTTCTTTACCTAGTTCACCTGCTCCTAAGAGCATGATCTTTATAGGTTTTGATCTTTCATGTGTGAATAATTGTGGCATAATTGAATTTTCCCAAATCCGTTTTTTCTTAATTGCCAATTATATCACCATGAAAAAATATTGAGTATCGAAAAGCCTTAGATATATAAATTTTACCTACAATCTGTCATATAAAATATTTATTGGACTTCAGGGTCAAAAAATATTCCTGATAAAGCAGAAAGTGTTGTGTTATTAATTATCCAACTTTCATTTTGATTCTCAGGGTACCTGATGTCTGTAGAAAAATTTATTTGTCTATTTGAATTAAACTGCAAATTAACTGAACCAATGGACTCACTTGTAATAGCTACATGATCACAATCAGGGCAAAAACCAATCACAGATAACATATCAACTTGTGAAGTTTGTGAATTAAATCCATTCCCTATTGACCATCTAGGATTGCCATCCTCATCATAATAATATATAACAACAACCTGAGATTCACCTTGAGTATGTACCGTTAAGCCCCAACCCGAATCATTCATATCATAGTAGGTACCTGTGAATTGCTTACTAGTCACTTGTGCTGAAGTTGCAAAAAAGACTATCTCTTCTGAACTGGCTCTTCCATTTAAATCCCAAGAGAATGTAGCATTCTTAGCATTGTCAAATTGAATATTTGCCGTCCCTGCTACAGATGAGGTTGCAATTCTGTTATTTGCGTCCCAAGTTACTGTAAGCAAATCTGCTTGCCATGATTGCCCATAGGGTCCAGTGGCAATATACCATGTAGGAGTTGCATCATCATTATAGGTATACCAAAGCATGAACATATTATCTCCTGCTATTTGTATGTCCATACCATGACCGCCTCTGTCGGGGTTAAACCATAAACCTGTTTTGGGTCTAATAGTTGTTGAGTTGGCATCAGTAATATCTGAGCCATTGATGATTTCTTGGAAATCAAAAACTCCATCCCCATCTCGATCAAAGGCCAAGCGATGACCCAATCCTTTTGGAACAAGGGTATAATTTAATGATTGATTGACAGCTGCAAGAGACATTAATCCTGTTGACGTAATTTCTTGTCCTCGCTCAGATACAAAAGCATTATTAGAGGCATCAAATAAATAACTGTTATCTGAGTTCACATCAACAATTAAATCTACTTTGCCAGAGCTGGCAATATTAACAAGCTCGTCAATTTCTGAATTAATTTGGGTGGCATGTGTGAGGGTATATTGTTTTCCAACTCCAGCATGTGTGTCTTGGGATTCTTCAGGAATTCCACCTAAAGGTATATTGCCGTTATCTAGTTCTGATCCAGAAAAGGCCATCATTAAAGCCACTAAATCAGCTACCTCTTGATCTGAATCTACACTAAATGCTCCAGCACTCAGGAATCGAGAGATTGAATCGATAGCACCATCATGTAAGAAGCCGAAACCAGACAGAGATTCATTGCGGGACATTTCAAAGCCAACTTTGTCATACATGTTCCTTAACTGTGGTGTTTTAATTGACTTCTGGGTTGAGCCATCTACGCTGACGACGCCTAAATGGTTAGCTGCATTTGGTCCCATGGGTATAAATGCTCCTCCAATAGGTGTAAGAAAGGCACCCAAACTTAATGTGCCATTTACAGCCATTCCTGTTGGTAAGGTATGACAACTACCACATTGAAAAACACCATCTAACAAATCGACATTATACAATTCTAATCCATTTTGTGGGTTTCCAGATCCTAATGGTAATCCAGCTGGCGCAAAACGACCTGAAGTATAATGATTAGTTAATTCAATTTCATCAGGTAAAGTATTGTCAAGATTTCTAAATGGATTAGGAGGAAAAGTTATGGTAGCAAGCATGGCTTTGAATTTTTGCATTTCAGTATTAGTTAATTGCGTATCATCACCATTAATACTTTTAAAAGCACCATTAAATTCCTCTAAACCATCGCGATCTCCACGCCAATGAAAAGGCTCATTACCAATGATATCTTGAAAAGTTTGAGTCATCATAGGGCCTTTCATCGGATGAAAATCAGTACATCCAAAGTCATCGATTACTGGGTTGTCAGTATGGCAATTTTGGTTGAATTCTTTCATCTCACCTGATGGGTCACCTAAATCCCAGGACAATTTATCCATGCGAGCATCAACATGACAAGAGGCACATGCTGCTTGACCTAACCCGGATGTGTCATGTGTACTGTACAAAAACTTCCTTCCTTCCTGAATAGCTATCGGTAGAGGGTTAAATATTTGAATTTTACTGATTTCTAAATGACTGTTAGTATCTACCAATGAAAGACTGGCCTCAAAATGGTTCCACACATATAGACGGTTTTTGTTTTCATCAAGCCCTAACCCTACGGCTCCCTCGCCGACTTCAATTTCATTAATCCTGGCACCATTTTCATTAATAACAATAATATTGTTAGACCCCATTCCTGATACATAACCAATATTTCCAGAGCTATTCCAAATGATTCCACGAGGATCTCCAATGGATTTATTTCTAATAGCTTGATCTACTTTAGAATTTAAATAGTCCAAATGTGGATTCAAGTCTTTGACTATTGGGTTCGCTAAATCATTGGCATTAACTATGCCTAGTTGTGCTCTTACAAATATGCCATTAAGGATTGGTTCGTATCTGACTTCATTAATGGCATCTGTACCGACAATTGTGATTTGGTTTTTTGCAGAGTTAAATGAAATCGCCATGCCTATATTCATTAAACCAGAAATATAACTGACTTCAAGAGTGGATGTATCAATAACAGTAATATCATGATCTAATAATTTCCAGCCAGGTATCCTGCCTGATAAGTTAGCTTGATTGCCTGAAACCATATCAGTCCAATCCTGACCATTATCGTCAAGCCAACGCCCATCGGAATTTTGTTTGATAATTAATGAAACTTTTGGAGGCGGTGGCAAATCAGGGTTTAGTGCTGGCAAAAAATCACTACCATCATTGGGTGGCGGATTTTGCCCTTGATATGGAGAAGGATTTCTATTTACGGGATTATTCGGAAAGGTTAAGGTTCCTGTGGTCTCATCTATTCCTCCAGCTAAAATAGTGGTTTTATTTCCTGATTCAAAACTAGCAATATACACTTTAGAACCATTATTATTTACAGTCATGGCACGTGGATCTTCAGCCATAACATCGATAATTTCTGGCAATGCATTCACATCATTTAGATTATAAATCATAATTTGATTCGCTTGGGAGCAACTGACAAATGCTTTATTATTTGCAAATATTACATCAAATGGTTCATCTTTCGTTTGTAAAGTATTGATAATACGTTTGTTTTCAAAATCAACAATTGATACTGAGTCGGAAATATGATTAACAATCCATAGTTCATTATTATCTCTAAAACGCACTGAAACAGGATCTACTCCTACCTTAACATGACCTATTCTTGTTGGATAGCCCAAGCTTATATCAAAAAGTTGGACGCGATTATCCGCAGTATGTGTGACTGCTAATCGAGTTTTGTCAGGTGAAATATCTAAAGCATGAACTGGGTGATTTTCCCAGTTTACATAAGGAACATCACTGGCAATTAAACCAAAAGGAAACAATAAAATTAGAAACAATACTTTCATAATAAGACACCTTGCTAATTAGATGATTATTTTAGCATAACAATAATTAAGAAAATGTGAATTTTTTACGAATAGATTTTTTCAAGATACTTGTTTATATCTGATGACTCATACATCCAAAGATATTTTCCTTTATCATCTTCTATTCTCAAGCAGGGTACTTTTACTTTTCCACCATGGGTTTTAAGTTCTTGACGAAAAGTCTCGTTACTTTTTGCGTCTCTTATTTCTATATTCAATGAATGTTTCTTCATGAAACGTCTTACTTTTACACAAAATGGACAAGCATGAAATTGATACAATTTTAGTTTTGCAGTTTTTTCATCAATTTTTGATTGTAATTCAAAACTTCTTTTTATACTTTTAGGGGTAAAAACCCAATTAAAAAATAAAATTACAGAACCAATAATTTTGCGGATTATAAACATAATAAATATCTGTTGAAAAATAAAAAAATGATTATTAACTAACTGTGATAGATTTGCTATGAATTTTCGGCATTAAAGGTCAATACATTAGAAATATTTTTGCAACCCAATAAAATCATCAAAAGTCTATCTAAGCCCATTGCAATTCCTGAGCAATTTGGCATGTTTTTTTTCATGGCTGATATTAGATGGTTATCAATTGTAATGAGAGGTAAATTATGAGCTAATCTATATTTATTATCTTGCTCAAACCTTTTTAACAACTCATCACTATTGGTCAATTCTTGATAGCCGTTGCCCAATTCATGCCCACCAAAGAAAACCTCAAAACGCAGTGATGTTGAATTATCATCTGGATTGATTTGAGATAATGCAGCTTGAGAAATTGGGTATAAAGTAATAAATGTCAGTTGTTTTTTATCTAATTCAGGTTGGATTTGAGTTGCGAAGAGAAAATCTAAAGATTCATCTACAGTTAAAGGACTACCTGAATATCCATTATCTCTACAAATACTATTAATCTTATACAAACTTGTATGATTAGTATCAAGCTTTAAATACTTGATAAAGGCTTCATTATAACTCAGGATGTTAATTCTGCTGAAACTTAATTCAAATGATTCAAACAGGTATGATAATAAACGTGTAACATCTTGAATTAGTTGATGATAATCATAATTTAATTTATACCATTCAAGCATAGAAAATTCTACATTATGGGTTTTACTCACCTCTCCTTTTCTAAAGACTTTACCAATTTCAAAAATATCGCCAATACCACTACACAACAATCGTTTTAATGGAAACTCTGGTGATGTTCTTAAGTAGCTTTTCTCAGCATCCATTTTAATTTTTTCTGCAGAAAAACTATTAATGTTAATGTCGGTATTACCTGCTGAAGACAATATAGGCGTTTCTACTTCTAGCACGTCTTGACTGGCAAAGTATTCACGAATTTTTGACAATAAAAATGCCCGTTGCTTAATGACTTGCAACGAGCATAATGGTTTCCAATCATTATTCATATATTATCGAATCATCTTAATCTTTAACTCTTGAACAATATTCTCCGGTACGGGTATCAACCTTTATCACTTCATCAATTTGAACAAATAATGGAATTTGTACGACTGCACCACCTTCTAATGTGGCGGGTTTTCCCCCACCACCAGAAGTGTCTCCTTTGAGCCCAGGGTCAGTATCAATAATCTTCAAGTTTACAAAATTAGGAGGAGCAACAACATAAGGTTCTTCATTAAATAAAGTCACTGTACAAATTGATTCTTCAATGAGCCATTTAGCATTATCACCAACGGCTTCTTTGCTGGCTTCAATTTGTTCATAGGTTTCTGGATGCATAAAATAAAAATATTCACCATCCGCATATAAATATTGATAGTCCGTTTCCATTACATCTGCTGTTTGCATTTTATCAGTAGATTTACAGGTTTTATCTACAACTCTTCCGGTTTTTAGATTTTTAATTTTAATTCGTGTAAATGCCTGTCCTTTACCTGGTTTAACCATGTCTACATCTGTAATATTCCATGGTTCATTATTAATTAATAATTTCATACCATTTTTGAATTCATTTATTCCTACATTTGCCATATTAATTCCAACAATTTTTAATGGATCGAATAATAACATAATGTAAATGATTATTGTATAATTGAAAATTTTATAAATGTACATTAGATGAAAAAATCACCATGGAGAGAGAAAAGTAAAAATCATGCATCGGAAGATGATTTTTTCAATGTCTATAATTATGATAAATCCTCAGAAGATTTATTTAAATTACATATCCCTAGTTACTTTAAGGAGCTAGTTGATTTTAACGATCCAAATGACCCGCTTTTATTACAAGTACTTCCATCGAAATCAGAGCACACAAATGGCATTGATTTTAGTAAGGACCCTGTTGGAGACCTAAACGCTAGAAAAGCCAAAGGTGTGATTCACAAATATCATGGAAGAGTCTTATTAATCTCATCGGGCACATGTGCAATAAATTGCCGTTACTGTTTTCGCAGAAGTTTTCCTTATACTCAAAATAATGCTTCTGCCAACAATTGGAAAGATTCAATTGATTATATTTCTAAAAACAAAGATATTAATGAAGTCATTTTGAGTGGTGGCGACCCGTTGATGTTATCAACAAAAGTGCTTGAAAAATTAACCAATCAACTTAAAAACATAAGAGCAATCAAAACTTTAAGAATTCATACGAGAATCCCATTAGTTTCACCTTCAAGAATAACTGATAACTTATTGAATTGGTTGTATGATTTGCCCTTTAAAAAAGTGATGGTATTACATTGTAATCATCCAAAAGAATTAACTGATATTCATAAACAAACCTTTGAGTCCATTAAAAACACCAATACACTTTTATTAAATCAAAGTGTTTTATTGAATAATATTAATGATGATTTCAAGATACTTTGTGAGCTTTCACATAAATTATTTGATTTTGGTGTATTGCCCTATTATCTTAATCAACTAGATAAAGTTAATGGTACCAAGCATTTTCAAGTTAATCATGCAAAAGCCATATCAATTCATAAAAAACTTTTAGAATATTTACCAGGCTATTTAGTACCTAAGCTAGTTGAAGAAATCCCTGGTAAAAAAAATAAAACTCCAATGTTTTAATTTCATGATCATAAAATATCTGTTAGAATTTAACTTTGATTACCCATAATGGAATTTACATTGGCAAAAGACAGTACTATACATCTACTTATTGTACATAAACAAGAAGAAGAAGCTGAACGTATATTATCTATTTTAAGAAATGCACAAATGCAGGTCAGACCATCTAGGTGTATTGATGAAGATAGCTTAAATCAATGTTTAATTGATAAAAGGATTGATTTAGTTTTGGTTCAGCAACTTCAAGATGAATTGCCCATTAATTTAATTCATCAAATAGTTAAAAGATCTGGTAAAGATATCCCAATTATTGCATTGCTAGATAAACTAGATGGAGATTCTATTTCTGAAGTTTATGATGCAGGAGTTAGCCATTTCTGTGTTGATAGAATAAATGAACAACTGTGTACAGAAATTTCCAATGTACACCAAAGCTTGTGTAATAGAAGAGAGCTTAGAAAAACCGAAGCAAAATTAAATGATGCTGAAAAAAGATGCGCTTCGTTACTGGATAGTTCTAAAGATGCTATTGCCTATATTCACGATGGCATGCATGTCTATACAAATAATGCCTATTTAGAGTTTTTCAAATATGATGACCCAGAAGAAATGGAAGTAACACCATTCCTTAATCTTGTTGCAAAAGATCAAGTTCAAGACACCAAGAAATTATTGAAGGATATATCCGCTAATATTATCCCAGAAGATGATATTGACATGATATTAAAAACAGAAAATGGTGAAGAGGTTAAGGCCGTGGTTAGTTTAAATGTAGCCACTGTTGATGGAGAACCATGTGTTCAATTTTTAGTTAGGCCTCCTAAGATTAATAAAGAGGCAGAGAAAGAATTACAGAACATAAAAAATAAAGATATGTTGACTGGATTTTTTAACAGAAATTATTTTTCTAAAACTCTTAGCGATAAAGTTAATGCTGTAAAATCTGGAAACTCAAAAGGATATTCAATCTTATTTATACAATTGGATGATGATCAGAAACTTGAAAAAGAACTAGGTAAAGGAAATTTAGATTTACTAATTGCAGATTTTACGCCCTATATTAAAGAAACCATGGGAGAGAATCATACATTTGCCAGGTATGATAATACAATTTTTGCTATTGCTATGGAAACTCAAATTGAAGAAGCCATTCAGATAGCAGAACACATTGTCAATAAATTCAGTGACCACTTATTTAATGCAGGTGAAAGAACGCTAAATTGTACAATAAGTGTAGGAATAACTCAGATTATTGAAACGACAAAATCTGGTAATGAAATTATAAAATTACTAGGTAAAGTGTTAAATAAATCGAGAGAAAATGGTGGTAGCCAAATCTCTATATTTGATCCCGCCGAAGAAGAAAAACTGGCTAGGGCTGCAAACCAAGAAAGGATTGACTTAATAACTGATGGCCTTGCAAATGAAGAATTCACCCTTCATTATCAACCAATAATAAGTCTTCATGGTGATGAAGTTGAACATTATGAAACTTTAGTAAGACTAATAAAAGATAATAAATTAGTCATGCCTGCAGAATTTATTGGAGTCGCTAAAAAACACGGCTTAATCATAGATATTGATAGATTCGTCATTAAACATGCTATCCAAGCAATTAAGGAATCAAATAAAGATGTTGCATTATTTGTTAAAATGTCAACTGATACATTGTCCAATGCTTCTTTTCCAACATGGTTGGCTCAAGAATTAAAATCCAGCGCCGTATCTGGTGAAAAATTAATTTTTGAAACTCCTGAAAGCGAACTTGTTAGCCATTCAAAGTATGTCAAACCAGTTATTCAAGCTATTAAAGGACTCAATTGTAAATTTGCCATTGAAAAATTTGGATCTGGCCTTAATTCATTTTCGTTATTAAAACATTATCCTGTTGATTATATTAAAATTGATTCAACATTTATGAATGAGTTTTCATCCAACATAGATAATCAAAAGAAAGTAAAAGATATTATCGATCAAGCCCATGCTCAAAATAAATTAGTTATTTGTGAATTTGTACAAGATGCAGCAACCATGAGCATATTATGGAAATATTCCTCTAATTTTGTACAAGGTAACTTCTTAGCTCCAGCATCGAAAGTAATGTCTCAAGAATCATAGTTATATGAATCATTCCGAACATACTTCCGAGTATATAGGACGTTTCGCACCATCTCCAACAGGCTTATTGCATCTTGGGTCACTTGTTGCTGCAGTGGCAAGCTATTGTGATGCCATGAAAAACAAAGGAAAATGGCTTGTTAGAATTGAAGATATTGATCCACCTAGAGAAATTATGGGTGCGAGCAAAGGTATATTATCGACTTTAAATGCCTATGGTTTCAATTTTTCAAAAGATGTTCTTTTCCAAAGTACAAGAAATCAGATTTATGAGACAATTTTAGAACGATTAAAAAAAACAAATGCCACATATAAATGTAAATGTTCAAGATCGACCTTAAAAAATATTTCTATAGAATATCATGAGTGTAGACAGAAAAATCTTAAATTTAGCCCCCCATTTCACATTAAATGTAAAGTGCCTAATCTCGAGATTAATTTTGAAGACCTGATTCAAGGTATAAAAAAATATAACTTGTTCGAATGTGGAGATTTTATATTAAAACGATCAGATGGTTATTTTGCTTACCAATTAGCTGTGGTCACAGATGATTATTGTCAAGGTGTGACCCACATTGTTAGAGGAATAGATTTAATAGACTCAACACCTTGGCAAATGTTATTAAACTCACTTCTGGGCTTTCATCAGCCGCAATATGCTCATATACCTATATTAACAAATGAATTAGGACAAAAACTTAGCAAGCAAACTTTTGCAAAAGAAATAACTCACGAAAACCCTTTACAGACTTTAATAAAAGCCTATAGTTTCCTTAATCAATCCCCTTTTGTCGAAACACCTAAAACTATCAATCAATTCTGGCAACATGCAATTAAACATTGGAAGCTGAACAAAATTGCTAAAGTCCATTCAATTAAAATCTAGGTTATATTTACATGCTTTAAGTCAAGCTGATCCTATTGTGTAATTAATCGAGATACCCTATAATCCTTGCCTAATTTAAACAGACCTAAGTTTATGACAAATTCAAGCATTAAAGCCGTTACACCAGTTGATGGTCGTTATCATAGCAAAACTCTAGATTTACAGAATATCTTTAGTGAATACGGGCTCATTAAAAATAGGTTATTTGTGGAATTAAAGTGGTTAATTACATTATCGAATGAAAATAAGATAACAGAACTAAAATCAATGGGTGAAGATGATATTAATTGGTTACTAAACATCCATGAAAAATTTTCTGAGGTTGATGCCAATAGAGTTAAAGCCATTGAAAGTGTGACTAATCACGACGTTAAAGCTGTCGAATATTTCATCAAAGAACAATTAAATGACCACCCTGCACTTTCTAAATCATCAGAGTTTACGCACTTTGCATGTACATCTGAAGATATTAACAATTTATCTTATGCCTTGATGCTTTTACAAGGTCGAGAAAAGGTTGTTTTGCCTGCATTAACTAATTTATCCGATACGCTTTCAGAGTTAGCAAACAAATATAAAAAAGCACCAATGATGTCAAGGACACATGGACAACCAGCAACACCAACAACAATGGGTAAAGAGTTCGCGAACAGTATTTATCGCTTAAAAAGACAAATTAAACAATTGAAAAACGTTGAAATTTTAGGGAAAATAAATGGAGCTGTCGGTAACTATAATGCTCATATGATTGCTTATCCTAATGTAAACTGGATGGAATTGGCACAGAATTTTGTTGAAGATTTAGAAATTGAATTTAACCCATTTACGACTCAAATAGAACCTCATGATTATATTGCTGAAATGTTTCATGTTCTGATTCGAACAAATGTTATTTTGATAGATTTATGTAGAGATATTTGGGGATATATATCTTTGAATTTCTTCAAGCAAAAAGTTGTTGCAGGTGAAGTAGGGTCATCTACTATGCCACATAAAGTTAACCCTATTGATTTTGAAAATGCAGAGGGCAATCTAGGTCTTGCCAATGCAATGTTTCAACATTTAGCAGAGAAACTACCTATTTCTCGTTTTCAAAGAGATTTAACAGATTCAACTGTTCTGCGCTCTATGGGGACGGCATTTGGCCATTGTATGATTGCTTGGACCTCTTTAGCTAAAGGGTTAAGCAAGTTAGAAATAAATGAACAAAATATGCTAGATGACTTAGATAAAAATTGGTCGTTACTTGCAGAACCTATCCAAACAGTAATGCGTCGATATGGTGTAGATAATGCTTATGAGAAATTAAAGGAATTGACACGTGGTGCTGATATGAATCAACAAATCATTCAAAATTTCATTAAAACATTAGCAATTCCAGAGCAAGCAAAAAATGATTTACTTAAACTAACACCTGCTAATTACATTGGATATGCCATTGAACAAACTGAACTTATTTAATAATTTAGATATTTCTGAGAAACAGTTTTTACAAGAATACTGGCATAAAAAACCATTATTACTATCTAAAGCTATTGATGTCAGTAAGCTCAATGTATTTCCTGACAAAGGTCAGTTACAAAAACTAAGTTGCCAAGAAAGTATTCAGTCTCGAATAGTTATAAAAACTTCAGATTCAGAATATGATGTAGAATACGGGCCATTTGAAGAGAATGATTACAATGAAATTAATCAATACTGTTGGAATCTATTAGTTTCAGATATTGATAAGTGGTTACCAAAAAGTAGAAACATATTAAAATATTTTCAGTTTATCAGAAACCTTGTTTTTGATGATATTATGCTAAGTTGTGGTTCAAAAGGTGGCACTGTTGGACCCCATCTAGACCAATATGACGTATTTTTATTACAAGTAGAGGGTCAAAGAGAATGGAGCTTCAACCATAATAAAACAACTAATCCTCAATTAATGAAGGGTCAACCATTACAACTTGTTTCAGATTTTAATGCCGATATTAAACATGTTTTAAATCCTGGAGATGTATTATACTTGCCTCCTTCTGTTGCACATTATGGCATTGCTATTGATGACAAATGTATTACTTGTTCAATCGGACTGAGAACCCCATCACATGCAGAATTACTCACTTCATTTGTAGATAATCTTTCACAAAATATTTCAGAAAATAATCGGTTTGAAGAACCTGAATTTAACTTTCACCCTTCTGTTGGAGAATTAACTGAAAATGATTTAACACAAATTTCTACTGTTTTAGTCAATAATTTAAAAATAGAAAAGAATATCTTACTGACATGGTTCGGGAAATATATTACTGAGTACAGAAGCTTATTTCATGAATTCAACGACAGTCAAGAAGTTAGCGATTTAATCAATATAGAAAAATTAGAACCAAGTTCATTCACAAAATCTTGCTATTACAAACGTGAGAAAGAAGCAGTATTATTTGTAAATGGGCAACAGTTTTTTTGCAGTTTAAACCTTGCCAAACTTATATGTGATAATAAATTAATAACGGCAGCCAGTATAAATATTTTGCCTGCTGATGATAAACAAGTTATTGAAACTTTATATGAAGATGGCTCGTTAATTTCATGTCATTAAATAATGAATTTTATTGTATTTAGCTTTTAAATAGATCACATTTAAATAATAAAATTTATTTTTTAACCAATATCGCCTTTTTTAATTAATCAATGAGTGAATTTCGTTATAATACGCACCTCATTTATACATTTAAAAATTGACGAGTCGTAAAGTGACATCTTGGATTAAATCACAACAAAAATCATCTCCTTTTTTTGGCAGTAATGCCGCCTGGCTAGAGTCATTTTACGATGACTATTTACTAGATAAAAATAACGTTTCTAAAGAATTACAAACCTTATTTGATCAGCTAACAGATAATACAGGGCAAGACGTTAGACACTTGCCAATCATAGAAAAATTTATTGCTGCAGCTCAATTACCATTAGGATTTTCATCTGAAAATTCGGTTTCAAATGAAGCCCAGCAAAAAGAAGCCTCTGTTTTAAGGTTAATCAATTCATACCGTGTTAGTGGTCATAAGGTTGCAGACGTTGACCCTATTCATTACAAACCCAGAGCTGATATTGCGGATTTACACCCCAGTTACTATAAGCTAGAAGAAAGTGATATGGATCAAGAGTTTAATACGGGCTCATTTGTTGCTCCAGACAGAATGAAATTAAGAGATATTCTGGACCAATTAAAGCGCACTTATACCAAACATATTGGTTATGAGTACATGCATATTGTTGACATTGCAGAACGTGAATGGCTGCAGAAAAGAATTGAAAAAACAGCTGATAAATTCCCTTCAAATAAAGCTTTAAAAAATAGATTATTGGAACAGTTAAGTAAAGCTGAAGGGATGGAAAGATACCTCCATACAAAATACGTAGGACAAAAAAGATTTTCACTAGAAGGTGGTGAAGCACTAATTCCCCAATTATATGAGCTTGTTTTGCATCTGGGTAAACAGGGCGTTAAAGAAATGGTTATTGGCATGGCACATAGAGGCCGTCTAAATGTTCTGGTTAATTTTTTAGGTAAGTCAGCAACAAAACTATTTAAAGAATTTGAAGGAACCTATGAAAAAGAATATGACCATGTCAACTCTGGTGATGTTAAATATCATATGGGCTTCTCATCTGACATACCTACTCCTAATGGTGATGTGCATGTAGCATTAGCCTTTAATCCTTCACACTTAGAAATCATAAATCCTGTTGTTATTGGTTCAGCTAAAGCCAGACAATTTAGACGCAATAACGATGTCTCTGGATCAGAAGTATTGCCTGTACTGATTCATGGTGATGCGGCCATTGAAGGTCAAGGTGTTAATATGGAATTATTTAACATGTCACAAGTCAATGGATACTGTGTGGGCGGAACATTGCATATTGTTGTAAACAATCAAATTGGATTCACTACCACTCATGCATTGGATCAAATAGCGACAAGTTACTGTACTGAAGTGGCTAAAATGGTACAAGCACCAATTTTTCATGTGAATGGCGATGACCCTGAAGCGGTTGCGTTTGTGACCACAATGGCAGCTGACTTTAGAAAGGAGTTTAAAAAAGATGTGGTAATAGATCTTGTTTGTTACAGAAAACATGGCCATAACGAAGCTGATGAACCTTCTGCAACTCAACCTCATATGTATAAATTAATTAAAAAGCACCCTTCCCCAAGAACGATATATGCAGATAAATTAATTCAAGAAGGGACAATAATAAAAGATGATGCACAAAAGCTTATCGATGATTACCGTGATGCATTAGACAATGGAAGGAATGTAGTTGAATTAAGCACCGATCAAGACAAAGATGAATTTCATGTCGATTGGAGTCCACATTTAGACGCCCAATTGAATGAAGTCGTTAATACCAATATTTCAAAAGACTTATTTCATAAATTGTCAAAAGTTATTACCACTATTCCTGATAATTTTAAGCCACACAACCGCATTAACAAGATTTATCAAGATCGAGTGAAAATGATGAATGGTGAATTGAAAATGGATTGGGGATTTGCCGAAACAATGGCTTATGCGAGCATACTTAATGATGGTTTTCAGATTCGAATTGATGGACAAGATTCCCAAAGGGGTACTTTTTTCCATCGACATGCTGTAATACACAACGTCACAGAAAATGAAAATTATATGCCGCTATCCCAACTACAATCTGGTGAAGCAAAAATTTCTATTATTAACTCTGTATTATCTGAAGAAGCCGTTTTGGCTTTTGAATATGGATACGCGACATCTGAACCTAATGCCTTAATTGTTTGGGAAGCTCAGTTTGGAGATTTTGCTAATGGAGCTCAAGTTGTTATTGATCAATTTATAGCTTCAGGCGAAGCTAAATGGGGCCGTTACTGTGGTTTAGTCATGTTTTTACCGCATGGTTATGAAGGACAAGGCCCCGAGCATTCATCTGCACGTCTAGAAAGATATTTACAATTATGTGCAGTTAACAATATGCAAGTCTGTATGCCATCGACTCCTGCTCAAATGTTTCATATGTTGCGCAGGCAAATGATTCGTAAAGTAAGAAAACCATTAATTGTGATGACGCCTAAAAGCTTGCTTAGATATAAGGGCTCAGCATCAGATATTGATCAATTAATCGATGGAAAATTTCAAAATGTTATTCCTGATAGACGGGTCAATAATGATGATGTCGAAAGAGTCATCATTTGTGCAGGAAAAGTTTATTATGACATCATTAATGAGCTTGAAAAAAATCCAAATAATAAAATAGCCGTTTTAAGAGTTGAACAGTTATATCCTTTCCCACGTAAACTTTTAATTAGCTATTTAAATAATTATAAAAATTGTAAAGTATTTATATGGTGTCAAGAAGAACCCATCAATCAAGGTGCATGGTTCCAAATTCGACATCATTTAAAATACTCTATAAAAAATCATAAGCATGGAAATAAATTTTTACATTATGCAGGCAGACATCAATCGCCTTCACCTGCAGTAGGTTCATCTCTTGCACACATTAAACAACAAAACCAACTTGTTCATGAAGCCATTAATGGTGAACATGGATCAAATATAGACGCGGAGTAAAAAATGAGTATTGAAATTAAAGTTCCTGTATTACCAGAATCAGTAGCTGACGCAACCATTGCTACCTGGCATAAACAGCCAGGAGATTTTGTCCAAAGAGATGAAAATATAGTTGATTTAGAAACTGATAAAGTAGTATTGGAAGTGCCTGCACCAGCTGATGGCTTTTTAAAAGAAATCATTCAAGACGAAGGTGAAACAGTTTTATCTGACCAGGTTTTAGCAATGTTTGAAGAAGGAGAAGCCCCTTCAGAAAGTGCATCTAATGTAGAGTCTCCTACAGTACCAACTGTAGAAAAAACAGAAACTAAAAGCACAAAAAAATCAACCACAGGTGCCAGTCCTTCTGCACGCAAAATTATGAGTGAAAATGATATTGATGCCTCTCAAGTTAAAGGCAGTGGTCGTGCTGGCAGAATCACTAAACCTGATGCAATGGCTGTAGCCAATACACCTATGGAAGAGCGTGTACCAATGTCTCGTTTACGTCAAATGGTTGCAAGTCGTATGATTGAAGCTCAGTCAACTGCAGCAATGCTCACTTCTTTTAATGAGGTTGATTTACAGGCTGTCATGGATATCCGTAAAAAATATAAGGAAGAGTTTTTTGAAAAACATGGTATCAAATTAGGCCTCATGTCTTTCTTTGTTAAAGCTGCAACAGAAGCTTTGAAAAAATTTCCAATTATTAATGCCGCAACCGAAGGCGCGGATATTATTTACCACAAAATGCATAATATAGGGATTGCTGTGGCATCACCGCGTGGATTAGTTGTGCCAGTATTAAAAAACACTGCAGCAATGAGTTTAGCCGACATTGATGGTAGCATTCGAGATTTTGCTCTTGATGCACGTGATGGCAAGTTATCTATGGATGACTTACAAGGTGGAACTTTTACAATAACTAATGGTGGGTCTTTTGGCTCATTGATGTCAACACCTATATTGAATTCACCACAAAGTGCTATTCTTGGCATGCATACCATTAAACAACGCCCTGTTGTGGTTGATGGTGATATAGTAGCACGCCCAATGATGTATATTGCTTTAACTTATGATCACAGAATAATTGATGGTAAAGATGCTGTCTTATTTTTAGTGGCTGTAAAAGAAGCATTAGAAGACCCTGCTCGCATGTTGTTAAACCTTTAGGAGATATTAAATGAGTGAAAAATATGATGTTATCGTAGTGGGTGGTGGACCTGGTGGATATGTCGCAGCTATTCGTGCTGCTCAATTAGGATTAAGTACTGTTTGTGTTGATAACTTTATTGGAAAAGACGGCAAGCCTGCTTTAGGTGGCACTTGTTTAAATGTTGGTTGCATCCCATCAAAAGCCCTACTTGACTCGAGTAAAAATTTTGCACACATGCAACATGACTACAAAAATCATGGCATATCTTTTGACAATGCACAAATTGATGTCAATATGATGATTGGGCGCAAAGATAAAATTGTTAAACAATTTACCGGTGGCATTGCTGGATTATTTAAAGCCAATAAAGTTAAAGCGATCCATGCTTTAGGGACATTAATAGGTAATAACCAAGTTAAATTAACACAAGGCGAAAAAACAACAATCATTGAAGGTAATAATATTATTATTGCAACTGGTTCAACACCTTTTTCAATTCCGAATGTAGAGATAGATAATAAACTTATCGTCGATAACGAAGGGGCTTTGAATATAGAAGAAACACCTAAAAAATTAGGTATTATTGGTGCCGGTGTTATAGGTTTAGAAATGGCAAGTGTTTGGGGCCGATTAGGATCTGAGATAGTGATTTTTGAGGCTATGGATTCTTTATTAGCAGCAGCAGATAAAGATATTGCAAAAATTGCTGGGCGCGAATTTAAAAAACAAAAAATGGATATTCGCCTTAAAACCTTTGTGAAAGCTGCAAAGATTGTTGGAAATCAAGTTGAAGTAACTATCGAAAAAGATGGTGTGCAGTCTACAGAGGTTTTCGATAAATTATTAGTCGCTGTTGGTAGGAAATCACAAACCGAAGGATTATTGGGTGTTGATTCTAATGTTGAATTAACTAATCGTGGACAAATTCAAGTGAACGATCTATGTCAAACTACGGCTGAAAATATTTGGGCAATTGGTGATGTAGTGCGTGGTCCAATGTTAGCTCATAAAGCCTCAGAAGAAGGTATTGCAGTGGCAGAACGTATAGCTGGTCAACATGGACATATTGACTTTAATACCTGTCCTTGGGTGATTTATACAGAACCAGAAATTGCATGGGTTGGTAAAACTGAACAACAATTAAAAGATGATGGAGCAGAATATAATGTAGGAACTTTTCCTTTTGCTGCCATTGGTCGCGCTGTAGCGATGAATCAACCTGAGGGTATGGTGAAATTATTAGCAGATAAAGAAACAGATACCCTGCTTGGTGCTCATATTGTTGGAGCTAACGCATCTGAGTTGATAGCAGAGTGTGTGGTTACTATGGAATTTCAAGGTTGTGCAGAAGATCTCGCAAGAATAATTCATGCGCATCCAACACTATCTGAAGCAGTTCATGAAGCGGCTTTAAGTGTAGATAAACGTGCCATTCATAAAATGAATTAGTCTTTATTACGATTTTTTAGAAGTAGAAATAAAAAGGCGGATAAATATATATCCGCCTTTTTTGCTTCTAAACTTAGTAAGTTCTCAATTAGGCTGAAGTAGATTCCGCTTTTACCTTATTAGTAATTAATGCCTCACGTAATTTACTTTCTGTTTCTGCAAGTTCAGCTACAGCAGTTTTACGCATAGCTTTACCTTCCGCAGATATTCTTATACTATCTTCAATGGTTTCAATTAATGTTTGATTAGCTTGCTTAATCACTTCGATATCAAATATACCACGTTCTAATTGCTCTCTTACTGTTTTATTAGCAATTTTTAAGTTTTCAGCATTACCTTTTAACAATTCATTGGTTAAATCAGATGCATCTTTAATTGTTTTTGCCGCTGCTCCAGAACGCCATATTGTAACTGTTTGTGCTAATTGTTGACGCCATAATGGAATAGTATTGGCAATAGTAGAATTAATTTTATTAATTAAACCTTTGTCATTTTCCTGAACCATTCTAATACTTGGTAATGATTGTAATGTGACTTGTCTAGTTAAACGTAAGTCATGAACTCTTCGTTCTAAATCATCTCGAGAAGCTTTTAAATCACGCAATTCTTGAGCTTTTAACATATCGTCTGTACCTTCAGCAATTTTTTGCAATGCTGGAATATCAGATTCATCAACTAAACGTAATTTTTCTTCTCCTGCATTAATGTAATTCTCAAGCGTATGAAAATATTCTAAATTTGCCGTATATAAACGATCTAAGCTAGTTATGTCTTTTAACAAAGTAACTTTGTGGTCTTCTAGTTTATCTGTTATTGAGTCAATTTGTTTTCTAACTGTTTCATATTTCTGTAAAAATTTAGCCAATGGTTTCATGCGCATAAATAAACGTGCGAAGAACCCAGGCTTTTTATTTGGATCTAATTCATCGATATCAAATCCACGAATAGTTGAAACCATCTCATTTAAAGCTTCACCTGAACTACCTAGTTCCTTGTTTTTAACACCTTCAAGCATTTTATCTGATATTTCAGTGACACTTTCTTGAGCTTTTGATCCAAAAAAGATAATTGAATTACTGTCTTGCATATTAATTTCTGCAATCAACTTATCAATAGATTCCTTATCTTTTGTTTCGGCTTCTTTATAAGGGGTCAAATTGTTTTTAACACCCGGAACAATTTCCCCACTAAGGAGTTTATCTTGTTCTATTGCCGTTTCTACCTTTGATTCTGTCATATTAATTCCTACTATAATGATTAATTAATGCCTTGTTTTTTTAATAATGTATTTAATACTTCTATGTCCACATCCAAA
>Ga0316204_10004685_pt1 | contig 24088 bp, 21 predicted proteins | sample 6monrhotite_MG_2_FD_205661 | JGI IMG/M metagenome (GOLD analysis project Ga0316204, IMG submission 205661) | Microbial mat bacterial communities from mineral coupon in-situ incubated in ocean water Damariscotta River, Maine, United States -... | ecosystem: Environmental > Aquatic > Marine >... | reverse complement strand
GGCGGATAAATTATCCGCTTGAGCAACTGATTTTACTGCCCATTCTTCATTTCTTCCTCGAAGTTGTGCCAAACTTCGGATATAAGCTTGGGCATCATTAATCATTTTTTTTTGCATTATGTTTTCAGATTTGTCATCACCGACTAAACTATCGGCATCCTTTTCTTTTTTGGGTTTTGGCGGTTCGATATTACCGATAGATACGGGAGTTGCGGAGCCTAGATTAGTTGCCGGTGCCATGGCGGCAACATGACTAGCATAGATTAAATATGTTCCAGCGCTCGCACCTCTGGCACCCTTTGGGGAAATATAGATGACTACTGGGATTGGCGAATCTAAAATAGACTGAATCATTAAGCGCATTGATTTATCTAGTCCACCGGGCGTATTTAAATTGAGTAATAATAGATCAGCGTTATCTTCGACCGCTAGATCGAGCCCTCGGATAAAATAATCGGCGTTAGCTGGACTGATTGCTCCATCAATGGTAAGTGAATAAATTTTTCCTTGTCGAGCAAAAATATCCGTTGAAAAAAAATATAATAAAATACCAACAATAATTGCAACAATGGTCACTTTTTTGATGTGTGGATGTATTTTATGTGACATTTCAACCTCGATTAATTAGTTGAATTAATTTCCTGTTATGATTTCTACTGTTATGATTTCTACTGTTATGATTTCTACTTCGACATATTCAGAAACTAAATTAATATCTGCTACCAAGTATTACTTTTAACGCCTTCTACTAAATTGCTCTCCAACACCGCCGACCTCCATTGTGTCTTATTTATAGTCAGTTTGCGCTGACCTATGTCAACAGCGAGTCTTTTAGGCGGTTTAAGATTAACTCTTCTTTAGGTGATTTATTATTCATTTAAACTTAACAACGGGGTTTGGCAATAGTTTATATACCCATCCCACCTCAAGGTGCAGGGTATAGGTCAAGTCCGATATTTTGTTTGTAAAGTGACGCTCTGGAATTTGGCCCTTTGGAATTTGACCCTCTGGAATTTGGTAATTTCTAGAAAAAATCATTATTTCGGATCTGAAAGAAACCAACATGATTGAACATGCTAGTTTCTGTTTATAAAAACATTTTTTCTATCTTTATAAATCCACTCGCAAACCAACATAAGCACTGCGATCCTTTTGTACCATTGCTCCACTAGGGTGGCGACCTATAATGTCTACCTCGTTGCTGGCATTTTCCAGTTTAAAGTAGATGGTCGTCTTTTCGGAAAATTCATAATCAGCAACTAAATCTAAGTTAAAATTACCATTTGTGGTGTCAAACTCGTTCAGAATACGCTCACAAGTCACCAAGGTGCAAACAGCATCCACATAGCTTGCCGCCGCCTTGAAGCTCCAGCCATTTCCGTCGATACCAAAACTCAACCGTCCCTGTTGGTCTGGGAAATAGGTTAACGGATCGCCTTTTTGAACATCACCAAAGAAAGAGTTATCGAAACTCGATTCAAATTCACCCTCCATATAAGTATAGTTAAAGCTCAAGGGTAACTTATAGTTCGCGTTTGTACTAAAATCATAAGCGAAAACAAACTCCAGGCCATTCACGCTAACGGCACCACTATTGAACTGCTCACCCAACTGCTCTTCACTACAATCCGCGCCGGAAACAGTGGTACATTCTCCAATAATATTGTCGTAGTTATTGATAAAGAAAATTGCCTCAGCGTAAAAGTCTTTGAAAAATGCTCTGCCACCAAATTCATAACTGAGGCTTTCTTCGTTATTCGTCTCCGGCTTGTAACCCGCTGGAGCAAATCCTTTATGCACGCCAGCTAAAACAATTAAGTTATCGTTAGCTTGATAAGTTACACCTAAGCCAGGAATGACCTCCTGTTGGCTATTGCTCTTATCTTTGCTGATATTAGTCTCGATACGTTGAGGCGCACGCCACTCACGGCGTTGAACGTCAACATACTCATAACGTAGGCCGGGTAACAGAGTCCAATCACCAAATTTGATTTCATCTCGGATATAAAAAGCAGTGGCTTTAGCTTCTGTTAAACGGTTATTGGATGATTTGTTTCCAAAAACGCCCAATTCGGTTAGCGTTAAACCGCCGTTAATCGTTTGCAAATAAGTATCCTCTCCCTGAAAGCGATCTTCTTCGTCTCTGTGCAGACGAATACCTATCTCAAAATCATGGGTTACAGAGCCAAACGTAGCCCCCCAATCAATTTCAAACTCTAAGCCCTGAGAAACATAAGCGCGATTATTGTGCTTAATTTCTACTTCACCTTCCATTTCGCCCTGCAACAACCCAATGGCCTCAACATCGCCCTCATTAGCTGCATCGATAATGGCACCTAGCCCCATGCCACCAATCTTGCTGGTCTTATACCAGTTTCGCTTTGTTTCGTTACGATACGCCACCGCGTGCAAGTTAGTGCCCTCACCCAGTTCAATAGAATAGTGCAGTTGCAATTGTTCATGCTCTACCTTCATCTGATCATTTTGTGAAGCAGCATAACGACGATAAGGGTTTAAAGCGAAATCTGCGTCAGTCAAGCCCAAATAACTCTGGTTCGATGTTTCATCGGCCTTTAAATACTTCAACTGCAACTCTTGATAATGCTTAGCATTGCTAGAAGAATTGAAACGTAACTTAGCCATATAGTCCGACTTATCCAAACCTGTAGTCTCATCGCTAAAGTCGATGGACTTAAAACCATTGTCTTTATGGTTATAAGCTTCGAGTAACCAACCGATATTCTCCTGACTGTCGCCATAATTCACATGCTGGCGCAAAGCGCCATTAGAGCCACTTTCGATCATTATCTGCCCACTAGTCTCATAAGGAATTGGCGTTGATAAATAGTTAATCGCACCTCCAACAGTATAGGGGCCTTCGGTAGTGGCGGCAGGGCCTTTCAACACTTCTAGACCAGCAATTCGACCTGCAGTCGGTGAATAATAAGCCGCTGAGGCAGCATAGGCAGCGGGTGCTACCAATATCCCATCTTCCATCAAAGTAATCTTATTAGATCGCTCAGCGCCAGAGGAAGCACTTCGGATCCCAATATTAGGCCGTAAACCATAACCATCTTCTTGGCGAACATAAACTCCTGGCACCCTACGTAAGATAGAATTAATATCTGAGTATTCAAACTCTTCCAATTCATCTTCAGTGATAACATGGGCAGACCCAGCTATTTTCTGTGCTAATTCCTTATTACCTATTATGGTAATAGTCTCTGCCGTTTTGTCCTTCGCAAAACTTGAGGCAGAAAAGGCCAACAGTATAGCGATTGAAAGATGATTAAAACGAGGCTGGGTGATCATTCTTTTAGCTCCAAACAAGCCCTTTCTGGACTCAAGTTAATTCTCTATAAACAATGCTCAATGCATCCGCTTATACAATATGTGCGAAATATAACTTAAACGCGAATGATTATCAATTAGATTCTGACAGAATATTTGACCTAAACCACGTCACGAGCATATAACCCTATTCTCAGGTGTAAAATATATGCTTATCTTCCACACTTTTGATTACCCATTGGATTTATTTTTTATAAATTATTTTGATTGTAATATCAGGAATGGCAAAGACAAGATTCATAAATTTGCCTAGCTAAACCTTAAAGGCAATCTACTCATGGAACTATTCACTATTTAACCTCAGCTCGGGATAAGGATAACTAGAAATATTATTAATATTAATGAGTTATCATTAAACAAAGTACTTTTAACTAACAGAGCAGTGCCAATGTTAATGGCCAATGCAACTATTTTAGTGGTTATCAAGACAAGTTTGTGCAGTAATAACTGGTTATTGGAAGCAAACTTAACACGGAGAACCGCTAAAATAATTGTGTTGGATAGTTGTGCTTATCCCAAGTTGAGGTTATTTAATGTAATATTACCCTCTAATTTTAAAATCCTAATTATAAAAAGACATGCTAAACATTTTTAAACCTAAGCAATCACTGCTCGATGAAGAAATCATTGAATGGATTTTCAATTGTTACGCATGGACACTCGACCAATTTGATAAAGACGTTTTTTTGAATGAAGCTGTCCTAGTGATCCCAGATAACAAACATTTTCCCGGCAAGGAAACCTCCGCTGAGGGTATGGCAAACCTAATATTTGATCAAGTTAAGCAGTACGCAGGTATGGCGCATTGGCCCACGCGTTTAATCAATCTGACTAACAGCAACGGAGAAGCTCCATCCAGTCTACCAATAGTCATTGATGGTGCGTTACGCGGTAAAAATGCGAATAAGCAGGATCAGTCGGTGACGCTGCAAGCAGTAAACTCTCAATCGCCTCTATTTGTTGGAAGTTATCCTCAGCCAAAAAGTAGCATCAGCTTTAGTTACCATTCTCAGCAGCTAAAAAGCCCTGAGGGAATCATTGCCCATTTTGCCCATGGCTTATCACATCATTTGGCAGCTACAGCCAAAATGCCGCCACCTGGCGGAGCAGACTACCGGCCTATGGCTGGCGAATTAACCGGGATTTTTATGGGCTTTGGGATTATGTTTGCCAACAGTGCGGTGATAGCGCGTCAGGGCGGCTGTGGAGGTTGCGGCGGCGGTCAGTCGCCCGTTCGACAAGTCTTTTTAAGTGAAGAAGAAGCCACTTATGCGCTGGCTGTATTTTGTCACTTAAAATCAATTGAAGGCAGCAATGCGACCAAGCATTTAAAAAAACACTTACGTCGTTTCTTTAAAGCAGCACTTAAAGATTGCAAACAAAGATTACAACATCATAGCGTTTTAAAACTGACTCAAGAATAGAGCATAAAGCTCGCAATAAGGATAAAAAATGAAACTAATAAAAATTAGCTTAATCACATTGATGGTATTTACTATAGCTGCTTGCGGGAAAGGTAAATACGGCAGCATGACGAATTCAGAATTAGCTGAAAAGCAACGCCACTGCGATAGTATTCCTAAAAAATCGGCTGTTTTTGCTAATGGTTGTGAAAAAGTGGCTGAAGAGATCAAGAAACGTCGGAAACAGAAAAAATAGAAACGATCCGACCAAAACCTATGCATCTTAAAAAGCGATTAAAAAACTGTCTGCGGTAGAATACTCGACAAGTGATGCGATTGCTGTTGGCGCTTTAATCAGATTAATCGACCAAGATGAAGATCCGCTATCGCTATTTTTATCGCCCGTCGCGGGCGGCCTTAAATTTGTATTTGAAAAAAACAAATATCCTTGTCATTACACAATCTTCACCACTGGGTAAAAAGTTACTGGGAAAGTTTATTGATGATGAGTTCGAAATGACAATCGGTCAGCACAAGAAGTTTTATCGTATCAGTAAGATTGAATAGTTTTGAATTCCAAATACTATTGGTGGGAGCGAGCCTCCTTGCCGCGAAAAAGGTTAGAAATTTAATCAAAGATGCGATTATTCAAAAGTGATAGAAATTTTGGTTCCTTGCTCACTTGAAAGCCTTAATGACCAATTTTGATGTTCACATAAACGTTTTACAATCGATAAGCCAAAGCCATAGCCTGTACTTTGACTCCCCTTTACCGCGGGGTCTGTTACTTTATCAGAAATGTTTGAATCAATTCCTGGACCAGTATCAGCAATAATAAGTATTTTATTTTGCATCTCAATAGTTACCTTACCTTCTTGAGTGTATTGAAATGCATTGCCGATTAAATTGTCTAGTAATACCGTTAACATACCTGACTGTGCATATACTTCTACATCACAATTATCCTCTACTTTCACTTGTATCGGTTTGTTATTGATGAGGTGATTCTGATCGATAATAGATTGTTCAATTAATGGCAATATTTTTATGTGTTTTTTGTGTGCCTCAGTATGCTCTTCCCGTGCGAGGGTAAGAAGTGTGGAAACTGTTTGCTCCATCTGTGTACTTGCTCGGGATATACGATCGATAATGGGATTGTTTTCATTTACAGCCTGTTGATTACGATAGACCTCTACGGCATTTTTAATAATGGTGACAGGTGTTCTAAGTTCATGGCTCACATCACGAGTAAAGCATTTCTCTCTGAGTAAGCTTTGGTTGATTCTCGTCATGGCGCTTTCTAAGGTTTGCGCTAAAATGCCTATTTCGTTATTTGGAAATTGTTCAGCAAAGTTCTCTGGAATATTTTCAGGAGCAACACCATTAACTAAGTCGGCAAGTTGCTTCAACGGCATAGCAGTTTTCCTTCCGAGTTTCCACGCAATAATAAAGGCAAGTAAGACTAAAATTAAGCCTGAAATCAGCATGAATTTTAATACGCCCTCACTGATAGGGCGAACTATCAACATTTCACTAACTTCGGCGACAAGGTAGGTGCCCTCTGTTTTTGGCAGCGCTAATAAGTGATAGTGCCGACCATTATCACCCGAAAATTCTTTTCTTTTTGGCTCATCAATATAACGTTGCTTTATATCCTCAGGTAGTGTGTCTTTTGAGAAGTATAGTTGCATATAGCTTAATCGAGGTGTTGGCCAGTGATTACTTTGCTCATAACCCTGCTGTAAATATTCTGCTTCGTGTCTGACTTCCCGCTCAATAAATTCATCTTCAATGTTGTACATTAATATGAAGCAAAACATGCCGTAAACAGTAGAAATAAAAAGTGTAAACAAACAAAATTGGCTGACTATTTTTCGACTTAAACTATGAAATTTAATTGGCTTTGATTCTACTCTTTTGTGTTGGTTTATTTTATTCATTAGTTTTTACGTCCAAAACAAATCCGATACCATGAATGGTTTTTATCATCGGATAATCAAAAGGCTTATCTAATATATTTCGTAACTGATAGATGTGTGACCTAAGTGCATCAGATTCTGTTGGTTCATCACCCCATAGTTTTTGGGATAGCTTTGAGCGACTGACTACTTGTGGATATGCTTGAGCTAAAATGACGAGGATACGGTAACCCATACTATGTAGCTCAAGAGCTTTCCCTGAACGTGTTACTTGTTGTCTTTTTCTATCAATGATTAACTGATCAAATGTTAAAGCATCATTGGTTTGTAATAAATGACGCCTTGATAAAGCGAAACAACGAACTTCCAACTCTTCTAATGAAAATGGCTTGGTTAAATAGTCATCTGCGCCAGTGGTAAAACCTGAAATCTTATCATCAATGCTATCTCTTGCGGTTAGCATGATAATGGATACGTGATGGCTTGCTTGTTCACGTAATCGCTTACAAACTTCAAGTCCATCCATTACCGGTAAATTCAAATCGAGAATAACTAAATCATAATGGTTAGCTAACGCCAATTCTAATCCTTGATCACCTCTAACAGAAAAATCTAATACATGCCCTTTGTTTTCCATGTAACTAGCGATGTTTTGAGCGATACTTTGATGATCCTCAACGACTAGAATATATAAAGATTGATTATTCATTTAGCTTCTCGAATTGAAGAGCCCTCAAAATGTCCAATAAATCAAGAATAAATATTGAGGGCTTTTAACCTTATAATGTTTTTAACATGTTTTGCGCTGGTTTGTAATCAGGTTTTGCAGCAATTAACTGATTCAAGGTTGTTTTAGCATCATTAGTCAGCCCTAATTTAACCTGCGTTTTTGCAATTTCCATATCGAGCATAGGGTTATTTATTGCTTCTTGTGCAACAAGCATTAGTGCTAAAGCTCGCTCAAAACCCAAGGTCGTAGCTGCAGCTTTTAAGTAATAAAACCCGTACATACCAACTAATGGCATATGGTATTGCGCTTGGTTATCTTTAACTGTTTCTAATGCAAATCTGTCACCGGCGAGAAACTTAGCAACAACAGCCAAGGTTTTGTCTTCTAATTCCATTTCCATTTTAACAGGCGTTAATCCTAAACTCTTCACTAACGCTGTTGCAACACCGACTGTTGAGGTTGGGTTCTGGCCTGTTATTAATCGTCCGTCAATAGCAACGTGGTTTAACATTATTTCGCTTGATTGGAAGTGAGCTCCGCGTTCAATTAATTTATCCTCTAGCAGGAACTCAAAATCATTGATCCACTTTTTACCAAATAGTTTTTCTTCTTGATTAGTAAAAGCGTTTACCGCTTTATTGGCAACCAAGTAACTCCCGTCATTTAGTTTGACATTAACTAATGCTGCTGGACCATGACAAACAGCAGCGACACTGCCTTGTTGTTGATATATTTCAGCAATAATATTTTGTAATGCTGTATCTTTAGGCAAATCAAACATCGCTCCTTTTCCACCAACAATAAAAACGCCATCATAAGTTTTAGCATCTATTGAGCTTGTAGCAAGAGTATTATTAAGTTTTGCCATAATGGCTTCATCAGCTAATACTTTCACATTGTACGTTTTACTTGGGTCATATTTATCGGCTTCTACTTGTCCACCTTTAGGACTGGCAATATCAACAGCAACCCCGTTATTTTTAAAAACCGAATAGGCTTTCGAGAACTCATCAAATTCATAACCGGGCTTTTCTTCACCTTGACCATTACCACTGACCACCATTAATACTTGCTTGGTATTTGTTTCAGACTTAACTAGCGATGTTGTCATGATCAACATCGCTATAACTAATAAACTTTGCTTTATAATATTCATTTCTTCATTCCTCTGCTCTAAGTGTGAAGCTAGTATGACAAAGATAAAGTGAAACAAATGTGAAAATATTTTGCTTAAAATAAATAATCTAATTTTCTTAAATATCGGCCATTAATTCTTTCACCGAACTTTTTAAATTATGTCTGCTTGCGTAAATACCTAATAAGGTTACTGAACTCAAAATAATGATCAATGTAACAAGCAAGGTTAAAAAGTTGGGTTGATAAGGTAGTAAAAACTGTGATTGATAAATTAACGTACCAGTAATGTAAGTACCAGCTATCGCTCCCGTAGCGATAATTAATGCTGTGATTAACCATTCAATAATATTTAACTGCAAGCACGTCCTTTTTAAAAATCCAAAGCTCATAATGATACTATTCTTTTTCTTTTCTTTCCCTTCGAGAGCATTGATTGAAGACAAAATAACAATGACGGCCAATAAAATAATCATTAAAGCAAAACCACTAATAACTTTAGTAATCATTCCTAATATGGAATCATATTGTTTGGTCATTTCTTGTAGTGAAATCATCCGTATTGTTGGATGTTCTTTCCACAGCTGACCTAATAGCGGCTCTTGCTCATCATTGAGCTCTAAACTTGCCATATAATATTTTGGCGCGCTGATGTGCTGGATAGCTGCGTCGGGCATGTGTACCCAGAAAATAATAGAGCCTGACCCTGGCTTATAAACATGGCTAGCGGTAATGGTAAAATTAAAACTTTGTTGATGAATAATAAGAGTAAGCTGATCGCCAAGTGACAAACCTATATCGGTCATCACTTCTTCCTCAATTGATATTTGTTGCCAATCTTTTGTGTCGTTGTCCCACCATTCCCCTTGAACCAAACGGTTAGTGTTGGGAATAGCTTGATTCCAATGAAGCCGAATAGAGTTAGATAATATTGCTAAGCTTTCACTGGGCTTTGTAGTGAACTCATTAAGCGTTTGGTTATTAATTTCCACTACTTTAGCATACAAATAAGGCTTAGTTTGGCGTAGATTAATGTCATTATCTTTAGACCATTTTTCAATCGCCTTCATTTGTGGTTGGCTAGCTTGTGAAACTATGACATTGCCATCATGTGTTCTTTGATATGACGACATGGTGTCACCTAAGTCTTTTAAAAACATTAACGTAAACAGTAGTAAAAAGCTGCTTAATCCTATACCCAAAATCTGAGTACTTTTGCTTAATAAACGCTGCTTCATCATAAACAAAGTGAAAGGGACTAACCCTGAAAATCGTTGAGACGTTTTTTCACCCACCGTTAAAGCCAACCAACTAATAGCGATCATTAATAGGATAGTAATTAATATGCTACTTAATAACATTAAGGTTAATAAGCCATTATCAGAGTAGTTGAACGCCACCAATACAAGAACGATTAATGCACATATTTTAACCAGACCTAAAGAAAGGCTTTTATGATTTTGATGGAACAACTTAGCCACTGATGTTTGGGTTAACGTTAACCAAACCGGAGAATGAAAGGCTGCAAAAAGTAATACACTGGTAGCCATCGTTTTAAACGTAAGCCAAACATCCAACTGCCAAGTGATTTCCGAAAATGTTCCAGATAACCAACTAACGACTAACCAATGAAAGACGCTAGATAAAATAGCTATCACTGGTATTAGCACCATAATATTAATTAGCCATTTGAAAATAGATAGTTGTAAACCGGTCGATTTTGAAGCACCTAAACTCATACAAATGGCTGAAAAATACTGCTCTTTCTTTAAATGAACTTGCGCTAGTTGTTCAATAGCGATAGCGGCCATAAAAAATAGAATAATGGAAGCTAAGCCTAGAAAATTCTCCGTTCGTTGCCAAAATGAAGCTAACGGATGGGCGCCGGTTTTATGATTAATTTTAGCTGCTGGAAGTTGCGCTTGTTGCCAATCAATAAGTTGCTGCACTTGTGATTTTGAAGCAGAAATAAGGTAACGATGCTGAATAAGATCTGATGGAAAAGCCAATTTATCCATATCGTCCCTATTAATAATAGCTCTCATCGCAACATTATGTCCTTCCATTAATCTATCAGGCTCATGAATTAACACCCTTGATACGATAAATGCTTGCTTACCTAGCTGGATAGAGTCTCCAATTGACAAGGTTAAACTGGCAAACAGTCGACTGTCTAACCAAATATTACCTGCTAAAGGTCCGCCGTTTGTGACTGTTGCTGAGCTTTGTAAAGATGATGACGTTAGTAATTGACCTTGTAAGGGATAATCATTTCCTACCGCTTTTAACTTCGACCGCTGCCATTTTCCATTGAATGTTAGTGTTGCATCAATTTGCAATGTATTGACCACACTTTCACTTAAATTGACTAAGGATATCAGCTGTTTGTCAGTCAACTTGTCTTTTTGTGTTAATACCGCATCGGCACCTAGAAGGTTTTGCAAATTATTCTGCAAGTAGTGTTGAATCGTATTACTTGATAGCGTTAGGGTAACAATAAAAACCATCAAAATAGCTTGAACCCAGCGCAGTAGCTTTTGGTGAGGTTGGCTATATTCTTGCCTAAAATAATGCCAGGCCAATTGCATATGATGAATTAACATGATGCCACCAGCTCTTCAGCAGAGTTTATCGATGAAGTTTTCATCAGCTCTCCATTGGCAAGCGAGTAGACATTTTGAGCTTTGCTAGCAAGCTCACTGTTGTGAGTAACTATAATTAAACCTGCGTTATTCTCTTGGCAGCATGCAAATAATATATCAGAAATTTCACTAGCATTGAGTTGGTCTAAATTACCGGTTGGTTCATCAGCAAATATAAACTTAGGTGAAAATACTAATGCTCGAGCGATAGCGATACGTTGCTGTTCTCCGCCACTCAATTGTGATGGTTTATGGTTGGCTCTATCTGACAAACCGACCTTATCTAACCAGTGTTCAGCCTTTTTAATAGCATGCTTATCACCACGTAATTTCAAAGGTAAAGCAATATTGTGCAAAGTGGTTAGCTCAGGCAGTAAATGAAACTGTTGAAAAATAAAACCAATTTCTGAACGTAAATTATCAAGTGTTGCAGTTATTGTATGAGTTCGGGTGTGGCTGTCGTTTATGTCGCTGTCGTTAATGTAAGTAGCTTGACCTGATGTTGGCTTTTCTAACCCAGAAAGAAGCATCAGCAAACTCGACTTACCAGAACCTGAGGGGCCGGTTATAGCATATGATTGCCCTTGTTTTATGGACAAATCAAGATTTTCAAATAATGTAATAGTCGAAGCGTTCTTTTCAGACTGATTTTTTCCAGAAGTGTTTTTTCCAGAAGCGACTTTTCCATAACTGATATTCTCAAATGATTGAGAAACGTTTTTTAATTCGATTGAACAAGACATAAAGTTGCACCACAGTAATATTTAGTGATGCTATCGTAATTAAGTGCCTGTGAAACGAATGTGAAATTTAAGAGAAATAAAAGTGTGAAGATTAATCTAAGTTAAACACTATAAAATATACCCTTGAATATTATTATCGCAATTTACAAAAAAAGTCACCATTAGATTAGCCAAGTGTAATGCCTTCACACATAGCTAAGTGTTAGGTAGGGTAAATCTAATACAACCCCTCTATTGAGTTTCACATTTATTTCACACAGAGAAGAATACAGTTTCATTTCAACTTTAATATTAACACCAAAAAAGACAAAAATATGATGAAGAAGTATTACTTATTACTACTCTGCTTTGGGGGCTTTTTTAACGTCATAGCAACGGAAAATACGACATCCGAACTAGCATCCTTCAAGAAAAAAGTGAATCGCGCTATTATAAAATTTGAAAATACAGACAAAGCGCTTTGGTCTTATACTATTTCTCGTCATGAAAATGAGGAAGGTGATATATCAAGCAGTATTGAGCAACATTCCCCGCTATCAAATGAAAAATGGCTACTAAAACAAATTAATGGTCAATCACCAACAAAAAAACAAATTAAGAAATTTGCAAAAAAAAAGCGTGATCAAGATAACGCAGAGACACAGGGGAAAAACATGCAACTCAAGTTTCGCGAGTTGATTAATCTAGAAAGCCTGTCTTTAGTCTCCATTGATAATAATCATATAGTTATGGCATTTGACGTTTATATAAAAAAACTGGGGAAAGATTCGATTGGTAAACTTCAAGGGCAACTAATTTATCAAAAAAACAAACAATTCATTGAAAAAATAACTATTTGGAACAATGCAGAATTTTCCCCTATGTTTACTGCCAATATTACTGATTTAGCCCTGACGTTTACTTTTGTAAACATTGATGATGCAGTACTCGCCAAGCAAAATGAAATGAAGATGAAAGGTAACTTTGCTTACTTCACCGAAATCAACGAAACCTCCCAAGATAATTTTTCAGATTATTTGTATCTAGGTAAATAAATTGGTCATAACTTTTTCACACTGATTTCACATATTTTTGGTTAAAGTAGTTTAAGATCTAAAAGGGGCAGTTCATGCTAAATCAATATACGAAATTTTTTATAATCGCATTCACCTTGTTAAGCTTAACGGGTTGTGGTTTTACCAATATGATCCGCATTAGAAATGCAAATGATGATATTGTTCCAGTATGGAAAGATAATCAAACTCAAACTGATTTAATAACCCATTATATTGGTGTAAAACCCTACGTGGAAGTTTCAATTAATGGCATTGATGGATTTAAGTTTTTACTTGATACGGGTGCTTCATTTAGTATTTTGACTGACAGTAATAAAGTTAAGATGCTTAATCTGAAAAAGGGCTATTCATTATCAATGCACGGCTGGGGTGATGAAGAATCCACAACTGCCTATCAAACAAAGGCAAACAAAGTAAGCCTGAACGGTGTTGATTTTAAAGATGTTACGTTTGCATATATTCACCTATCTGGTACTAAATATTTTCTAGATCAAGAAGAGCTAGTTTATGACGGCATATTAGGACACGATTTTATGCGTCACTTTAGTTGGACGTTTGACAAACAAAAAAATAAAATTAATATCAGTTCCGCCCCGTATGAATCCCCTTATAAAGAGAAAGCTAAAGCAACAACCATTTCTTTTGATGTTTTTTTGAGCAAACTTAACGTTGAAAGTGAAATAAATTTTGGTCAAGATCAAATCATTGAGCAAGAATTAATTATTGACACGGGTAGCCGACATTACTTAAAAGCAAATGCGGCTTATATTTACAATAAAGATATCAAGCTACCATCTCCACAGCTCACCGCTGCAGATTTTGGCTTGAATGGGCGGACAATTCATCCACGAGTGACACTCCCAAAAATTCGCCTGGGTGATTTAGAGTTTACTAATGTGAAAACTAATTTGATTGGTAGCATCGATGATGACGAAGATGAATGGTGGATTATTGGTAGTGGGTTGTTAAGTCAATTCAAAACTGTGATTGATTACCACTCATCTACAATTCATATTATTCCTTATGAAGGTTCAACTTATAAAAGCTCATATAACCTGCTCGGTCTTGAGTTAAGAAAATTACTAAATGGTCACTTTATAGTCCGATATGTTTTCCCTCAAATGGCAAGTCAAGCATTCGATATAAAAGTGGGTGATATTATTAGCGAAATTAATGGTGAACCCACTAAAGAAATTAGCCTTGGTAAGTGGTTATCCATTAGTGATCAGGCCGGAAGCCATTTGGTTTGCCGAATCAGGGAGCAGGAGAAATGTTTTACGATTGTATCGAAAGAAATAACGGGTTACTCGGATAATTGATAATCTTGGCTTCCTCATGCTCTTAGACAAGAACAGTAAGAGGTACAGAGATCTTGTTTATGCTGCTCAGAAAAACCTAGTGACTAGATAATGCCTAAATTAAACAGTATATTGTGATGGTAGGTTATTGTAATTAAAAAAGGTAGAGAAAACATGAGAACAATCCTAATCAATCGTTTAATAGCATCTATTTTTATACTGCTTTCTATAACCAGTCAAACGATAGTGGCTAGTGATAAATTATCAGAGACAAACAAGCTTAGCGGTACAGTCATAGTCGTCAATCAACAATCTGATACGGTCAGTCTCATCGATATTGAGAATATGAAGGTTTACAAAACCGTTAATGTTGTTGGTGGCCCTCATGAAGCTGCCGTGTCACCGGACGGCAAAAGCGTAATTGTCACTAATTACCATTCAAGAACTTCTGGTCCTCAAAAGACCTTAAGCTTAATTGCTTTGCCGGATGGAGAGGTTATCAAAACCATTGATTTAGGAGAATTTACTCATCCTCATGATATCCATTGGGTAAATGACTATCAGGTTGTTTGTACTGTTGAGGCGAATCAGGCTCTGCTATTGGTTAATGTGAATACTGCAAAGGTTGAGCGCGTTTTTAAGACCAATAAAGATGGCTCTCACATGCTTGCCTTGTCAAAGGATCATAAGCGTCTTTACTCGTCAAATATGACTGGAAATGGCACCGTTACAGTCTTCGATTTTAAAACCGGTCAAAAGATTAAAGATATACAGACAGGACGTGAGACAGAGGGTGTTGGAGTCACGCATGATGGACGTTGGGTGTGGGCTGGTAATCGTAAAGAGGATACAGTGTCAATTATTGATACAACGAGTCTTGAAGTGTTCAAAGTATTGCCATCAAAGGGTTTTCCCTATCGAGTGGAATTTACCCCAAATGGTAAGTATGTGCTTGTTCCCCATGCAGTGAGCGGTACTTTGATGGTGGGTGATGTAGAAGCTCAGACAGTGATTAAACATATCCCACTTGGAATGACTAAGATTAGCAATCCTTCAACGGCAGGCGTGTTTCCTCATCCCGATAACATCCACGCTTTTGTCACTGTTCGTAATGATAATTCAGTATTGATTATTAACCTTGAAACTGGAGAAACACTTGGGCGTGTGGAAGTTCAGTCTAGTCCAGATGGGGTTGCTTATTCTCCGATAAGTCCAAAGCTTTAAATCCTATTTTAGAACAATGCGAGCAGATATTTATTTATGATTCTATCGCAAAAGGTAATGAGCATTTCACCAGTGATATTGATTTAATGATAATTGGACAGGACTTAAGTTATGGTGCAATAATGGAACTGCCTAAATTATGGATAAAGAAAAAATAGAGGTAAGCGTGAAAGTCAGATCATTGGTGTCCCCCACCAAAATGTAGATATTGTGGAATACTTAGTGTGCGAAAAGGATTAAGTTTAACAAGGAATTAAAACATATGAAAAATGACCTCATTTATCAACTCACAGAGTCTTTTGAAGGCCACGCTCAAGAAACAGAAAACGGCATAGAGTATTGGCTTGCTCGTGACATTCAGCATTTATTGGGTTATACCGAGTGGCGTAATTTCCTTAATATTGTTGGTAAAGCAAAAACGGCTTGTGAGGTTTCTAACAATGCCATAAAAGACCATTTTGTTGACATCAACAAAATGGTTGAACTTGGCTCAGGCAGTCAACGCGAAATCAGCGATATTATGCTCACACGATATGCCTGTTACCTAATAGCTCAAAATGGCGACCCCACTAAACAACCTATTGCCTTCGCACAAACTTACTTTGCAATGCAAACCCGCAAAGCCGAGTTAATAGAGAAACGTTTATTAGAGACCGAACGGGTACTGGCACGAAAAAAGTTAACAGGAACCGAAAAAGAGTTGTCTAAAGTTATATATGAACAAACCGGTCGAAATCAAAATTTTGGCTTAATTCGCAGTAAAGGTGACCAAGCTCTATTTGATAATAATACCCAAGCCATGAAAGCGCGCTGGCAAGTACCAATTAATAGACCACTTGCAGATTTTGCTCCCACCATTATTTTAAAGGCTAAAGATTTTGCGACTGAGATTACTATTCATAATGCACGCGAGAATAATATGAGTCAGGAGCCACAAATATCACAAGAGCATGTAGCGAATAATCAAGCGGTTCGAGAAACTTTATTAAACCGAGGAATTCGGCCAGAAAACCTGCCTGCTGCAGAAGATGTTAAAAAGGTAGAGCGACGATTGGTATCTGCGGAAAAGAAAGTACTCAAAAATCCTGATGGGTTGGAAGACGAATGAGTAAGCGACCAAATACAAATAAATCGAAACTTCGGGTCGAACCAAGTTAACCCCATTAAGGTGGCACGGATATCGTTCTGATCAAAGATATATTGTCTTTCAATGTTTAGAGCATACTTTAGGGCTGGTTAAATCCAAATGGCGAGTTCTCGATAAATGCCATAATTGTAGAAACTTAGCTGAATACGAAGGGCATTTGACGATAGATGAGCAGTTATTAAAAGAGCTTATAGAAATTACTAAAGAACTGTTGGATTTGGTTAATGCTTTGGAGCGAATTTCACAATGAGTTTGGATTTATATTTTCCAGTTGTTCTGACCCCGATTACGAACACCCGAATACCCGAACACCATTAGATTCGCTCGGTTCTCTCATGAAGCCTACAAAAATGTATCGAAAGCTTAAATGACAGCATGTAAAAACCAAATTGGCTTAAGGAGAATCTTCGCCGTGTCGGCTTCTTAGCATAAAAATGTTTCATTGAAATGGAATGAACATTGTCTAAGAGTATAATTAATTCATCTTCCAATTGATTGCTATAGGGAAGGTATATAATATTAGATATCTCTTGCCGTTTAATCGAAGATATCATGTCTCCACATGCTTGTGAGGATATTCCTCCGTTTTTAAGAACGCTCGTATATTGACTTAACTTCAATATAGGAGAAAAAGTAATGTGAATCGGTACTTTTCTTTTATTTGATGGGGAAATATCACATGTGTTAGAAAGAACAAGTCCTAAAATTTCTCGTTTTTCCATAGTGGGTATATTAACGACATCAAAACCATCAATGGCATCTCCTTGAAGAATATTCTCATTGCTGGTATTTAAGTAATAATCTTTGTTCTCAATGTTATCGTCATTAAAATCTTTAATACATTTTTTTAAATGATTTTTCGCGTCCTGTGTCAAATAGAACGGAAGGTGTTTTTCCAAATTCTCATTTAACTTCATATTAACTTTTTATGTAAAGATCCCACAAATCAGCTTCGATTAATTTCTGAGCTTCCTGCGGTAAAGACGTTTGTTTTTTTGATAAATCTGAATAAAAACTTGTAAGTAGAGCAGTAACGTCTTCTGTTCTATTATCAAGAGATTCATTTTCTTCAACGATATAATGAAAATCACCACTAGATGGAATTGTACTATCTACAGTATAAGAATTAGTATTACCTGTGTTGCTTGTTACTTTATCAATGCCGGAATTACATTCTGAAATACCGCTTCCAGTGAGCATTGCAATAAATGGTAGAATTAAAATTTTACTTCCATCAGATTCAAATCTAGTTGTCTCTTGAATACCTCTTACTTGGTAATTACTACTCATAGATTGGCTCCATAGATTCCACGCCTTCCTTGCTTAAACATTCAAAAAATATAACTTTGTTTTCACGATGGAGTATATCTAAATTATTAGATAATTCATCACTAAATGAGCTAACATCTTCAAAGTTCTTTATTACAATTGAATCGGTAGATATTAGAGTCCCTGTCTTAGTATTATTGTCAGTTTTGTTGGATACAGTGACAGGAGCAATTAGTTGAATAAGGTGTATTATACCCTTTACCTTTATCTCAATTTGGGTCTGATAATTCTGATTTTTTAATTCAAATCGACCCAACTTCAATTTCAGACTTGTATGTTTTACACGTAGTTCGGGTGTATCGACACATACTAGATCTACGTATTTCAAAGAGTACCTTGAAATCTTATCAACTGTGTCACTCTCCACAATCACCTGAACAATCTTCTCAATTATCGCTTTGAACTTAGACCATCCGGGATATGGTTGAACACAACGAATTTGAATTGAGTGGTTAGAGAAAGCTATTGAGTATCCATTCCAAATTAAAGACGAGGTTGGGTTAAACTTTAACTGTGGATTCATTGCGATTAATTCAGGTGGCAGTGTGCCGTGAGCAGGAGTTTCAATGACCTTTTCACCGTCCAATTTTGAATATAGAAAGCCGGGCATCACTTGAGAAAAAGCCGCTTTAGAACTCAGTTGGATTTCGCAAATAACTTCAACTATTGGTTCTTTCTTAAGTTTTGTTGGTAGTGAAATAGTAGTCATAACTTTAAGGAGTATCACTCGTTTAAATTAAATTTCTTTCGTTCATTGTATTTTAAATTCCGTTTTAAAAGCTTATGTTTTGAGCTGCTTTGTATCAACTAGTTTAATTATGTATAAATTTCAGCCTGTAACATAGTAATAAGTTATCTCTAAAATGGTTAAGAACATCCAATATATTAGTCACTGCCTCAAAACAAAGATTACCACATTATTTTAGTACGTGTCTTATATTCTGTTATAAAGCCTTAAACTAAGTGTAGTCTATCGCCAATTATAGACACTAATGAACTCTATTGGTTCACAGCCCCCGCAACTCCCGATAAAACCAAGTTAACCAAATTCATCTTTGTTAGCATCTTTGTTAGGGTCGGACCTTCCTAACTCCTTGTGCATCTTTGTTAGGGGCGCCCTTCCTAACTCTTTGTTATTATTATCTATCAGCATAAATATAGCTAAATTCACTCGCTTAAAGCATCCTTTTTACTATCAAAAAACAGGTTGTAAACGACAATAGCCTTTTTTACACCATAATTTCATTCTAGGGATTAAGCTGTGATTCAATATCCATCGCTTCATGAAGCACTCTGATAATTAAAATATCTGTGTGGTTTATCAGATACACAACCAGGTGTTTTTTATGATGATGAATATGAACTGGAGGATCAAACTCATCATATTCGCGGGAAAGGTGCGGGTTTTCTGCTAATAATTGAAAAGCATTATCCATTTGGTCGATATAAATTGTAGCCTGATCAACGCTCCATTTTCGAACCGTATAGTTCCAAATATTTTCTAAATCTTTTTCAGCTTCGAGAAGTAGTTTATATATCCGTGTCATTGAGACTATTTATCATCCGTTTTTTAAAAGATTCAACATCAAAATTCTTTGCTTCACCACTTTCAAGTCCTTTGCTAATAGCCTCTTGCATTGCCTGTATTTTTTGATGACGAACTTGATCTTTACGGATAAGATCACGAACATAATCACTATTTCCCGCATATTTACCTGTATCAATTTGTGCTTTAACCCAGTCCCGCATGGGGCTAGGAATAGAAATATTCATAGTTGTCATAACGTTTTCCTTTCAATCATCAGCTATTAGTATGGCATTAATTGACAATTTTTGCCAATTCTGGATAAAGCACAATAGATATAATCTGTTATTTAACTCTGGGTCGAATCAAGATAACTCTCCACCTCTATCCACGATTCATTTGTTTTTTAGTTTTGCTGGTTGCCTGTGCAGTGAATGGATCGTCTGGCCAGTAGTGTCGTTTATATTTTCCACGGAGTTCTTTTTTTACATCGTGATAAGTCGTTTTCCAGAAGCTGTTTAAATCTTGTGTTATCTGCATTGGCTTACGCGCAGGTGATAATAAATGCATCATCAGTTTGCACTGCCCGTTTAACAGGGTGGGAGTATCGTATAAACCAAAAACTTCCTGTAACCTAACAGCAAGTACAGGTTGCGCCGGTTCGCTGTAATCAATGTTCACTGAAGAACCACTAGGTACGCTGATTCTGATCGGTGCTAATTGCTTTATCAGTTGTTGTTGATCCCAGTTGAGTTGATTCAAAAGCAAGCTATGACAATCCAGTTTGAAACATTGCTTGAGGCTATTTTCATTACTTAAGTATGGTTTTAACCATTCATCCAAAGTGTCGCTCAAGGCCTGTTCTGAAAAATCTGGAAAAGGCCGTTCAACAAACTGTTTTTTAAACTCAGGATTATTATTAAGATGGTAGTTAATAAATTGCACCCGTTGTTTTAGGCTGTCAGCCTTGCCGCTCCAGTTTAAGCATTCTAGTTTAGTATTTCTGACGGCCTGTATCAGGCACTCTTGGATAGCATCTTGAGTTTTTGTATTTTTTACCTCCTTCAGTTTTGATTCCTGAAGAATGATTTTGCCAATGCGCTTGGTTTGTTTAGCTTCAACTCGTTGCGCACTTTCGCTCCATTCAACCGCGTCTTTCTGCTGTATGTTTTCAATAAAATATTCCTCTAATTGTTCCGCGCTAATATCTGCTGCTAGATAAATAAAAGCTTCACCCTGCTTGGCATCAAGGTTGGCGACCACAAGATATTCATGGTGATGATGTTGTAAATGGGGCGGAATAACTGCGCCTTTTCCGTTACTGAGTAAATAACGAGCTTGGTTACCGCTACGTCTTTTGGCGATTCTGTCGGGGTAAGCGTAGGCCAGAAGTACTCCGCTAAAATTATTATCTGGCGTTGCTGTGTTTTGGTTTAGCATCGTCTTGTTTAGCAGATCTGGACTGCAACCTTTAACTCGTTTAAAAAAATCATCGGCGGTTTGTATTATGCGTTTGAGTTGCTGGTTATCTATTCCATGTTGGCCATGTTGCCTTGTGCTCTGAAGATTAGATTGGCTCTGAAGATTTGATTGGCCGAGCACAAGAAGATTAAGCCTGTCTTGAATGTCAGCACTTTTATCAGAACTCCCTTGGAATAAATCTTTTTCAGTAAGTAGGCTAGCGATTAAACAGGCATGATAAGCCTGACCAAGTTTAACTGCAGACAACATCATGTGCGCTAAGCGTGGATGCGTGCCCAGTTTCAGCATGTCACGACCGTGCGCAGTAATTTTGCCTTGATCATCTATGGCGCTGAGTTGTTGCAGCAAAGTTTTTGCTTGCTCAGTGGCACTGACTGGCGGCAAATCCATCCACTGCAATTCATTAACGTCAGTCACACCCCAATTAGCAAGTTCCAGAACCAACGATGACAGGTCGCTGTTTAAAATTTCAGCCGATGGATGGTTGAGTAATCGAGTTTGCTGCTCAGCCGTCCACATTCGGTAACAAACACCAGCGGATAATCTTCCGGCACGTCCACTACGTTGCACGGCGGAGTCTTGTGAAATTGACTGAGTGTTGAGTCGATTCATGCCCGAAGTCGGACTGTAATCCAATATGCGCTCCAGTCCTGAATCGATCACGCAGCTAATACCTTCAATCGTGATGCTGGTTTCTGCGATGTTGGTAGCCAGAACAATTTTACGCTGAGTTTTATCTTTCGGAGACGCGATAGCCAAATCTTGTTGCTGTTTATTTAAACTTCCATGTAGCGGCGCAATCAAAATATTCTTACTTGGTTTGGATTTAGATTCGGATTCGGACGCGGATTCAGATTCGTTGTCTATTATTTGTTTTATCTGTCTAGATAGGTAGTTAATTTCTTTAACGCCCGGTAAAAATACCAAGCAGTTGCCTTGGTGTTCATAAATGAATTTATTAACAGCATTAGTCAAATTAATCATCAGTTGCTGTTGTGGGTTGGCGCTGCGCTGGCGGACAACTTTATCAAGATATTTGTTCTCGACAGGAAAGCTGCGACCTTCGCTCTGAATGATAGGTGCGTTACCCAGCAAGTGCGCAACAGCATCAGTATTCAGTGTCGCCGACATCACTAGAATTTTTAAATCATCGCGTAAAATTTGCTGACTTTGTAAACACAGCGCCAGTGATAGATCCGCATGCAGGCTACGTTCATGAAACTCATCAAAAATAACCAGTGCCGTTTTTTTAAGCTCCGGGTCGGCCTGTAATTTACGCGTTAAAATACCTTCGGTGACCACCAGTATTTTTGTTTTATTACCAAAGCAGTTGTCTTGACGAATCTGATAACCCACGGTTTCACCGACTTTTTCATTGAGTAAAAAGGCCATGCGCGCTGCAGCGTTACGTGCAGCAAGTCGACGAGGTTCGAGCATAATGATCTGTTTATCACCTAACCAATTCTGGTCAAGCAAAGCAATAGGGACGGCAGTCGTTTTTCCCGCGCCCGGAGGTGCTTGCAGTACAAGACGATTGTGAGTGGTTAATTTGCCTTTGATGTCAGCTAGAACATCATTGATGGGGAGGTTTGGCTTAGAGGTATTTGACATAGCAAGATTATAACTGAAGCTAATGTAAAAACACTTACAATAATTTAGTTAGATGCAATTCCTAAAGTTCAAAAGCGTCCAGTAGCTAAACCGACGCTTGAGTTTTATGCTCAGTCAGCAGACAATAGAGAGCTAGCAATAATGCCTAGGCAAAAAATTCACCTTTGAGATCGAAATGGAAATAATTTATCCGTTAGTTTTGGCCGCGTTTCCAATGTTTATTCTGAGCTTTCTGCTTGTATTTTGGGCTATTAAACATAATTATATTTCGACTGAAAAGGGAGAAACTGATCTCAAGCAGTTTAAAAAAACCGTCAAACAAAATAAAGAACAACACAAAGTTAACCCTATCCATAAAAAATGGTTATTTTTTGGTGGCGGATTTTATGGATTGATGGCGTTTATTACCTACGTTCACATTGAATTTTTAGAAATTGTTGGTTTTTTCGCACAATACACAACCTTTGCTAATTTCATTGACCAAATTACTTTTTCAGCGGTGGTTCAATTGATTATTGATTCGTTTCTCAACCTGATCCCAGCTTTCATCTGGTTTTTATACTGGCCAAAACAGATCGAAATGCTTAACGGGTTCTATTGGTTGATTGCCGCCTATTTGGGTTATCAAGCAGGCACTAAATTTGCTCAGTGGTGGGTACAACGTAACGGTCTAACTTATGTTTGGAAGAAAGAAGCATAGGCGATATGAGATTTAGAATGCAATTAAGTTTATATTGTTAGCTCGGAACGCGGTCGGAATGTCTCTAAATCAAAAAAAACTCAAGCTAGGTAATCGACTCCGCCAGTTAGAAGGGATAATCGAACAAAAGTATTCGATAATCTGGGATTGCTGTTGTGATCACGGTTTACTTGGCATGTCATTATTACAAGGTCATGCCGCTGATAAGGTTATTTTTGTTGATATTCTTGCCAAACAAATGGCATTGTTAGAAAGTAAGTTAACCCAATACTTTTCCGCGGATGAATTTGATTGGGAAGTCATTTGCAAAGATCTGAAAGAGCTTAAAGTTCCTGATGATGATTCTCAACTCTTTATTATTGCTGGAGTTGGTGGTGATAAAACCATCGAGTTTATTAATAACTTGCGCGCTTATTCTTTCATACCTAATTTCGACCTACTTGTGTGTTCGGTTCATGGAAATTATCAAGTCAGACAAACGCTTACCAGTCAGGGCTTCTATTTAATCAATGAACAAATCGTGATGGAAAACAATCGATTCTATGAAATCATTTATGCGTCGACTAAGGCTGAGGCTAAACAAAAGATAACAAAGGTTGGATCGTCAATGTGGGATTGGTCTAACCCCGAACATCTTAATTACTGGAAAAAGATAATTGCCCATTACAGGTATATGGACTTCCTCAATATTGCAAGCTAATAACATCAAAAAAGTAAAAGTTATCGCAAAAGTATATTCGGCTTTCCTACCACTCTTAGTTGTAGTCGCCATAATGAGCTATTCGCACCGTTACT
>Ga0316204_10004684_pt1 | contig 24091 bp, 23 predicted proteins | sample 6monrhotite_MG_2_FD_205661 | JGI IMG/M metagenome (GOLD analysis project Ga0316204, IMG submission 205661) | Microbial mat bacterial communities from mineral coupon in-situ incubated in ocean water Damariscotta River, Maine, United States -... | ecosystem: Environmental > Aquatic > Marine >... | reverse complement strand
ACTAATTTAACTCTATTATATAAATCTGTGGATTTATCAATATATTGCTCATGTAAAAGTTTCTTTCTTTTTTGCGATTTAAAAATGTAGCTAACTAAAAGCGCTAGTAAGATAACAATAATCCAAACTAGCCATTCGGCAAGGCGTGGATATCTAGATAAAAAAGGCTTGGGTTTATTTATAATTGTTGCTTTAGAAAACCTCTTGTCATTTTCAGCAAGTCCGAAACTTTTCATTTCAGGCGAGCTCAATATAAATTCACTTAATATTGCAGCCTTCCTATCAACTTTATTTTCATACGTACCTTCTATTATCCGCACAGCCTTTTGCGCTGCTGATATTCCCTGGCTTGATCCACTTGTTACATATCCACCTAATACCCCATCTAAAAGATAAGCATCTTCCATAACTAAAATCTTTCGACCCGTTTGAGTTATTTTTTTAACGATTTCGCCTAGGCTAAGATGCCTTCCTTTATCATCATGTACACCACCAATGGTTGTAAAAATAACAACCCCACTTGGATGCTTTTTTAAATTATTAAGTAATACACTCAATTTTTCATCGGATACATAAATAAGGGTTAATTCTTCGGAATTATATTTTCCCTTTTCAATAACATTTTTTATAGCCTTATCTGTCGCACCGCCATCACCCAAAAAAATAACACTCGATGACTTCGGCTCTATTTGCTTTGCCAGCATTATTGATGAATGAATATCCTTATGCTCATAAACACCTGTTAATAAATATTCAGAATCTGGCCTTGTAAAAAATGTGTTGTTTATACCTGAAAAAATTACAGACGTTTTCCAACCTAATTTTTCCTTTCCTAACGATACAAATTTAAGTGCATTATCATCGGTCACATATATCAAATTAGGCTTTTTTGATTTAAATTTAGCCTGTAGATAATGGATGAATTCTTTTTGATACTCATCAGAAGAATCTAATCGCTTTGTGTCTAGATATTCCGTTGAATAATTAATGGTTAGCTCGGGCAAACTCTCCTTTAATTGCTTCTGAAAAGCCGTGTATTGAGAGAGAGTCCAAGGATATTCTTGATGATAAGAATGAATAGATAAGATATCAATTTGCTTTTTGCCATCAGAATAGACAAAAGGTGCAACAAGCATCAGTATAAATGTGAGAGCACCACGGAAATGTTTGTTGTATTTAGCCATACCCGCATTCTATCTTTAAGCTTAAATTTTAATAATAGGAAAATACAGTAATTGGTATAACAGTATTGACTATTTTATGTGTTCAAGTATCCCATCTAGCTCATCTAAACTATTATATTGTATTACAAGCTTGCCTTTTCCTTTTGCGCTATGCTGGCAAATGACTTTAGCGCCTAAAGTATCTGATAATTTGTTCTGCAAATCACTAATATGCAAATCTTCGGTAACATTTGCTTTTGGTTTTTTAGTTGGAGGATTTAAAAGTTTCCTAACATGTGCTTCCGTTTCACGTACCGATAAACCTTTTTTTATCACTAAGCTTGCAATACTTGGTTGCAAAGTACTTTCTAATGGCAGAAGTGCGCGGGCATGGCCCATCTCAATATCACCATGAGCTAACTTTTCTTTAACACCCGGCTCTAAACTTAAAAGGCGCAACAAATTAGAAACAGCAGCGCGTGAACGACCAACGGCATCAGCCGCCTCTTGGTGGGTTAAACCAAACTCTTCGATTAAGCGATCAAGTGATGTTGCTTCTTCAATCGGGTTTAAATCTTCACGTTGAATATTTTCGATTAAAGAAACCGCAATAGCTTCTTCATCGGTATATTTTTTTATTACTACAGGTACTTCATGCATACCCGCAAGTTGTGCCGCACGCCAACGGCGTTCGCCTGCAATGATTTCATATTTAGGTTTAGCAGGATCAGTACTGATTGAGCGAACAATAATAGGCTGGATAATGCCTTGCTTACTAATCGAGTCTGCAAGTTCTTGAAGTTGCTCTTCGTTAAATTCCGTACGAGGCTGATAACGACCACGAACCATATGTTCGACAGGTAATTTTTTTAAACCACTAACAGATGCTTCAGGACTTTCATTTTTTTCCGTTGAAGTAGCTGATTGTTTTTTTGCACTTGACCCCAATAGGGCACTGAGATCTCTACCTAGTCCACGTTTTTTCATTTACAAATTCTTTTTAAAATAATAAGGGCGTTAAATATTAATGCGCTGCCGCCATAACGGCTTCATCTTTTCGAATAATTTCACCAGCTAACGCTAAATAGGCGAGGGCGCCACGCGACGATTTATCATAATTAATAATTGGCAAGCCATGGCTTGGTGCTTCTGCCAAACGTACATTGCGCGGAATTATAGTTCGATAAACTTGTTCTGGAAAATGTATTAATAGCTGGCCCGAAACATCATTCGCTAAATTATTACGCGGATCAAACATGGTGCGTAACATGCCTTCTATTTGCAAGTTTGGATTAACCGTTTCGCGAATACCTTCAACCGTTTCTAATAGAGCTGATAAACCTTCAAGTGCATAGTATTCGCATTGCATCGGTATCATTACCGAGTCCGCAGCCACTAAAGCATTTAGTGTAAGCATATTAAGTGAAGGAGGGCAGTCGATAAGAATATAATCGTACTTATCTTTTAAACTTGATAGTGCAAGTCGCAATGAAAGTTCAGCATTCAACTCACCTTTTAAGGCAACTTCGGCAACAGTTAGATCACCGTTTGATGGCATGATGTCGTAACCGGCATCTTCACGCATATCGATGATTAAATCTTCAGGTTTAATGTCACCTGTTAACATATCACCGGTTGTTGCTTGCACTTCGTTTTTGTTAACGCCACTGCCCATGGTCGCATTACCTTGCGGATCCATATCGATAAGCAAAACGTTGCGCTTAGTCGCAGCTAATGAAGCGGCTAAATTAATACATGTCGTGGTTTTACCCACGCCACCTTTTTGATTTGTAATGGCAATAATGCGTGCCATGATGCGTCCCCTCAGAGATATTCAGATTTTCAAGAATGTATCCTGAAAACTAACTCTCGTTTTTACGAACCAGAACAAGATGACGCTGTGCATCTAAACCTGGAACACTGATTGATTTGGTTTCTTCTATACTAATATTTTCGGCTAAACTTTTGTGCTGATTACGTGGCTGATTTTTATCTCGGCCCGCTGATTTAGCCAATTGACTTATCTCGTCAATTTCCTGTTCAGGATAACTCCCTTTAAGGGCAAGGAACAGTCCTTTATTCACACAACGCTCATATGTTTTGCTTAGAAAATCCGCTAGGGAAAAGGTCGCTCGACACATAACGGTGTTAAATTGTTGATTTATATTGCTATTTTCTGCTCTGCCCGTAACAACCGTGACATTTTTAAGCCTTAGCTCGATAACAGCCTGGGTAACAAATCGGGTTTTTTTAGAATTACTATCAAGGAGAGTAAACTCCCAATCTGGCCGTGCAATGGCCATCGGTAACCCTGGAAAACCAGCTCCCGTGCCCACATCAAGCACATTATCACCCTCGACATAGGGCAGCGGAGCTAGACTATCAATTAAATGCAGCACCACCATCTCATTGATATCCCGTACTGCCGTTAAATTATATGCTTTATTCCATTTTTCAAGCAATGTTAGCAATTGGCCGAACTTTTGCTCAGCACCATCAGGAAATTCTAAATTTAACTGGGAAAGATATGTATTAATTAGCTCAGGATTCATAAGCTAATCATACGCAATAAATCTTAAACGTCATACCTACAGGGTAAGCACCTAACCTTTAATTGACTACTGCTCAGCGAAAGGAGACAGTCATTAATTTATTTTAAGCATTAAAAATCCCACCGAAGTGGGATTCTTAAAAGGTAAATTCATTTGAATTAAACTTTACGCCTTGCAACTCCGAATAAACCTAAAAGACCAAATAATAATAGATAAATTGAAGATGATTCAGGTACTGATACGAATCTTTCAGTCGTAACCCAAGCGGTATTAAAATCGCGCGCGGTTACCTCTCGAATACTGCCGCTGATAGTTGGTATTGAGAGAAAACCAGTGGGCGTATAAACACTGCCATCCACCCCAAGCCCCCATAAAGCACCATCATAACCTACGTCTAAAGACTGAAACGTTGTTGTCGCTGAAGGTTGTAAGAGATTACCGTTTCTATCTATAACCCATGTGTCGTTTGTTTCAGTCGTAACCCAAGCGGTATTAAAATCGCGCGCGGTTACCTCTCGAATACTGCCGCTGATAGTTGGTATTGAAAGAAAACCAGTGGGCGTATAAACACTGCCATCCACCCCAAGCCCCCATAAAGCACCATCATAACCTACGTCTAAAGACTGAAACGTTGTTGTCGCTGAAGGTTGTAAGAGATTACCGTTTCTATCTATAACCCATGTTTCAAAAATAGACTCTGCGTTTGCACTAGAAACTAAAGCTAATAATAAAAGACTGCTGAATAAACTTCTCATTTATCACTCCAAAGATAATGGGTACTACTTATAAAATTTGTTGAGCCCAATTTTATAGGAATGGCTATACAAAAACATTCACCCGAACGGGTTAACCCTTGCATATTGCATCGTATCTAGTACGAACTCTGACGGGCTGCTTTCAGTATGAAGGAGCCATTTGATATGAGTAGATAACACTCGAATGGCTAAAACAGATATTTTATTTTGAACACAAAAAAACCCGCATGCCTAAACATACGGGTTTTAACAAAATGCTTAAAAGAGTTACTTATTACCCGTCGCAACATTTGTTAGCTTGTTCAACGCACCTGTCATTTTAGCTTTAATCTTTGAACGGTTTTTAATGTTATGGCGTTTAACAATATATGCAGGATCATTATAAGTTAACCATACTTGGCCACTTTCATCTTTCCATGCAAGAGCTTTTAATGGTAAATCTATACCGGCAGTTTGATTTGCTGTAAACATATGGCTGCCTAATTTTGGATTTCCAAAAATAAGTAACTCGGTTGGGCGAAGAGGGATGCCTACACCTTTTGCTTTGGCATCATGGCTCCAACGTAAAGCAACACCGATTCCTTTTTTCTTTAATACCGCTTCTAATTTATCGAGTGTTTCTTTAACACTGAAATGACTTTTCTTTGAAATCATTCCGTTGGCATCTGCCATTGCGTCTGCCGTTGCAGGTGTTGAAACTAAAAAAGGTAGGGCGAGTGCTACTGTGATGGTTAAGATTTTTTTAATACTATTATTCATGTTTTCTTCTCCGTTTTATTTTATGTGAGCTTGTTTAGAGCAAGCCACTTTTTATATAACATACTTGAATTAAAAATTTGGTCTGTGACTAAAGTCACCGAAACTCATTTGACTCTTAAGCTGATTCTTGTCGACTTGCTTGATAAGCGTATTTTTTTAAGTACACCAATATAATAGATATAGCAGCAGGTGTTACACCAGAAATACGCGCAGCTTGGCCAACGGTTTGCGGTTTAATCCGATTTAACTTTTCACAGACTTCCGCAGACAGGCCTTTGACATTCGAATAGTCCAGTTGTTCCGGAATATTTGTTGATTCATGTCGTTTTTGTTTATCAATTTCATCTTGCTGGCGCTCGATATAACCCGCGTATTTAGCCTGTACTTCTATTTGCTCAATAACGCTTGGGGTTAAATTTTCTGGTTTATTCACGCCCGCTTCTTCAAGCGTCATTAACTCTGTATAAGTCACTTCCGGGCGGCGTAATAAGTCTAGCAGAGTGGCCTCTTTTGTAATTTGTTGACCAATAACGCGTTCAGCTGTATCTTTATCCAATTTTGTTGGATGAACCCAAGTAGAGGCTAGACGTTTATTTTCAGTCTCAACAGCCGATCGTTTGGCTTCAAAATTTTCCCAACGTGCATCATCAACCAAGCCAAGCTCACGACCCTTCTCGGTTAAACGCAAATCAGCATTGTCTTCACGTAATAACAAACGATACTCCGCACGTGAAGTAAACATGCGATAAGGCTCAAGCGTTCCTTGGGTAATTAAATCATCGATTAACACGCCTATATAAGCTTCATCTCGACGTGGTGTCCACGACTCTTTACCTTGAACGAGTAAGCTCGCATTCATTCCCGCAATTAAACCTTGTGCTGCGGCTTCTTCATAACCGGTGGTTCCGTTTATTTGGCCGGCAAAAAACAAACCATCCATATGCTTGGTTTCAAGTGATGCTTTTAAATCACGTGGATCAAAATAATCATATTCGATGGCATAACCCGGGCGCGTTATATGTGCGTTTTCAAAACCTTTTATCGAACGCACAAAATCAAATTGCACATCAAAAGGTAAGCTCGTTGATATACCATTAGGGTAAATTTCGTTAACGGTTAAGCCTTCGGGCTCAACAAAAATTTGGTGCGCATCGCGCTCAGCAAAACGCATTACTTTATCTTCAATAGAAGGGCAGTAACGTGGACCAACACCTTCAATAACACCACTATCACTGTACATGGGCGAACGGTCAAGCCCGCCGCGAATCACATCGTGTGTTTGCGTATTGGTATATGTTATATAACAAGGCACTTGCTGAGGATGATCGCTGACCTTGCCCATGTATGAAAAAACTGGAAGCGGCGTATCACCGGGCTGTTGTTCCATAACAGAATAATCAATTGTTTTACCATCGATGCGTGGAGGTGTTCCTGTTTTTAAACGATCCACATTAAACGGCAATGCGCGTAAACGTTGGGACAGTGCATTCGATGGTGGATCACCTGCGCGGCCACCTTGATAATTTTCCATTCCAATATGGATTAAGCCTCCAAGGAATGTGCCTACTGTTAGCACGACTGATTTGGCATGAAACTTCAAACCCATTTGAGTTACAACACCAACAACCCTGCCATTTTCAACAATTAAGTCATCGACCGCTTGCTGGAACAAACTTAAATTTGGTGTATTTTCTAAAATCTGACGCACCGCATTCTTATATAAAACACGATCAGCTTGCGCACGGGTTGCACGAACGGCAGGACCTTTACTGGCATTTAAAATTCGAAATTGAATTCCAGCCGCATCCGCTGCCTTTGCCATTAAGCCACCCAGCGCATCCACTTCTTTAACCAGATGGCCTTTACCAATGCCACCAATGGCTGGATTGCAGCTCATTTGGCCTAGCGTTTCGATATTATGCGACAGCAATAAGGTTTTACTGCCCATACGCGCAGCCGCTAACGCAGCCTCGGTTCCGGCGTGACCACCACCGACTACAATGACATCGAAACTATCTTGATAAAACATAATGAAATTAACTACACTGGTAAACGTAAGTAAGGTTAGCTGTTATTTTACGTGCTGTGGACAAAATCACCAACTAAATCGAGCAATATCATGTCTTTTGCTTCGAAATACTTACAAATAGCGTAATTTACATGCTTATACTCAATATTTATATTTTGGTAAGCGTGGTTATATAATAATCAACACATTATTAAGAACATGAGCGGCCTTGTAATGCCAATTGAAAACCTTATCAACGATGATGAAATAATAATTTACTCCACCTGTGTTGGTGTTATGACGCCTGAAGATTTCGATGATTATATCCGCCGTATCTGGAGTACCTTAGAACATTTTGGTTATAACGAATTTTTTGATGTGACCCAAGGTGACTGGAGTTCGTTTGATTTCGGCTATTTACTAACTGTTGCCGAGAATGCAGCCAAACTGTTTACAATCGATCCAAACTCTAAACTTGCATGGCTTGTTTTAGAAGGGAAACAAAAAGAATTAACCGATTTTTATAAAGCCGCCAAACTAATGACCAACGCAACGTCACGAAAACTTGAAGCCTTTTATAGCAAAGAAGAGGCTATAGAATGGTTAAGAAAGAGTTAATTAAGCTTCTAAATAATAATGATATGTCTACGTCCAAATATTTAAAATTAATCGAATTTCATATAAAAACAAACTTAAATAACCAAACATAATCGCATACAAAATCATTTTTACTCTAATAGCACGGAAAAAATAATGTTGATGATGCGCTAAAAGAATAAATACTGCTAATGCTGTTAAAGAATATTTAGTCATGAAAAAAACAATGCTACCTTGCTGTACAAGATAGTTCATAAGTATATTCAACTCACTGCCGCCTGAATCCAGGATGTACATCGTTAATACATAATCAACAACACTTAAAATAATTATGGCCAATGCAGCGAACCAGACCGGTTTTTCAATATGATCCGTCCCTAATAAAAAAATATCCGTCTTACGACGCATAAGAGAACGACGACCAGTAATCCCATAATGATGAAGTACACGCGTAGGTCGTTGACGCCGATCTTCAAGATCTCTGCGCTCTTCCCAAAATACCTCATGTTGACTTATCTCGCTCATTGCATACCTCCAAGCGACTAAACTTACCCATCTCTTGAAAGATAAATTGCGCAAAATGCAGCCAATATTATAGCGATTTAATGTGAACCAGTTCACGTTTTTTAGGTTAATCTATCGGCCTAAACGGGTTAACTCTTTCTAAAATCAATGGCTTACAGAGATACTTCTTTTGGCAAAACCCCTGCTGCAATAACCATCCAATAGCTTGTGTTCTTTGCTCAAATTTACTTTAACCAATCCAATATACTCTATATAAAACCCCATGATTTAACTAAAGCAAATCCAAAGCAAGCCGCTAACTCTATAACAAATAACACCTTATTCAATACGGGATACAAGATGATGCCTTTTAAATCACTACTTACCATTCGTAACAAACTTATTGCCGGGTTCGCAATTCTTACACTCTTAATTGCGGTAACAGGCATCTTTGCACTTTCTGAAATTGGCCTCCTAAGCTCACTTACCGTAAAAATGTATAAGCATCCTCTTGCGGTAACACGCGCAGCTCTACAGGCTGATGTAAACATTATAAAAATGCACCGCAGTATGAAAGATGTGGCACTTGCAAAAAATGATGGCGCAATGCAAAACGCGATTCAAAAAGTGGATAAATACGAAGCATTAACTTACAAAGAATTCGAAGTTGTAACAGACCGAATACTGGGTAAAGAAGGTGAAGCTCTATCAGCTGAAACGATTCAAATTTTTAAAGAGTGGAAGCCCATTCGCGACGAAGTAATACAACACATGAAAAATGGTGATCGTGAAGCGGCAGCCGCTATTACAAAACAAAAAGGCGCTAAACACGTCGCACTACTGGACACTAAAATGATTGCCCTAGTCGACTATGCAAATACGAAAGGAACCGGTTTCTTCAAAAAAGCCCAAACTAAGGGCGATAATGCTATTTTCATTATGATTAGTATTATTGTTGCTGCGGCAATAATCGGCATCGTACTCGCCTATGTAATTGGACGTTCGATTATTAATCCGGTTAATAATTTACGTAACACCATTCTTGAAATAGAAGAAAATTCCGATTTAACAAGAAGAATACAAATTACATCTGACGATGAAATTGGATCGACAGCACTAATGTTTAACAATATGTTAGAAAAATTCGAAGCACTCATTCAACAAGTTTACAGCTCTGCTTCTCAGCTCGCTACCGCTTCCGAACAAGTCTCTTCCGTCGCCCAAGATAGTGCCAGCGCTGTCGAAAAACAGCGAGTGGAAACCGATCAAGTTGCCACTGCGATTAATGAAATGACAGCCACTGTTCAAGAAGTTGCGCAAAATGCTCAAAGTGCTTCCGGTGCAGCGGCTAGTGCAGATAACGAAGCACAAAGTGGCAAAGCCGTAGTTAACCAAACGGCAGATGCCATTGCCCAACTTGCAACTGATGTTGATAATGCTGCAAATGTTATTCATGGAGTAGAACAAGACAGTGAAAGTATTGGCAGTGTATTAGATGTTATTAAAGGTATCGCTGAGCAAACCAATTTGCTTGCTCTTAACGCTGCCATTGAAGCGGCTCGAGCCGGCGAGCAAGGCCGTGGCTTTGCCGTTGTAGCTGATGAAGTTCGAACACTTGCCAGCCGTACCCAAGAATCAACAACCGAAATTGAAGCCATGATTGCAAAACTTCAAACGGGTTCTAAACAAGCGGTAGAAGTGATGGAACAAGGCCGAGAACAAGCTAATAAAGGCACCGAAATGGCTAAAGAGGCTGCCGAATCACTTGACGCCATCGCACGAGCTGTTACCAGCATTAACGAAATGAATACTCAAATTGCAGCTGCTGCAGAAGAGCAAACTACCGTTTCGGAAGACATTAATAAAAGTGTTGTAAACATTAGCCAAATATCAGAGCAAACTGCCAATGGTGCAGAACAAACTACCTCGGCTAGTACGGATTTATCGCGTTTAGCGAATGACCTGCAAAATCTGGTAGGGCAGTTTAAAATTCAAAATTAAATAACTCGAACGCTTCACTATTTACCAGTGAACACTACGCCTATCTTCTGATAGGCGTTTTTATTTCTTGCTTTAAATTTACATCCCTATTTAGTTAAATTCACCTATATCCACTAATGTTTTTGTGATATTGGACGACATACTAAACACGCATAAATTTATTGTTTTATGGCGCCATAATTACACAGGATCTCAAATAATGAATATCAAAAATAAAATGATTTTAATGGCCTGTGGCCTTGCAATTGTGCCGGTAACCATTGCCATTCTTGTGCTCGAAAATATTTCCACGAACACAGCAAGTGACGCATTAGAAGCTTCAACAAAAAATCAGCTCATTGCAATTAGAGATGCCAAAAAAACCCAAATTGAAGATTACTTTGCCACTATCCGAAGTCAGGTTCTGACACTGTCCAATAGCCGAATGACGATTACAGCAATGAGGGAGTTTAACCGTTCCTTTGATTTTGCTGATGAAAATGCGGATATTAACGCAATGCGCAACGAGCTGGCCAAATACTATACAAATGAATTTGGCAAAGAATACAGTAGCTTAAATAATGGCAAAACGATTGATGTTACGAACTTGCTAAAGCAATTAGATGATCAATCCGTTGCACTGCAATATCACTATATTCAAAAAAATTCTAACCCTTTGGGCAATAAGCACAAACTACGTGATGCTAAAGATGGCTCGCGATACAGTCGTATTCATAACCAGTACCATCCATCTTTCCGCCAATATCTTGAAGAATTTGAATACTACGATATCTTTCTTGCCGATGCTGAGTCTGGCGATGTCATGTACTCGGTTTATAAAGAACTGGATTATACAACCTCTTTAATCGACGGCCCGTATGCTAGAACCGGTATTGGTGAAGCTTTCCGCGCAGCCAATAAGCTTGCTATAAATGAAGTTGTTTTAATCGATTTTGCACCTTATGCACCATCCTATGAAGGCGCTGCCTCTTTTATTGCTTCTCCAATATTTGAAGGCAGCGAAAGAATTGGTGTTCTCATTTTCCAAATGCCTATCGGCCGTATTAACAATGTTATGACCAGCCATGAAAAATGGAAAGAAGCTGGCCTAGGCGACTCCGGCGAAACTTACCTTGTTGGTTCTGATTTTAAAGCGCGTAGCGCCAGTCGTTTTTTAGTTGAAGATAAAGCCGGTTACCTGCAGCTAATGAAAGATGTTGGCGTAGATAACGAAACTGTTGCCGCTATGGATGCAAAAAATACCAACATTGGTTTACAGAAAATTGAAACGCAAGGAACCAAAGCCGCTCTATCCGGTAAAGCAGGTTACGAAATTTTTCCTGATTATCGCAACGTCAATGTTCTTTCCGCTTATACACCGCTCAACATTCCCGGTTTAAATTGGGTATTAATGAGTGAAATTGATGAAGAGGAAGCCTTTGCTCCGGTTGAGCAACTTAACGCTACCATTATAAATGCTGCACTCATACTGTTTGTAGTAGTTGCATCTATCAGTGCGGGCTTAGGTATATTCTTTGCTAATGGTATGACCCGCCCAATCATTCGTTTAAGTAACACAATGAAAGAAGTAGAAGAGAGCAACGATCTTACTCTGCGTAGTAATGTGGATTCAAATGACGAACTCGGAGATATGGCGCACTCCTTTAATGGCATGCTCGAAAAATTCGAAGCACTTATTCAACAAGTTTTCAGTTCCTCATCGCAACTCGCAACGGCTTCAGAAGAAGTCTCTGCCGTTGCGCAAGATAGTGCTCGCAATGTTGAAAAACAACGGATGGAAACCGATCAGGTAGCTACTGCCATTACCGAAATGACTTCTACTGTTCAAGAGGTTGCACAAAGTGCACAAAATGCGTCGGGTGCAGCAACAAGCGCTGACAATGAAGCGCAAAGTGGCAAGGCCGTTGTTAATGAAACTGCTTCCACCATCGAACAGCTAGCAGCCGAAGTTGAAAATGCGGCAACGGCTATTCATACCGTTGAAGAAGACAGTGAAAGCATAGGCGGAGTCATTGACGTTATCAAGGGCATTGCTGAGCAAACTAATTTACTCGCGCTTAATGCAGCAATAGAAGCGGCACGTGCCGGTGAACAAGGCCGTGGTTTTGCAGTGGTGGCCGATGAAGTAAGAACGCTGGCTAGTCGTACTCAAGAATCCACCACCGAAATTGAGGCGATGATTGCCAAACTTCAATCTGGCTCCAAACAAGCTGTAGAAGTTATGGAGAAAGGCCAAGAACAAGCGGGCAAAGGCGCCAACATGGCACGAGAAGCGGCTAGCTCTCTGGACGCTATCGTGAATGCAGTTAGCAGTATTAACGAAATGAATATTCAGATTGCAGCAGCGGCGGAAGAACAAAGTACGGTCTCAGAAGAGATTAACCGCAACGTTGTCAACATCAGCCAGATCTCGGAACAAACTGCCAGTGGTGCCGAACAAACCACGGCAGCGAGTACAGACTTGTCTCGATTAGCAAGTGACTTGCAGCAACTAGTTGGACAATTTAAAATTCAACAATAATTCTTTAGAAAACAATCTGTTAAAGGCCTGCTATTTAGCAGGCTTTTTTATTTCCCCCTTCCTTTAATCTGCCCAAACTAATTTTTTACATTTATTTAATGCCACTAAAGGTATTTTGGTGAAAGCCGCTATACTATATACGCAAACGCTAAAAACGTTATTATCGCTAATATCGCACAAGCGCAGGGGTTTACACATGAAAAGGCTTTTATCCAATCTAACCATTAAGGCAAAACTTTATATACTATCTGGTAGTTTAATGACCTTTTTGCTAATAAGCACAATTACTTCCGTTGTTAAAATGGATCAAATTGGTAACGAAATCACTGCTATCGCTGAACAGGATATACCGTTAACCGAAGTCGTAACAGCCGTTACAATTAATCAGCTCGAACAAGCCATTAATTTTGAGCGCACACTACGCTATGGCGAAGAAATGCAAACCAATGCCTCGGCAACTTCCAAGTTTAAAGCTGCCAAACAAAGCTTTGATAAACACAGCGAAGAAATAGCTAATGAAATTAAGCAAGGTGAATCACTTGCGCGGACAGCGAAACAATTTGCGCATAATGATGAAGCCGCAAAAGAATTTGCACATGTTGAAACCTTGCTTAAAAAAATTGAAAAGCAACACGAAACTTATGAACAGCATGCCCATGAAGCTATGGCTGCACTCACTAAAGGTGATTTACAGCATGCACATAAAATTTCTGAGATAGCCGAGCATGAAGAAGAACAAATTGATCATGAACTAGAAGCACTCCTTATAGAATTAGAAAAGTTCACAGCTGCAGCTGCACTAACGGCCGAGAAAAATGAGCACATAGCTGTCCGCCTGCTCATTATTCTTGCAGCCATTGGTTTTGTAACAGGCACACTATTGGCAATAACTATTATTCGTAACTTAAATAAAGGTATTACACTGGCTGTTAATACAGCCGAAGCAATTTCAGCTGGCGACTTATCTCAAGAAGTAAAACTATTAGGCAATGATGAAATTGGTAGACTGCTTAAATCATTAAGCACTATGCGTGCCTCACTGTTTAAAATTATTAATGAAGTTTCATCTTCTTCAACACAACTCGCAGCAGCGTCTGAAGAAATGGCGACTGTAAGTGAACAAACTAGTAAAAATCTTCATGCACAACAATCAGAAGTAGAACAAGCAGCAACTGCCGTTAATGAAATGACTTCAACTATTCAGGAAGTTGCACGCAACGCAACCGCAACTTCAACAACCGCTCATGAAGCTCAAGACACAACCAATGATGGCAAGCAAATTGTAAGCGCAACCATTTCATCTATTGGCAGTCTTGCCAGTGGCGTTGAAAATTCTGCAAATGTCATTCATGAATTAGAAGAGCACAGTACTAGCATAGGTGCGGTGCTCGATGTTATTAAAAACATTGCTGAACAAACTAACTTACTTGCACTTAATGCTGCCATTGAAGCGGCTCGAGCTGGCGAACAAGGTCGCGGCTTTGCGGTTGTAGCCGATGAAGTTAGAACACTTGCCAGCCGCACCCAGGAATCCACTACTGAAATTGAAACCATGATCGATAAGCTTCAATCTGGCACTCGCCAAGCTGTTGAGGTTATGGAATTAGGCCGTAAACAAGCGTTTGAGAGTGTCGATCAAGCTAAGCAGGCAGGTGTTGCTTTAGAAGATATTACAAATGCAGTTTCTAAAATTACCGATATGAATACTCAAATTGCAGCGGCAGCAGAAGAACAAGCCGCTGTTGCAGACGAAATAAATAGAAACATCGTTCAGATTAATACTCTGGGTGATCAAAATGCTTCAGGAGCAAATGAGACAACTACCGCTAGCGAGGAAATGGCACATTTAGCGACACATTTAAATGGCTTAATGCAACAGTTTAAGGTTAGTTAAATAAAGCTAGAAAATTAATGAGGTAATAGTTATTAATAGTGTGGTGGTCGTTCATTAGCATCGTTAACACCGCCACTTGTTTCTGCCATAGACTGAATGCGATCCATTAAATGCCGACACATAACTTCTACTTTATCAATTTGTAATTGCTGCCGATAAACAACATCATTCAATTCTTGAATAGTATGTTCCTGATAGGCTATTTTTGTTTCAAGCTCGGTTATGCGATTATCTGTCATAATAATTCTTCGCTATAAAGTTTATTTAAAAAAAGAAAGAGGTGTTTTAGCACCTCTTTCTTTTAAAGTACAAACTAAACAATTAATATTAATCTGTGCGATTTGTAATATCAATTAAGTGATAACCAAATTGTGTTTGTACTGGACCATGAATAACACCCACTTCGCCACTAAAAACAACATCATTGAATTCTTTAACCATTTGACCTGGAGAAAATTCACCAAGGTCACCACCACTTTGCCCTGATGGACAGCTTGAGTTTTCTTTTGCAACATCTGCAAAGTCTGCTCCGCCTTCAATTTGAGCTTTTAATTCATTACATTTTTCTTCTGAATCAACGAGTATATGTCTTGCACTTGCTTTTGCCATTGTATTTTCTCCTATCAATAATACTTTAAACGTTTAAATCTAATTTAAAAAAATCTATTTCTTTTTCCAGTAAAAATTTTAACTTTTCAATTTGCTCATTACTATATTTCTTTGTTGCTATTGTTCCCCAAACTACAGCTGGCCATGCTGTATCTTGTTCAGTTCTTGCCACTAAATGAAAATGCATTTGATTTACAATATTACCTATCGATGCAAAATTAATTTTATCAACGGGGTAGTGTCTTTTTAAAAACGCTGACAGAGCATTTACTTCTTTTAACATTTGTAATTGCTTTGCTTCAGGCAATTCATCTACATCAATAACCGACACACCCATTGGAACAATGACAAACCAATTAAAATCAGCATTATTCATCAATAAAAGAATACTTGCTGCAGCCTGTTTATCTATTGCTACTGTATCGGTCACTTCGCTTTCTGACACATCATATAAGTAACCCAATACGATACAATCGGCAGCCAATCGTTTATCTAGTTGAAAATTATCCATTACATCTATTCTATTATAGTCACCGGCATACCTATTTCAAAATGCCCTATTGTTTCTGCGATAACGTTTTGGCCAAAAAATATCTTTTTGCCAATTTGCGGATGATCCCACAATCGGTATTGTTTAAGTGTCTGACTTGGTTCATTGCCGCGAATGCCCGTAGCTGGGTCAACATTGGGTATGGTACACCGGCTACATGGCTTAACGATTCTCAAGATCGTATCCCCAATCTGTATCTTCTTCCAGCTATCTTCTTCAAAAGGCTGGCAACCAGATACTACGATATTGGGGCGAAATCGACGCATTTCAACGCTTTTTTGCTGAGATTTATGCAAACGTGCATTTAAATCAGCCAACGATGGCTCCGAAATCAGTAAAAAGGGAAAACCGTCACTAAAAGCCGTTTTATCACCTTGATTTGCATAGTCCAAATCAACCTGCCGAAACTCTTCTTCTGGAAAATAAACTAACCGGCAATTTGTCTCTAAAAATTGACTTAGCCATAATGCAGCCTCATCCCCACAGTCTAAGCCAGCGCAACTATCGCCCCAAACCGTGACTTCTTGTTGGCGGGTTAAATTTTGCACACTAATCTCACATATATTCTCGCCGCTCAGATGCTCAGCAGGGTGCTCGGCAACTTGAAGAACGATGCCATCGTCACTTAACGTAGGCTTAATTAAGCTCATTCGCGGAAATTTTCGTTGGCTTAAAAATACTCCATTTTCGTCAACCAACATCCAGCGCCTGTCCATATGCAAGCCAAACGCATCTACTTTTGCTTCAGGCAAAATAATTTGGGCACAAGATTTTACTGGATAAATAGCAAGTTCAGTTACTTTAATCACTTTCATTCTTCTTAGTATTTTTAATATCTTCTAAAACCGCTTCAAAAAACACAGCGCCCTTAGTATTCGCTACTTCAATATTTCGTGCTGGTATCTCTTCTGGGTTGTTATAGCTTTCTAAAGCATTTTCTAAACTGGACTCTCGTAAAACATGTAACATAGGATAGGGCGATCGATTAGTGTAATTTTCTGATGCATTCGATTCAGTATTATCAAAACAATAATCCGGATGAAAACTGGCTAATTGGTAAATGCCTTCATACTGCTGTTCAATAAGTAACTTATTAGCTAGCTCTAAAAAATCTAAATAGTCATCAAAATTCAGGTATGAACTTGGATAAATTATAAAGCCCGTTTCCAATTCTATATTTTGATCTAATTCCTTACATAGAGCTAACATTGAAATTAAATCTTCTTCCAAGGTTTTATTATTCGCTGCACGATAACAAATTAATCTTTTTTCAAAAACACTTTTTGCAAAAGGGCAAAAATTCAATGCAATGACTACATCATTAATCCATTGCTTAGTTTGCGCGACAACTTCTTTAGCTGAAATAGTATTTTGACTTTTAATGATGTTATCCAACTATTGGTCTATTTTAATAATTCTTTTAATTTTTTAACAATGCTTGCATTATCCCAGTGAATTGCAGCATTAATTCCATATTGTATTTTCCCGTTTGGCCCAATGACAAAGGTTGAAGGGAATACTAGAACATTCCATTTAGCAGATTGCTTTCCATCTGGATCGAGTAGAACAGGAAAATCTACATGTACTTTCTGCATAAACTCCTGCACCGTTTGTTTATCTTCACCGTAGTTAACCGATATCAGTTCAAATTTTTCATCTTTCATTAATTCGCGCAAATGATTTAATGATGGTATTTCTTCAACACAAGGAGGGCACCATGTTGCCCAAAAATTTACAACGGTAACTTTACCGTTATAATGATCCTTCTTATGCCTAACACCTCTAACATCAATAAGATCTAAGGGGTAAGGTAATGGCTTCCCTTTAAAGGGTTTTAACTTTACATCTAGTGGCTGTGATTTTTTAAAGGTTTTAATCTTTAGACCCGCTGCTACTCTTGGTTTTTCTGTTTTCTCTAAAAGCCTGATTGTCGATTTAATTTTTTTCGGCATTCTCTCAAGCTGGCTTAATGTTTCCGGTTTATTATCCTTAGAATAGAAAACACCATTTACACCTTTTAATAAATTAAAATAAACTTGTGACTCATTTGACCCTAATTTTTTCAATAATTTTTTTACTTGCCACCGATTGCTACGTTTCTCACCCTGGTAAATCATTACGGGCATATTCGTTGCGTCAACAATATTAACAAACTCCGGTTCTAAGCCTAATTCAGGCACTTTCGAATATAACTCGGGGGAAAACAGAATAGCGCCTTGTAAATAAAAATTATTCGGCTTGATCTTTTTATTCTTTATTTGCCATTTTCGCATTGCCCTTAAAACGGGAATTGCACCATATGAACGTGTTAAAAGTATAATGTTCTTTTTTGTCTTTTTATGTGCATATTCAACTAAACCAGCTAAGTACTTGCCATCTAATTGGCGCATGGTTGTCGTGCTTTTAGGTAAAAATAAACTTTCTGCTAAATCGACATGCCAAATTTCAACACCATCATTTGACAGTTTTATCGATGTGTCCATGGCGCGCTTATGCGTTCCAAAGCCTGGCGCAACCCAAATTATTAAGCTATTACCTTTACTATTAGGATTGATAATTTTTACGGATAAATCTTGTAACTCTATTGGCACTTCAATTTCTTTAAACACTGCTGCTGCGCTGGCTATACCAACCATCACATTAAAAAAAATAAAAATGAAAAAATACTTTAGTAACATTTTATACCTATTAATTTATCTTCATTAATTTATTAAGTTCTTCAGAACGTTTGTTTTTATCTAACTCAGACAATTTTTCAACCTGTTGGTAAAATAATACATAATCATTATTTACATTTTTAAATAATTTTCTGAATGCAGGAATATGATCATTATAAGTAGCGATAAGTGCAAGATGTGCATTGTTTAAATCCTGTGACATCCATTTGTCATATCCAGAGTAACCGCTCCATTGTTTCTTTAAGTCCTTATAAGCCAGCTGCAATTCATTAAATATTTTTATTTTATTTTCATGCATTACTTTGCTATCCAAGTTTAAACTATAAGCTTGTTTTAATTCTTCACGTGTTGCTTGCAATATTTTTTTAAAGGCATCATCTCGTTCTTTAGAAATTATATAGCGCTTATACTCTTCTTTTTTATTATCTCGACTAAACCAAGCTTGAATACCTTCAAGCTCAACGGTTGATGCAAAACCTTCATTAAAAGAAGTGTCGTCCTCAACGTACATTTTTTGGTGCGCAAGCTCATGAAAAATTATTCCAACTCGATATGCTTCTGAGTTATATAGCATCGTACTAAGTAATGGATCATCAAACCAACCTAATGTTGAATATGCTTTTGTTCCAGACACATATACATCCATATTGTCAGCTCTTAATTCTTCTGCAGAAGCTTCGGCATCTTCTTCTGAAAAATATCCTTTATAGCTTAAGCAGCCAACAATTATAAAGCACCACTCCTTTGCTTTAATAGAGTAGGGCGGTGTGGCAACAACTGTCCAAACAACATAGTCTTGCTTAAGATCAACATAGTTTTTATAACTGTCATTATCGGGTAGTTGTAAAACATCAGTTGCAAATGCGCGCGCCTTTTGCGTATTAATTAATTTTTGTCGAACCTTATCAGATGTTTTGGGATTATCGATAACTTCTTGAATGGGCTGCTGCTTACTTAAAATTTCAGTATGGCCCTGTATTTTCTCCCAATAATAAGCAAGGCTACTACAGCCTTGCATTATTGCTGAAACCGACACTATCAAAACAATTTTATATGGGCTCTTAATCGTTACTTACCAATACAAAAACTTGAAAATATTTCACCCAATAAATCATCACTCGTAAATTGGCCTGTAATTTCTGATAGTGCGTGTTGAGCTAGCCTTAAATCTTCAGCAACTAATTCTCCGGCTTTAACGTCGACTAACTGTTGCTTACTATGCTCCACATACGCCAAGGCTCGATCAAGTGCATCTAAGTGACGGCGTCTTGCTAGAAATGTACTTTCATTGGTTTTTTCATAGCCCATTGTTTGCTGTAGATGGCTACGCAGTATATCTAAACCATAATCCTTTTTTGCTGAAAGCTTAATGTGCGTTTGTCCTTTTTCGACAATTAATTCTGGAGATTGTGCCGTTAAATCAATTTTATTATGAATAACGGTTATCGGCAGCTGTACGGGTAATTTCTGAAGAATGTCAGTATCACTTCGTGTAATTCCTTCACGGTCGTCAACAAGCACTAATATCCTGTCAGCTTGTTCAATCTCTAGCCAAGCTCGGCGAATACCTTCTTGCTCTACTTTATCAGTCGATTCGCGCAAGCCTGCCGTATCAATAATATGAAGCGGTAAGCCATCTATTTGAATTTCCTCTTTCAATACATCCCGAGTAGTACCCGCTATTTCTGTGACAATAGCTGAATCTCGCCCGGCAAGCGCATTTAACAAACTTGATTTACCGGTATTAGGTTGACCAACCAATACCACGCGCATACCATCCCGCAGCAATACTCCTTGTTTGGCTTCTTGTATAATAGCAGCAAAGTTTTGCATTATGTCTTCAATTTGCTGCAATATCTTGCCATCTGACAAGAAATCAATTTCTTCTTCAGGAAAATCGATAGCCGATTCAACGTACATTCGCACTGTTATTACCGCTTCTACCAGTGCGTGGATCTTCTTAGAAAATACGCCTTGCATAGACTGGATTGCAGAACGAGCAGCTTGCTCTGAACCGGCTTCGATTAAATCGGCAATTGCCTCAGCTTGGGTTAAATCCAGTTTGTCATTTAAAAAAGCACGTTCGGCAAATTCACCTGGATTAGCAAGCCTTGCGCCGAGCTCAATCGCACGTTGAAGTAACCTATCAAGCACAATACGCCCACCATGCCCCTGCAGTTCGACAATATCTTCTCCCGTAAAAGAATTTGGCCCAACAAAATAGATAGCCAGCCCCATATCAATAGTCTCGCCTGTTTTATCTACAAATGGGAGGTATTCGGCATACCTAGGCTTTGGTAGCGTTTTAACTATTTTTTCGCCGATTTTACCAGCATTTAAACCCGATATTCGAACAATTCCAACACCACCTAGTCCTGTAGCGGTAGCAATAGCCGCAATTGTATCCATTTGATGATTGTTATTTAAATTTTTAGGCATCGACTAAATTCTCAAGCTTCGTTTTATTTTGCCGCTAAATACTTATTGATACAAAATACGCAATCTCACAAGGCAACAATATGCAGCACCGTTATATTATAAGGTTTATTACGCTATTACTTTTATTTTCTAATCTATTTTTTTCAAATTTCGCTTTTGCTGCAAAACCTACTAGCCCTGAGGTAAAAGTCGTTATACATGTGACTAATGGCAATAAACGTACTTATCAAGCGGCTATAAATTACACCTATTCGTTACGCGAAGAATATGGCGACAAAGTTGATATCCAAATTGTTGCAAATGGCCCTGGCATAGGTCTTGTTAACTCAAATAATAACTACACTGAGGAAATTCAATCATTGTTGAAAAAGGGTGTAAAGGTTTCAGCCTGTAATACTACGGTTAAAATCATGCGTAATTTTAGAAAATTACCCATTATAGAAGGCGTTAAATTTGTTCCTACAGGTGTCGTTGAAGTTATTAAGCTACAGAAGAAAGGTTATCTTTACTTACACCCTTAAATAAAAAAAGCCCCCAATAACAATTGGAGGCTTTCATCACATCTAAATACAATAGTCTATTTTGCTTTCATTACTTTATTAGTGATATACCATTGCTGTGTTATCGACAACACATTGTTAACCACCCAGTACAAAACTAATCCTGCTGGGAAGAACATAAAGAAGACCGTAAACACAACTGGTAAAGCCATCATCACTTTTGCTTGAACAGGATCAATTGGTGTTGGATTCAACTTTTGTTGAATAAACATACTCACACCCATTAATAATGGCAAGATGTAATATGGATCGCCGGCAGACATATCTTTAATCCATAAAATCCAAGGTGCCTGACGTAATTCAACGCTTTCTAATAACACCCAATACAATGCGATAAACACCGGAATTTGCACCAGTATTGGCAAACAGCCGCCAAGTGGATTTATTTTTTCCTTCTTATACATCTCCATCATTGCTTTATTCATGCCAGCTCGGTCATCAGCAAAGCGCTCTTTCATTGCAACCATTCTTGGTTGGACCGAACGCATTTTTGCCATTGATTTATAACTTGCTTCTGACAATTTATAAAATAATAGTTTAATGAAAATTGTAAGTAAAATAATCGCCCAACCCCAGTTACCAACAACACTATGTATATTTGTTAACAACCAAAATATAGGTTTCGCAATAATCGTAAGAACACCATAATCGACTGATAGCTCTAAACCTTCGGCTATTTTTTCCAATGCGGCTTGATCTTTTGGCCCTGCATATAAAACCGTATTAAATGTTTTCGTCGCGCCTGGGCTAACAACAGTTTCATCTTTATCTCTAAAGCCTATTGTGTAAATTACGTTTCTTTCTTTGTATGTTGTGTAATACGTTTTTGCTTTATCTTTTTCAGGTACCCAAGCACTTAAAAAATAATGCTGAAGCATGGCAGCCCAACCGCCCGTAATCTCTCGTTTTAAATTACTTTCCAGCATGTCATCAAACGCAATTTTTTCGTAACGCTCTTCTGGAGAGTATATTACGCCACCCATATAGGTATAAATAAATTGAGACTGATCAACTTCTGATACTTGTGTACGCTGAAGTTGATAATATGCATTACCACGCCAATTTCTATTACTTCTATTTTCTACAATATGCTTAACATCAACTTGATGACTGCCACGATGGAATGTGTATTGTTTTGTAAATTGAACCCCTTCAGGGCTCATCCAATATAAATTTACATCCATTGTTTCTTTGGATTCATCTAAAACATAATTTGTATTTTCTGTTCGATAAACATCTAAATGATTAGGCGCAGCAATTGTTGAATTAGAATCAGCTGTTTTACCGGTAAAACCACTTTGCGCAACAAATACTCTTGGTAACGTTTCGTTCATTAATAAAAATGGATTATCCGTTTCGCCCATATTAGTAGGATAATCTAATAGCTTAACTTGACGAATATCGCCACCAGCTGTATTGATTGTGACATCTAAAGTATCTGTAAGTACGTGAATTGATTGACCCTGTTTAAAAAGTTCCGTTGTTTGTTCAGTTGGAACCGTTGCTACAGAATTTGATCTTCCGGTTGGAGTAGATTCAGCAACAGGTATCTCATTTGCTAAATTTGGTGAACGGTTAGTTGATGGCGTTGATATTGAAGGCGTTGTCGAAACAACCTCAGGGGCATGATCTTGTTGCCACGCATCAAACATTAAAAACATAATAAATGCTAACGCAATAAATAACATTAAACGCTGTTGTTCCATACTCTATTACAACCTTTCTATATTAATTTTCAATTTTAAACTTGGAGTTTAAATCATAATTATTTAATTGTTTTTTCTACCTGCTTTTTTTCAGGTACTGGGTCAACACCACCTTCATTAAAAGGGTGACATCGAAAAATTCTTTTCACTGCAAGCAAACCGCCTTTTAATAAGCCGTGTATTTTAATTGCTTCTTCTGCATAACTCGAGCAACTTGGGTAAAAACGACACCGAGGCCCTAATAACGGACTAATAACATAGCGGTATATTCTTATAATTAATAAGAAGGGATATTGTATTGCTTTGCTAAATGTTTCCATTGCTGTTCAAGTACTGTTCTAATTTGCTCTGAAGTTGCTGTATTAGCAGCATGTTTTGCAAGTACAACGATATCTAAACCCGCTAATTGTACCTTATGTTGGCGAAAACTTTCTCTAACAATTCGTTTAAATTTATTTCGTCTAACCGCGAGTTTTATATTCTTTTTAGCCACCGCCAGTCCGATTCTAGCAATAGGCATACTAGCCGATGAATTATCTATTTTATCTTTGAAGGTGTTATTTTTGCGCACAAGCAGAAGTAAATAAGCGTGATGACGCTTGTAAGGCTTTTCAAATACATTGCTAAATTGTTTTGCTGTAAGAAGTCGATAGACCCGAGCAAAAGACCCTGTTTGCATAATGAGGTTCTCAGCGCTAGTAATTTGCTGGTTCAAACAGGGCTCACCCATTAAGATTCATCCGAAGCGGACATGGGTGAGGTACTCAAATATGTTATGCGCTTAAGCGTTTACGG
>Ga0316204_10004683_pt1 | contig 24095 bp, 21 predicted proteins | sample 6monrhotite_MG_2_FD_205661 | JGI IMG/M metagenome (GOLD analysis project Ga0316204, IMG submission 205661) | Microbial mat bacterial communities from mineral coupon in-situ incubated in ocean water Damariscotta River, Maine, United States -... | ecosystem: Environmental > Aquatic > Marine >... | reverse complement strand
ACCCTCACCGTCGCCGCACCTGAGCCAGCGCGCCAGGAACTCGACGCGATGCTCGAACACCTTCGGGCCGCCTGAGTCTCGATCAGACCGCCGTCACACGACCGCGCTTTGCAACACTGAGGTACACTCCTGCGATGGTCATAGTCGACCTCGAAGAACGCCGCGTCGAAGTGGGCGTTCGCGATCTGCTTGCGAGCGGGTCGGGCCGATCCCGTGGTCGGGGCGGGTCGAGCCTTCGCGCGCAGATTGGGGCCGACGTGCACGCCCGCTACCGAGTGCGACGCGAGGAGGAACTCGGTGACCGGTTTGCCGCCGAGGTCTCGATCAAGCTGCAGTTGGAGGTCGACGACTTCACAGCCACGATCACCGGGCGCATCGACGGGGTCATTCATGCCGAGCAGACCGACGGGCCGGTGACCATCGAAGAGGTCAAGTCCGTGCTCGATCCTGGGAACACGGACCTTGGCTCCGCGCAGCTGCAAGTACGCGCCTACACCCTCGCGCTGCTTCGGGCCGGGCACACCGGCCCGCTCAACCCGTTCGTCCTGCAGATCAGTGTGTGGGACGACCGCGAGCGCTCGGTCCCCGTTCACTTCGATGCCGGGGACACGGAGGCGCGGCTTGCCGATCTGGTGCGCCGTGCGATCGCCACTGCGCGAGAGCAAGACCGCCGGGCACGCGCGCGCGCACAGTGGGCGGACGGATTGCAGTTCCCGCACGAGGACATCCGAGAGGGCCAACAGATGCTCGTGGATGCGATCGACGACGCTCTCGCCGAGGGGCGGCCGTTGCTGGCCCAGGCACCCACGGGGACGGGCAAGACGGCGGCCGCGCTCTTTGGCGCGATTCGCTACGCGGCGCGGCGCGGCGCTCGGGTTTTCTACGCCACGCCGAAGACCACCCAGCACGTGCACATCGCACAGACGTTTGAAGCGCTGTGTGAGGCGAGTGCCGCGGCCGTGCCCGAAGGCGCCGAACCACCGCTCGCGGTGAGCCTGCACGCACGCTCGCGATTGTGCCGGCAAGGTCCCTCGGTCTGCGATCGAAAGACTTGCCCCCGGTTGGCCAACCACAGTGCCGATGGCCCTGGTGTCGCGGCAGCGCTGGCCGTCAAGCATCGCTACGTCGGCGGCAAGGAACTCGCGGACGCAGGTCGCGCCCACAACGTATGCCCCTACGAACTCGGCTTCGATCTTGCGCACGTCGCCGACCTGGTCATCGGGGATTTCAACTACGTCTTCGACCCCACAATCGCAATCCTGTCGTCGGGCCAGGTCAAGACGCTGGTCGTCGTCGACGAGGCCCACAACCTCTTCGACCGGGCCCGCGCCTACTCGAGTGCGCGGCTCATGCTCCGGGAACTCGAGCACGCCGAGCAGGCGATCGATGGCTCAGACCCCAGCGCCATTGTGACCAACACGTGGGTTTCCAAGGTCCGGGCTGCGATCCAAGAAGCGACCGCCAATCCACCCCGCGAGCAAGACGGCACCGGCCGCTTGATCCACGACGGCACCTTCGAGCTCGAGGCGTTCCCACCTCAGTTCGCCACGCTCGCCCAAGAGGCCCGCTCGTTGCTGCTGCGCCGGTTGTCGCAGGCTCCACCCCGGATGTCGGTCGGTGGTGATGACCCCGATCCGTTGGCCGAGGTTTTCCGAACCGTGATCCGTTCCGCGGAGGCGACCGATTTCGTGACCGACACCCTGGTGCCGTTCGGTGTGGCCGCCACCAATCGCGGCGGCGCCGGCATCGGTTTGGTCTGTGTGGACCCCGCGCGCGCGCTGCTGCGTCGTCACCGTGAAGCGCTCGGCATCGTTGCGATGAGTGCCACCTTGCAACCGCTGACGTACTGGTGCGACGTGCTGGGGCTCGAAGCTCTGGACGCGGTCCTGTTGGAGGTTCCCTCGCCCTTTTCGCCAGACCAGCGACGGGTGGTGATCGCCCCAGAAGTCTCCACAACCTACCGCGACCGAGGCAACAGCCTGCCCCAGATCGCCGGACTGGTCGCGGAAGTCGTCGCGCTGCGGCCCGGGCCGTACATCGTCTTCTTCCCGAGCTTCTCCTACCTGGACGCGGTTGCGGAGTACTTGCCGCCCCTGGGCGAAGTATTCATGCAGGCACCGCGAACGAGCCTGGCGCAGCGGCGTGCCCTGCTGGACCGTTTCCGCGGCGCCACGGGGCCGCGTGTCCTGATGGCGGTGAGCGGCGGTGTGTTCGGGGAGGGGATCGATCTGCCTGGCGACGAGCTACTCGGTGCGCTCATCGTGGGGCCGTGTCTGCCGCCGATCAGTTTTCAGACCGCCGCGATGGCCCGGCACTTCGAGGCGACGCGGCAAGCCGGCTTTGCCTACGCCATGCTCTATCCGGGCATGCAGCGGGTGGTGCAGGCTGCCGGCCGGGTGATTCGCCGCGAGGATGATCGCGGCGTGGTCGTCCTGGTCGGTCGGAGGTTCACGCGGCCGGAGATCGTCGAGTGCCTGCCGGAGGATTGGTACAGCTACGACCCTAGCGAGCTCGTGCCCGAGCACCCGCTCGAGGCGCTGCGCGAGTTTTGGGCAGACGGATAGGGGCCGCGAGCAAGACGCGACCGCGCGCTGCGGCGGCGCAACCGACACAAAGAAGCGGTGGCCTCGAGCGGGGAGTTGTGGCAATGCCCCGCTCATGAAGACGCGAGTGAGCGCCTATGGGCTCGTCGTTCGAGACGAACAGATCCTGCTGACGCAGCTCGCCGACTTCTGCTACCGGCCGCGCCACTGGATGTTGCCCGGAGGCGGGATGAAACACGGCGAGCTGCCTGAAGAAACGGTGATCCGTGAATTCCATGAAGAGACGGGCCTTGCGGCGGCGGAGCTCGAACTCTTCCATGTGCATACGTTCTCGGAGAGTGAGCGCGGCCCGTTCATGGGAGTGCAGATCGCCTACCGCGCCCACGCCGAAGGCGAACCCACAGTCCTGGAGGTGGGTGGCAGCACGGCCGACGTGGCTTGGGTACCGTTGGCGGAACTCTCGAAGCTGGACCGCGTTCCCGGTCTCGACGTGATCCTCGAGAAGCTCGGGATTGCGTTCTAGATCGCGAGCTGCCGCTCAAGGCCCGGCGGCGACGTACTGGCGGTGGTACTGGGCGCTCTCGTCCTCTTGAATGCGCTCCGCCTCCATCGTGAGCCACGTGGCCGCGGCGTTGGCCATGGGCCGCTCTCCTCGCTCGTGCCAAAGCCAATGAACGATGGTTGCAGCCTTCGCATCGATCGCCTGGAACACGGGCCGAGCCTCGGAGACGTCGGCGCGGCGGTGCAGCGCATACCCGTCTTGAATCTCCAGCCAGTCGTGCCACAGCTCGACCGACGTGGGAGAGATCGGGGCCGAGCGTGCGGCGTCGAGGCGGTCGAGTGCGCACCTGATGCGATGTTCTTGAGCGGCCGAGAACAGTCGAACGGAGCGGGCAAGGGTCTTGCCGCCGCGCGGAATCTCGCCCGTCGGGGGCATCATTGAGGCGACCTCGACGCACAGCGATCGGTGAAACTCGATCATCGATTCCTCGACGGTGCGGTTGCAGTCCAGCTCGAGCGATCGTGCTCGGACGCGCTTGCGCAGGCCCATGTCCCACAGCGTCTCGTCCCACGCCCGTCCGAGGCGGTCGAGCTCTTGGGTGGTCAGCTCGCCGGCTCGGTGGGCCTTGACGGCATCGAGGTGCAAGCTTGCGGCGCCGGTTCCCGCCAGGCCGAACCCGTTGGCAGCTCTTCGGCTGAGGTCGCGGTCGACGACCGGGAAGTCGGCCATCGCGGGTTCGTCCCATGCGCGTTCGAGGAGGGCCCAAGTCTTCCATCGCCCGGGGGCCGAAATCCAGGCACGCAGAAGTTCCCAGCGGGAGGCGTGACCGAGCAGGCGTCGCGCAACGGTTTGCAGCAGACGACCCGCGGCTGAGAGTGCGAGCGCATGTCCAGAGCGGACATCGACCTCGACCCAGCGATCGCGGCTGGCCGCGTCTTCGAGCAGCCAATCATTGGCGATGGCGCGGGCCAGCGGTGGGCACACCTCCGGGTCGAGGTTGTCCACGCTGAGCAGCAGACGCCGCGCGGCGGTGCCGTCTCCGCGGGCGTCTGCGATGAGCCCAGCAGCGACGAGGCCGGCACCACGCAAGGGAGCCGCCATGAGTCCGAGTTCCAGCTCCTGCAATGCGTTGTCGTTGGAGCGCCGTCGCAGCGCCAGCACGCCCATCAGCGCCGCGCCGCCTTCCGGGTCGCGGAGCCACGGGGGGCCGCCCCAGCGAGACGATGACCGGGCCCACCGCCACGCGCCCAGCGGGACGAGTACGCCGCGAACAAGAGGACCGGGCTGCATGATGAGTGCGGTGAGGGCACCGAGAAGCAAGACGATCGCCCCGGTGCCCCATGCTCCCCGCGTGCACGCGTGAAGACCGAGCCCCGCTGTGAGGCCTCCCACCGCGAGCATGATCGAGCCGCGGAGTTCTGCCCGTCGCAGACTCTGCGCGCGGGTCCCGGCTGGGTCGCAGTCGCTCTGCGGCGCTGATGGCACAACACCGACCAGCACTGCCGCGCCAACGAGAATCGACATCCAAACCAGCTCGGTCATGGCGCCTCCGAACGAACGACCTGCAGGCCGGACCTCAGTCGCGCGGCCGGTACGTAGCGGAGTTCGTGTTCCAACCGGAGGTCGGGGTCTCGCAGCTCGGTATGCGCACGGGCGAGTAGCTCCGCATTGAGACGCTCCGTTCCAATTGGCGTCGCGAACGTGAGCGTCTGTCCTGCACCGAGGTCGCTTTGCAAAGCTCGATATCGCAGCGTGACTTGGGCTGCCCGCGCTGCGGGCGTCAGACCCAAGACGTAAAACGGGTTGCACACTGCGCGAACCAAACTTGACCCGCAGTGCCGCGATCGCTCGTTCCCCACATGAGCCTTGACGCAGTCCGCGAACAGAATGTTCCCGCGCCTGTTTGCAAAGCCAGAAATTCCGCAGGGGCCGTGCAACGTCCCGCGCACTTGACCCGACCCCTTACTCGGGGGTAACAGCGCAGATTCAGGGGAGCATCGGCCGATCCAAGCCGATGAACCGCACGGGTGAAGAGCATCAAGATTGTCGCGACCGGCAGCTACTTGCCGCAGAAGGTGCTGAGCAACGACGACCTCGCGAAGCTGGTCGATACGTCGAATGAGTGGATCATCGAGCGGACTGGCATCAAAGAGCGCCGGATCGCCGCAGAAGGGGAGTCCACGTCCGATCTCTGTGCGAACGCGATCAAGGATGCCTGCGCGAACGCTGGCATCGACCCCGACACGCTCGACGGTGTCATCGTCGGCACCTCCACCACTGACACACTCTTTCCCTCGACCGCCTGTTGGACCCAGAAGAAGCTGGGCATCAAGGGCATGGCGGCATTCGATGTCAGCGCCGGTTGCACGGGCTTCCTCTATGGCCTCGAGCTCGCAACGAGCCTGATCGTCAGCGGGACCTGCAAGCGCATCGCAGTCGTCGGCGGCGAGGTCATGAGCCGTGTCATCAACTGGAAGGACCGCCGCACGTGCGTCCTTTTCGGTGACGGTGCTGGCGCAGTGATTGTGACGGCCGGCGAGGGCGACTCCGGGGTCCTCGCGTCCAACTGGGGTGCCGACGGCAACCTTGCACCGATCCTCTACCAGCCCGCCGGCGGTTCACAGATGCCGGCGAGCCACGAGACCGTCGACAGCATGGCGCACACCGTGCACATGGAAGGCAATACCGTCTTCAAGCATGCGGTCGTTGCCATGAGCGGCGCGGTCACGGAGGCCCTGAAGTCCGCCGAACTCTCCGGCGATGACATCGACCTCTTCATCCCGCACCAGGCCAACATGCGCATCATGGAAGCCGCCCGTCAGCGGGCCGGCGTCGCCGTGGAGAAGATGGTCAACGTGCTGCCCAAGTACGGCAACATGTCGGCCGCCACCATTCCGGTCGCGCTTCACGAGTCCAACGTCGCTGGTCGTCTCAAAGAAGGCGATATCCTGGCGATGACCGCGTTCGGCACCGGGTTCACCTGGGGCGCCAGCGTCGTTCGCTGGTAGGCGACTCGGCCTCCTTCAGCTCTGGAGATCATTGCCGGAGCGACGTCGCTCCGACCGTCGGGTGAGACCGCGCGTCACGATGGGGCGCCACCGGCCAACGCAACCAGCTCCCAGTACGCTGGCAGTCGCCCGCGATCCTGTTCGAACGCGTCCACGGCGATCTCGAGCTTGGCCTTCCGCGCGGCGTGCTCGTCCGCCAGCCACGTCGCTCGCAAGGCAACGACGGGGCTCATCCCTTCGGGCACCGGGCCCACCTTGCCGAAGAGGTTCAGCACGACGCTGTACGCCTTGGCCAGTCGTGCGAGTGGAAGCTTGGCGTAGCTGTAATCCAAGGGCGCGCCTTGCTGCGCTTCCTCCAGCATCTGATCGATGACCGCGTTGTCCAGGTGGTCGTCCTGCAGGGTGTCGCGGCTGTGCCACTCGGCGACGACCGAAAGCGCGGGGTCGTACTCGAGATCGGAGGGGCTGTGAGTCTCGAAGTGGGTGACGCCAAACGCGGCCATCCAGTTCGCGAGGCCGCTGGAGGAGAACGAGGACAGCGTCTTCCACAGTGTGACGCCGAGGTCGGCGTAGTGGGTGGAGGCGACCTCGGAGCAGAACTGCTCGTCGGGGTCGGCGAAGTTCATCTCGAAGTCGTAGGGAATGTGGCGGGCGTCGGCTTCCGCGAGCGCGGCTTGGGCTGCGCGGTGCGGCATCATGGGCTCGGCGATGAGCACCGGATGATCGGGCCGCATGCGGAGTACGAGGACCCGGAGCTTCTTGTCGCGGAAGTACGCCTCGGGGGTCGCGACCGCGATGCCCTTTTCGATGTGGGCTTCGATCAGCTTGGCTTCGCCGGACTCGTCCACATGCACGACGGCCACGTGGCTAAAGTTTCCCGGGTAGTCGTTGCCGCGAGCGATGAAGGCACTGGTCGGTGCGCCGCCGCGAGAGACGAGCAGGTCGCCGCTGTGAATGCGCACCCCTTCGTACTCGATGGACGGTGTCTTCGAGGGGACGCTCCGCACCAGGTTGAGCGTAGGGGCCTGCTCGGCGGGAAGCTGTAGCAGCAGGGCTTCGGCAGCGGCACGGGATCCGTACAACACCCGGTAGAGCGTCTGACGGCCAAGCGCATCGCTGGGCCAGGCAACGGAGGCCGCCTTGGCATTTCGCCACAACGCGTTGCGGACCTCGAGGAAACGAGGACCTGCGTCGGGACAACGGCCGATGTCAGCGGTGAGCTCGAACAGCCCCTGCAGCAGCGCGTCCCACCGTGTGTCGTCCGGAGGTGTTGCCGTCTGCCCCAATGCATCGGCCTCGGCCTGCAGCGCGCTCGCCCGGGTCTGGATGTCGGCAGGGCACGCATCGTTGGCGTCGAAGCGCACGGCCAGGGCTTCGAACATGGGGTTGGCGTTCCAGGCGAAGCTCTCATCTGGGCGCTCGGGAGGTTCGTCGTGTGGGCAGGGCGGAAGCCACAACAGACCGATGATGCACAGGGCGGCGAGCCCAACTCGCTGCAGCGTCCGACGCTTCACCGCGGCAGCCTACCAACCGCGCTACGTAGCGCTACGTAGCGTGGGTCTGCGGACGGTCGATCGGCGGCGAAAAATACCGAATTGCGGCAATTGTCGCGGTCTCTGGGGTCCCCCATGCTGAATCTGAGCGATGAAGCGTACGACTTGGATGACTTGGATGGCCGCACTGGCCCTGACGGGGTGCTCGGACGGACCCCCGGGGGGCGATGGAAGCGGAGCGAGCGAAACCGATGTGGGCTCCGGAACCACGGGCACCTCCGATGGGGAGACCGGCGGGGAGGAGAGCGGCGCAGACGAGACGGGTGGGAGCACCGGTGAGACGGAGCCCGAGCCCGAAACCCTCTCACCGGATGAACATCTCGTTCGGATCTCGATGGCGCTCCGCGGCACTCGGCCAAGCGTTGCCGATCTCGACGCTGTGCGTCAGGACCCCGGGCTCATTGAAGGCTTTGTCGATGCGTACATGGAGGGACCGGGGTTTCGGGAGACCATCCGAGACCTGCACAACGACGCGCTGCTCACCAACGTGGGCGGTCAGTTTCCCGCGCTGGCACCCCTGCAGGACGTGCAACCGTTTGCCATCTCGGACTCCGTCATGGGCACCACGCTGCGTCTGGTCGAGCACATCGTGGCCGAGGACCGGCCGTACTCCGAGATCGTCACCGCGGACACCTGGGTCGTCGATGACATTGCGGCCGCCGTCTACGGCATCGACAACGGCGGCACCGGTTGGCGCGAGGTTCCGATCCCCGGCGGTCGTCCAGCCGCGGGCATTCTCAGCGACAACGCGTTCTTCCTCAGGCACGAGTCGGCCAACTCCAACTTCCATCGTGGCCGTGCCAACGCGGTGAGTTCCGCCCTGCTGTGCCTGGACTACGAGGACAACAACATCGAGCTGGATGAGGGCATCGATCTGACCGATGCCGATGCGGTCGCGAACGCACTGACCACCAATCCGGCGTGCCTCGCCTGTCACGACACGCTGGACCCGCTCGCGAGCCATTTCTTCGCCATCGTCGGTAACCCGATGAGCAACCAGATTACCGAGTACCCGATCCCCGACCTCTACATCCCGCAGCGGGAAGACGACTGGATGGACAGCACGGGGCGTGCCCCGGGGTTCTATGGGGAGGAATCCTCGGATATCGGAACGCTTGGCGCGTTGATCTCGACCGACCCACGGTTCACCGCGTGCGCGGCCCGGCGCTTCTATGCCTACTTCCTGCGCACGGATCTCGGGGATGTCTCCGGCGATACCATCGACACGCTCGATGCGGTGTTCATCGACAGCGACCTCCAGGCCAAGGCCTTGATTCGGGCGATCATGCTCTCGGACGACTTTCGCATCGCTGCGGCGAACTCGGAGGACTCGGCGGATGAGGTACAGGGCTACCTTCGTGCGCGTCCCTTTCAGCTGGCGCGCACGATCGAAGACCTGACCGGGTTCCGATGGGAGCTCGATGTGCAGTTGCTGCAACCGGAAACGAGCGCCGGAGTCTTGGACCTGGTCCGGTCATCCAGCGTCGGGTTTCAAGTGTTGGGTGGCAGCGGCGATTCGTCCACCGTGCTCGGATCGATCGATACGACCAACGCGACGACCTCGCTGTTCCTACGCCAGCTGGCCGCGGAGGCCTCCAGCTTCGTCGTCGAGCAAGACGCCTTGGCCCAGGAGCCCAAGCTGCTGTCGGCCGGGCTGGTCACCGAGGAGGAAGCCGTGCGGGCGCAGCTGGTCGTGTTGTTCGACCGAATCCACGGGGAGGCGGTCGAGCCAGACTCTGAAGACGTCGACGACGCGGTGGCGTTGTTTGACGCGGCGTTGGCTGCTTCGGGCGATCCGGCCCGCGCCTGGAAGACAACCCTCACCGCGATGCTTCGCGACCTCGGAATCCTTTTCTACTGATTGGAGCGGACATGATCTCTCGACGACAATTCCTCGGTTCGAGTGCGGCCCTGGCCGCAGCAACCCTCGGCGGTGCGGGCACGACTCGCGCCAACGTGGCCGACAAGCCGCGCAAGCTCATCACCGTCTTCGTCGACGGAGGTTGGGACATCGCCCACTCCATCGACCCCAAGCCCAACCTCGTCGCGACACCGGACTACGACGAGGTCACGATGTTCGAGGACATCCCAATCCTCACCCACAGCTCGCGCCCGAACATCACCGGCTTCTTCGAGCAGTTCGCAGCGATCAGCGCAGTCACGCACGGCATCAACGTGCGCTCGATCTCCCACCAGGTCTGCGAGCGAAAGATGTTCACGGGGCTCCCCTCCGGAGCCGGCCCCGACGCGGGAGCGATGGTCGCCAACGAGCACGCACGCGACTACCCGATGCCCTACTTCGTCGTCGGTGCAACGGCCTACACGGGACCGCTGAGCGTCATCTCAGGGCGGGTCGGACGACAAGGCCAGATCAACGCGCTGCTCGACCCCAACGACGTCTTCCCGCGCTTCGAGCAGTCGCCATACTTTCACGAGGGGTTCGAAGCCGACGCTGGCGAGGAGTCCGCGATTCGGGCGTTCCTCGATGCCCGCTTGGCCCGTGAGCGAGCGACGCGCGGGCAGTGGGGGTCGAACCGAGCGCGTATCGATGACTTCATCGAGTCGATGGACAAAGGGGCCGTGCTTCGCGACAACGCCCAATACTTCGGCGAAACCGGGACCCAGCTCGAGCTGTCCGACCAGGTTGAACTGGCTCTGACGGCCCTCGAGCGTGACCTCGCGTGGTCCGTCGGCATCACGGCCAACCTCGGCATCGACACTCACGAGGACAATGACCAGCAGGGCCCCCTACAGAATGCGCTGTTCGGGGGTCTGTCCAACCTCGCGCAGGCACTGGTCGACCGCGACCTGCTCGACGACACCGTCGTGGCGGTGTTCTCCGAGATGTCTCGGACGCCGGCGCTCAACGGCAACGCGGGCAAGGACCATCACCCGGTGACCAGCGCTCTGGTGTTTGGCGGTGGCGTCGCAGGAGGTGCCGCGTACGGAGGCAATGGTGACAACGTGGAGGCCATGCCCGTCGACTTCGAGACCGGCTCGACCGACTCCGGTGATCTGAAGTCGCTGGACTCGACGGCCTGGGTTGCGGGACTGGCTGCGCTGGCTGGGGCCGACGCTTCTCCGTATCTCGGGGCGGATCCGTTCACGGCATTCATCGGCTGAACCGCGGCTGGTACCCTGCCCGGGTGAGGCTCGCGCTTCTGCTCGCCTTGACCGGGCTCCATGGGTGCATCGACATCGGTGCGTTCGCGTGCGAGCGCGGGTCATGTGACTTGGATGGCCGCGACGGAGTTTGCGAGCCACAGGGCTGGTGCAGCTACCCGGATGACGATTGTGACTCGCGTCGGCGGTTCGAGGCCCGCGCGCCCGGTGCGTTGGGTGGCGCCTGCGTGGAGCCTGCAAGCTCGGGCACGGCCGGGAGTACAGCGGCGTCGTCCTCGTCGGGCGGGGACACCGAGTCGCCGAGCACGGCTGGAAGCACCACCACCGGGCAACCCGCGTGTGATGGTCACGGTTGCGGTTGGACGAGTGTGGAATCGGGCGCGCTCCATACCTGCGCGGTCGATGGCAACGGCGCCGTATGGTGTTGGGGCTTGGGCCCCAATGGTGAACTCGGGACGGGGGACAATCCCGACTTCCGCAACTGTCCCCAAGCTCCCGCAGGTGAACTCGTCGGCCAGGAAATGCTCGCGGTCGGAGGGCACACCTGCGCATCGACTCCCGAGGCCCTCCATTGTTGGGGCCCCAACGGAGAACGCCAGATCGATTGGTCGCAGTCGGATCCTCGGTTTCTCGAGCCGCACCTCGTCGTTCCAGAAAAGGGCCAGCTGATTCGGGCTGTGGGGACCGGAGACAACCTGACCTGCGCGGGCATGTCGGAGAATGTGGTGTGTTGGGGGCAGGGGGGGCTGACGTCCACCTCGACCCCGACGCCCGCAGCCGTCAACGTCGTTGGCGTCGGTGATGCACACGTGTGCGGCATTCTCGACGACGACTCCCTGTGGTGCCTCGGATCGGACGCACTCGGACAGCTGGGGGGCGGTCCGGGGGATCAGTCTCAGGGCCCCATTCAGCCCGACCTCGCAGGCGATGCGGCCCTCCAGCTCTCGGTGGGCGCCCGACACTCCTGCGCGATCACGGAAGGCGACGGGCCTGACGCTCGAAAAGTGAAGTGCTGGGGGGACAATCGATCCAACCAGGCCGGCGGCATCGACAGCCAGGTTCAGCTTCCGCGTGATGTCTCCGGTGACCTCGTACCCGGTGAATGGATCGATGTTGCGGCGGGTGTCCTGCATAGCTGCGCGATCAATGCGGATGGCGAGGTTTGGTGTTGGGGCGGCAACGAGTACGGACAAGTCGATCCGCACGCGGACGATCTCAGCCTGCTGCGGACCGCCGCCAAGATCGAACTCGACCCCGTGGTGGATGCTGTCGACATCGCGGTGGCGACCACGATCACCTGCGCGCTGGACCGGGATGCTTTGTGGTGGTGTTGGGGCTGCTTGCAGCCCGGTCAACTCGTCAGCAGTGGCACCTGCACGGTCTCGCCGCCGACGCTCTTCGAGCCGTGCGGCTAGGGTGTACCGTCTCTAAGAGGAACCTCTCGGCTCCCGTCACTGTGGCCGGTCGAGCCGCCCTCCGTTCACCCTTCCAAGGTCGGGCTTCGTCCTCGACTCGAGAGTTGCAGCGGCTACGCCAGGCCGCGTTGGACCACGTAGCGGGCGAGCGCGGCGCGGCCGGGGAGTCCGAGCCGTTCGTAGATGTTGGAGAGGTGCGTCGTCACCGTCCGGGGGCTGATCCCGAGTTCTGTGGCGACCTCTTGGCTCGTCAGTCCATGCGCGACATGACGAGCGACTTCGATCTCGCGCTTGCTCAGCGGAATATCGTCGTCCGCGGGTTCGAGGTTGTCTCGCGTCTGGTAGACGAACTGCAGCGTGGCTTCGGGGCCCACCTGCACCCGGTCGCCCTCCCGAAGGATCACCATGTCGACCCGCGTCCCGTTGACGAAGGTCCCGTTGGTCGAGTCGAGGTCGATCAGGTTGGCGATGTCATCTTCGGAGATGGCGACCTTTGCGTGCCGTCGCGAGATCCCATCGTCGGTGAGGGTGAGGTCGGCGGAGTCGCTGCGCCCGATCGTGGTGCTGCCTGTCGTCAGCGGGAACATGGTGCCGCTGCTCGCTCCGGCAAGAACCTCGAGGCACGCGATCTCGTTGGGGGCTCGGCCGCGGGCAACCCGAACCGGTCGGACCTCGGTGGGCTTGTCGTCTTGGGAAGCCATTGGCGGGCGCGCTACGAGATCATAGCCCGGCGCGGACGCGAACGGGCTGGGAGCGTCGGCGCTTGACGATCACGGTGCGGAGGACCGCGCCGGTCAGAAGCGCACCGCCCACGCCGAGGACCGCAAACCCCACTTGCTGTTGAAGGCGGGCCCTCGTGCGTTCCTCAACCCACTGGTCGTGAGAGCCCATCGGTGTCCCGGCCGCACGCGCCGAAGCTGTTCCCACCAATACCGCACCCACGACCGCGGCGACGCCTCCCGTAGTCCACAGCGTGACGGCAGTGGCATCGACCCGCCGCGGTGCCGGGGGCAGCACGTCCGATGTGGCCGGTCGGTTCACGACAGGCGGAGGGGGTTCTGGCTCGGGCGCTGGCTCCGGTGTCGGTTCGGGTTCGCGTTCGGGTGTCGCACGTTCACGGCAACCGCGGGCTTGGACTTCCGCGTTTCCGATCATGAGGGTGACGGTGGCCTGGGTCTCTTCGTCGAGGGTCGGCAGCAATGCATCCGCTCGGGTGATGAACACCTCGTACGCATCCGCTGCTTCCGTGTCTCGACCCGCGAGACGCAACGCCTGAGCCTGCGCGTACTTGTGCGCCGGGTCTTCGGTCTGCTCGTAGAGCGCGCCAAATCGTTCGGCGGCATCGTCGTACTCGCCCGCCGCATACGCCGATTCTGCAGACGTTTGGGGGTCTGCAGCCGGCGCGGGGGCGAGGCCCAGCGCGAGCGTGAGGAGCAGGCCGATCATTTCAAGACTGTCCTTACCGGTCCGAGCCCGTCAGGGTCGAACGCCGGGGAGGGCTCGGGCGGCTTCGACTTGGGCGAAGGTTTGGGCTTGGCCTTTTGCCGCGAACGCTGCCGCGGTGGCTTGGTCGGGGCTGGATCGGAAGAAACGTCCGGCGGCGCCGCGACGAGTTCGGGCTCCGGCTCCGGTGCGGGCTGCTCCTCGAGCGCCGACGCAGGCACCTCGGTCGGCGGCGGGGGTTCGGACGCGGAGGCCTCCGGGGGCGGCTGTGGAGCTCTGTGGGTCGCCGGCTTCGCGGACGCCTGCGCCCAAGCGGCCAACACGGCCGCGAACGCCAGGCCACCGCCGGCGATGGTCCACGGGACCCAGCGACGGGAGGGTTGCGGCGTCGCTGGGCTCGGGTCTGCCACCATGGCGCGAGTGGGGTCCGTCCCCGATCGCGCCGGTTGTACGACTCGCGCGGGTGTGGATGACTCCCACGGGTAGGGGCGGCTTCCGAAGAACTCCCCCATGAACTCCGCCAGTCCGTCGGCGGTGGGACGGAGCCCTGCTGCCTCGGCGGCTTGCTCGAGCGCCAACGCCATGGCCCGCGCGTCCTCGAACCGGTCGTCGCGTTTGCGGGCAAGTGCCTGGTGAATGACGTCGCCAACGACGCGGGGCACGTCGCGGTTGGTCTCACAGAGCGACGGAGCATCGTGGTTGACGATGCGGTTCATCGCCGCGAACTCATTGTCACCGCCGCCGAACAGTCGCGTGCCGGTCAGCAGCTCCCAAAGCACGACGCCCAGGGAGAACACGTCCGTGCGTCCATCCATCGGCGAGCCCTTGCATTGTTCGGGCGACATGTACCCGATCTTCCCTTTGCGGATGCTGGGACGAGTTCCGTCGGTGCGGGTCGCTTTTGCGATCCCAAAGTCCACCAGCTTCACGCCGCCGTCGTAGGTCACCAGTACGTTCGATGGACTCACGTCGCGGTGCACCAGCTCGAGTGCGCTGCCCTCGAAGTCGCGCCTGGTGTGGGCGTGGTGGAGTCCGGTTGCTGCGGCGAATCCGATCGACAACACATGCTCGACCGGAAGCGGTCCCCCCACCGCAGAGCGCAGGGCAACCAAGTCCTCTCCGTGGATGTAGTCCATGACGAAGAACGGACCACGCGCGTCGTGCCCCAGGTCGTGCACACGAACGACGTTGGGGTGGTCGAGGACGGCGGCCAACCGTGCTTCGTCCAAGAACATCGAGATGAACTCTGGATCATCAGCCCACTTCGGAGAGATGCGCTTCACCGCGACGTACTTCTCGAAGCCATGCGCGCCGACCGTGCGGGCGAGCTCGAGAATCGCCATCCCACCTTCTGCGAGTTCGGCCACGCGCTCGTACCGCGGGGCGTCTCGCTGAGGGTCCGCGTGGCGCTCGGAACTCACGAACCCGGAGTATCGCCCGAACCTGCCGCCGAGCAACAGACCGTAGCCATCTGCCCTCGTGCCGCCGGGAGTGCTACCGTGGGGGCCTTAGCTTGTTGTCATGTCGTGGGTCCCTTGGTTGGTGGGATGGCTGTGGTTTGCACCGTCTCCACCGGTGTGTCGCGTGCGTGTGGTGGATATGCCGCTGCCGCAACTTCGCCATCACGAGCTGCGGGCCGCGGAGCGAGTCCTACCGGCACAGGGCGTGGTTGAGGTGCCGGAGGGCGCGGCAGAGGTGTTGCTCCTGGGACCGCGCTACACAGGCAAGGTCACGCTCCCGCGAGGTTGTCGGAAGACCGTCCGCCTCCATGCGAAACCTCGCCCCGCGAGGGTCGAGTTCCAGGACCTTCCGCCGAAGGCCGTTGTGTCTTGCCACCACTGTCCGGGCGTTGAACCGGACGCGAACTACTTACCCGCTCACATGCCCCCGATGGTCATGCTTGGACTACGGACATCGGTGTCTCTGTGGGTCCGAGCGCCGGGATTTCACTCGGTGAAGTTCACTGTGATTCTGTATCCAGGAGAGAACGTCGTTCTGATTCCGATGCAACCTCGTGCGGCTCCCCCGTGAGTCAATCGCGTCGAAACGGGACGACGAAACCGTTGCCGCGGTGGCAAACTTTGCTCTGCCGGATGGAACGAGAGGCCTCGTTTTCCGTCCAACCTGCAGGATGAGGGGCAGCACAATGAGGACGCCGAAACAGGACGCTTCCGGACTCGACGACACTGAGACTCAGCAGCGAAAGCCGGACGAGCGAGTCCACGCAACGCCGAACGATTCTCCGCGACCGGGGAAGGCGAAGCCTCGCGAACAGGGTGACGACTTCTCCGTCCTCCTCCACCTCGGGCTGTTGTAGAGCTTCGTCCCGCGCTACACGGGACCGACGGCGAGGTCGATGCTCGACGCAGGGACGGAGACTTCGACCATCGGAAGTGATGGGAAGTATGCGCCTGCGTTGTCGTCGAAGAAGTTGTCTCCGTCGACGTCACACTGGGACGTGATGTAGCCGGTGTCGCCGGGCACCACGACATCACCGATCTCGTCACTCATGATCGTGAACGATTGTGGGAAAGCGTCGATGACGAACGGACGGCTGAACGTGGTTGCCGTCTCGATGCCGTTGGAGGGGTTGATCTCGCCGGGGCGATGGAAGCGGACCGTGCATTGGATGGGCAGCGCATACCCACCGCCGCCGTCGTTGAATCGCCCGGTGAGCACGGTGTAGACCCCAAGCCCAGTGCTGGAGGCGCCGGTGTCGCCCGCGGTGGGGCCCATCGTCAGGCCCGTACCGACGCTACCGCTCCCGCTGTCCGTGCCGCTCGCACTTGTTGTTGGAGTGGAGCTCCCAGCCACAGGTCCACTACCGCCGCCGCCGACGGGCGGCGCATTGCGCTCGTCGTTGTCACTGCTTCCGCAAGCGGTGAGGACGCAAAAGGCCAAGCCGAAGACGTAGGCACGCATCGTCCTTGGATTGAAACACGATTCTCGGGTGGCTGGCGCGTTTCAAGCGAATGGGTCGCAAACGCCGTGGGTCGCATGTCCGATGTCCAGACAGTCCTCCACCGGGCCGCAGCTGAACGTTCCCAACTCGCAGAAGTTGGTGCAACGACCCGCAAAGCACGAGAATAGAATGTCGCAGTCCGTGCCGCTCATGCAGGGCGCATTCAGGTTTCCGCAGTTGTCGCAGCTTTCGCACCGGCCTTCTTCGGCGGTGTAGTAGCGGCACACGGTTGCGACCCCAGCGCACTCGTTCAGGCTCCCGGGGGACGAGCATGACTCGCCCTCATCCGGCACATCGAGGTCGGGGTCCAGCGGCGTGCCGTCGACGGTGGGGTCGCCGGACGGGTCTCCGCTGGACTCTGCCGTGGGATCCATGCTCGTCACGCCGCCGGCAGTCGCGGACCCAGCGTCGCCCGTGGAGGCGCTGTCTGTGGTTGTCGGGCTGCTCTCCCCGGCGCCGGTCTCGTCGGGGGCGCCGCTGGTGGCATCGGTTCCTGCCGAGGTTGCCTCGGCCGACCCGGCGGTTCCGGACGAGGGGGCCGACGATCCGGTCGACGACATCGAGCTGACGCCGGTCGGTGCGCCGCTGCCAGAGCCAAAGCTGGGGCCGCCGCCAAGGTCCTCAGTGCAGGCGACCGAGAGCAGGACAGAGACGGCAAGCAGTGACCTGCGCATGATCGACGAGACGGCGCGAATGCCTCTGGGTTGCATTCATTCTCGCGCTGTTGTCAGCTCGGCCGGAATCAGTCGCAGAGAATGTGGTCCCGGACCGCGTCGATCAGAACCTGCCCGCGGACCGGTTTTTGGAACCATCCGACGGCGCCAACACGGGCGAGGTCGTCGACGACGTCTTCTCGGTGGGTTCCGGTGAGGAACAAGATCGGTAGGTCCGGGCATCGCGCGTGGAGACGCTCGGCAAGTTGGAAGCCCGACATCGCCGGCATATCCACGTCGAGAATCGCGAGGCCCAGCGCCTGGCCTACAGTTTCTTCCAACGCTTCGGTCCCATCGAGAAACGAGAGGAACTCGACCCCGGGCAGTGCATGCTCGAGACGCTTTCGCGTTGCGTCGAGCAAGCTGGGCTCGTCGTCGACCAACAGAATTGGTCGGGGCGAGCCGCTGGGCAGGGGATCCACCTGCCCTTTATAACGTCGTTATCGGCCTCGAATCCATGGGTTGTTTGCGGTTGGGCGCGCTCACAGCTCGATCGTCGTCCAAGCTTTTCTCCTCCACATTACTGCGAAAGCTACTGCGGTCAGAGCGCGATAACCCAGTTGCGCACACCAGATGGGGAGAAGCCCGAAGCCGAGGATAGGGCCGAGTAAAAACGCGATGGGGAGGAACAGTCCCCACTGCAAGCTGATCGCAACGAGCATCACTGCGCGATTGGCTCCCGCGCCGAGCATTGCGTTCATCAGAACCATACCGATGCCGTCGAAGGCGATGAAGATGCCGGCCAATCGCATGGGCCAACGCGCGACCTCGAGCGCCTCGGGGGAGTGCAGGAATGGCGAGAGAACCAAGTCTGGAACGAGCGCCATGGGTAGGCCGAGTCCGCCCATGACCCAGACCGCGATCTTCGCGACGTCCCATCCCCACGCGTACGCATCGTCGGGTTCCTTGCGCCCAAGCGCCTGCCCCACGAGTGATGCCGCTGCGATGCCGAGCGCGATGCCGGGAAGCAACGCGACGAGGGTGACGTTGACCAGGGCGTTGGCGGCTGCGACATCAACCGTCGAGTGGCCACCCTCGCCCATCGCGATGTGGCCAAGGATCCAAAACAGCACGTTGAAGCCGGCTGCAAACATGAACTGCTGAAGGCCGTTGGGCAGTGCCAGCGTGATCATGCTGCGGAAGGTCTTGCGATCGGGAAGGCCGCGCAAGAACCCTGCACCGCGAGCGTGGCGAAAACCCAGCCACACGTAGAACCCGGCCCCGATATACGTCGCGATTGCACTCGAGACGCCGGCCCCATAGGCACCGAGCTCCGGGGCGCCGAGGTTGCCGAAGATCAGCAGCCAGTTGAAGAAGATGTTGCACGCGTGCATGACGAGCAACGTGCGGAGGTAGAGCCTCGAGAGATCGACAGCGTTCCAGTATCCGCGGAACGAGAAGTTTGTCGCGACGGCCACCATCGCGATCAGTCGTGCTTGCAAGTAGGGCACGCCGACGTCGAGGACCGCGGGATCCGGGTTCTGGAGCGGAAAGAACCACGGCACGAGCATGTACAGCCCGACCGACAGTGGGATGCCGATGACCACGCCGCACAGCAGTGCCGCGTTGAGCGGAATCGCGGTCTCGCTGTCGCGACCCTCGCCCTTGCGCCTGGCCGCAATGCTTTGCACGCCCGCGGACAGGCCCGTCAGAAATGAGAAGGCGAGGAAGTTTGCAAAGCCCCCCACGCCGACGGCGGCGACGGCCGCGTCCCCCTCGGTTGCGACCATCGCGAGGTCGACAAGGTTGAGCACGTTCTGAGAAACCATGCCCCCGATGATGGGTAGCGCGATCCCGAGGATGCGCTTCGTTCTCTCTCGCACGCGCCCGCACTCCACCACCGCAGTAGGTGCGGGTCAATGGCTGTTGTAGGACGGTCTATTCCGCCTTGGCGAAGTCCAGACCGCGTTGCGTCGAGCCGACCGATCCGAGGCTGTTGCTCGAGCCCATCGGTTCAATCGAGCACGAGGTTGCGCAGGCGGTTGATCGCTGCCGCGACCTCCGCTGGGCGAACCGCTGCGAGCTCGGGACTGGCGCGTAGAGCGTACATGCCCTGGTCTCCCGCTGTCGCAACCGCCGCCGCGGCCAGCTCTGCGATTGGAGTTCCAGATGGCTGCGCGCTGACCCACTCCAGCAGGGTTCCCAAGAGTCGAACCTGGGAGGCGTCGACGAGCTGCTCCAACCCATCGAGACCGATGGTGTCGTCCCCGTAGGCCAGGTCCCGGAGTCCGCGTGCTCGCACCTTCCCACGACGGCGGTCCGTGCGAATCGGGGCCAACGACGCCGGATAGAACGCTCTGCGCCCCGGCCTCCAGTCGACGTGGCGCGTCGATGGCTCGCGACCGCTGGGAACCGTGGCGCACACTTTGCGAGCGCGCTCGGTGGCGTCGTGAGCGTGGTATTCGTCCATCGTGATTACGGTGTCGGCGACGTCGAGGTAGTCGCCGCTGCCGCCGACGACCAACACGCTGGAGACGCCAAGCTCGGTGTGGAGCTGCTGCACCCGGTCGATGAGAGGGACGATGGTCTCGCGCTGGATGAGCGCCTGCATTCGAGCATCCCGCACCAGCAGGTTGGTTGCGCACGTGTCCTCGTCGAACAGCAGGGCGCGTGTGCCGAGCTCGACCGACTCGATGATCGCGGCGGCCAGGCTCGTGCTACCGGACGCATCGGCCGTGGAGAACGAACGCGTTTCGCGGGCTCCGGGCAGGGAAGAGATGAATGGCCGGAGGTCGACGCCGGTGACCGAACGTCCGTCCTCGGAGCGGACCTTCATCGCCGACGGCATGGTCACGACCTGCTCACGTCCGTCGCCGGGCAGGCGTGGATAAACCCCCTCGGCGAGGGCTTGCAGCAGGGTGCTCTTGCCGTGGAACCCGGCGCCTGCGATGAGCGTGACCCCGCGCGGGATCCCCAAGCCGGGCAGGGGCCTTCCGTGCAGGTCTCGAAGCTCAACCCGGAGCTCGGCGGGAGCCCTCATCGGGACGGCTCCGGGCAGTGGCTTCGCATCCACCCCCGAGGCACGCGGAAGGATGGAGCCATCGGCGACAAATGCGACGAGGCCCGCCTCTTCGAGTTGCGCGGTGAGCTCGGCGTGCTCGTGCGCGCTGTGTCGCCAGCGCTCGACGTCTTCGCCTCGGACGGATGGCGCCCGTATGGTGTCGGCCATCTGCGGCAGCGCCTCGGCCAGGAGTTCTGCCGCCGCGCGGCCCATGATGCGCCGACCGGCAGCCGGCAGCCCCACTCTGAATCGGAGCTCGATCGCATCATCGACGACATCACATCCGCTTCGTGCGAGCAGGGCGGCGCCTCCGGCATCGACGTCGATCACCCCGGACTTTCCACTCCCCCGGCGAGAGCCCGTCCGGGCCGCCGCTGCAAAGCGACGGAGCAGCAGGTCGCACAGCGCGACGCGGCCGGGGCCGGCCCGAAGCGTCGCCGCATCGTACCCGTGGTCTCGAACCCGAAGCCGCACCACCGAGGGAGCGGCGAAGGGATCGCCCTGAACGTGGTCGACCGCGACGTCGATTCGGTCACCGACCCACAGACCGCGCGTTCGCTTGTAGGCACCGTAGCTTCCGCCGTCGAGACGTCGCAGCAACGCCTGGAGATCTGCGATGGTGCTCATCGAGGATACAGGGGACGCAGCTCGTGACCGAGGCGCAGGTCGTGGACCGACGCGTAGCTCTTGGAGAGGTCGAGCCTCAGATACGTCTTGTTCTCGTCGTGAAGCCCGAACGACGTGGACAGGCAGAGCTGCTCGTCGCCGATCTTTTCGTACCCATCGCGCACCACGTCGTGTCCATACCCGACGAACCCCTTGGAGGTCTCGTTGCCCGACGTTGCGTCGAGGAAGGCACGTGCTTGCTCCCCGGTGGCGTGCCGCGACCATAGCAACGCGCCCAAGGTTGTCTGCTCGTGGATGCTGGTGATCGACGTCTCGTTGAACCCGGCGTACTCGATGCGTTCGAACTCATCGAGCGTGGGTTCGGTCCGGCGCGGCGCTCCATGGCAAAACGAAGCTCCGCACGAAGCAATCGCGATGAGCGGCAAGACCGAGAGAAAGTCGCGAACCTCGTCGGCACGACGACCCAGGCGGGCGTTGAGGATCGCGGCCTCGTCGGGGTGAAACTTGCTGACCACCGGACCGCCGATGTGGGCGTGCTCGTGGTTTCCGAGCAGGCCCACGGCGAGTTCCTTGGTCGAGAACTCCATGAAGTCGAGGACAACCTCGGCACTCTGATCTTGGTAGAGCGTGCCGAGGAAGTCGGGCCATGCCTCGGAGGTCGCGAGCTCTTCGCTGGGTCCGTGCACCATGTCTCCACAGAACAGCAGAACCGGTGCGTTGCCCTGGGCTTTCTCGGCTGCGTACAGCTCCTTGAGAGCGCAGTAGTCGCCCCAGTTTCCCTGGAGGTCGGTCGCGACGAGCAATACGCCGGCGTCGGGAAGGTGTGCGACCTTCTTCCCGCGCCACCAGCCTGGCTCGACCATTTCCCCCGACATGCGGCCGCGAACCCTAGCAGCCCTTGCGGAAGCCTGCTGGTGGTATTCGCGTCAGCTGCGCGAAGGGGGGGGAGACAGTTCTCATGAGGAGGACAACCGTCCCAGCGAGACGGCCCACGAAGGGACCGCGCTGTGAGACACTTTGCGTTCTGTGTCGTCCATGATTGAGGTCCTGACGCTCGATGCCGATGGCAATGCCGTCCGGGAGCTGCACGACACGTTGCGGCGGCACAATCGTGCGTTTCGCGTGACGCCCGCGACAAACCCGGATGCGGCACTCGCGATTTTGGACGTGCGGCCCGTGCAGATGGTGCTCGTCGATCTCGACATGCCGGGGTCAGGGTTCACCTTCCTCGCGTCGCTTCGTGAGCGTTGGGAACAGCTACCCGTCATCGTTACGAGTCGGCGCGACTCCGCGCGTGCGGCTGTTCGAGCGCTGAAGTGCGGAGCGCGTGACTACCTGCTGCGGCCATTGGACATGACCGAGGTCGTGCACAGTGTGGACGAGATCGCGCGCGGCCTTCGCAGCGAGCCCGAAAACCGGAAGGCTCGGTCGATCGGTTCGATCAGCTTCTCGGACATCATCGGTGACTGCGACGCGATGCGCGAAGTGTACGAGCACATCGCGACCGTACGGAACTCGAAGATCGCGGTGTTTGTCGGCGGGGAGACGGGGACGGGCAAAGAGTTGGTCACCCGCGCGATTCACCGCGCCGGTCCGCGAGCGTCGGCACCGTTCGTCGCGATCAACTGCGGCGCCATTCCGGAGCATCTCCAGGAGAGTGAGCTGTTCGGACATGACAAGGGCGCGTTCACCGGAGCCACATCCGCACGTTCGGGCCGCTTCGAGCAGGCACAAGGCGGCACACTCTTCCTCGACGAGGTTGGAGAGCTGAGTGCAGCCGCCCAGGTTCGGCTGCTTCGGGTTCTTCAAGACGGGACGTTCATGCGGGTCGGCGGGAGTGATGGCATCCACTCCGACGTCCGCATCATCTCGGCCACACACCGCGACCTCAAACTGATGGTCGCGTCTGGGGAGTTCCGTGAGGACCTCTACTACCGGTTGATCGTCTATCCGATCTTGGTTCCGGCCCTTCGTGAACGCGGGAGCGACATCCGAAGGCTGGTCGCCCACATGATCGAGAAGTTTGGCCCCGACGTTGGTCATCCGGTCGAGGGCCTCACACCCGAGGCGTTCGACTGCGTGGACCGGTACGCGTGGCCCGGCAACGTTCGCGAGCTCGAAAATGTTGTCCACCGCGCGATGTTGTTGGCGTCGGGCGGGTTGATCACCAAAGACTGCTTGCCGGACAACATTCGTGGAGATGTCGATGCTTCGACCGGAATGCATCTCGGCAATGGCGTGAGTCCAGGGGAGACGCCGAAGCTTTCGCTCGCGGACGCCGAGAAGCACGCGATTCAGCGGGCTCTGGAAGCCTCCGGCGGCAACGTCACCAAGGCCGCGAAGAGGCTTGGCATCGCTCGGGCAACGATCTACCGCAAGATGCAGCGTCTTGGTGTGGCGCACCCGCGGGCCGGCGAGCACTGAGCGACGGCGGCCGGTGCATCCCCGGGTGCGCTGTGGTCGGGGCCAGCTGACTGGCCGGAACATCCTCGCCGCTCTTTGTCGTGGAGGACGCACCCCGCCTCAAGAGTTCCGGTCGCTTGGCAGGCGTCTTGATCGGGGGTCGACTTGAGTTGGCGGTAGGACTTGGGCAAGGTCCGGCCATGAATGCTGGAGTTCGTCGCGAAGAAGCTGGGTTTCGCAATGTGCCGAAACGCTCCGTCGTTACCGGCGCAACGGGGTTTGCGGGGCGGCGACTGGTAGAGATGCTCATTGAGCGCGGCGCCGAAAAGGTCGTTGCGTTTGATGTCGCCCCTCCTGCGTCGGACGCTGTCGATGACCCGCGCATCACATACGTACAAGGTGACATCACGAAACCCGATGATGTCTTGGCCGCATGTCGGGATGTGGATTGCTGCTTCCACCTCGCGGCGCTCGTCGGGCCTTACTACACGGCCCGAGCATTTGAAGAGGTCAACTACCGAGGCACGATCCATGTGCTCGACGCGTGCAAAAAGAACAAGATTCCGAAGCTTGTCATGAGCAGTAGTCCGAGCACGCGGTTTCCCTTCCCCGACCCTAGTGTGCGCGGGTTGGGTGAGAACGAGTTGGAGGAACTGAACGGCCCGGGGAAGTACTCCTCAGTGTTGCAAAGCGCGGTCGTGTGACGGCGGTCTGATCGAGACTCAGGCGGCCCGAAGGTGTTCGAGCATCGCGTCGAGTTCCTGGCGCGCTGGCTCAGGTGCGGCGACGGTGAGGGTGAGGC
>Ga0316204_10004682_pt1 | contig 24096 bp, 20 predicted proteins | sample 6monrhotite_MG_2_FD_205661 | JGI IMG/M metagenome (GOLD analysis project Ga0316204, IMG submission 205661) | Microbial mat bacterial communities from mineral coupon in-situ incubated in ocean water Damariscotta River, Maine, United States -... | ecosystem: Environmental > Aquatic > Marine >... | reverse complement strand
CAGATACGGTTGATGCACGCTTGAAAGGTTTTAAACCCGGACGTTTCTCATTTAATGCGGGAGATGGAAGGTGTGATGCCTGTGGTGGACATGGTTTGCGTAAGGTTGAAATGAATTTTTTACCTGATGTTCGAGTTGAATGTGAAGTATGTCATGGATGGCGTTTTAATGATGAAACCCTGTCTGTGCGTTATAAAGATAAACACATAGGCGAAGTGTTGAGTATGAATGTGAAATCGGCCACTGAATATTTCTCTGCCATTCCAAAAATTCACCATGCACTGAAGTTACTGCAGGATGTTGGTTTGGGTTACTTAACACTAGGCCAGCAAAGCCCGACTTTGAGTGGAGGTGAGGCGCAGCGTATTAAGCTTGTTGCTGAGTTGGCAAAAGCAAGTTCAGGAGCCACTGCAAAAACACATCAGCATAATCTTTATGTGTTAGATGAACCAACGGTTGGTTTGCATATGGCTGATGTAGAGAAACTGCTTCGTGTATTGCACCGGTTAGTTGATGCGGGTAATTCAGTTATAGTGATTGAACACAATCTGGATGTTATTGCTGAGGCTGATTGGGTGATAGATATGGGCCCAGAAGGCGGTAAGTATGGCGGTAAGGTTATAGCTCAAGGTAAACCAGCTGATGTTAGTAAAAGAAAGCGTTCACATACTGGAATATATTTGAATGAATTAATGGGGTGTTAATATTTATGGTTTAATTGCCTGATTTAATAAATACTGTAGAAACTTATTTTTTATAGTGTATTCCTAGATATAGATTTATTAATTTTAATTTACTCATAAAAAAGCCAGCTGGTTTTAATCAGCTGGCTTTTTTGCTAATCGACTAATGATTATTTTTCCTGAGGAATATATTCAACTCTGTAAACAATGGCATATATTACGGGTACAACGATTAAAGTTAGTATTGTTGCAAAACCGAGACCGAACATAATCGTTACTGCCATAGATGAAAAGAACGCATCGAATAATAAAGGAATCATTCCCAGAATAGTCGTTGCTGCAGCCATAGATACAGGGCGTACACGACTAACTGCTGAGTCGAAAATTGCATGATAAAGCTGTTTGCCTTCACTGCTTTCCAGATTTATCTGATCTACCAGAACAATGCCGTTTTTAAGTAACATCCCCACCAGACTAATGAAGCCTAATAGAGCCATAAATGTGAAAGGTGCACCGGTTATTAATAAACCAAATGCGACACCTATAATCGCCATAGGGGCTAATGACCAGATAACCAGAGGTTGTTTCAGGGTATTAAATAATAATACAGTTATAAGAAACATCACGGCTACTCCGAGAGGTATTGACCCCATTAATGCGCTGTTTGCGTCAGCAGAGCTTTCTGCTTCACCACCCCATTGTAAACTGTATCCTTTAGGTAATTCGATGGCTTCGATTTGTGGGAGTACTTTTGAGAAAATATCATTAGCCGTGTCTTCACCTAACAGATACGGATTTGCCATAACGGTAATTGTACGTTTTCTATCACGGCGGTTGATAACAGCATCTTCCCACTGAACATCAAAAACCTGTACTACCTGTTCAATTGAAATATAACGATTGTAAACGGGGCTCCATATTTGTAAACCGTGAGCAGAATCGATATCTGAGCGTTCATTTTTGGGTGGTCTGGCAACAATAGGTAAGAGGGTTGTGCCATCACGGTATAGCCCGATATTAATGCCAGAGAAACTCATTTGTAAAACATTGTCCAGGTCTTGTTTACTTATTCCTGCGCGTCTTGCCTGGGCTTCTAAAAATTGAGGGCGTATAACTTTAGTACGCTTTTTCCAGTCATCACGTGTACCAACCGCATTGGCCTGGTTGTTAAATATTTGTTTGGCTTGAACAGCCAAGGTGCGCAATACGTCAGGATCAGGTCCGGAAAACCTCGCTTCTATCTTTCCGTCTTTGCTAGGGCCTAACTCAAACTTTCTAAAGTCATAATTTACATCGGGGTAATTAGCATCAAAGTGTGCTGACATTACTTTAATAAATGCATCGATTTGTTTGTAGTCTTCAAGTTCAACCATGAACTGGCCATAACTCGAATAAATCTTTTCGGGAGCATACGTTAGCATAAATCGAGTGCCGCCTTTCCCTGTGTTTGAACTGACTTGCTTAACGCCTTCCTGTTTTAAAATCCAGGGTTCAATAGACTGGACTTCACTGAATGTTTGTCGAATATCTGTGCCATGCTCCTTGCGAAAATCAACTAATACCATAGGGGTTGTCATAGCAGGGAAAAATACAACTTTAACCTGTTGAAAACCGTAAATAGATAGTACTAATAATCCAATGGTAATACCTGCAGTGAGAGCTTTGTGTTTTAGGCTGGTATCCAGTATGTTTTTAAATGCTATAAAAAAGGCCCCCTTATAGGGATCAGAGTTATCTGTGTTTTTATCAGCCTTTAATATCATATCAGCAAAAAAAGGCGTTAAAGTGATTGCAGTAAACCAGCTCAGCATTAATGAATAGAGTAAGACATAAAATAAAGATCCTAACATTTCACCAGTAGAATCTTGAGATAAACCAATGGGGGCAAAGGCTGTGACTGCGATTACAGTGGCACCTAATAAGGGCCATATTGATTGTTTGACAATGGCTTTTGCGGCTTCAATTTTTGATAAGCCCCGCTTCATTCCAATGAGTATGCCCTCTGTCACCACAATTGCATTATCAACCAGCATACCTAATGCAATGATTAATGCGCCTAAGGAAATGCGTTGCAGATCCAGACCGTGTAGTTTCATAAATACAAATGTGCCGACTACAGTAAGGAACAAAATCAGGCCTATTAATAGACCACTGCGTAGCCCCATAAAAAGCAGTAGAACAAGGATAACTATAGCAACTGCTTCCAGTAAGTTAATAACAAAAGCTTTGATTGAGGCATCAACAAGTTTGGGCTGGTCATAAAGCGCTGTTAACTCAATGCCAACAGGGCGAGCATATTCAAGTTCAGATAGTTTACTGTCAATTCGTTTTCCTACTTCTACAACGTTAAAACCTGAAGCAAATGAAACGCCTAAAGATATTGCCTGGCGACCATTAAGTGAAACCAGGTGTGTGGGTACCTCTTGAAAACCTCTACTCACTGTCGCTACATCTTTTAAGTAGATTAAGCTTTGATCCCCTTGACCGCTAATTAACAGATTTTCCAGTTCTTTTACATCTTGAAACTCACCTGTGGGGTGAAAACGAATATACTCAGAAGATACCTGAACTGAACCGGCATTTGAAACTATATTCTGAGTTGCCAGAATTTCATAAATACGTTGATAGGGTATTCCCAGTTGAGTCATTCGACTAAGTGAAATTTCAACAAACACCTGTTCCTGCTGCTTACCTGCAACCGTTACTTTACCGACACCTTCAACGAGAACCAGCTCTCTTCGTAAATAATCGACATAATCGTTTATCTCGCGATAGCTGTAACCATCACCTATAACTGCAAACAATAAACCAAAAATATCCCCAAAGTCATCGTTTACTAGTGGAGGTAAAACACCGGGCGGTAGATTTGGTGTTAAGTCATTAACTTTGCGTCTTAGCTCATCCCATATTTGAGGTAAGTGATGTTTGTTGTACTGGCGTTTCATTGTCACGGTAATTTGTGACAGACCATTTGTTGAAACAGAACGAATATAATCAACATATTGCAGTTGTTGTATTGCATTTTCTAGTGGATACGTGACTTCTTCTTCCACCTGTTGAGGTGAAGCACCGGGGTATTGTGTAATAATGACCGCATCTTTTATTGTGAATTCTGGATCTTCGAGTCGTGATAAACCCGAATAAGAAATAATGCCACCCACAAGAAATATAATGGTAATTAGCCAGCTGATTAGTTTGTTACGAATTGAAAACTCTGCAATATTCATAGTCTTGAATTACTTTAAGTCTAGAGAGTGGGGATAATAAGAGGGCTTATTATCATTGTTGTTGCTTTAGAACGAACAGACAGGTTATAACCCTGACTCCTGTACCCAGGGTTTAACTTTCTGGCCTTCGTTAATAAAGTTAACACCAGCAGTAATTATTCTGTCGCCTGTTTGAAGACCTGATAATATTTCAATGCCCTGAGCTTTAATTTGTCCAATCGTTACAATAACGCCTTGAGTCTTCATAGAGTCGCTGTCAACTTTCCAAACTTTATAGACTCTATTTTCAAGTTCTTTATTTTCTGGGGAAAATACAGCTTCAACAGGTACAACAAGTTTTGAATCATTGGTATTTACAAGGCCACTGAAATCAAGGTGTACATTCACGCTCATGCCTGGTAGTGCAATAAAGTTTTGAGGTGATGGCATAGTTAATACAACTTTGTAACTACGCGTTTGTGGGTCAGCCTCTGCATCAAATTCTTTCACTGTAGTTTCAAAAAATTTATCCGGAACCGTATCAAAGACAACTTTAGGGTGACTTTTGTTTTTGCTGTTTTTCTTAAGTTTAGAAATAATGTTTTCAGATAAGTTGAATGCGATATCAATATTGTCTGTGGTTTGAATTACCAGAATGATTTCATTTTGTCTGACATTTTCATGATTTTTAACATTGAGTTTTGAAATGACGCCATCAAAAGGAGCACGCAACTCGGTGTATGATAAGTTAGCTTTGCTAAGTTTTAAATCAGCTTTGGCGGAGAGTAAGTTCGATTTTGCTTTATCAAAATCAGATTTAGGAATTAACTGCTGCTTTACCAGTTTGTCTGTGCGTTCAAACTGAACCTGTGCAAGGTCAAAGCGCGCTTGCTGCTCATCAACGCGTAATTGAAAATCTGATGGGTCAAGCTGAGCTAATAACACACCTTTCTTAACTTTCATGCCGGCTTTAGCAGGTAAATTAACTAACTCACCGCTGACTCGAAACGCCTGTTCAGATCGGTCTCCCGCTTCAACTTCACCCGGGTAAACGCGTTGTGCACCGGCAAGAGGGTCGCCAACTGTTATTATCTTCGCAGGGCGAATAACTTCAGCCTTAGTCTCAGCTTTATCGCCGGAGCAGGCAGAGAGACCTGTAATGAGGGTAATTGATAATAAGCTAAACAGCGTTTTAAAAGAAAAGATACAGGTAGTCTGAGGCATATTATGGGTCATATAAAAAGTTCCATTACAATTTATTCTACAGGTTGATCCCGAATTTAGGCATAATAGCAGAATTCACTATTAATAGAAGCGCATCACAGCTTGAAAGGTAACTTATGAAACTATTAAAAACTATAAGCAAATTTTATGTCATTATTTTTGTTGCTTTAACTTTTTCATCTTCCTATGCCAGAGCAGAGCCTGATCCTGAGTTAATGAGATCTTCTGTCGTTGTTGTAGCGTATCCCGAGTTTGCGTCGTCAACTTTAAAGTCATTTTCATGGGCAGCTAATCATGCCGATGTTACAGAAGGGCTTCAAAAAACAGATTTTTCAGTTACAGCTTTAATTGATGAAGCAATTGAACAGGCTATAAAACAAAAATCATATGCCTTTACTGATGGCGAAAAAGGTAGCTTGCTTATTCAATATCACGTTTCCCTTGCGTCGGAGTTAAATGACACGGCTTTGACTATAAAGTACGGCCTGTCTCCAGGTTTGCGTGCAAATAGCGTAAAAGCAAAAGAGCATGAAAGAGGCACGCTGGTTGTTGATATAATTGAACCTGAGTCAGCTAAAGTTGTATGGCGTGGTGCGGTTGAGGTTTTTACAGGTGTTGAAGATTCACAAAGTGGTCGACAGAAAAGAGTAAATAGCCTGTTGCTTGAGTTGTTTAGTGGAATACCAGGGCAAAAATCAGCCAAGTAAAATAAACCAAGTAAAATAAACCAAGTAAAATAAACCAAGTAAAATAAACCAAGTAAAATAAACCAAGTAAAATAAACCCCTGACTATCAGGGTTTATTGCTATTTGAACAGTTTACTTAATTACATATCAATAATAGAAGCCCCAAGGATGGTGTGAGCAGGCATTTTTTCTGGCGCAGGATAAACCTGAAGGTATTTAATATTGTCAACGGGGATAAATAACATGGCTCCGTTTGACTCTACCAGAAAATGCTTGCTTTCAAGTACTTCGTTAAGTTTCGTGAGCATATCGTAATCATTAGAAGTTTGCTGGGGGTATTCAATAACTAATTTAGTACCGTCATTGAAGTAAATCGTTACACCTTTTGTTGCCTGCATCATTTATTCCTTATATACGTCTGTATTAGTTAAAGATAGACGAAATAAGAGTTTTCTGCTGAATTAGTGGCTGAATAGTTACTAATTTTTGTCTACAACATGAATTTACTGGATTCAATTAGCATTTTTTGGTAGTTTCATCTGCATATGTTAAAAATAAATTATTATTGGGGTCAATGACTTATGCCTGAATTATTTTCTAATGACTGGGCTACAAATTATAAGGATATCTGGAATGGCAACGAAGGTATTGCTCATGAATTAGGGCAGTCTAACTTTAACTCAGTTGTTGCGTTTGGTGTAGATGGTGAAGATGACCCCCGTGTTGTATTAACTATTTCTAATGGTCAAATTGTCTCAGCAGGTAGCCCAAATGGCGAATCGCTAAACTGGGATTTGAGAGCATCGCTTGATGAGTGGGGATCTTTGGTTGCAAAACCACCTGGATTAATGAAACTGGGTTTAGCGTATACATCACGTAAGCTTAAGTTTAAGAAAGGAGATTACGCAGTGATGATTAAAGACCCTCGTTTATCTACCGCATTTGTAAAATGCTTCGCATTGATGGCAAAAGCTATTAATTAGTCGTTTTAATTTATAAGCAGGATCAAGTCTATCGATTCTGCTTAGTTCCTAGTTTATCTCATACTTTCGTAAGTTTTAATTTTTTCACATGCTCCCTAAATTGCTGAAAGTGCCGTTCATTATGCTTCGCTTCAAAACGTAATCGGGTATATAACTGTGTTATAAGCTCAATTGACGGAGCACTTTCTGGCAGTGCAATTTTTGCTCGCTTAGCAAAATCTACAGGGCCTTCATGAGGTTCACGATATATACCTTTAGAAGCTAATTTTTTACAAAAATCATTATAAATTTTTATTTCCGGATCTAACTTCTGTTTTTTCCAGGGTTTAAAAATAAAAATAGAGATTATGAGTAATAAAATAGCAAAACTGCTTACCATAATGATGATGCTTTCAGAGATATCTATTTGCTCGTTAAATAAATTATCTAAAAAGCGTTGTTGAAATTTTTCATCATAACCAATTACCCATACGTTCCACTGGTTGTCTATTGCATCCCAGTAAAATAATGCGTCTTTAATAAAACCAGTATTAATTTGCATATGGAAGGGTCTTGTTTCTGATTGATCTAGTGCAGCATTAAGGTTGCGTTCTATTCTTTGCGGTGCAATCGCAGCAGTAGGGTCAATTCTCACCCAACCACGTTTCTCAATCCATACTTCAGACCACGCGTGAGCGTCACTATTTTTCACGGTCATGATGTTGTTTAAAGGGTTGATGGTGCCCCCTTGAAAGCCAAGTACAACGCGGGCCGGTATACCTGCCGCTCTCATTAACAAGGTAAAGCTACTTGCGTAATGTTCACAGAAACCCCGTCTGGTTTCAAATAAAAACTGGTCAACCGAATTAAAACCGGGGGTTAAAGGAGGGCGTAATGTGTAGTGAAAATTTTGTTGATTAAAGTATTGTAAGACATGGTTAATGATATCTTCTTTATTCGTATATTGTTGTGATAGGTTTTGCCCCATACGTAATGTTTCAGGGTTTGAATTAAGAGGTTTTTTAAGACCTGCGCTACTTTCCCAGGGGCTGATATCAGATTTATTAAAGTAGTCCAGTACAGATGAAATTTTATACTGGTAAAGGTTATTTATATTCTGCCGGGAACGTAAATTGTAATTATTGGTATAAATAATTTCTTTTGGAACATTTGAAGGTAAATCAAGTGCGTATAACCATTTTTTATGGTGAGCTTCTAATGTAACGGTATAATCAACTTTTTCATTTGAAGTTGTATGTAAATTAGTAAAGGGAGAACGATTTTTTTTACCTTGCTCCCAAGTTTTACCATCGAAATACCATAATACCAATGCTCTCCAGTAAAGTTTGTTTTGCTCAGGCGGTATTCCATCAAACTTAACCCTAAATGCAACAGCACTAGACTGTATCAGGTTAGAGATATTCCCAGGTGACATCGTTTCACTTAGTCCGGTAATCGCAGATTGTTGATCTTCAGGTAGTTGCCATAATGGGCCGGGGATTCTGGGGAACAAAACAAACATAACTAACATTAGAGGAATGGATTGAATTAAAATTTTATTAGAAAATTTCAATTTATAATTAAGCTTAATGTCAGCGTTGCCCTGATTAATGGTCAACATGCTTATGATCAGCACAATAACTGCCAGCAACATGAAAATGACGCTGGGTATACTTTGTGAAAATAAAAAATTTGTAACAATAATAAAAAAACTAAGGGATATTAACAGCATATAATCCCGTTTTGACTGGCTTTCATGTAATTTAATTGCAAGCAGTATTACGAGAAGAACTGATCCGGCTGTTTTCCCAACTAAGGTGCCATAAAATATAAAAATACCTATAAATGAAGAGATACTTATAACTAATAATAGCCAGCGAGGAGGCAGCCAGCTTTTGTGATTAATACAAATAAGTCGCCATATAAATAATATTATAATAAGTGCAATTGACCATGCAGGGAATCTGCTCAGGTGTGGTGCGCTTACCATAGCAAGTGACATAACAACCCAAAATACGGGAGAATTATTTATATCACTTAACGGCTTCAGGGTTAAGTTGGTCATTAGCTGTGACCAAATAATGCCAGTGCTTTTAGGCAGCGGTGTTTATGTTGTAAGCCGCTAGCCGGTGATATGGAAACACCGGGTATTTCTAACCCATAAATAATATTCTTTTCGCTCGCATCTAAAATCATTCTGCATAAAATGGATAACCGGTTTTCTATATCTAATGTTTCCTTAGTCTGATTCCAGTTTATTGAAACTCGTTTAGCAGTATCGGTATTGAATAATTTTGTTTGTAGCTCACCTGTTTTGGCAATTGCTTTCCATGCCATATGATTTGGTAGGTCGCCTGATTGATATTGACGAATACCGAAAAAATCATCTACACCTTGTAGTTCACTATTTGTCTCACCTGTATTATTCTCGCCTGTATACATTAGAGGTTGTTGTTGTAAAGCCGGTTCAGGGTAGACCAGACAACGACTTTCCAGCTTTAACCAGCTCCAGGCATGAAATAACCCAAGTGGGTATTCGGTAAATAATTTTATTCGGCCCGGAGAAGTATAACCTCTGTGAACGGCAGTTAAGAGTAGTTTGCATTGCGTTGTCTTATTCGTAATAAGGTGTGTGGAAACAACTTGTTTGCTTTCAGAAAGGAGTTTTAAATTTGCATGAACTGAATCAGAGGCTTGAGATATATAAACAGGAAACTGAATATTTTGTTTTGCAAATACAGGTTCTGCACGACCAATTTTAATTGTAATCTGATTCAAGTTTTGATGAGTATAAATCATACCCAGTAAACCGAGCGAACCGAGTAAAAAGGTAAGCATAAAACCAAGGCTTATTTCATAATTAATGGAGCCGAATAATATGAGTAATAATACAAAAAAATAGGCTAAACCGTGTCGGGTAGGCAGTATATATAACTGGTGTCGATTAATTGTTATTTGATGACTGGCATCAGGTTGACGCTTATCAGACCAGTTCTGAATAAATTGCTCAAAAAACTGTGGAATCAGGGGTAGAGATGATGCCATTAAACAGGTACCTGTTTAACTAATAACAGAATCAATTCATCTATGTTCTTATCCTGATGTTCCGGGTGAATTTGTAATCTATGGGCAGCCACACTGGGCAATACCTGTTGTATATCTTCCGGTAGTACATGGTCACGCCCTTGTAAAAATGCCCAGGCACGTGCACAACGCTGTAAAGCTAAGCCTGCTCGTGGGGAGAGCCCGCTAATAAACCAGGGAGATAAACGGCTGCTTCGAATGAGAGTTAATACATAATCAAGAATAGCTTGTGACATATGTACATTTCTCACATTTTTTTGTAATTCAATAAGCTGTCCCGGCGTAATGGAAGCGTCAAGTTGTTGAATCATTTCGTGCCGGTTATTTCCTTTTAAGAGTTCCATTTCAGCCTGCTGGTCAGGGTATCCAATGTTGATACGCATCAGGAACCGATCAAGTTGTGATTCTGGTAATGGAAAAGTGCCAACCTGCTCATTAGGGTTTTGTGTGGCTATTACAAAGAAGGGCTCAGGCAGTGATCTTGTTTTACCATCTTGTGTGACCTGCTTCTCTTCCATAGCTTCAAGCAAAGAGCTTTGTGTTTTAGGCGTTGAACGGTTTATTTCATCAGCGAGTAAGACCTGAGTAAATACGGGTCCCTGATGAAATATAAAAGACTGTTTGCTGGTATCAAATATAGAGACACCCAGTACATCAGATGGTAGCAGGTCGCTGGTAAATTGAATACGCTGAAAATCGAGCCCAAACACCCTTGATAGAGTAAGCGATAAAGTTGTTTTTCCCACGCCAGGTAAATCCTCTATTAAGAGGTGTCCACCAGCTAATAAGCAGCTTAAGGCGAGTTGTATCTGTCTGTTTTTACCTAATATAATTGATGAAATAGATGCTGATGTCTGGGTGAGTAAATGATGTGACTGCTCTGCTGTTAATGGGGATTGTTGGGGCATAAACTTCTCAGATTGATTGTTGTAAGACATTGCTCATGGTGCGTGGTTCAATGTTGTTAGTATAGAAGTGAGAAAGATTAAAATCATATGACTTGTCAAAATATTGTGTAGTTACTCAAGTTTTTGAAAAATACAGGATTCCATGCGGGTTAGTGTTTACTAATATTTCTGGTGAGTGATTAAATCACTGTTTTTTATCACTTTAGTCAATAACTACAGCTATACTTATTTTAACCTGATGATAAAAATTATATGCTAAAAACCAGTGCCTGCCCATAAAACAGCCAAATTAAACGCCTCTGGTATGCCTGATGTACCTGCAATTGCGCTTGAACTTCTTGATTTATCAAATCATGAAGATGATTTAGAGCATTCGGTTAATAAACTAATTGAAAAATATCCGGAATTTTTTAATCGTTTATTAGGCATTATTAATTCGGATCATTTTAACTTAACAACCAAAGTAAAGAGTATTTATCAGGCAATTAGTGTGTCTGGTATTGATCGTGTCTCTCAGATAGCGATTATTCAGGTCATTTATCGATCACTAAATCAATATAAAATATCGGGCATTGATATGCAGGCATTCTGGCAAGATTCATTGCGACGTGCTGTGAGTGCAAGAATGATAGGTGAGTTGATTGGCCTCGATGCCAGTTCGTGTTTTACAGCGGGCTTTATTCAGGATATTGGTTACCTGTTACTTTTTCTGGAGCAGCCAGATAAAGGTGCACTCTGGGGTGAGTTTCGTAAGCGTGAACCAGAAGCCAGATTAAGTATGGAGCAAAATATATTTAATCAGCAGCATGACTCTCTGTTAGCTAAATTTATGCAATCCTGGAATATATTTCCTCATTTACAGGCACAGCTATCTTTACATCATCATTGCGGAGAAAAAGAATTAGTTAAATCAGGGCTCTCTGACTTAGATAAGCAACTTTGTAAAGTTATTCATTGCGCAGACTGGATGGCAGCAGTTTATACCGCTGATGATAAAAGTCATGTAATTAACAGGTGTCGAAAAGTACTTTCAGAAGATTTTTGTATGGAGCCTTACAGGGCGGAAGAATTACTGGAGGCTATACCAGATGAGGTTGATCTTACGGCACTTGTGCTAGGCATTCATATAAAAGATCATGTGGCTTTTTCTCAAATATTATATGAAGCAAATATTAGGCTTAATGAAGATAATGTAAACTTTCAGGAGTTGACCTTGCGCTTGGAGCAAGCTTTAGATGAGCGAGACAGGTTAGCAAAAGAAATCAATAGAGAATTAAATTTAGCCAGGGAAATTCAGCAAAGTTTGTTGCCTGAAAGTCAGGGGGATCATTTTCCGGTTAATGGAATAAATATATCAGCTAAAATTTTATCTGGTGATTTTTATGATTTTTTCGAACTAGATAATGGAGATATATATTTCAATCTGGGTGATGTTTCTGGTAAGGGAGTAAATGCCGCATTATTAATGGCCAAAACAAGTAGTTTATTTCGCTGTCTTGGTAAACGTATAAATGAGCCTGGCCAGTTAATGTATGAAATTAATAATGAATTATGTGAAACATCTATCCATGGCATGTTCGTAACTATGGTGGCGGGTATCTATTGCCCAGAAAAAGATGAAATTCATCTGGTTAATGCGGGTAATCCGCCGGCATTACTGTTTTTAGAGGGGGGGATCTGTCAGGAGTTTGAAGCAACGGCACCTCCATTGGGTGTAATGCCTAATACCATATATTCCGAGTATATAATAAATTTAAATGAAGGAAGCTTGTATATTTATTCTGATGGCGTAACTGAAGGTTACGTTAATGAAAATTCTATGCTTGAACTAGGTGGATTATTTAAATTAATAGCTAATATGAGTGATAATTTAAAACCTGTAGAAAGACTAAATAATATAATTGATAAAATTACAAATACAGAGCAGCCATTGCGAGATGATGTTACGTTACTTTTACTTGAAAAGCCTAAAGGTTTAAAAAATGAAAAGGTTTGAACGAATACATTTATTGTCTCGTCCTGAAATGCTTAAGCCTTTACGAAAATTTGTCCGTATACTGGCTAAAAAAAATAACTGTTGTGACGAAAGCCTTGACTGTCTTGTTATGGCTATAAATGAAGCATGCATGAATGTGATGCAACATGCATATAATGGAAACCTGGATGAAGAAATTATAATTGAGTTCTGGAAGGACAAAGCAGATATGCTGATTAAGGTATATGATTTTTCAGAAGCGGCAGATATCGAAAGTATAAAGTCTAGAGATCTTGAAGATGTAAGGCCCGGAGGGTTAGGCGTGCACCTTATTAACCAGACTATGGATTGTGTGGAATATAAGCATAGTTCAAATGAAAAAGGCAACGTCTTAGAAATGCGCAAAAGTTTAGATAAGACTGTTGTGTGTCCAACTAATAATTAAGGTTATATATGAAATATTCAGTATCTAAATATTTAAATTATTCAATCATTAGTTTATCAGGTGAAATTGATTTAAATGAATCGCCTAATGTGCGAAAGCAAATTTTAAATCTAATAAAGAAAGATACTAACTTATTAATTGATTTATCAAGCGTTGAATATATTGATAGCTCGGGTGTAGCCAGCCTTGTTGAGGGTTTACAGACATCACGTACTATGAAATTGAATTTTGCACTGCTGGGTGTGAGTGATTCAGCGATGCAGGTTTTGCAGCTGGCTAGATTAGATACTGTTTTTACGATATATAACTCCCTTGAAGACATAGAACAGGGTTAATCAATATATAAATGAAACAAAAAGTTGAAAAAATAGGCAGAGTTGCAACGAGCGCAATTGAGGAGCTTGGTTATGGCGTTATGCTGTTTTGTGAATCAATATACTGGTTAATACTGGGGCGCTTAAACAAACAGCCGGTTTCAATGGCACTGATTTTTACTCAGGCGATGCAGATAGGCGTGTTAGCTACACCTATAGTCGTTATTTTATGTTTTTCGGTAGGCATGATGTTAGCTATTCAGGGTCTGGAAACACTTAAGCCTTATGGGGCACAGGCACAAGTTGTTACGGGTATTGCAGTGTCTGTAACGCGCGAGTTTTCCGCATTAATAACAGGCATTATCGTTGCCGGGCGATCAGGCTCTGCCATTACAGCTCGTATAGGGACTATGATGGAATCACAGGAAGTAGACGCTTTACAGGTGATAGGTATTAACCCTGTGCGTTATCTGGCTGCGCCTGCATTATTAGCGATGATTGTTGCTATGCCAATACTCACTATATTTGGTGATTTAATTGGTATGTTAGGTGGTGGTGTGTACACATCATATGAGTTAGGTATGCCAATAGAAATATATATGGCTCGTAGTTTTGAAGTTATAAATACTTTCGATGTAATGCAGGGTGTATTGAAAAGTATTATTTTTGCAGTACTGATAGTAGTAGTAAGCGTGTTAAATGGATTTCAGGTAAAGGGTGGGGCTGAAGGTGTCGGGCTTGCCACAACACGTTCAGTTGTTATGTCTATAAGTGTTATTGTTATAGCCGATATGATATTTACTTTCTTTTTAACTAGAGTTTAATAATGACGGATGCAAATAAGCCATCTTTAATTCATGTAAAAGATCTGGTCACTCATTATGGTGATAAAAAGATACTTAATGGTGTCAGCATGGATGTAAAAAAAGGCGAAATAATGGTGATTATGGGCGGCAGCGGATCAGGTAAAAGTACATTGCTTCGTTATATGCTGGGATTAAATAAACCAACATCTGGTTGTATTGAGTTGCTGGGTAAAGACATTACAAAAATGTCCCCTAATAAGCTCCATCAAATGAAAAAAAAGATTGGTGTGTCATTTCAGGGAGGTGCTTTATTTGGCTCGATGAGTGTATCCGAAAATATTCAGTTACCTTTAACCGAGCATGCGAATTTAGATATAAGCACAATGAAAATAATGAGTCAGATGAAGCTGGAAGTAGTAAACATGGCTGGCTTTGAAGACTTAATGCCATCTCAGTTATCAGGTGGCATGATTAAGCGTGCCGCATTAGCCAGAGCGATAATACTTGATCCGGAGTTGTTGTTTTTTGATGAGCCTTCAGCAGGTCTTGATCCGGTGGTATCGGCTGAGTTAGATGAATTAATTCTACGCTTGAGGGATGCTATGGGTATGACGATTGTAGTTGTGACGCATGAGCTTGAAAGTGCATTTAAAATTGCAGACAGAATAACGATACTCGATAGGGGAGATATATTGATGTGCGGTACCGTCGATGAGGTTAGGAACAGTGACAACCATCGTATATATAATTTATTACATAGAAAACCAAGACGTGATGTAGTGGATGTGGATGAGTATCTACAAAGGCTAACGGGTAAAAGCCTGGATTCTGTACCTGAAAAATCTAACTTACCTAACTCTAATCAATCAAGATATTAATAAAAATATGAAAAAAGAAAATACGAATTATTTGATGGTTGGTCTGTTTGTTCTGACAGGGCTGTTATTACTATTTATTATGCTGTTTAAAATCACAGGGGGGCAGTCAAATTCTGATGAATATTTTGTTAAGTTTGATAATGTAACCGGAATTAAAGATGGCATAGTAGTAACTTATGGCGGTTATGCTATTGGTGCGGTCAATGGTGTAGAGCCGGTATTTAATTCAGGAAAGACAATTTATAAACTATCACTATTGGTAAAAGCCAACTGGAGAATACCAGATGACAGTACAGCCCAAATAGTCATGCCCGCAATAATTTCTGATAAACAAATAGAGATAACTCAGGGTACTTCAGCGGAGTATCTATCACCCGGTGATACGCTGAAGAGTGCTGAAGCTGTAGATATAATGGAGTTGGTAGATTCAATAGCATATGAACTTAATGAATTTATTCCGCAATCAACAAAAAATATAAATAAACTTATTGCAAAGCTTAATTATTCAGCAAATAAAGTTTCACTTCTGTTAAGTGATAAGAATATTCAGCATATGGGTAATTTATTTAAACATGCCGACTCATCAGGTAAAAGCTTGTCAGAACTGGCTAACGGGCTGACGAGAATTAACAAGCAGCTTGATAGCATATTAAGTCGCACGGATTTGATTTTAAATGATAACAGTGAAGATATTCGATATACCGTAATCGAGCTTAAAAAATCGATTGATGTCGTTTCAGGCCGAATAGAGTCAGTTATGTATAATCTGGATGCAACAAGCCAAAACATGAATGAATTTAGTCGTGAGTTACGTAATAACCCGGGTGTAATCCTTGGCAGTAAGCCTCCAGTAGATAAGTAAAAGGAATATTAATGTTTCGAATAATTATATTGCTCTTAATAATTAATAATGTAATTTCCTGTAGTTTAGGAGGCGGTCCAGCTCCGCAGGATCATTACTATCGTTTACCTGAAGTCAAATTAGATGTCTTGGATCAATCTGCGCAGGCTGTTTATAAACATATTGTTATTAAACCAGTGAAGTCTACCGGGTTATATCATGAGCGAGCTATTTTATTTATTGAAAGCGATAAACCTTTAGAGTTGCAGCGTTATCATTATAGTTTCTGGTCATCAACGCCGGCTGAGCTTTGCCATAACGCTTTATATCAGGGTTTGAAATCAAGCGGTATAGCGACACATATTGGTAGAGATATATCTGAAATAAGACCGGACTATATTATCGATACAAGAATTATTCAGTTTGAGCGTTTTATAGATAATTCAGCTGCAAATATTCAGGTCTCATTAGAAATGTCTGTGCGTAGTGGACAACCCACTGGTCCGATGTGGACCAAGCGTTACAGTGTTACCAGGCAACTACAGACAACTAATATGCATGATTCTGCACAAGCCTTTGGTGAGGCTTTGAGGGAGGTATCACAAAATTTAGTGAATGATCTATTGAACAAAAAGTAAGCAGTTATTTCTTTTATCACAAGCTAAAGTATTTTAACTACCTGCCGATACTACTTATGTACGTATAAGACCAGTATTAAGGGCCGTGTATTTACCTGTTATAAAGGTAAATAGATATAGGCATCTTTTTATATGGTTTGGTAATGGTCAGCGCAGGGTATTCATATGTATATGTCTCATCATCAGGCTGTAAAACAGCAGGGTGTCTATCATCAGTTTAATGGCGTGGTTTTTAGCGATATTAGCTTTGGGTTTATGCCGGCATTTAAAAATCTGAAAGATCAGGCTGTACACCTATCTGTAGATCAGAATGGTGAGTTATCAGTAATGCATTTATTTGATGGTTTGCCAGAGTGCTGGATTAAGGAAAAAGATGCTCAAGGGATGGCGCTAACCTTAAAAAATGAAATCATTGCTGGATTTATGAGAAATGCCAGGTTTTATACGTTAAGTGAAATTGTGAATGATGTTATCGATAGTTAAAGTAATTATTAAATCTATTTCGTCTTTATCTAATCAATGTGCATCTTTCTTCTCGTCTTCCTTTACTAATATATTACGTAAATCAGAAACGGTTTTATGTATACTGTGGCAACGAGCACATACCGTAACAGCAATTTCCCCCATAATTTTCTGACTTTTCTTAGTGTTTTCATTACGAATATTCTTTTGCAATGAATTTAAATTTTGTATTGTTTTAATACCTAATATACGTTCTTTTGGGTAGGTATCATCTTTATGGCAGGTAGAGCAGCTTTCACCCATATTTTCTAATTGTAAGCGAAGGCTATTACTGGTCGCTAATGCGTTTTTATGTTTGCCATCTGATAAAGCGATTAGAGTCTGGTTTATGAATGTAGATAATTCATGCATAATATTCTCTATATTCTGTGGGTTGCCGTCAATGTCATTAACTCTAATATTGCCATAGTCAGGTGAGCGGTATATTGCAGTTACCTGGGCCTGATAGTCTTTATGACAGCTGTCACAGGTGTCAGTGATTTTATTAAGTGTTAAGGCAACCTGAAAGAAATTTTTATCTTCAGTAAATTTAACTAGTTGAGAAATTAAAGCAGGGTCTATTTTGTCATTCCATTCAGGAACCATTTTAGAAATTTTATTATAATTTTTATCGAATTTCATCAGCCATTTTTGCATGCTGATTTTGTCTTCCTGTTCAGCATATTCTCTTAATGCCTGCATTTCACGTCGTAGTTTAAACATGGTGTGTAACCAAACCTGGCGTTTATTGTCTGGTTTGTACCACTGAGCTAATGAAGCCGGTGGGTATTTTATAGATAATGTTTCGGCTAGTGTTATATGGCTGTTAAAAATTATCTGCGAGAGCAGTATTATGATAAAAAATAGTTTCATGTGATTAACTTATGTTTAAATTTTCGGTTATCTGATTTTTCCAGTCAACTAAATCAAGTAATATCTTTCTTTTATCATCATCTAGTTCATTATCATTTAAATATGATTCAACGATGTTGTTAAATGTTTCAATATTTAGGGTTTTATTATTATTGTCACATGTGAATTTTGATTTCCGATATTCATTCCACTTGTCTTTTTCAGATTCACTTAGACTGTGCGGATAATTACGTGCGCGATACCTGAATAACATTTCAGGAATACGGGAATCTTTAAAGTTGAAATCAGCGGTTTTAAGTTCATTCTCATCAAGTTGTCGTAAATCATCCATGCGTTTTTTATCGTCAGGGCTGAAAAAACCACCTCCATATAAACTTTTATCTGGATCGGTTTCAGCTGTGAAGGGGTTATGGTTATATATTTTATTTAATTTTTTATCTAAATCAGGAATAGCCTGTAAAGCACTAAGGTGCTTCATATATATGTCTTTGTCTATTTCAGTTCTTTTCGCAGCAGCCTCATCCAGTGTTTTAACAGGTGCCACTACGGGACATTTATTTATATGAATTGTTTTAAGCGGTATTCGTTCAACACCTTCAGGAAGCTGATCTCTGGGTGTGTATAAGCGTTCAATTATTTCTTCGGCAGACAGGTTTTTCAAATCTTCGGGTGAAAAGCGTAAATCAAAAACGATAATGCCATTTTTATTTGTTGGGTGCTGTGCAAGCGGGTAAACAACAGTGGTATTACAAATTGTACTTGGATACATGCCGGATGTATGTAATACAACTTCGGGGTTATACAAATTTAATAAAGCTGAAATTTTCTGCTTCTTTTTATGTTCAAATACATAATCGAATAATTTTGGCTGTTTATCCTTAATTAATTTTGCTACTGCAATCGTTGCATATACATCGGATAAGGCATCATGTGCTGCTTCATGGCTGATATCGTTTGCTTTTGTAATTAGTTCCAGGCGATTACTGGCAATTCCATTCTCATCAACAGGCCATTTTATTCCATCTGGTCGTAATGCTCGGGTGATTCTTACTAAATCGATTATATCCCAACGTGAGCAGCCATTTTGCCATTCACGAGCATAAGGATCAAAAAAATTACGATATAAGCTATAACGTGTGAACTCATCATCAAACCGGATGCTATTAAAGCCGACAACACAGGTGTTTGGTTTTGAAAATTCCTTCTCAATAAGTTTGATGAAATCAGCTTCAATAAAGCCTTTTTCAAATGTCTTTTGCGGGGTAATACCCGTTATTAAACAGGCTTCAGGGTTAGGCAAAATATCATCTGTCGCTTTGCAATATATATCAACAGGTTCATCAATAATATTAAAATCCAGATCAGTTCGAATACCAGCAAACTGGGCGATTCTATCGGTTCTAGGGTCTGTGCCAAAGGTTTCGTAGTCGTACCAGTAGAAACTAGGAGTTTGCATGTTTTGTATCTGTTCTTATAAAAGAACTTAGTTTGAATTGAAGTATTTAATGTGTCAAATGGTATTAAGCTGGTTTGATGCCCGCAGAGGGCTGATTACTGTTCGTGATAAATAATTAAATGAAAACAGTCTGGTCTTTGTCGAAGGACTCAGACTGTTTATTAACAAACTATGAGCTTTCAGATGAGTTCTGGAAGAATTGTTTTCTGAACATGCAAGCAAACCAGAAACTAACGGTATATAGAACGCCTGCAATTGCTGTCCAACCCAGAATCGCTTCAGTTGAACTTCTGGTTTCAATGTCACTGTACGAGCCTGTGATTATCATATAAGTTGCAATCATCGTAATAGTAAGACCAATTAACATATTAATACGAAATATGCGTTTAAATTTTTGTAGCATAGAATCAGACATCTTCGCTCACACTCCGGGATATTTAATCAGGCATTGTTAAATCAATGGACTGTTTAGGTATTTATTTGTGAGTTAAATATATTCTATTCTGTCCATGATACATTGACATGAGTCAATTACCTCAATTATCAATCAGCATTTTCAGGCTCAAATACTGAAATTACGTTATTCAGGCGTTGAGTGACATTTGCTAACTCTGATTCTGCTGTGTTTAGTGAACGGGTGCTACTGGATGTTTTTTCAGCGATCGTGCTAATTGAGGCAATGTTGCTGGCAATCTCGTGTGAAGTAGCGCTTTGTTGTGCACTTGAGGTGGCAACCTGATCCAAGACACTATTTATATTAATGATCTCATCTTTGATTTTATTAAGTGATGATGCCACTTCATTGACCTGATCGCTGTTACTGTTAGCTTCCTCAATAGAGGTTGCCATTACGTTTACAGCATTATTAGCACCGACCTGTAAACGGTCTATTAATTCTTTAATCTGATCGGTTGAGTCTTGTGTACGGCTAGCAAGTGTTCGTACTTCATCTGCAACAACAGCAAAACCCCTGCCTTGTTCACCGGCTCTTGCTGCTTCTATAGCCGCATTAAGTGCAAGCAGGTTTGTCTGGTCTGAAATATCACGAATTACATCAAGAACAACACTGATATTATTGGTATCGGTTTGTAACGACTGAATCACACTGGCAGAATTATCAAGGTTTTTAATTAAATGTTGCATACCCTGTAAAGCTGCATTTGATTTATTCGATCCCGTTTGTGCATTACTATCAGCGCTCTTAGCTGATTCGGATGCGGCTGAAGTATTTCTGGCAACTTCTTCAGAAGTTAAAGACATTTCTTCAGCTGCAGTTGATACGAGTTCAGTTTCCTGATTTTGTTGCGTAATATTAGTGCTTGTTTCCTGAGTAATCGAGTTTAGGTCATTAGATGTGTTATGTAGCTCGGTGACAGATGATCGAATCTCATTTATGATCGATTCTAGTTGCTGGCTAAATTTATTTACTGTTTTGCCGAGCAAGCCAATGTCTCCTGCTCGATCTTCATTCATGCGCAGTGAAAAAATACCGCCAAGAATGTTTTTCAATATTGAATTTATTTCTGTCACAACCGTATTTATTTGCTTGCATGTGAGTCTGGCTGAAATTTTTCCAACCAGTAGAGATACGATTAATACTGCGACTATGATGCTTAAGGTATTACGGGTTTTTGAAATTAATTCTTTGTTTCCACTTTCAACCTGTAATTTTTGATAATTAATCATAGAATCAATTTGCAGACTAATTTCATCAATCAGGGGGCTTATTTCCTTATTGATTAGCGTCACGTCTTTACGCCATTTATTATTTCTTAATATATCAAATATGTTATTTATATATTTAAAGTAATCTTTTGAAATCTCAAGCAATCTTGGGAAACCTTCTTCCTGTTCAAAAGTGTATAAGTCTGAACTCCCATTTAACTTATTGCTTAACAGGGCATGCTGATCAATATAAATATTGAGTTGAGCTATGCGGTCAATACTTGGGTTTGAAAGAAATGTGCGTAATAAAGCAACAATGCTCATCCAGTTCTGTCGCAGATCATTTATCTGTTGTAGATATCTGCGTCGTTCTTCTGTTGCAGTCTCCTCATACTCAGAAGCAATCATCTCACTAAATATTTGTAATGTTTCCTGGTGCCGAGGGTTTATTTCGGCATTAGCAATTTTCAGACCCGGATAATTTTCAATAAAATTTTTATTTAAATAATCAATTTTCTCCTGATGCCCAATAAATCTAGCCACGAGTTCTTCAAGTAACTGGGTGTTCTGCTGCATTTTTTGATCTTGTTTTACAGCGGGTAGTTCATTGTATTTTTGCAGAGCATCTTGTAAGTCAGTAACACTTAGTGTGAATTTTTCAGCGTACCCAGGGGTTTTATTAATTATGTATAAACCCATAAGGCTGGTTGTTGATTGAATTCGTTCTTTTAGGGTGAGAGCTGATAACATGGCCGGTTGAGAATAATCTGCGATACTGTTCGCCTGATTCTGAACCTGTAATAGCCTGAAAAAAGAAATGGAAGAGACAACTATAATGAGCACCATTATGCTGATAAAACCGAGCCAGATCTGCTTGCGCAGGGAAAGCTTGTTAAAAATATTCATTTTTAAACCTTAAAAAACGCCATAAACTAATTTGTATTAAAATCAAAGAGTTATAATTTCTGTAAGAACTATGTCTTTAATAGTATATAGACTAGTTATTTGAATTTTTCAGCTTGTAATATGACGATAGATATCGGCAACTTTAAGAGGCAACTGTTTTACATCATCAATCACCACATAACTCGCACTCCCATACATGGTTTTTAAGTAATCACGGCCTTCTTTATCGATTGTTATGCAGAACGGGTGTACACCCTGTTGTCTGGACTCAAGTAATGCAACTCGTGTATCTTCAATTCCATACTCTCCACGGTAGCCATCATAATCCTCGGGTTTACCATCTGAAAGCGTAATTAATATTTTTGTTTTTGCCTCAACGTCTTCAAACATTTGATTGAAATGGCGAATAAAAACGCCTAAGCGGGTATAGTCCTGAGGCGAAATATTAGAAATACGGCCTTTAGTTTTATCGTCATATGGCTGATCAAAGGTTTTTACCGGATAAACTTCGCAGCGTTTTCTGGTGTTACCCGTAAACCCGTAAATGGCATAACGGTCACCCAGGGTTTCCAGTGCTTCACTAAGTAATACCAACGATTCACGTTCTGCATCATTAATCCAGCCTTTTGTGGAACCGCTCATATCAACCATAAAAATGACGGCAATATTTCGCTCTTCCTTATGCATTTTTGTAAAAATATTCTCGGGCATTTCCAGCCCGCTGGCCATATCTGCCCAGCCATCAACCAGTGCATCGATATCTATATCGTCGCCATAGGGCTGTTTTTTCAGTGTTTTATCTTCACCGCGTAATATTTCGAACGTACGGCGTAAATTTTTCACAAGGCCGGTATATTTGTTAAGGGTTTCGTCAACAAATTGAGTATTGCCAGCTGTTAGTTTGACTTCACGCAAGGCACACCAGTTCTTTTTGTATCGTTTTCGACGATAGTCCCACTCTTTATGCAGGTATGCGCCTTCTTCGTGATAGGTGCCTGCCCACACGTTTTCCTCATCATCATTTTTTTCCTGTATTACCTTATAGTTGCCATCTCCGGCGGCAACCAGGTAATCTTCAGGTATGTCACCCATATCCTGAATAATCGAGCTAATTAAACTTTCAACGCCATCAGGAGGGTCAATAGACTGACCATCTAACTCCAGACGATAACTGAATCCGTCTGGCATATCAGGATCAGGTTCTTTTACAGCCGTAACGGCACGTTTTTCTTCCTCAGAAAATTCACTGGCTTTCTTTTTTGTTTTTTCTTCAAGAATATGTGCCACTGCTTTACGAAACAGGTCTTTTTCTTTTATTCGGCGAATTTCCCGTACCAGTTCCACCTTATCTGCCTGAAAGCATCCGGCGAAGTAATTAAGAGAAGGCGGCTCCAGATGATAAACCTGCTCGATTAGATTGAGTGTATCACCTGCATTTGACTTACTATTGATAGCCGTTTCAAAACCCTCTATAGTGATATCGCATACTTTAGGGTGTTCGCTCAATTCACATAAACGCTGCATTTGCCGATGAATGCCGGGCAGTTCATGTTTTATTTTATGATCAAGCCGAATCATTTCTAATACATGAAACCATTCCTGTGCTCTTGCGGGGTTTTCATGTTGTAAAAAAATATCGTTTATATTTCCACGCCATGTACCAAACCAGTTTTGTGCCCACAGCATTACAGCCATGCATTTATATAACTGAAAATTATCATCTTTTTCAGCGAAACGATTGATGATGCCAGGTAAAAAAATACAATCTGTATCGGTATATGTTTTCTTGTCGGTTTCAATTTTCAGACGACGGCCATTTAAACCCATAACAAAATGCTCAAGCATATTGCATACTTCTTCAAAAGAAATACCGTTTATTTTTTGTTTCGCATGGTGGGCGATTGTTTCAAGCTCGTCGAGCACACTTATTGCACCGTACAGACCTTTGCTATCAAATACATCAATAGCCTGATCAAGCCATAATTCAATCGTGACAACTTCCATTAAATCGATGGCTTTTTGTAATCGATTAGAAAACTGAAAT
>Ga0316204_10004680_pt1 | contig 24101 bp, 24 predicted proteins | sample 6monrhotite_MG_2_FD_205661 | JGI IMG/M metagenome (GOLD analysis project Ga0316204, IMG submission 205661) | Microbial mat bacterial communities from mineral coupon in-situ incubated in ocean water Damariscotta River, Maine, United States -... | ecosystem: Environmental > Aquatic > Marine >... | reverse complement strand
CTAGACCATTTACTATGCTATTCATGATGCTGTATTCCAGAGAAATCTCATTCGCAAGTACTCCGACAAATAAAGTGCAATGTGAGTCACAATTAACAGAAACATAGCTAGCATCCACACAATTAAGTACGGCATACTTTAAGTCACTCTAAAGAAGCATCTTTTAGGCGTGCTGCGAGAGCCGTATTAATAGCATAGAATTTTTATTAATGAACCTAGCAACCCAGATAGGTTTTTGGCAATAAAGTATGAAAATGTTCAAAATTAACGTTTTTCTAAGTGTTAATTCTGAATTTTTAGTAATAGGGGAATTATTAAAATCAGTAAAGAAATAGGCGCATTCGATACTGAAACCCCAGCTTGGCAGCGTATCCAGTGGCGATTTTTTGTTCTGTAATGACAATGCCATCCATCCACATCGCTCTACAATATTGTTAAATGCTTTCTGGAAAATGTTTTCGAAACTCATGCTGAGAGTGCCGGGGATGGCGAGACCTTGGATATAGTTGTTGTCGGTTTTGGCTGGATAGGCTGGCCTTTGTTGGTTGTTACGTGACGTGCGAATGAGAATAGTACGTTACCGCTTTCAGCAACCTTTATCATGTTGCGCAAGCACTGTGCTAGTCGTGTACCTTAGGTGCTTGTGGGTCTGTAGAGGAATAAACGCTTGTTAGTAATCCGCGCAAGAACTGGGTAATATCAGGGTTTAGTTGTTTTTTTTATTGAGAGGTCAGAAGTGTTATCAACATTGGTGGGTATTTGCTGATTGAACTTAAGCGCACCTAAATTTAATCTGCTGTGGGCCTTTTTGCATGGCGTCGGTCCTAGAGTTGGAATGGCTGTTTAGTCATTCAAGCTAGGGGTAGTTAGGCGAAACTGAGCCAACGATGGAAAATTTCTTCAGTAGCTCAGCGCCAGCTTTGTATCTGCATACAATAAGCCTTCTCCGCAGTCGCTTACTTCCTTAATGGTCAATTGCGCTAATGTGATGTGAGTATATCCACCCGACATAGTTTTTCTCCTTGATCCGTTAGGGTTTGCTTCGTCAATTTTCATGCAACGCTAGCTAGCAATGGCGAATAAGATATATATCCTTGGATCTCTATGAGAAGCGATGGTGTTTGCTTGCTGCGTAGGAACTAAGTCAACGCAAACTGTCCTGTCCCCCGTGCTTTTGCCACTGGGGACATTGCTACAATCCTTTTCTTAGGGGCAGTTTGTGTTTATTTCGATGTTGTCATTTCTAGTCCAGCCCCTTTCTGAAGGATGGTAAATCCAATTTTTACTCACGGCTGAAGACAATCCTATTGCCCCGCTGCTGTTTTTGCATACCACTTTGAAGCGGTAGCGTCTTCTATTGTTACAGCCACTTTGAATTGTGGGTTTGAAAATTTCGGTGTAAGTCTGGCCTTGGCTGAGTATGCGCTTGCCATGTTCTTGAATGTTTCGCCACGTGCCAGCCTTGACCTTTACCCCTAGTCGAGTAATGTGAGCAGTGCTAGCGCCATTATTTGTTATTACTACCTTAATATCGCATCCCGCGTGGGCTTGCGTTGAAAAAAACAACATAATTGAAAAAAATATTGTTATAAATTTAACTAGGGGATTGTTTTTCATTTGATTCTCCTCTATTTAACGGATGGTGTTTAGTTAGCGAAAAATTAGAAATCCAACTTCACGAGTTTCAGTATCTAATGCTGCAATTCCTCATTCGGAATGAAAGTCACTGGAAAGTGCCTAGGGTTGAGCCGAGGTGAGTGATTTTTAGCATTCATTTTCCACTTTCTTCCTTGCGGTTTAGTTTATTGCTGCGATGTGTATTAACTGCTGAGTATTGCCGGACTAATTGTTCCAGAGATCCACTTGTTTTAATAGCTATCAAGCCTGATAGGTGTTTGGTGTTAGCTTCGGGTGTCTTTGATAAACCCTAAGGCCGTAGTTTCACCACAGAGAGGCTGAGTATACAAAGTAACAACAATAGCATCCTCCGTTTTGCTGGCTTACCCCATGGGCGGTCGTCGCACCTGTGGTAAGTTGTTGATGTTTTGTTTTTCTCTAGGTTGAGGTTTTCAGAACAAATACGCAGCAAATCGGCTTCTATTCGTTGCATTGATTTAGTCGAGAGTCTAGATAATTGCAATGACTAATGGAGTGACCCGACATGGCATCAGAAGATAGTGATCTAGAAAAAACCGAACTACCCTCACAGCGACGATTAGATCAGGCGCGAGAGGAGGGGCAGGTCGCGCGTTCGCGTGAGCTTTCTACGTTTACCGTTTTGATGGCGGGTGGGGCTGGGTTGTGGTTGATGGGTTCTTCGCTCTCTGGATATCTGGTTAAGTTAATCCGTGAAGGTTTGACTTTGAATTCTGATCTTATCTTCAATACTGATACTTTGCTGCCGCATTTGCATTTTTTGGCAATGGAAACTTTGATCGCATTTTTGCCATATTTGATTTTACTTTTGGTGGTGGCGACTTTTTCTCCCTTGTTATTGAATGGTTGGTTATTTACTTTTAAACCGCTGGTTCCTGATTTGACCAAGTTGAGCCCGGTCAAGGGCTTGGGGCGGATGTTTTCCATGCATAGTTTGATTGAGTTGCTAAAAGCGATCGCCAAGTCATTGGTTGTGGGCGGGGTGGGTGCATGGGTGGTTTGGCATAACAAGGAAAATGTGTTGATGCTGGTGAGTGAGCCGGCAATTATGGCGATTCCACATCTTGGCAGTGTGATGTGGATGTGTTTTGCCAGCATTATGGGCGGAATGCTAATAATCGTAGCTGTCGATGTGCCATTTCAGTTGTGGGAGCACACTAAGAAACTCAAGATGACCAAGCAAGAGGTGCGTCAAGAGGCCAAAGAGACGGAAGGCGACCCGCAAATTAAAGGCAAGATCCGTAGCTTGCAACGAGAGATGGCTCGCCGCCGCATGATGGCCGAAATTCCGACTGCTGATGTGGTGGTGACTAACCCAACGCACTTCTCGGTAGCCTTGAAGTACAGTGAAAACGGTATGCGAGCGCCTATAGTGGTAGCGAAGGGTACGCATGTGATGGCGGCTAAAATTAAGGAGCTCGCTAAGGAACACAACATCCCTATTTTAGAGGCCCCACCTTTAGCGCGTGCTTTGTATAAACATACTGACCTTGGACAGGTTATACCCGAAGCTTTGTATACCGCTGTCGCAGAAGTGTTGGCTTATGTGTTCCAGTTGAAGCGTTATCAAGCCGCTGGTGGTGTTCGTCCGCAGCAACCGGTTGAGTTGCCAGTGCCAGCGGAATTGGATCCATACACAGCTAATCCAGAATTGGCGCTGGAGGAAGATTAGCTTGGAAGCATATAAATCTAAATACCTCACCACTGAGATACAGAGAAAAGCAGCATATTAACAACTTACCGCCGTGGCTGCCCAAAGGGTGAGTCAGTAAAGTGAGGGAAGCGTTTACTCTGTGTGCTCGCTGTTTCTGGATTTGGCGCGCGTGGAATGCGGCAAGTGATACTTATAGGGTGTCGAGCCAAAATGGTTTGTGCTAATTGATTAGGCTTCGTTTTATTGCGGCCAAATTTAGAAAGGATGGTCACGAATTATTTGTCATTGCATTGTTGTGGAAGAGCTGTGGTTCGATAAATAGGCAATTGGCAGCGCTCTTGAGTGGCTGTGGAGGCTTGCCGCAGTGTTGGCCACAGATTCGCAGAGAAGTCTAAAAACTCAATGAGTTTTTAGACTTTGTAAATTGCCCCGCATTTGTGGCAAATGATTGAGTGCGCGCTCAAATCGGACAAAGTTCGTTTTGTGTTGCATAGCTATTAGTGGAATTTTGATAATCTTGATTTTTTTTGCGCACGTGTTCGTTTATTTTGGCCTCAATCCGTCTGACGGAAAGTCAAATAGCCCTATAAATCCCCTTCTATTCCTTAGCTGGTTTTTTCCTGAAGTTCCGATAATAAGCCTCACTAGAGGGCCGATGTGATCGGCACTAATTCGGAAGGATGGATGCGGCAAATGAATTTCTTACTTACACTTCAAGACACGTTCAAGCGTTTGGGCTTGCGCAGCATGGCGGGTCCAGTGCTGATCGTGTTGATTCTGGGGATGATGGTGTTGCCCTTGCCTCCGTTCCTGCTTGATATTCTGTTTACCTTCAATATCGCGATGGCGATCATGGTGCTGCTGGTTAGCATGAACACTTTGAAGCCGCTGGATTTTGCTTCTTTCCCTACTGTTTTGTTGATTTCTACATTGCTGCGTTTGTCGCTCAATGTTGCTTCTACTCGTGTGGTGTTGTTGGAAGGTCATACAGGTCCTGATGCCGCGGGCAAGGTGATCGAGTCTTTCGGTCACTTCTTGGTTGGTGGCAATTATGCGGTCGGTATTGTGGTGTTTGCGATTTTGGTGGTTATCAACTTTATGGTTATCACCAAGGGTGCTGGGCGTATCGCTGAGGTGGGCGCACGTTTTACCTTGGATGCGATGCCTGGTAAGCAAATGGCGATTGATGCTGACTTAAATGCCGGTTTGATAGGCGAAGACGAAGCGCGCCAGCGTCGCGCCGAAGTGTCACAAGAATCAGATTTTTACGGGTCGATGGACGGTGCGAGTAAATTTGTGCGTGGTGATGCGGTTGCCGGCATCATTATTCTGGCGATTAACTTGGTGGGTGGTTTTGTGGTGGGTGTGTTGCAACACAATCTGACTATTGCAGATGCCGCCAAGACATATACTTTGTTGGCCATCGGTGATGGTTTGGTGGCTCAAGTGCCTGCGCTGGTGATTTCAACTGCGGCTGGTTTGGTGGTAAGTCGTGTGACTAGTAATGAAAATATCGGTCAGCAATTGATTAAGCAGCTGTTTACGAGTCCACAAGTTTTGATTTTAACTTCAGTCATTATCGGCATGATGGGGCTGATCCCCGGTATGCCTCATTTTGCTTTTCTATTATTCGCTGGATCTTTGGCTTGGCTGGCTTTCTATCAGTTGCAACGCGCTAAGAAAGCGGCGGACATACCAGTGGTGGAAACTGTCGACGCGGCTGAAAGTGAAGCACCAGAAGCCAGTTGGGAAGATGTGGCACAGGTTGATGTGCTGGGATTGGAAGTAGGTTATCGCATTATTTCTTTAGTGGATAAAGCGCAAGATGGTGATTTATTGCGTCGCATCAAGGGAATACGTAAAAAATTCACACAGGAAATGGGCTTTCTACCTCCGCCCGTACATATTCGTGACAATCTAGATCTGCGTCCCAATGCTTATCGCATCACATTGAAGGGAGCTGAGATCGGTATCGGAGAAGCTTTCGCTAATATGTTCCTAGCGATTAATCCTGGCAGCGCGAACGGCATGTTGCAAGGTGTGGAAACAACGGATCCCGCATTTGGTTTGCCAGCGACTTGGATAGAGGCCGATATGCGTGAGAACGCACAGGCTATGGGCTTCACTGTGGTTGACGCCGGAACGGTGGTCGCAACTCACATGAGTCATCTTATCCATACGCATGCTGCTGAATTGCTAGGCCGTCAGGAGTTGCAACAATTGCTCGATCATATTGCCAAGTTGGCACCTAAGCTTATTGAAGATCTCGTGCCTAAGTTGTTGTCTGTTTCTACGGTGCAGAAAATTATGCAGAATTTGTTGGATGAAGGCATGCATGTGCGTGATATGCGCACCATTTTGGAAACGCTGGTGGAACATGCAACTTATACCCAAGATGCGATGGTGTTGACTGGCTTGGTGCGCATTGCCCTAGGTCCTGCGATTGTGCAGCAGTTCTATCCTTCTGCGCAGGAGTTACAGGTTATCGGTATGGATAAAGAGTTGGAGCATGTGCTTGCACAAGCAATACAGGCAGGAGGAGGCTCAGCAATAGAACCTGGTTTGGCTAGCACTTTGTTAAACGAAGCGCGTGTGGCTTCAGATGCGCAGGAACAAATGGGTTTGCCAACCGTTCTGTTAGTGCCGGGACAAATTCGTGATCTGTTAGCACGCTTCCTGAAGCGTTCGCTGCCGCAGTTAAAGGTTATTTCGCATGAGGAAGTTCCGGGATTTAAGACGGTTAGAGTGACATCTTTGGTAGGGGGTAGAGCATGAACGCAAGAAAATTTATCGCAGTGAATTCGCGCGAAGCATTCAAGCTGGTGCGACTCGAATTGGGGGAAGATGCTGTTATTCTTTCAAATCGCAAAGTCTCTGAAGGTGTAGAAATCGTAGCGATGGGTAGTATGGAACTGGCGAAGTTGAGTGAGACTCGTGCGGTTAAGCCACGTGAGAATCATGTTGAGCCGGTTTTTAAAAAAGCCGAAACAACATCCGCCCCAACTCCAGCCCTACGCAAGCAGGCTGTGAATCAGGCGGCAGCTCTGGGCGCAAAGGTGCTGGATGCGAATACAAAACGCGAAGTGGCAGCAGCTAAACAAGAAATCACTCCGCCACCTGCGGTGTCTGTGCCAGCACCAACTGCAGAGCATGCCGGTATTATGAGTGAAATTAAGGTGATGCATAGCATGTTGCAAGAGCAACTGGCTTGTATGAATTGGAGCGATATGCAACATCGTAATCCTAAGCAAAGCTCATTGATGCGTGAAATGATTAATGTTGGATTCAGCCCCACCTTGTCACGGACATTACTCGACAAAATGCCTGCTGATGGCGACACTGCTTGGGTGCGTCGAATATTGGGACACAATATTCGTGTAGCATCTACACAAGAAGATGTTGTTGCTCGTGGCGGTGTATATGCCTTGGTTGGGCCTACGGGCGTCGGCAAGACCACGACTACGGCTAAAATGGCTGCGCGTGCAGTGGTACGTTACGGTGCAGATAAGATCGCACTCATCACTACGGATAGCTATCGTATTGGTGCTCATGAGCAATTGAAAATTTATGGCAAGATTTTAGGTGTGGCTGTACATGCAGTGCGTGACACTGAAGATCTCAAGCTCACACTGTCTGGCTTGAAGCATAAGCATTTGGTGCTGATCGACACAATGGGAGTAGGTCAGCGCGATAGTCGTGTTGCTGGACAAGCGGAAATGTTTGATGCTGCGGGGGTGAAACGTCTGTTGCTATTGAATGCGACTAGTGGTGGAAGCACGCTTGAAGACGTGGTGCGTATGTATAAGGGTAGTGGGGTTGTGGGTTGCATCCCGACTAAGTTGGATGAGGCAGTAACATTGGGAACGGTGTTGGATGTGGTCATTCGCCATAGACTCACTATGCACTACATTGCCAGCGGGCAGCGAGTTCCTGAGGATTTGCATGAGGTGAATTTGGAATATCTCTTGCATCGTGCGTTCAAAGCGAGTGCTACCCCCAGCGCGTTTGAGGTACAAGAATTGGAATTCCCTGCATTTATGGCTGGGGCGGTTTTAATTCCTAAGGTGAGAACTGAACATGCAGCATGAAAATTTAAATGATCAAGCACAAGGCTTGCGACGTTTACTAGCCCGATCCGCAGCGCGAGTAGTTGCGGTAGTTGGGGCTCGCAACGGTTTGGGGGCAACGAGCGTGGTGGTGAATCTAGCTGCTTGCTGGGCGAATTCAGAGAAAAATGTGCTCATAATAGATGAGCATGTGTCTCCAAATAATGTCGCTAATAGCTTGGCACTTAAGCCTCGTTATGACTTGTTGAATGTGTTGCGCGGTGATAAAACACTTCACGGGGTGATGCTGCGTAGTGATGGTGTGCATGTGTTGCCGGTCGCTCGAGCAATGAAGTTGTTGCCAAAGCTGGAAGAGGCAGAGCGCAGAAAATTTGTGGCATCGTTGACTCAAGCGGCTAGCGGCATGGATATTGTGCTGGTAGATGCAGCTGCACGTGAAGGGCATTCAGTCTGTGCAAGCCTCTCTGGTGATGAGCCTTTGATGTTGGTGCTGAACGGAACCGCCAGTGGAATCATGGAAAGTTACGCCATGCTTAAGCAAATGGCACAACAGAATGGACGGCAGAATTTTGATATTGTGGTGAATAAGGTCAATAATGATGCGGAGGCACGGGCAATTTTCAATAATATGGCACAATTGGCTAAGCGCAATTTAAATGTACATCTTGAGTATATGGGATATATTCCGGTTGATGAAAAGCTGCAACGTGCGACACAATTGTGCCGGCCTGTTGTTGAACTCTTTCCTGCCGCTCATTGTTCTGATTCATTCGGTGATTTGGCCAATAATTTGATGAAAGTAAAAAATATTCCTGATGAAAAGACGAGTAGCTTGACTAGGGTCATGCAGCGTCTTGTCCAGCAGACGCGCCCTATGGGTGTGGTGGCTGCTATTTAATGAGAAGTTATGTTGACGTTATGTACACGGCAAACGGATTAAGCGACAAAGAAGAATGTCTAAAACTGTATGCGCCTATGGTGAAGCGTATAGCGCACTATATGATGGTTAAATTGCCGAGTAGCGTTGAAGTCGATGACATTATTCAAGCCGGTATGATGGGTTTGTTGGATGCAGCTAGCCGCTACGACGAGTTGCGCGGCGCGCAATTTGAGACTTACGCTGCGCAACGTATACGTGGTTCTATGTTGGATGAGTTGCGCGGTGCAGACTGGCTGCCAAGGAGTTTGCGCCGAGATATGCGTCGTATCGAAGCTGCGATAAATCGTTTACAGCAGGTGCTCGGGCGTACGCCTACGGAATCTGAGATTGCTAAGGAATTGGACATATCCTTAAGCGATTACCAGAAAATGCTTTTGGAAACGCGTGGCGCGCAACTCGTTTATTACGAAGATTTTCATGGTGAAGGTGATGATGGTTTTTTCGATCGCCACGAATGCGCAGAAGAGGGGAGTCCACTTGCTTTATTGCAAGACGGACGTTTTCGAACGGCTTTGATTGAAGCTATTGATGATTTGCCTGAACGGGAACGCTTGATGATGGCTTTACATTATGAGCAGGATTTGAATTTGCGCGAAATTGGTGAAGTTATGGGTGTGAGTGAGTCGCGGGTGTGTCAATTGCATAGTCAGGCCGTGGCACGTTTGCGCGGCTGGTTGAAGGCGCATTGATGGATAAATTGAGTATATTCGGATTGCTGGTTGCGTTTTCCGGCATCATTGGTGGGCAACTATTAGAAGGTGGAGCCGCATCCGCTTTGTTGCAAAGTGCGGCGTTTTTTATTGTGTTCGGCGGTACTCTGGGGGCAGTCATGTTGCAACACCCCGTGCGGATATTTGTCCACGGGATCAAAATGGGACGTTGGGCGTTCGTTACACCCAAGATTGATTTGCAAAAGATGGCTTACCAGTTGACTGCGTGGAGCAGTTTGGCGCAGAAAGAGGGTTTGCTAATACTGGAAAGTCGGGTTAGTACAATTCAAGATCCATTTGTCACTAAAGCCCTGCAAATGTTGGTGGATGGAAATAGTGCTGCAAAAATTCGTGAGGTGCTTGAGATTGATGTGAGTGTTTACGAAGAATCTTGTTGGCAGGGTGCGCGGGTGTGGGAGTCGGCAGCTGGATATGCGCCAACTATTGGTATTATGGGGGCCGTGTTGGGCTTGATTCACGTCATGCAGAATTTGGGAGATCCATCTCAGTTGGGCTCCGGTATCGCGGTTGCCTTTATCGCTACGATCTATGGGGTGGGGTTCGCCAATTTGGTGTTTCTTCCAATCGCAGGCAAGCTGAAGGCGATTACCTTGCAGCAGATGGTCATGCGGGAAATGGTGATTGATGGTTTGCAGATGATAGCTAATTTAGAAAGCCCACGTTTTATTGAGCATAAATTAAGTGGTTATATTCAATAATGAAAATCAAGATTTCATATAATGTCCTTTTATCTATTTCTTTCCGCTAGCGTGTTTTATAAACATTACCTGCTTAAGGAAAGTCGGCTAAGTATTTGCTCGAAAATGGGGCGTAAGTTTGCTTGTGTAGTAAGTAAGCGAGAGCTTAATCTAATTATTTTTCAAGTGTAAATCTGTGGCCTTACGCAGAAAAAGAGCTGATCGAGATAATCATGACCGCTGGCTGATCTCCTATGCGGATTTTATTACTTTGCTGTTCGCCTTTTTTGTAGTGATGTATTCTATTTCATCGGTAAACGACGGAAAATACGAAGTGTTAGGCTTGTCGCTGGGAAGTGCATTCGGTTCGGGTGTACTTCAATCGAGTAAATCTGGCGCTATTCATTTGAGTGAACAACAAGCCTATTTCAAATCTATTATTGATCGGCGTAATGCTCGCCTTGCGCTAAAGCAACAAAAATTAAATGAGCGCATGCAAGCTCTTGTTAAGGGGCTTAATCAGGCCATGGCCCCGTTTGTAAAAAATGGTCAAATGTCAGTTTCTAAAACCAGTCGTGGTGTGATGCTAAATATAAATGCAAGTACATTGTTTGCTATCGGAGAGGCGACCTTAGCTCCTAGGGCGAAAAAAACCTTGGCGGAAATAGCCAAGTTGTTGGTAGATGGAGAGCAATCTATTGAGGTAGAAGGTTATACGGATAATCAGCCTATTAGCACCCCTATTTATCCTTCAAACTGGGAATTGTCCTCGGCTCGGGCAAGTAGCGTGGTGCGACTGTTTATTGAGCAGGGCATTGCTGCAAATCGCCTTACAGCGGTAGGATCGGCAGATAATAATCCAGTGTTGAGTAATGCCAGCAATGAAGGGCGCGCCCGTAATCGGCGCGTCACGGTGACAGTTCTTGCCACCAAGCGTGGCTCAGAGCTCAGAGCCGCAACACTTGGCCAGTGAACCAATGGGGGCGATAAGTACAATCGCTAGCAAGTACAAATTAGTTTAACCACTACCAAGTGTGCGACCTGATACGGCTATGCTCGGTTGCCCATCTTTGCCGTATAGGCCAGCTGTACTTTTTGCAGCACCGAGTAAGGCGCCTAATGCTTGCTGATTGCTGCGCAATTTGAGTTGAATGACTTCGCCGTTGGTTTGATTGATATGATGAGCTTGTGCGGCTAGTTTGCGCAATTCATTCCAAGCTGCATGAGCACTTGGTGCGTGTTTAAGTATCCATGCCGCAGTATCTAAATGGGGATCTATAGAATTTAGGTGTTGGCGTCGTGCATTACCTATTTCTGATAGCTTGTTGGCGAACGCAGTTTTGGTTTCTGCTATTGGAAGTAGTTGCTCTGCATCTTGATTTAACAGGGCTTGCTGTTCTTTCTCAAGCAAGGTAATGAAGTTGCGCATTGCGCTGAGCTCCACATTTAGGTGAGAAAGAAAATCAGGCTGATTGTTGCTCAACTTTTACTCGCGTTTAGCAGTTCTTTTACATCATTGATAAGGCGATCAGCGATTGCAGCCGTGTTGACCTGAAATCGTCCTTCACTGATAGCTTGTTTTATTTCAGCCACTTTTTTTGAATCTACTGCGGATGTGTTGTTGACGCTGGCCTCCATGGTGCGCATTTGGCTACTAGCTGAGCCGATACTCACATTCACCCCCTGAGAGGAAGATGGCGTATTGGCCGCTTTGGATTGCGCATTACGCGTATTCGACTCATTCAGAGAAGATGGCGGTAAGGGGTTGATGCTTTTTTCGATTTTCATTTGAATCACCTTTCAACTGTCGTACTCATATGCACCATCGGCAGCTTTTCTAGAAACTTTAGTAACAAATATACATTTTTTTGCTAAATTTTACGCGATCACAATAACGCACTGTTGTTGCAGAGTAAATATTTATTATGGGTGTGCTTCTACAATACCTTTTTCTTTTGCGATGCCACTGATTATTTGTCCTGACGCTACTCTAACGCGTGCGGATTCCCCCTCGGCAGCATTGTTTAATGCTTTTCCCTTGCTGCGCAATTTAATGCCGCGCCCTTCGACAATGAGTTGTACCGTTTCTCCCTGTGTTATCGCATAAGGTGCTCGAAACATGTTCTGTCTGAGTAATTGTCCACCGCTGATGCGGTACTTCAGAATTTTTCCTAAAATTTGGGATTTATTGGTGATGGTTCCGGTTTGCGTGAGTTCGCCCGGTTGAATGCGAAAATCTCCGCTATCAATAACTTTCCCTTGCCGCAATGGTCTACTGGAAATGAGTTGATCCATGGTGACAGTGATTGTCGCGGGTATATATATAGACCAGCCGCTTAGCTCATTGCAACGAACGCCGATGCTGGTTCGGCCTTGCACTTGTGCCCCCGTAGGTAAGAATGCTTCTAGTTTGGCGCAAGGAGAAAAGGTGAGGCGAGAGTCGACGGCATCCACGCTGACTGTAATTTTGCCGGGCATGCTATGAGTCATTCGCTGAAGAAAACTTATTGCCACCTTGTGAATTTCAGCATGACTCTGTCTCTCTTGGGACCAAGCGATAGCTGAAAACAGGAATTCAAGAATGAGAAATGCAATGATCTGTTTTTTCATGGCGGTATTGTCGCTGTGTAGCGAATTTATTAAAAGGGGGAAATAGCGTGTTTTTCTACTTCTAATTAGGTGATGCACCTCGGTGTAGTATGGTTAGTATGCACCACATGGACGTAATGAGTATGAGGAAGGGGCGGAAATGAGCAGCAGAATCGATAGCATGTATCAATTTCATCAAGCAGCGCTAAATTTGCGTGCTGCTCGGCAGGAGTTGATTGCATCTAATATCGCTAATGCGGACACGCCTCATTACAAGGCAAGAGATATTGATTTCGCTAGTGCTTTGCAAGGTGCCATGACAGGCGATGGAGCGAAGTTGCAAATGGCGATTACGTCAAATAAGCATCTGGGCGATGCGAGCGGAGAGTCTGTCATGGGTGCTCCAGTCTTATATCGCAATGTGTTGCAGCCTAGCGCAGACGGTAATACAGTAGATATGGATGTGGAACGAGCCCAGTTTGCTGATAATGCCTTACGCTACGAGGCCAGTGTGAGATTTATCAGTGACAGAACTAAATCCGTATTGGCGGCTTTACAAGGATAATTATTATGTCATTGTTTAATATATTCAACATTTCCGGCTCGGGCATGACCGCGCAATCACAGCGCTTGAACGTGGTTGCCAGTAATTTGGCGAATGCGGAAAGTACGACAGGCCCAGACGGGAAGCCCTATCATGCTAAGCAGGTGGTGTTTAGTACCACGTCCTTTGCAGGGCAGCCCGGCACAGGTGTCAGGGTTAAAGAGATTGTAGAAGACACGTCACCAATGAAAATGGTGTACGACCCAAACCATCCGATGGCCGATGCCAAGGGATATGTTGCTATGCCTAATGTGAATCCGGTGGATGAAATGGTAAATATGATTTCTGCGTCACGGTCTTATCAGAATAATGTGGATGTGATGAATACGTCCAAAGCGTTGCTACTTAAAACGCTGACCATAGGACAATAAGGAGAATAGTCATGGTAAATAATGTGCAAGGATCAAACCCACTCTCAGCGGGACAACCGCTATCAAGTGCGCTTAATTCTAAGCCTGCTGCTGCAGCGGGAAAGTCTTCGCCAGCAGCGTCGCTCAGTGATGCTGCAAATACACCGGGGAATACTCAGGATCGCTTTTTGAAGCTACTGGTGACTCAGATGAAGAATCAAGATCCGCTCAATCCAATGGATAACGCGCAAGTCACTTCGCAAATGGCTCAATTGAGCACGGTGAGCGGTATTGATAAAGTTAATGCAACTTTGAAATCTTTGACGGACAGCCTGTCAGCTGGACAAGCCATGTCGGCTACGGGAATGATCGGTCATGGTGCTTTGGTTCCTGGTTCGGCAATGGACTTAAAGAAAGGGCAGTCGGTTGCGGGTGTGAATCTTGATCAGGGTGCAGACGCTCTTAAAGTGCTCATTAAGGATGGTGCTAACAACCTTGTGCGGACTTTGGATATGGGCGCACAAAAACAAGGTGTGGTGCCAGTGGCATGGGATGGTTTGGATAATGCAGGTAAAGCCATGCCTGACGGTGCTTATAAAATTTCTGCTGAGGCGGTAGCTGGAGAAAAAACTTCCGCTGCGACGACTTTATCTTTCGGTATGGTGAATGGAGTTGCGCCAGGGTCTGGCGGGGCAAAACTGGACATGGGTAAATTGGGTGCTTTCAATCTGTCTGATATTAAGCAAGTTATGTAAAACGAAACCTCGCTTGTCTTTGACGACAGCGAGATTTATGCAAAACCAAAGGAGAACATCATGAGCTTTCAACAAGGACTAAGTGGACTTAATGCGGCAGCCAAAAACTTGGACGTGATTGGCAACAATGTTGCGAATGCGAATACCGTCGGATTTAAAGGATCACAGGCTCAGTTCGCTGATGTTTATGCTAATACGGTTGGTGGCTCTGCTGGAGCAAATGCGGGTATCGGTACTAAAGTTGCCACAATTGCGCAACAGTTTGCGCAAGGGAATATTACAGCCAGTAATAACTCGCTAGATACGGCAATTAGCGGTCAAGGTTTCTTTCAGTTAGGCACGGCAGCGAGTACTGCACCTCAATTTTATACACGAAATGGACAGTTTCAGACAGATAGTAGTGGTTTTATTGTGACCAGCGAGGGAATGCGTTTGTTTGGGGTAGATAAGAGTGGTGTCCCCGGTCCTTTGCAAATTCCTACCGAACAAATACCTGCGCGTGCTACAGGCACGTCGGCTCACCCCAATATTGAGGCGGGTTTAAATCTGGATGCACGGGGGGCTGTTACTGCTATGCCTGCGGACACGGCTCCCACCGCGACCGTTCCTCCTGGTGCGGCTGGAACTTTCAGGTTTGATCCGGCAGATTCAACGACATTTAACAATTCAACTTCAACGACTATCTACGATAGCCTGGGAAATCCACATGTTGCGACTTTGTATTTTCAGAAAGCAACACCAGCTCCTGGTGTTAACCCTTGGAATGTATATTTGTCCGTTGATAATGTAATGCAGCCTCCATCTGCAGTGGAAACGGTTCCACCTAGTGCAACCCCCATGGGGGCAGGCTTGCCATTTGATACGATGGGAAAGTTGCCACCCGGCACCCTGTTGCAAATGGCAGCACAGTACGTGCCTCCTATGTCTAGTCCGGCAGGCGGGGGGATTGCGGCGGCGGCAGATCCGATGCAGCTTACTTTTGATTTTTCCAACTCTACTCAATACGGTTCGGCTTTTGGTGTGAGTTCTATGGTGCAAGATGGTTATACCACTGGTACGCCGAGTGGTTTTAATATTTCGCCGGACGGAACGCTTCTTGGACGTTACACGAACGGTCAGTCGCAAAAATTAGGGCAGGTAACGATTGCCAACTTCGCTAATCCGCAAGGCTTGCAGCCTATGGGAAATAATCGCTGGGCCGCGACTTCCGTTGCTGGTGTGCCATTGCCTGGTACGCCGGGAACCGCTAGTTTGGGGGTTTTGCAGTCTGGCGCGGTAGAAGAAGCCAATGTGGATTTGACGGGTGAGTTGGTTAGCATGATTGTGGCGCAACGTGTGTATCAGGCGAATGCGCAATCAATTAAGACTCAGGATGCCGTATTGCAAACCATCACGAATCTGCGCTAATAGTGATTGAGCTGAAGGGGGGAGTATGGATAAGCTAATTTACACCGCGATGACGGGTGCTTCACATATATTGCAGCAGCAAGCTGCAGTATCGGAGAACTTAGCCAATACCAATACCCCAGGTTTTCGTGCGGCAATCAATACGTTTCGTGCCGTGCCCGTGGAAGGTGATGGATTGCCTACGCGTGTATTGGTTGTTGATTCGGTAGCGGGCGCGAATTTCACCCCGGGTACAATGGAGCCCACTGGTAGAGATTTAGATGTCGCTGTTAATGGTAAAGGCTGGATTGCTGTGCAAGGGCCAGATGGCAAAGAAGCCTACACACGTAACGGCAGTTTTCAAATAACTAGCAATGGAATATTGCAAACTCGTAGTGGATTAAATGTATTAGGTGATGCGGGGCCGATCACCTTGCCGCCGAATGCTGTGGTTAATATTGCCAAGGATGGGACGATTTCCACGGTTCCTGCTGGAACGAATCCAGTAGAAGTGGTAAATGTTGGTCGCATTAAGTTAACCAACCCACTAGAAAATCAGTTGGTCAGGGGGGAGGATGGCCTGTTTCGTAATCGCGATGGCAAGGCCGCAGAGGCTGATGGCAAAGTTACGGTAGTAAAGGGAAATTTGGAAAGCAGTAATGTAAGTACAGTGGAGGCGATGGTAAACATGATTACTTTGGCGCGCCAATTCGATACCCAGATGAAGCTGTTACAAACTGCTGATAACGATGCCAAGGCAGCTAGTCAATTGCTTAATATTAATGCTTAAAATGTAAAATGTAAAATGTAAAATGTAAAATGTAAAATGTGACACGTCACGCGTGAAACTATTGCATTTTTTAGTCCCTATCTCCTCCCCCGCGCGAATTAGCGCCTTTTTCTGCTTCTCATTGTCGCTTAGATTTATTTGTTTTTGCGTAGCATATGCTCATGTGCAATGGTTATATACCTGCAGAGCTATTTGAAGCGTCGACAAATAAAGGAGTACCGACATGATTCGTTCCTTGTGGATTTCCAAAACGGGCCTTGATGCTCAGCAAACGCAAATGGACGTGGTTGCCAATAACTTGGCTAACGTGAGCACCAATGGTTTTAAACGATCACGTGCGGTATTTGAAGATTTGTTATATCAAAACATTCGTCAGCCCGGAGCGCAGTCCTCCGAACAAACGCAGTTGCCATCGGGCTTGCAAATAGGTACAGGTGTGCGCCCAGTAGCCGCTGAACGTATTCATACACAAGGCAATCTTCAACAAACAGGAAACAAGCTCGATGTAGCGATTCAGGGCAGTGGTTTTTTTCAAGTGCTGATGCCCAATGGATCGACTGGCTATACACGCGACGGTTCCTTCCAAACCGATGCGCAGGGGCAACTAGTGACATCCAGTGGCTTTGTGATACAACCTGCAATGACGATTCCTGCTGATGCGCAAAGTGTGACGATTGCACAGGATGGCGTGGTCTCTATTACTCAGGAGGGTAGTGTGACGCCTGTTCAAGTTGGTCAGATGCAGTTAGCAACATTCATTAATCCAGCTGGCTTGCAAAGTAGCGGACAGAATTTATATTTAGAAACAGCATCTTCTGGTGCTCCAAATATTGCCTCGGCAGGAACAAATGGAACTGGAACGCTGGGGCAGGGCTTTGTGGAAACATCTAATGTAAACGTGGTTGAAGAGTTGGTGAATATGATCCAGACGCAACGTGCATATGAGATCAACTCCAAGGCGATTACGACATCGGATCAGATGTTGCAAAAACTAGCGCAGATATAATCGAATTTAGGAGATGATGATGCGTAACATAATAAGTTGGGTGCTAGTGGGGATGATGTTACTAATGGTAGGGTGTACTCCCATTAGAACCAAAACGCCCTTAACATCCTGTCCGCTTGTGCAGAAGGCTCCTCCTTTGAATAACGGCTCCATCTTTCAGGCATCTGCAAATTATCCTTTGTTTGAGGACCGTCATGCCCGCAATGTAGGAGATGAGCTAACGATTACCCTAGATGAAATTACGGCTCAAACTGAAAAAACGAGTAAAAATCCGGGCAAACCTACTGCGGACGTAGGTTTGCCCACTAAGGCCAAAAAATCAGGTGGTTCAGATGTTGCAGGTGTGTTTACTGGTGAGATTGTCGCTACTGTGATCGTAGTAATGGACAATGGTAAATTGTTGGTGTGTGGCGATAAACTTATTAAGTATGCCAATGGTGAAACGAATTTTGAATATATACGTTTCTCAGGCACGGTGAATCCTAATTTAATTTCGGCGAAGAATACTGTTTCCTCTTCAAAGGTGGCAGATGTACAAATTGAATATAGAAATGCAGATAATATTGATTCACCATCAAGACCCCCGACATTGTTTAGTCGTTTGAGCCGCTTCTTTGCACCGAAAAAGATGTACTTTTAGGGAGTTTAATCATGCAAACGATATTAAAGTGGGCGCTGATCGGATTATTAGCATTGACATCTTTAGATGTGTCAGCTGAGCGTATCAAAAATTTAGCGAGTGTTTTGGGGGTGCGAGAGAACCAATTGCTTGGTTATGGTTTGGTAGTCGGCTTGGCGGGTACGGGTGACAAGACCGCACAAACACCGTTTACCGTAAATAGTTCACTGTCTATGCTGGCTCAGATGGGGGTTGCATTGCCAGCTGGAACCAACTTGAAGCTGAAAAACCTAGCGGCAGTCACAGTAACAGCATCATTGCCAGCGTTTGCCCGTCCCGGTCAGATGATAGATATTACCGTGTCCTCATTCGGGAATGCGACAAGTTTGCGTGGCGGTACCTTGTTGATGACGCCACTCAAAGGTGCGGATGGACAGATATATGCTATGGCGCAAGGAAATTTGCTAGTGGCAAATTCTGGTACGTCAAAAAATGATATCAATCATATGATTGTGGGCCGTATTCCAGATGGCGCAACCGTTGAGCGCATCGTGCCGACTTCTGTAGGTCAGGGTGATTTTATCTATCTGGAATTGAATAAAGGCGATTTTACTACGGCTGCACGTTTGGCAGATTCAGTTAATCGGGAGATTTCTCCAGAGGCAGAAATTGCCACTGCACTAGATGGACGTACGATACAAATCAAAGCGCCAGTAGGAAATGCGCGTGTTGCGTTCATTTCTCGTGTAGAAAATTTGCAGGTACGTGCAGGACAGCCTGTCGCCAAGGTGGTGATTAATGCGCGTACGGGTTCGGTGGTAATGAATCAATCGGTGCAACTTGATAATTGTGCCGTAGCGCATGGCAGCTTATCAGTCGTTATTAGTGCTGAAGGCGGGAATGGTGGCACGCAATCTGCACCCACCACTCAGGCAAATATTGCTAGTAGGGGTGAGGGGGGGCGTTTACTGGAGTTGAAACGCAGTGTGGCATTAAGCGATGTTGTTCGTGCGCTGAATTCTATAGGTGCGACAGCTCAAGATATGTTGGCTATACTTCAGGCGATGAAAGCCGCTGGTGCCTTGCGCGCTGAACTTGAGGTTATTTAACAGAACGATTTAATTGGGGTTGTACTCATGAATATCTCTGCTACAGATGCTGGAAATTTAGCGATAGACACGAAAAGTCTGGATAAGCTGCGTTTGGAGGCTAAACAGACTCCAGATAAGGCGTTGAAAGGCGTCGCGCAGCAGTTTGAGCAGGTATTCGTGAACATGATGTTGAAGAGCATGCGTGAGGCTAGTCCACAAGGTGGCATGTTTGACAACGAGCAAACCAAGATGTTTACGGGGATGTTGGATCAGCAATTAGCACAGTCCATGTCAGCAGGTCATAGTGTGGGTTTAGCCGATATCATGGTGCGTCAGCTACGCCACTCATCCATGAGCGCAGATGCAGTCGTTCCTGACACCCAGACTGCTCAGATTGCGAAGACAAAAAATGCTGTCAATTCAGCTTATAAGGAAAATTTCCAGCAGGATTTTGTGCAAAAACTGATGCCACATGCCGAGCAAGCAAGTAAAGCAACAGGTATTTCGGCCCATTTGATGGTTGGACAGGCTGCCTTGGAAAGTGGTTGGGGGCGGCATGAGATCAAGATGGCTGATGGTAGCAATAGTCATAATTTATTTGGAATCAAAGCCGGCGCAAGCTGGAAAGGCAAAGTAGCCGAAGTGATGACGACTGAGTATCACAATGGCGTGGCTAATAAACAAGTAGAGAAATTCCGTGCTTATGATTCCTATGCGGACGGTTTTAAGGATTATGCGAATACATTGAGTCAGAATTCGCGCTATTCCGAAGTATTGCAGCAGGGTGATAGCGCACAAGGATTTGCACATGCCTTGCAAGAAGCAGGTTATGCGACAGATCCTCGCTACGAGGATAAGTTGAGTAGCGTGATAAAGAGTGTGAGCGCGTTAGCCTAATGGGTGGCGGATTGATTAAAGATTAGCAAAAAACCGTCGATAGTAGGAATGTGAAGCTTCCGAGTGGAGCGGTAGGAGAGGGTCATGGGTGTAAGTGGTGCAATGGGAATCAGCGTTAGCGCCTTAAATGCGGCGCAGGTGGGTCTTCAGACCACAGGGCATAATATTGCCAACGCAAACACGCCGGGCTATTCTCGCCAAGAAGTTCAAATGGCCACCCGCACACCGCAATATACTGGGGTGGGTTATTTGGGGCAGGGCGTTGAAGTGAGTACCGTTAAGCGGGCATATAGTGAGTTTCTTAATGGGCAGGTGCTGTCTGAGCAGAGCCAAGCAGCGATGCTAAATACTTATCATACCCAGATAAAGGAAATCGATAATGTTATTGCAGATCCGAGCGCAGGAGTTTCGCCTGCGATTCAAAAGTTTTTTAGTTCTGTAAATAATGTATCAACATCTCCCGAGTCGCAGCCTGCTAGGCAAGCGATGCTGAATAGTGGTAATGCGCTAGCTGCACGTTTTCAATCACTTAATCAGAGATTTATAGATATTAACAACTCTGTCGGGAACCAAATCTCTAATAGTGTTACGCAGATAAATAGTTATGCTAAACAGATAGCTTCGTTAAATCAAAATATTGTTCAGCAGATGGCCGTGAGTAATCAGCCACCTAATGACCTGATGGATCAGCGCGACCAGCTTGTGGCAAAACTGAATACGCAGTTAAAAGCGACCGTGGTAAGGCAAGGTGATGGTGCTTACAATGTATTTGTAGGAAATGGACAATCGTTAGTCGTCGGCTCGGATTCATTTTCATTAGCTCTTGCTCAGTCGCATTCTGATCCGTCTAAACAGGATGTTGTTTATAACAATAAGAATGGTACGGAGAGCGTCATACAGCAGAATAGTTTACAGGGTGGAAATCTAGGCGGTTTTATGACTTTTCGCGACACAAGCTTAGCCTCTTCACAAAATGCATTAGGGCGTGTGGCAATGGGTATCAGTGGAACATTGAATCAACAGCATCAATTGGGGCAGGACTTAAATGGGAACTTGGGGGAAAACTTCTTTGTGCCGGCTGTTTCCGCCGTTTATTCCAATACTTCTAATCAGGGAAATGGCGTTGTAACAGCCAGTGTTGACTCGCCAGCTGATTTTGCGGCATTGACAGGGAGTGATTACAAACTTAGATACGATGGAGGTACGAGTTATACCTTGATTCGTCAGTCGGATAACAAAGAGACGCACTTTCCTTCTGGGCTACCAAATACTCCAACAGACGGTTTGCGGTTTGCTTCGACAGAGGGGGCGAAGCCAGGCGATACCTATTTGATACGCCCTACGGTAAACGGAGCGCGTGATTTCACCTTGAACGTTAGCGACCCCTCCAAGATTGCAGCAGCACTCCCTATTCGCGCTACCGCAGAATTTAGTAATCACGGCAGTGGCAAGATCGCAGCAGGTTCAGTGAATGCGCTGCCGATGAATCCAGACCCATTACATCCTGCTACGGATGTGAATTTAAAAAATCCAGTTAGTATTACTTTTACTAGTGCGACAACTTTTGATGTGTTCGACAAGAAAGCAGGAGTGAAAATTGCTACGTCTGTTCCCTATGCGGATGGTCGTGATATCAGCTTTAATGGTTGGACAACCCAGATTTCAGGCGTGCCTGCAGAAGGAGATGTTTTTTCGATGGGTGAGAATCTGAACGCCACTGCTGACGGTAGAAACTCTTTAATGATAGCGGATTTGCAAACTAAAAATACACTAGGGGCATCTGATGGCGGTTCAGCCACCATGACGTTTCAGGGGGCTTATGCCCAATGGGTGAGTGATATCGGTAATAAAACCCGTGAGCTGCAAGTGACCAGTACGGCTCAGACCAGTATGGCAGAGCAGTCGGTGTCTACGCAACAATCTTTTGCTGGAGTCAATTTGGATGAAGAGGCTGCAAATCTGATGCGATATCAGCGGGCCTACCAGGCTGCGGGTAAGGCTATGCAAATAGCCAATACGCTATTTGACACAGTATTACAGTTGGGAAGGTAGGTGAACCATGCGTATCAGCTCAGGTAGTGTTTTTGACACCAATGTCTCGATGCTGAATCAGCAGCAGGCATCGTTGTTACATACCAATCAGCAAGTTGCATCGGGTAGGCGCATATTGACTCCGGCAGATGATCCGGCAGCATCTTCTAGTGCCTTGCTTGTTTCTCAAGCAGATGGGAGTAATAATCAGCTAGGAGTTAATCGTAATTCGGTTAAGTCTTCTACTGGAATGGCGGAAGCAGTATTGCAGAGTGTAACTACGCTCATTTCTGATGTAAAGACGAGGGCCGTCCAGGCGGGGAATGGCGTTCTTTCAGCATCTGATAGAAAATCCATTGGATCTGAATTGCAAGGTCGTTACGATGAACTAATCTCTTTGGCAAACAGTACTGACGGAACGGGTAATTATTTGTTTTCTGGATTTCAGGGGAAAACCATTCCGTTTGTTAAAACAGCTTTGGGCGTGCAATACATGGCAGATGATGGGCGGCGTATGGTGCAGGTAGCTAGCTCTAGGAAAATGGCGGCAAGTGATTCTGGATCAGATATATTTATGCGCGTGAAAAATGGTAACGGTACATTTTTAACCGAAGGGAATTCAGCCAATACTGGCTCAGCTTCAATAGGTCAGGGGACTGTGACCAACTCCACTTTGATCACAGGGAGCACGTATCAACTAAACTTTATCAACCCATTTGCTTATACTATTACTGAGACGAAACTAAATGGAGAGACGCTTCCGCCAGTACCTCCTGAGCCGGAGCCGCCTTATCAATATGCGAGTGGCGAAGCCATAACGCTACCCGGAATGCACATTTCTATCATAGGGACACCAGAGCAGGGGGATGCTTTTACTGTTTCTCCTAGTACGAACGAGGGAATATTCAAGACCTTGGAGGATTTAATCACCGCCTTAAATACCACCAACCCTGCAGGCGATGCCGCGACCAATGCAGAACTTACGAGTAGTCTCAGCAAGGCAATGAGCGGACTTGATCGGGGCTTAGATAATGTTTTGACTGCGAGAGCATCGCTTGGCGCACGTTTGAACGAACTAGATTCCCTGCAAGCAACAGGGGAAGATTTGGGTTTACAATACAAACAAACCTTATCTACATTGCAAGACCTCGACTATAACAAGGCGATCAGTGATTTGAACCGGCAGACAACCAGCCTGACGGCGGCACAAAAATCTTTTAAACAAGTTGCTGATCTGTCTATGTTCAACTATATGTAAGTAAAATTTCAAGTATAGAGGTGGCTTCGCTAGCTCAGCTAACGTGTTGTCGCTCTGTACCGCAGCAAGGGTCGCTGTGGCTTTTAATGCTGGATGGAGTGTTGGTGAGCACTCCTTCTCATGCGTTGGCCGCACTGCTGGCTATTACATCTACGGCCTCTAGCATTTTCCTTCTGTCCGAAATAACATTAGCACATCGCTGCGGGTCTGGCCTGTGCCGCTGTTGGCATCAAGCAAGGCGACTTCGAAAGCGTCATCCGGTGCGCCAGTCAGATCATCCAATGCGGTACCGGAAAGCGTGAAGCTCAGGAAGCGGTCAGTCGGTTTGAGCAGGAAGACTTGGCTCAAGCGGGTTTGGCTGTCGGAGACTTCGTTCATGACGGCTGCGCCACTGCCGATGTTCACGTTACCTTGTGTTGACCAGCCATCGGCTACGTTGAGACTGCCGTTGGTGAGGGTGGCATTGGTGGCTACGGTGTACTTAGTAATCAGCGTGCTGATATCCGGTACGATGCTCACACCGCCATAGCGACTACCACGCAACATACCGAGGAAACCGATGAAGCTGGTGCCTAGCGGCAAGGTGGGGAATGTCGGTGCATTGCCCGGTGTGCTGCTGGTGGCGGTCATCTGGGTCTTGGCTTGGCTGATGAGGTTTTGCATCAAAACCATCTCATCAGCAGAGGGCAGACGGCGCATTCCAGCCGTGAGCGTGGTGCCCATGTAATCGTTCGGGTTTGCACTATGGTCGATGCCCAAGGCATGGCCGTATTCGTGCAGCAATACAGAGAGCATGTCCATCTTGCCTGCGGCTGCACTGCCCGCTTTGGCTACCTATTCGTTGGGGTTGGAGGTGGGGAGCCATTCTTGACACAATAATTGGGGTCAGACTGAGCTACCCCGCCTATCACGGACACTTTTAATAGTAGACAATACTACCGGAGGTGTCAGATGGGAAAAGAGATCCAGAAAGTAAATGCCGAACGTCAACGACAGCGCT
>Ga0316204_10004679_pt1 | contig 24111 bp, 20 predicted proteins | sample 6monrhotite_MG_2_FD_205661 | JGI IMG/M metagenome (GOLD analysis project Ga0316204, IMG submission 205661) | Microbial mat bacterial communities from mineral coupon in-situ incubated in ocean water Damariscotta River, Maine, United States -... | ecosystem: Environmental > Aquatic > Marine >... | reverse complement strand
TTGTTTTGAATAGCGTAATGAAAAAAGTTGTCTTCACCTGGTTGGTGACGCAAGCTTTTTTCATATAGCTAAGCGAAACAAGAGCCTGTGTTATATTTCGTGGATCAACTGCTTTTTTTAGGTTTAATTATACCTGATAAGAAGGCTAATTCAGATGGGAGTATGGAGGAGAAATTTTAAAACTGTGGGCAATCAAACATAGAGATCATAAAACAAACAAAAGCGACTGGGGAATTAATGCGAGTGCGTGCCACTTAACTTTTCAATTGCACTAACCGCTGCTCTGGCGGCTTCTTCAATTTCCGCATCTCGACCAGCCAGCACAAGACGACCAAATGCGCCAACTGCACGAGCATCGATAAGCGTGATATTTGCTGCTTTTTCCGCCTCGTTGGCAGCATAAACAACATAACCAGCTGGCTCTGTTTCCATAATAAACAGAGTTTGCCCAGGCAGGATCATTGATCCTCGTCGATCTTGGCGATTAATGAGTACTGCATGATCAGGTGTTACTGCACGGACGATCTCTTTCCAGGCAACGCGACACTTCTGTCGCTGATCTTCATGACCACCAAAATCACGTAATACAGATCTACCTGCTTCTTGAACATCGCTTTGGCTACGATGATGAAAGACCATAGACCCAAACGCACGCTCAACAACTTGCTGCCCCAAATGAACCTGACTCGCTTTTAATGCAATATCAGTGAGGCGATGAACAGCCATTCCAGGTGCCAACTCTATCCACATACACGCATCGCCAGGGACAGGAAGAAAGCCTTGAGAAACAGTGCCGAGATAGGTCGCCAATTGCGGCTGGAGTGAGTCGATGAATATATAGGTACGTAATTTGATCATTTATTTTAATTCATGATTGCTCTAGCAACAAACAGCCAAAGCCGCATGCATTATTACATAAGTAAATATCAATAAAACATTGTACTTTTCAATGTTACCCATAGACTAAAACAATGCAAAATCTATTTTACTTCATGTTAACTTATACATGGTAAGATTTGTTGAGGTTTCGCTTGCACCTCTACAATGCCTAAAAAACATCCAGTCAAGATGCGAGAAACACAGTTTGGTCATTCCAAATAAGTGTCTCGCAACTCTGAGTGGAATTTTTTCAGGCTTTACCCTACGGATTGGGACGCTTTTTCCATCTAACAGCGTTATCACTCGCTTATTTGGAATAACCAAACTACGCTTGTGATGCCTTGTTAGCCGAAAAAAGTGTTTCCAGTAGTGACGCAAACGAAACCTCAACCAGCCATAAAGTATGTCATGCATAGAGAAGATTTACTGATTAAATTACAATCATATCGCACTCCGTTTATGGAAGAGGCGGCTATGGTAAGCCGAACAACGAAGTTTGTTCGCGCACATCAAAACTGTTTTGATCGAAGCCTAGCCATTGGGCATGTCACCGGCTCTGCTTGGGTAGTCAATCCCTTACGCAGTCATGCGTTAATGTTGCACCACCGAAAGCTTGATCGCTGGTTTCAACCAGGTGGCCACGCAGATGGCGATCCAGATATGATTCAAGTTGTGTTAAAAGAGACATCGGAAGAGAGTGGAATCGATTTCTCACAAATCAAACTACTGAGTGACGAAATCTTTGATGTCGACGTGCATACTATTTACCCAAGTGTGCATGATGAGCGCCACGAACATTTCGACATCCGCTTTTTGGTGGAAATAGATGATAAAATCCACATTCCCGGTAATAACGAATCACACCAAGTTGCTTGGATTCCTCTTTCTCAAATAAGCAGATTTAATAACATGGTCTCATTACGCCGAATGGTAAGAAAAACCCATTCACTACTCGGGTAAAAAATACGCTTAGTAAAATCAAAAACTAGGCATACCCTAATTTGGCCCTACCTCTACGCCCAATGATCGCCACCGCTCTTGATGAATAAGATCAAAATCTGACAATAGTTTCTTCAAATGCTCATCAATGCCGGGGCCTCGCTGTTTCGCAAACTCAAGAAACGACTCAGCAATTAACGATAACTCACGCTCTTTTGGATAGACCAAATGCCATTTACGCTGAACGGGAAAACCCTGCACGTCAAGAATATCAACAGGACCAGTTGCACCTTCCAGTGTAAGCGTATGCAAGGAAAGAATTGAGATTCCCAAGCCACCGACTACAGCATGTTTAATTGCTTCATTACTTCCCAACTCCATTCTAACAATGGGGTGTAAATCATGATTTCGGAATATGTTCATTGTCATATCCCGAATGCCAGAACCAGGTTCACGCAGAATTAATGGTTCTTGTGCCAAACGCTCTAAAGAGATCTGTCGCTCTTTTGATAGTGGATGGTTTTTACTCGCCACAACAACCATTGGATTATCGGCGAAAGGGACAGAAACGAGGCTTAACTCTTCAGGTGTCTGACCTAAGACATAAAGATCATCCTCACCTAAAGTGATTCGTTCCAGAATGCGATCACGATTAGTCACTTTAAGTGAAACATCTATTTCAGGATATTCATTACAGAACCCTCCCAAAATCTCAGGTGCAAAATATTTTGCTGTAGTAATTACACCTAAACGTAATCGCCCACGGCGCAAACCTTTAAAATTTGCGATAGAAGACTCTAAACCACTCAGCGTTCCAAACATTTGTTTACAAGCCAGATACAACTCTTCGCCCACTTCTGTAGGGCGAGTTTTTCTACCGACCTGTTCAAATAGAGGTATTCCAATTGTCTCCGTCAGCTTTTTAATCTGCATGGAAACAGTTGGCTGAGTAAGAAAAAGCTCCTCAGCAGCTTTGGTATAACTCCCTAATCGAACAATCGCTTCAAATATCTGAAGTTGCCTAAGTGTTAAGTGGCGAATTAAGTGATCAGGTAGCTCGCCAACGACTTGCCGCTCACGCTCACGCCTTGACTTGGTTTTCTTGGAACTATTTCCTAAAGCGTCGAGCATACTATTGACCCATTTATGTTAGTTCATCGGTGTAGAAAATTTTTCTGGTGATATCACTTCAACGTTTGAGACATATACCGTCAAATGATACCCCTTATCTTTCTGGCGCTGTAACCCGTCGAGTAAACGCTGCAGTTTCTCCTCGGGAAGAATTACCTTTACCATTACATTGGCTTCGAAATCGAGTGTACCCGCTGATTCACCAGAAGCACCTTCACCGCGTACACGAACGATTGTATAACCACTTACACCATAACGCTGAAACATTGAACGAAGTTTCTCTTGCAAAGCGTCCATGGTGATAATGTTAACGAGTTTATGTGGATATAATTCAGCCATTATTTTTTACCTTTTTGATCTAGCGAAACCATAATAATCTCCTTATTGAAGCAAGCGAGTGACTCCCTAGAAAGTGTCACAAAAACTTGGCGAAAGTCTCGCAGTATATAGGCTTCACTAAAGAAGTTCGATATTAGGAAGTGCTCTAACAAACTCCCGTTCATACTCAACGCAATCTTGATTTATGTCCCAGCCAAATACTGAGAGAAGGCTAAGAAAAGCGGAATACCTACCACAACATTAAACGGGAACGTAATTCCTAAGGATAATGTGAGATAAAATGAAGGATTCGCTTCAGGCACCGCCAACTTCATGGCTGGAGGCACTGCAATATAAGACGCACTTGCGCCTAACACGGCAACCAACGTAGCACCACCAACACCAAAATCGAGAATATAACTGCCAACAACTGCGCCAATCAAACCACCAATGATAGGCATGACAACGCCAAACAACCCTAAAACGACACCCACTTTTTTAAATTCTTTAATACGACGAGCCGCTTCCATTCCCATTTCGAAAAGGAACAAACACAACACACCCATAAAGATCTCATCGATAAATGGCTTTAACTTCTCCATTCCTGATGGTTGAGATATGGCACCAATTACCATTGAACCAATCAATACAACGACACTTCCATTCGTGAACGCTTCGCGCAACAGATGCCCCATTTTACCTTCTGAATCACCATCAGGATCAGCAATCTTGGGTGTATTGCTAGAGGCTTCTAACTGTTTCCTCGCCCAGGCAGCGAGCAGCAGTCCCACAATAATTGCAGGTGATTCCATCACCGCCAGCATAATAAGAGGGTAAGACTCATACTCAATCCCACTACTATCGAGAAACGCAATCGCGGTTAAAAATGTTCCTGCACTCACAGAGCCGTAGTGTGCAGAAATTGCAGCCGCATCCATGGGGCTTACTTTTCGGGTAGCCACCAATGCGAGATAACCCAGAATTGGGAGTGTAAAACCAAGGATTAACGCCCAAACAATGGAGTTTATTGCAACTCCCATATCTGATTTTGCGAGTTCATAGCCACCATGTAACCCGATAGCCATCAATAAATAGATAGATAATACTTTTGCAAGATCTGGGGGGAAACGCAGGTCTGATTTTATAAGTCTCGCAATTGCCCCTAACGCAAAAAACAAAACAGCAGGAACGAGCAAATTACTTAAGCTGGACATGACACACCTCTTGTCTTTGACCTATAGATAATTCATTAGGATCAATAAGTTTTAACGGTAAATCATTATGGCAACTTCCAAACCACCAATCTAATCGATAAAAAATGTGACCGACATAGATAATTATCTATATCAAAAACACATTATAGCGAATAGATCTATATAATTCCAAAGATAATCATAGGAATAGGGAGATTTCTAAGTTTGAGGGTAGAAGAATTTATATAAATGCAGAAAGTGCGTTTCTGCGCCAATTTTTGCCAGAAACAAGAGCAACAACCCTTGATTCAACAAAAATACGCGCAAAAACCGATATTTATTAGGTAGGAAAAGAGATGTACTGCGTGAAACTTTAGTCGGGCCACACACGTTTAGATGACAAAACAGTAGCCGCTTCTTCTTGCTTTTGAGGTTGAGTCTTTGCTTTCGGCTTTGTTACTTTTGGCTTAGTTTTCTTTACAGGTGCCGATGCGGGGGCGCTTCCGCCGCTTTTCTGTTCATTAGTAGTCGTTGTTGTTGTTGACTCTACTTTTTCTTCACTCATTCCCAAATTCCTTTATACAGATTACAGATTTACAGAAGTTATTGATCTAGTGGTGGTTTAAATTTATTATCAGGCGCTATATTATTGAGCTGTTCAACATATCGAGCTTGCGCATCATTCAGCTCTTCACACCCTTCATCCAGATGAATAGTCATATTGACATGTGTTTTTCCGAAATTCATATCAGGATAGTAATCCAATTTCTCAGATAGCTCGCCTGTCATTTCAAGAAATTCACTGGTTAACGCATAACTATCAAACTCCACGCGCCTTTCGAATCTTGCAGGACGTTTTCTATAAGTCCAATTCTCAATATCAGTCATTTATTTGCTCTCCAACAACTACTAGGGTTTATTAATTCTTGGAATAGCGTCCTTTCCACGCTTCAAGAGAATCCACGTGCTCTAGTTCGTCTTTTAATAGCTTTTCGAAAAAAACTTGGTTATCGAAATCATTTGAATCCCGACAATGGGCGACGGCTCTTTTATAGAACTCGACTATCTCAGACTCCATAGCTTGGACATTAGCTATTAACTCTGGCAGAGAATTACCTAGCCTTACAGGCCGCAACTGAGTTGCGTTTGGCGCAACACCCATCACTAACATTCGATTGACGATTTGCTCTACGTGCTCCATCTCATGCTGCGACTCTTCTTGAAAGCTTTTCGCTTCCTCTTCAAAGCCTCGCAATTTCAGCAGGCGTGACATAGTCAAATATTGCTGAACAGCAGTCATCTCTAGACTGAGAGCTCGCCCTAAGAAACCTAGTGTTTGAGAGTTGATATTGGAATAGATCATAAAAAAGAAAACTCAAGAAACCTCTGAGTAAGTTACATGATTAATTATCATCTGCCATATAACCTATTCAGAGATAACTCAGTTATTTCGGATGAGATACCCTTGCTTAAGAAAGCAGAGCACCCCACCCAAAATACTTCATTAAACCTTACTTAGTAGATTGGCTAAGTGTAGGCTCAACTTCTTTGTGAGGACGTGCAATGATGTGCGCAGCAACAAGACCGTCGCCAACACGCTCACAAGCGTCAGCACCAGCACGAACAGCTGCGTTAACCGCACCAGTTTCACCACGTACCAATACAGTTACGTAACCACCGCCAACGAATTCGCGACCGATTAAACGTACTTCTGCTGCTTTAGTCATCGCGTCAGCTGCTTCAATCGCAGGAACCAAACCACGCGTCTCGATCATACCTAGTGCAATACCGTAAGTTTCATTTGTCATTGCTGTAACTCCTTAGTTAATTATACAAAGTTAGATTTTTTACTACTTATATTAAGACGCGCTGCCAGCCGGAATCGCGCTTTCAACTTCTTTGTGAGGACGAGCGATAATATGCGCTGCTACTAAACCGTCACCCACACGCTCACATGCATCAGCTCCGGCACGTACTGCAGCATTTACTGCACCTGTTTCACCACGCACCAATACAGTTACGTAACCGCCGCCAACAAATTCACGACCCACTAAACGGACTTCAGCCGATTTAGTCATTGCATCCGCAGCTTCAATAGCTGGAACCAAACCGCGTGTTTCTATCATGCCTAACGCAATACCGTATTCATTTGCCATTTTTAATCTCCAGTTAGTTTGCCTTAAATTTCGTACTCTCAAAGAGCCGTTGTTCGTTTTATGTAGAAGCTGATTATTCAGCCTCGTCCCAAAAATCTATAATTCCGCATATCGTTAAGTCAGTAATGATATGCACTCTAGCCTGACCTAATGCCTGTCTTGCTGCTGAACCGCCAACCACATACACCCAGTCGCCATTTAGTGTTGAAATTGTGTCTGTCGCTACCTGCAATTTGCCTTTTGAGTCACGCAAAATTCGTAGCGGCAGCTGTTCCATGCCAGCATGCCGATTGGTACACACCAATGTACCGACCACCTGCAAGATAACCACTTAGGCTTCCGGGTCCCAATCGTCAATGATGCCGACAATCGTGAGATCTGATGGATACTCTTTCGCACCAGCAGCATCCCTTGCAGCAGAACTACCTACACACAGCACCCAATCTCCCGGTGTTGCACCCACGGAATCGACAGCAACAAGCTTTGCGCTTCCATCCAAAACGACTTGCAAATGTTTATGCTTCATCGTCTCTATGCGATTTGTTGATACCAGTGGTTTTAGAACCTTACAAATCTTCATTAATGCGCGTCCCCTATAACTGGAGGCTGTGTTGAACCACCGACTATCTCAATACTGCTCTCTGCCGAGCAATCTCTCACAACTAATAATGTGTGAATCAGGCCCTGCGTAGTTTGTTTAGGAAAACGTGCCGCCATCGCTTGTTGTAAACACTCAACTTTTGCAACTGCTCGCTCTCGTGCTCCTGGAACATTTCCGTGATAGTCGTAACGAATCACAATCGGAGCGGGCAAGCCACGTTTTATATTCAAACCTGTAAAAATCTTTATGCCTACGTCTACGTCTTTCGCATTTTGCTCAACTGTTTTGAGATAAGCAAAATAGGTTAGGTTACGCAGTTGAACCTCTTCAAAACCAACCCCCATTCCGATAAAGCGTTCCTGGTGGCCGATATCGCTGTAACAACCGTTATAGTTACTACTAACATAATCTATTTGCGAGATATTATTGAATAACAAACGCGCCATAAGCTTCACGAGGCCATCGTTGTTAGCGCTGCTTTGTGCAGGATTCTTCTTTTCAATCAACTCTCGAATTACACGCACACCCTCGTTCGGGTTAGCGTTACGTGTCGCATCATAAACATCATTCGCATCGATAAAGTTTTCACCATCCGGGTTACCGCTAGCATCCGGGAAGTGAATTCGAATTGCATCGTTATCAGTATCAATACCGATCAACATCAAGTCTATTGAAGCGCCACAACAAAAACTGTTTTGCACGCCTTGCTGAAAAGCCAACAATCGTGACATAGCACCTTCGGCTGCTTTTACCGCATCGCTACCATGGGCCGCACAACCTTCCACATCAGGCAAACTACTACTGTAGTGATAAACCGCTGCCTTAAGATAGCGTGTAGGCTCAGAAGCACTGTTTGGTACCGATTCACTCAAACGCCTGTGCTCTACCTCTACCCATTTTTGCAGGCTGTCTTCCACATCAAACATGGCACCAGCAAAAGACTTACGACGCACACCTTTATAAGGAAGGCGTAATACGTAGCGGATCGTATGAGCTAAACGACCATCCGCACAGGGTGAAAAGTCCAATGTGTGAAAACCACACTCTTCAATAAAGCGCTGAAAACCGGCATCACTTTCTTGCGCTAAAGGCTTCTCACCATAAAATTCATTAGCAAATTGATGAAATGTTTCGAATACACACCAAGCGTATAACTTACCCATATCCAATGGTGCTATCCAAGTATTTTCCAACAAATGCTCGGGCAACTCTAAGCCCAACAACTGTCGAACAAGGCCTTGAGCCTTAGTAATAAAGTTACTGTCGTGCTGATACTGAGCAACTTCTCTTAACACAGGTTCGATCTTGTCGAATGCCGCTTTACTACGGCTTTCGTAATCAAATAGGTAGGAATTCTCATTAGTAAGCGTAAACGGATGGCCAGTACGCATTCGAACAACAGAATTATTTCCTGCTCCTGAACGCTGACGACGAGCAACATCTGCAGCACTGCGTATACGATTTGATCGCGCCTGTGCTTGCTGTCTTGTTCTTTTTTGTCTGCCTACCAACATATCTAATCTATAAAATTCCAAATCTATGAAAACTTTGGGGGCCGGGAACACAGTCATCTGCGCTCCCACCACCAATTTACTTCTTTACTACAAGGCTTTAATTAGCCGCGCGCACCACCAGAAACGGTGATTGCTGCTGTACCTTGTGAACCGCCACTACCACCAGTCACATTAGCTGACTCACGCTCGACTTGAGGCTCGCGTTTGTTAGCTACTTCCGGCATGGCACTCATTGGGCCACGACGGCTAGGGTTGCGACGTGCTGCAGTCGTACCTTCGGTACCAGTCACATGTTCACCACGATCCCAGTCATCACCGGTTATGTTCAGACCAGTTTCAACACCTTCACCTGTTACACGTGAAGCTGTTGCAGGTTTTTCCGCTTTAGGCTCTACTATAACAACGTTATTAGAACGACCGCCGAAGCGAGATTGTTCTGTACCTGTTACTTTACCTTTACCCATTGCGAAAGTACCTGTGATAGGGCCACTATCACCTTCATAACCAGAACCAGTTACTGAACCACCGGTAATTGAATCAGCTGGCGCTACAGTCGGAACGACACTAAAGGCACCATCTGCTTCTATTGCTTGTGGAAAATCAGATTCACCTACCGCTGCAGGTGACGCTACACAAACACTACCCAATTCAGATTCTGCTATGTAAGGTGTGCCGCTAACCGCTTGACATGCACCACTTTCAGTACCTGTCATGCTGTTACCGCTCAATCCAGGCTGAAGACCACTGATGTCTTTACCTGCACCTGGAGCACGTTGAGGCATCACAGTGCGCATACGGTTTTTACGTTGCTCTTCTGGCGCACAGAAAGATTCAAACTCTTCCTGTCCAGCGTAAGGCGTTCCTGTGATCGACTCACAAGTACCTTTGCGGTTACCAGTTACACTTTCTGCACGACTACCCTTAGGTCCGGAAATCACTTGACCACGTTGAGTTTGCGAAGTGCTTACCTTGGCAGCAGGTGCTACTGGTTTTGTATCACATTGCGCAAAATCTTCACGACCCAAGTATTCAACTCCTGTCACGCTACGACAACTACCTGCTTCCGCACCAGTCATCACGGTAGATCCACCGACCTTGCCACCGCTAGTCACAACACTACCCGATAGAGTATTTGTTGTTTCTACTTTTACGTTAGCCTTAGGCGCATCACCCTGACAAAAGTTATCGAAAACTTCAGCAGACATGTAGTTAGTACCCGTTACACCAGAGTGACAAAGGCCTGCTTCATCACCTGTCAACTTTTCAGTATGACCGACTTTGGTACCACTAATTGCCTTAGCTTCAGCAGCATTACGTGGACGACGAGTACGCGCTGGTGCAGCAGCAACGCTACCACGAGAACCATTTTTACTACGTGATTCACGAACTGTACGAGCCAGATCACGAGCAGAGATATCCGGGTTAGCCTGACGTGCAATTGAAGCAGACGAATTTTTCCCGTGCGCTTCCAAACCAGCCTTACCACGACCGGCCATCGCATTACGACGTGCACGTGATAACATGCGACCAGTACTACTAGCACTTACTACAGCTTTTCTTCTCGCAGGTTTTACGCCACTAGAAGTAGGTGCACTTATACTTGGTGCTGGAGCAGCTGCCGCCGCGGCTTTCGCCTCAGCTTCTTGACAGCATGGACCACCACAACCGCAGTTGCCTTTGTCCGCTTTAGCTTCAGCAGCAGAACGACGTTTTTGCGCCATTTCACTAGTACGCAAGCGATCGCTACTTCTATCCGCCCTTTTACCGCGAGCCGCCAAAGATTCGCGACGCAAACGCGACGCACTCTTTTGGGCTGCTCTTGGCTTAGGCATATTCACTGGAGCAATAAAACTTGCTGGAGCAACAGGAGCAGCAACTATAGGAGCTGGTGCAGCCGTTGGATTCGCAGCAGGAGCTGGTTTACGCTTAGGCTGACGGGTAGGCGCAGAAGCAGCAACTGAACGAGGTTTACCGTTCACTTGCAGTTGTCGACGTGCCTTAGAGGCAGCACGACCAGATTGCTGTTGGCTTGCCATATTATTTCCCATCCGTTCTTAAAACTAGAATCAGATTCGGTGCGGCCCAGTATTCTTAACTAACTAGGCCCGCACCGAGATCACCCAATTACCAAGCGCGAGAAGCACCTTGCGCTTTGAATACTACAAAGTTTACACCTTGAGATTGAGTGTAGTTATCGTAACCAGTCAAACGGATGTTGTGATCAGGATACTCGCGACGGCAAGATTCTAATTCGTTTACAACATTGTTTAGATCAGTTTCACCGAAAAATGGAAGCTTCCACATAGTCCAGTAGTGGTCGCCAGCATTTTCTGGAGCTTCGTGCTCAATGCCAGGAGTCAAGCCTTGCGCCAACATGTAGTTGATTTGCGCATAAACTTCTTGCTGAGTCAGCGGAGGTAGGAAACCGAAAGTCTCCAAAGTGTTTTTAGTTTGGTAATCACCTATTACAGACATGATTTTTCCTCTTTAAAATTTGTATTGAAACAGTTTTTCGCTCAAACAAGCAGCTTATTGAACGTCTAGCTTATCAACTGTATCAAATTCAAATACGATTTCTTTCCAAGTTTCCATTGCAACAGCCAACTCTGGGCTATGTTGAGCAGCAGCAGTAAGGATATCCTTACCTTCACGCTCCAACTCGCGACCTTCGTTACGTGCTTTAACACACGCTTCAAGAGCAACACGGTTTGCACATGCACCCGCAGCATTACCCCATGGATGACCCTGAGTACCACCACCAAACTGCAGACAAGAATCATCACCAAAGATGTTCAACAATGCAGGCATGTGCCATACATGGATACCACCAGAAGCTACTGCGAATACACCAGGCATAGAACCCCAGTCTTGGTCGAAGAAAATACCGCGACTACGATCTTCAGGTACGAAAGACTCACGTAATTGATCTACGAAACCGAGAGTAGATTGACGATCACCTTCCAACTTACCTACAACAGTACCAGTGTGAAGTTGATCACCACCAGATAGACGTAGACACTTAGCTAATACGCGGAAGTGAATACCGTGAAGTGGGTTACGGTCGATTACCGCATGCATTGCGCGGTGAATGTGTAACAACATGCCGTTTTCACGACACCAGTTAGCTAGACCTGTGTTTGCAGTAAAACCACCCGTTAAGAAGTCATGCATGATGATTGGCATACCGAGTTCTTTTGCGTACTCAGCACGCTTGTACATTTCTTCTGGAGTCGCTGCAGTAACGTTAAGATAGTGACCTTTACGCTCACCAGTTTCACGCTCTGCTTTATGAATAGCATCTGCAACAAAATCCCAACGATCGCGCCAGCGCATGAACGGTTGTGAGTTGATGTTTTCGTCATCTTTAGTCAGATCCAGACCACCACGTAGACATTCATAAACAGAACGACCGTAGTTTTTAGCAGATAGACCTAACTTAGGCTTGATAGTACAACCCAATAATGGACGACCATACTTGTTCAAACGATCACGCTCTAGCTGGATACCAGCTGGTGGACCACCACAAGTCTTGATGTATGCGATTGGGAAGCGGATATCTTCCAAACGTAGAGTACGTAGCGCTTTAAAACCAAATACGTTACCAACCAAAGAAGTTAGTACGTTTACGATAGAACCTTCTTCGAAAAGGTCTAGTGGGTAAGCGATGAAAGTATAGAAAGCATCTTTGTCGCCAGGAACGTCTTCAATACGATACGCACGACCTTTATAGAACTCAAGATCAGTCAATAATTCTGACCATACAGTAGACCAGGTACCAGTTGAAGATTCTGCAGCTACCGCAGCAGCAACTTCCTCACGTGGAACTCCAGCTTGCCCAACTACCTTGAAACATGCCAACAAGTCAGTATCCAAAGGCACGTAATCAGGTGCCCAATACAGGTCGCGGTATTCTTTAACACCGGCATCATACTTGGCCATTTTCTTCTCCTGTGTGTTGTTAAGTAAAATTGATTGCTAATTGCTGTGGGCAGAGAATACGTGAGGGGACTAAATACGACTAATCGATACTAACCATGTTTGCCATAGTAGTTTATCTATGTGTCAAAATTCTGCGGCGTCATTGACTATATATAATAAGAGTCGCTAGCGTTTTCTAGAGCATTTCGGCATCAAATTATAGACAATATAGATAAAGCTCTATGCACCGCATAGAAATTCGCGATACTTCGAGTTGATAAATAATTGAATTAAACTCCCCAAGACAACTAAGTTGAATTTGCTTTCACACAACAAAGCAAAATAAGGATGGACCTAACGATGAGGAGAGAAACGACTAAACAGTGAGATATTTTATTGGGCAAAAAACGTTAAGTTAAATGGTTGAAGCGTTTATCAATCCACACTGCTAAACCAAACAAGAATTAAACCACATAACGACAGTTAGCTTTTTGACAGACTGCAAACCATATTCTTTATACGAAAACTATTTTCCAACAACAAATCTATAATTATATAGCCTTGTTTAGCTCTGCATTCAGTTTTTTTCAAAAACTGAGCTTTACGGTCTTTTTATCAGCTTCACATCAAGTCTTATCTATGCACTACTTTTGTTATCATCTATGCATCACTCGAAATTTTTAAATAAATGATCTAAAAGAAAAAGAAAACACTGAATAGGGGTTGACGTGTTCTAAAATCACAAAGATACTTCCTCACGGCTATCTAACTCGTCATAGATGCAGTTATTCAAATGTGATGCAAAACTAATTCGATTAGAATTAATTTTATTTGAGTCATTTATTTTTCGAAAAAAAGATCGAGGGAGAGCGTATCTTGCCTAATAAAAATATCGCTGCGCTCAGTTGTTTTTTATCTAAGCAGACTGAGAGCGTTCACAAATCGAGTACAACTATTAGCGAAGCTAGCACTGGCTATTCCTCTCGATTAATTCCTCTTCTGACACCAGGATAACGTTCGTTATGGAAATGCTCATCTTACTACTTCCTCTTCTGCCGCTTTTTTCCGCAGCACTAAATCACGTTTCATACAAACAAGCCGGTCATAAAGCAGCGAAAACCAGCGTGGCATTTGGTGTCATAAATTTCATTTTAGCTGTTGCACTGCTCGCCATGGTCATGGGCGGAGACAAAACCAGCCAAGTCGCACTTTTTGACTCATGGGGCATTTTAATCGCTGACCCGTTAAGCGTTTTAATGGCACTACTTATCTCAGGCATTAGCCTTATTGTTCGAATTTATTCGATAAAGTATATGATTGAAGAAGCGGGCTACGGTCGTTTCTTCATGTTGCTCGATCTTATGACTGCCACGCTATTACTCATGGTAACTGCTGGCGATCTTATCTCCTTATTAGTAGCTTGGCATTTGGTTGGCGTACTACTCTACTTTTTGTTGGGTTTCGATTCACGCAGCCATACTGCATACCGTTATGCATTTTGGACACTCATCACCTACCGAGTTGGTGATATAGCACTGGTACTTGCTGCTGGATTACTATTCCATGCTTACGGTACTTGGTCGCTCTCTGAAATTTTTGCTGCCGTAACAGAAAACCCCGGTGCACATCAATATTTTGGTTTTGTATTGGAAGAACTTGTCGGTTTTTTACTAGCCATTGCTGCTTTTGCCCGCTCCGCACAGTTTTTTCTGCACACTTGGTTACCTTATACGATGGATGGACCAACGCCTGTTTCCGCTTTGATGCATGCAGGTATCGTTAATGCTGGTGGCTTTCTTATTAACCGCTTTTCACCAATCTTTATACAAACCGAATCGACCTTACATCTTCTTTTCATTGTCGGCCTAGTTACCGCCATAATTGGCTCCGTTTTAATGTTAACGCAAAACGATATCAAAAAAGCGCTGGGTTACTCGACCATGGGACAAATGGGCTTCATGATAATGGAGTGCGGTCTTGGTGCATTCTCACTGGCAATTTATCACTTGATCGCACACGGACTTTTCAAAGGCACACTATTTCTAGGTGCAGGAACAGTCATCAATAAAGCGCGAAAACATGATGGCGTTCCTCAGGATGATCTCTATACCTTTGTGGTGGAACGGCAATCCGCTCAACAGCGCCAGCCCTGGCTGATGATGGTTGGCATTACGCTCGCTGTACCCATTATCATATTATTTCTGGCGCATTGGCTTGTGGCCCAAAACTTTTTCCAAAACCAAGGGGCTATCGTCTTACTCTTCTTCGGATGGATAACAGGCGCTCAGTTGCTATTCACCACCTATCGCATGCACACGCAAAATATATGGCGACTCATTGGAATAATCATCTTATCGTTTACAGTGATTGTGTTGGGCTATGCATTTATCAGTCACGCATTTGATCTATTCTTGTATCCTGATGCGGCGTTTCGCGAACAAATATATGCCGCCGCAGGCATCGATATATTCTGGTTTAACGTATTGGTTCTGTTAACTACAGCCATCATCGTCGCAAGCTGGGTATTAATCTACTACTCAGAACAGAATCATATGAGTGAACAAAAGAAAATAACCCAATGGTGGATAAGATTCTACGCGTTAATCTCAAGAGAGTTCTATATTATCGACTTTTACTCTTGGTTAACCCGAACCATATTTAAAGCCGCAACGCGACTAAATGTATTATTGAGGTGGCGCTAAAATGTCTGGTATATCAATTTTAATTGTGGGATTGTTTCTTCCGCTGTTCCCACTCAGCATGATATTTAACGAGTTATTCAGCCGCTTCACTAGTGCCAAATTACGTATTGCATTATTGATTGTATGGCCGCAAGTGGGGATTATTCTCGCTTATTTATTTGAGGTAAACATTCCCGACTGGGTTATCACTTGGGCGCTATTTACCGCACTACTCTATGCGTTTCGTGGTCTGACATTACGAGAAATCGGATTATGGACAAGCTTTATCGCCACATCTTCTTGGGCAATATTGTGGGTAGTTCTTGATAGCGACACTACATTTTCCCAACTCATGTTCTATACCTTAGGTCTTTCTTTGCCACTCTGCTTACTTGTACTGCTATGCGGCGAACTCGAAAAACAGTTCGGTGCAGCTTACACGGGTTTGTACAACGGCCTAGCAGAATCACTACCTCGCTTTAGTGGCGTTTTAGTTTTTGTCATTTTAGCCGTTGTCGCGACTCCACTATTCCCCGGCTTTACGGTGATGTTAACCGCAATCTTTAGCACGAGTGCGAGTTCAATAATTACCGGTGTAACAATCTCGATTGTCTGGCTATTTTGGACCTGGGCAGGTGCGCGCTTACTGCAAGACTTAATCGTTGGCACACCGAAAGAAAATGGCAAGGTGGATCTTAGTTTAAATACCACATGGGCATACACGGCCGCGTTAGGCCTTTTGATTGTGGGCGGCATATATTCAATAGGTGGTCTATCATGAGTCTTGCACTGGGTGAAAAGTTAAAAATACGATCGATGATCTATGTGGCAGCGGAACCTATTCCCTTCTTTTGGCCAATGCGATCATTCATACATCACAACCCGCTGCATGGATTAGAGCATCTACCATTTGCAGAAGCGTTAGACAAAGGAGCCAAGGTATTTCACGGACGTAGCTATTTACCTCGCAGCATTTATCAAAGCTATCTCAAACAAAATAAGATCGACCACGGAAAACTTGAATCACTAGTTGATGCTTTCATCGATTCATCGAGTAATAAAAGTGGTTCATTCTCCGACATGAATCCGAAGCAGTGGTTAATGGGCCTGCTAACGGAAACAGAACATACCGTCATGCACCCTACCCCACTCATCAACCCAACTGATGTTAAAAATGCGCTGACTGGTAATACAACGGAACAAAATAGCGGTTATGATACGACTCTATTGATTAAGCAGTTACAAGATGAATTGCTGGGTGATCGCCCTATTTATGAATCGGTCGATGCACTTTATGGCACCTCGATTGGTGAAGACCTGAATGAGCTTGTTATAAAAAGCTGCCTCGATTTTTTTGATGAAGGTCAATCAGTATGGCGAATGCCAAAACGGGAAGAAGGCTTTTTTACCGCCTGGAGCCGTGTTGCCCGCGAGAATATAAAACTCTCTCTAAGAGGATTACATATTAATGAAATTCTCGATCTAGATAGTTCACCCGAAGGCATTATCGATCACGTCATGCGAGAGCTAGAGATTCCCGAGCAATATTGGGCAAGCTATTTTACTCGCGAACTTGCTCACCTGCATGGCTGGGTAGGCTTCATTCGCTGGCGTGCTAATGCTGCTCATTATCACTGGACGAGTGAACACCCCGGTGATTTAGTCGAGTTCATGGCTGTGCGTTTAACACTGGCACTATCACTACTCAGAGAGACAACAAAACCTCACGCGACATATACACATAGTACTATCAACACCGCCATTGAAACACGCACAATGGAAACCTATCTACAACACGAACTACATAGCGGGAACATTCTCCCGGCCATGGCGCATAAGACGGATATGGCGTTATCAAGCAAATCGAAATCTGCCGTTTCAAATGTATTTGAAGAGTATATGCGCAAGAAACGCGATATGTTAGCGAACAAGCAGGCAAAACACCTACAAGAGTTAGCAAAAAATTCCGGCAATACCGAAACGCTTAATCAAATATCCCATGAAGATCTCTCCCTACTAATGGAGACATTAACAGCGTTTGAAAAACAGGAAGGCATGTGCTGGCTGCAAGCAATGGAAGAACAATCCATACAACATTTATCTGAGAACATACAGCTTGCGCCCCCTATTCAACGCGAGAAACGTCCGTTTGCGCAGACGCTCTTTTGCATTGATACACGCTCAGAACGAATTCGTCGCCATTTAGAATCGGTTGGTGACTACCAAACCTTTGGCATTGCCGGTTTCTTTGGTGTACCAGTCAGTTTTATGGAGTTAGGTAAAGGCAGCGAAAGCCATCTTTGCCCGGTCATACTCACTCCGAAAAATCTGGTGTTAGAAGTAACCACCAGCGGGCTAGCAGAAGATACCACACCGTTAACTGCGTTGGAAAAAGGCTTGCACGACTTAAAAGAGTCGGTTATCTCACCTTTCGTAACAGTTGAAGCCATAGGACTTCTATTTGGTTTTGACATGATAGGAAAAACTGTCGCACCGGCTGCTTATGAAAACTGGCGCAAACGACTTAACCCAGATAAACCGTCTACGTTATTACTCGCTGACAAACTGAGCCGAGAACAGGCTGACTCTGTTTTACGTACCGTTCAACGTGCTGTAATCATAAAAGCACTAGAAGAAGAACTCGATTTCAAACCAGAAAGCATCACCGATGAACTGGTGAGAGGATTACGTGAACTCGCTCTCGGCAATTCGAATAATCCTGCTGAAATCACCGGCCTATTGGGGATAAGTACCTCACAGCAGGAAGCATTTGTTGAGCAACTGCGTAATGGCTACCGAATTAACAAATCATTCGCGCAACTACAACTTGAACAGTTGGGCCGAATTGGTTTCACATTGGATGAGCAGACAAATTTTGTCGCCCAGGCACTCAGCGCTATTGGCCTAACCAATGGTTTTTCACGATTTATATTGATTGCAGGCCACGGCAGCATTTCAGACAATAACCCATATGAGTCGGCACTGGATTGTGGCGCATGTGGTGGAAATCACGGTTTGGTTAGTGCGCGGGTTATCGCACAAATGGGTAACAAGCCTGAAGTACGTCAACGCCTTCGTGAACAAGGTATCGAAATCCCTGAGGACACTTGGTTTGTTCCAGCGTTACACAACACCACAACAGATGAAATCAAACTGTATGATCTCGATATGATGCCACCTTCTCATCTGTTCTATCTTGATCGATTACGTAATGGGTTGGTTTCCGCATCTCACCTTTGTGCTCAAGAGCGAATGCCAAGCCTACAACAAAACACACCTTCACCAGATGCACTGCAAGCTTATCGCGATGCGCAGCGTAACTCGATGGATTGGTCGCAAGTCCGTCCTGAGTGGGGCTTATCAAAAAATGCTTACTTTATTATTGCCCGCCGAGAACTCACTCAACAGAGTAGTTTAGACGGTCGAGCATTTTTACATTCATACGACTATCAGGTCGATCCTAAATGTCGACTACTGGAAAATATTATTACCGGACCGTTAGTGGTCGGCCAATGGATTAACATGGAACACTACTTCTCAGCGGTAGACAACGAACGCTTTGGTAGTGGCAGTAAGGCATACCACAATGTTGCGGGCCTCTTTGGTGTTATGACGGGTAACTTAAGTGACTTGCGCACAGGATTGCCCTCACAAACTGTTCTCGATCAAGGTTTACCTTTCCATGAACCTATTCGACTCATTACTTTAATTGAAGCACCGATTGCTCACGCCCAAGCAGCAATAAATGCCGTTGCTTCAGTAAAAAATCTGGTCCGCAATGGTTGGATTCGATTACTTGTGGTAGACCCTGAAACCGCAAATGTTCATCTATTTGAAAATGACGAATGGCATATTCGTACCGACATAGACATTAACCCAAACTCTTTGCTTGCAGAGGCTCGCGCATTATGAAAAATTTAAATCTCAGTCCACTTAAAAAACTTGAAATCATCCTTGGTGGTGAACATAGAGGGTTTGCTACCGACATTCTCGATAGAGCAGGTGTAAAAGGCTATACAATAGTTAACAATCTATCAGGTAAAGGCTCACACGGTTTTCATGAAGGGCACCTCATGTTTAACGAAGATGATGTGTTAATTATGATAATTGCAGCAGTGCCGGAAGATCTTGTCAATCCTATTTTACAAGGCTTAGCCCCGTTCTTTAACGAGCATTCAGGTGTTGTGTTTATCTCTGATATTCAGGTGACTCGGATGGTAAAGTTTAGTGACTAAGTAAGGCTTTGTTTACGCTCTAGCTTTTGCTTCCACAACGCTAAACAGAAAACAACCGGTCCAGTCATCAAATACATTTTGTCGGCGGTATACAAATTCCGCCGACAAACACCGACAAACATAGAGTAAAACTTGCCCCACTGTTCGAAAAACTATCACAGTTACGAAAACTTCGATCTTTCAGACTTAAAAAATTACACAAAAATCAGTCCGATACTTACAAGACCATCCTTGCAAAGGAAAGACATAAAAACTTTGCAGATCCAATGTGAAAATATTCGCTTTTATCACCTGACTACACTGACTAAAGTTTAGAATTTCTCCGAACAAAGGAAATTTAAACAACCGTTCACCAAACACTTGCGGCTCTAAAGAAAAATGAGCTGATTACAGAGTGACTGCACATTTATTTCCGTTATTAAGGCCCTGGGATACATACTGAGCCAAGGTCATATCATCTAACCTTTTAGCACAAACCATGCAGGCGCATAATCCAGTGCTAATTTTTACAGTCTCATCGAGACAGCTGAAGGCTTTGAGGCGTTGTCACCTTGGAATACAAACAAAACCCAACTTGCCAGTGAGTTAACAGCGTTGGGCTAGGTAGAGCAAGACGGAGGCGGATAGTTCTCGATGGGCAACGCCATCTGTCCTTTCGTAGTTGAGAGTGATAGCGAACGACGAAGTAGCTACACCATCGCTTTTCTGAGTCATTGAATGGTAAAACTGTCTATTATTCGGACTTCCTCAATTCCGCCGTTAGAGTTAGTCAATACTAAGTCGTAGAGTTGGGGACGATAACCTGCAGGTACAGTAGCTGTGATGGCCGAGGGAGTGACTGAAATAATATTCAAGGGCTGATTGGTTTTAAAGATAAAGCCGAGGCCGTTGGTATATATGAATCCGTCATCAACGGCCCAATGATGGGGATGTAGGTACCGAGGAATAGGAGCATCCTCTCCTTGTTGGGTATAGGGCCCTCCTACCAGTTTGGGGACAAAAGTGGGACCAGACACATCGAACTCCCAGAAGGCGGGCTTAATGGGTTCTATGTCGTTAGTGCCTATATCGACGACGATAGCAATATCGCCATCCATCTTCACCCAACCTAATTGGGGACTAAATTGCTCATAGACACTTATCGGTGAGGTTTGCTGAAAGCCAGTATCCGGGCTAATGTCGTACACTGCTATTGCAAACCTCGTAACAGCAATCGCGTAAACCTTAGTACCAGTTTGGCTGGGAACCAATTTAATCGCCACGTCCTTTATTAGCTCGGGATTGGTATAGCGTATTGGTCCCTCATAGGCGCCAACTGCAACTGGTTCCGTTGGGTCTGTCACGTCGAATAAAAATAGCGAGCCATCCTGCATCACGCCGCCAATATCGCGCTGCGTTGGACCAAAGCCACCCGCCAGCAAAACATATTTTTTCAAACCTTGGCTAGTTGGCACAGAGAAATACTTTAAAACCCGAGGCATTGAGGGGGCAGTCCACTGCGTGAAACTCACAATATTTGCCCCGGTGGTTATACTCGTGTCTACGATAAACAGCCCAGGCTGCGTGCTAAAGCTGCCACCGCTTCCGTCACGCAGAAAATAGATTAGATCCCCGTCTATTGCCATATCAATGCTAATAATTCCTGAAAAACTAGGATGTAAACCATCCTTTCGAGTTAACACACGAAACTCATGCACCAGGCTTGGTGACGTAGGGTTGTTATTGAAATCAAATATACCTAATCGTCCTGGATAAAAACCGTAAAACTTATTGTTAGGCGCTACAGCAAAGGTGTAGAAATCGGGTCTTGATGAAGTTGATAAACCACCTTGCATGCGAGGAAAAGGAGCTAAAACATTTTCCCTTTCCAATACAATAGGGGACAGTGGATTGCTGACGTCAAAAACGAACACACCGTAACTGCCGTCTAGATATAGATATTGATTTTGCTTGGCGACTTTCCGAGTAATAGAGAAAGGGAAAGAGAGCGGATGAGGAACTCTTGCTGACACAGCGCTAACATCACGATCGTTTAGCAATGCAATACGTACATCGGCATCAAACCCGCTGCCCTCAATAGTAATAAGTGTATCTGAAGTACTGGAACCAACGTTTGGAGAAATGTTGGTAATTGTCGGCACGGCAGCGGAAGCTACTAAGCTTGTGAGGAAAATCATTGTTCCACTAATTGAAAGCTGGAAACTGTTTTTTGCTCTCATCGCGGTAAACCTCTTGATGAATAGAAACAGAAATAATATGACAAGAATAGCCATTTCCAACGGCCCCAAAGAGGCTGCTCCGGATTCCAGCGGCTGAGTATCTTCTCGCGTCCACACACCATAGCTTGAGCTTGGACCGATACCCGTCACCTGCCGCAGTGTTACCCGATTGTTGTACGCGACTGGGTCAGGTGGGTTTGTCGAGTTAACCTCCGCTGAATTACCAAGACTCCAACCGTTGCCATTCACTCTTACCGTTATATAGATTGCTAATTCTGTACCTGGTAACAGAGGCCGGTCGTAACTGCACTGGGCTTGCTCTTCATTTTCCGCAGTAGCGGTGATCTCGCATGACACCGCTCCTGTGGGATCTGGCGCGTAAAACGAAGCACGCACGATTTTTAAATTGAGAAACGTAAAAGTACTCATCATCTCTGGTTTGGTGGGTTGCCCTGCGCTATCCGCTGGTTGCCCTGAACCACTTAAATCGTTACTGGCATCCTTACCTAGGTTTTTTATCAGGATGGTGTAAGTCACATCGTCACCAAATTGCACCTGCTCTTGATTCACCGTGGCCGATACCTGAAGATCCGCATAAGGTCCAGCTGATGCTCCGCCTTCGATTGCACCAATATCGCAACTACCGGTTGATGGCCGACGATGCAAGCGTTGATCAAAGGCAATTGAGCAGTGAGTATCCGGTATTGTGTCACGCACGGGGCTGCTTGAAGCAGGAGGTCGACTCAATACACGAGGTAGAAAAGGCCCAATGGGGAGGAGTACACCACCGTAAGCACCTGCATCCTGCAGATCCGGGGCGACATTGGGTAAATCGTTGGTTCCGGTTAGACCGCAGGAATAATCGTTCGAAAGATTGTATCCTTCCGAACGAATAAGGCTGAAATAATCGTCGGTCGATATCACGTCGCCAATGATATCACCGGCGACAGATCCGTCGGGTTCATTAGAATAACCACCACCACAAGAATCGTCGGCGGCTGAACCGGAAGCAATGAAATCAGGACGTTGTTCGAGCTTTTGACGATAGGCCATATCCCCGATAACAGAGTTTTTAATGGTTACCCAATTAGAGGGATCGGTATCATCGAAAACGTCAGTATTAATGTAGAGTTCCTGAGCAAACGAAGTAGAACTCCTACTAAAATTTCCTGTCATTGTTACATGATGGAGGCGTAAGCGGCTTGAGGTTTCAATGCCATTACCAACAGCACCCAACGAGGAGGAATGGTTGCCAACGATGGTGCTGTTTTCTATCGTGAGATCACCGAGTGCAAAGTTGCTGATACCCATTCCAATTCCGGAACCGCGATTCCAGGAAATGGAACTATAGCCAATGTACATCTGCGAAGTATTGGCAATCCCGATTCCAATACTCAAGCCCCCGCCATTGTTCTCCACCTGGCTCGCAATAATCACTGCGACTCCGGTGTGACCACTAAAACTATTCGTTGTCTCCCGGCCTATCTGAATATCGCCGTCAAATTCGTTCGTCCCAGGGTGATTGGCGATCCCCGCGCCGCTACAGGTTCCACACCGATTGTCGCTAACAATACTCCGCCGCACATTTAAAACACCCCCCCAATTCAATATTCCGCCACCATCAGCTCGGCTGAAATTAAACGCAACAATGCTGTCGGTAACATCGGCAGTACCGAAGTTGGCAATTCCACCACCTTGTTGTGCAATATTGTCTTCAATTCGGCTGTTGTTACGAACCTCTAAAAAGCCTGCGTTGTATATACCACCACCAGCCAGCCGCAACTGGCTAATCTCATCAAAGAGCTTTAGCTGTACATTGGAGGGAGAATTTCTAGCGTTGTTGTAGCCGATGTAACTTTGATCTACGATTAATTCCGCCCCGATATCGTTATAGATGCCCCCTGCAGCGCCGAGCTCTGGCCCAATGATTTGAAAATCTACTCGAGCATTTACTGTCGCTGACCAATTTTCGATAATCTCTGTGGAAAGAAGTAGTGTGCTAGGGCCTGAGTTATATATTCCCCCGCCTGGTCCAAACGATCTGCCCCCACGCACCGTTAATTGCGTTAACGTGATTGTCTCTGCAGTATCGTGAATATGGATAACGCGATCCCGATTATTACCATCTATGATAGTGTCTTTAGTCGAAACTCCACGAATGATTAGATCGCCTGAGCTATGAATATCGAGGTCTCCCGTAAAGCCGTCATCCTCGTTCTCACCAGCTTCCGTAAGAAGGTAGATTCCAGCCGGTAAATCAATAATATCGTTTTCCGCCCAGGCGTTAGCTTCTTGAATAGCCGCTCGGAGCGTGCATTGGCCATTAG
>Ga0316204_10004678_pt1 | contig 24119 bp, 16 predicted proteins | sample 6monrhotite_MG_2_FD_205661 | JGI IMG/M metagenome (GOLD analysis project Ga0316204, IMG submission 205661) | Microbial mat bacterial communities from mineral coupon in-situ incubated in ocean water Damariscotta River, Maine, United States -... | ecosystem: Environmental > Aquatic > Marine >... | reverse complement strand
GTTCACGAGCTATCAATTTGTTGCTCATGCCTTTTGATATCAATTTTAAGATTTCATATTCACGGCTTGTTAGGTTAGAAATGACATTCGGTCCCTTTTTATTGGGCTTTCTTAACGCTGTGGCTAAAACTTGGGTGAGTTTTTCACTCATCACCATCTTACCTACTGTGGCATCTTTTAACTTTTCTAATAAATCTTCCGGGTCCATATCTTTAAGTAAGTAACCATCAGCTCCTGAGCGTATCGCTTCTAAAACATCTTCGTCAGAGTCTGAAACAGTCAACATGACAATGCGACAAGTCATTCCCTGTGCTCTTAACGCGCGTAAAGTCTCTAGGCCATCCATGCCTTGCATATTCAAATCTAAGGTAATCAAGTCAGGATCGGTTTGTTCGGCTAGAATCAGTGCTTCTGCTCCAGAGCTGGCCTCGCCAACAACTTCTATATCATCTTCAAATTCCAATAGTTGTTTAAGCCCTTTTCGTAAAAGAGGGTGGTCATCAACCATCAATATCTTTGCTGGTTCTATGCTGGACATGTGCTCTCCATAAATTGAAACATGGTTTGAAAATTACCATATATTTATTAAGTTGATTTATATCATGTTTAGTGAAGTTTGTATTTTCTAGTGTCACATATTTAGGAGTACTAAATAATACCTACTAGGGAGTAGATTGTTACTTTATTGATATCTCTTGAAGGCCTTTGTTTATAAAGGATTGCTGATATTTTAGTAAATAATGTGCTGTGAGAAGCGCTTAAATCATTTCCAAACCTCGTAATTACTTACCACTTGTTGCTGATTGTTTCTAATTATTGTTTAACACATAGTTATGCGGTCAAAAACTAACAACAAAGGTGGACAAGTGTATGGCTGATCTACATAAGTGGGATCCTGAAAACGAAGAGTTTTGGGAATCCGAGGGTAAAAAGATTGCAACAAGAAATTTATGGATATCTATTCCAAGCTTGTTGTGTGGTTTTGCAGTATGGCTGTATTGGGGCATTATTACTGTTCAAATGTTGAACCTAGGCTTTCCCTTTGCGAAGCCTGAATTATTTACACTAATGGCAATTGCTGGCCTGACAGGGGCGACCTTAAGGATACCCAGTAGTTTCTTTATTCGTTTGTGTGGCGGGAGAAATACACTCTTTTACACCACTGCATTATTGATGATACCGGCATTTGGTGCAGGTGTTGCACTGCAGGATCAAAACACCCCATTATGGGTGTTTCAAATATTGGCATTTTTATCTGGCTTAGGTGGTGGTAACTTCGCCTCATCGATGTCTAACATCAGTTTCTTTTTCCCTAAGAAACAACAGGGTTATGCCCTAGGCATGAATGCTGGTTTAGGTAACTTTGGTGTTACAACAATGCAAATCCTTGTGCCTTTATTCATGACTTTTGCTGCATTTGGCGGCGATGCAATGGCACTGGTCAATTCCAGTGGTACATTAATTGGTAAAATCCCCGCTGGTTCTGATACTTGGATCCATAATGCTGGTTATTTATGGTTAATATTCTTAATTCCTTTGGCATTTGCTGGTTGGTTCGGGTTAAACAATATTCGTACCGATGATGTTTCACCTGATATAGGCAGCCCACTTGCTTCATGGTTCTTAATAACAGTGATGTTATTAATCGGTTTCTTAACAGCTGGTGTTGGCCTTTGGTTACTATTACCCGAAGCTGCAAATGGCTCAGGATTCGGTATTCCAAAAGAAATCGTGCTGGTTTTAGTTGTTGTTTCAACGGTTTTCTTATTGAAACAATTACCTGGAATGATTAAGAAAAGTTTAGAGCGTCAATATAAAATATTTAATAATAAACATACTTGGGTGATGAGTGTTATTTACACTATGACCTTTGGTTCATTCATTGGATTTGCAGCTTCATTCCCGCTATCAATTAAAGTGATATTTGGTTATCAACACCTCATGGTTGACGGTGTAATGACTCATAATGTCGCGAACCCTAATGGGCCAAGTGCTTTGATGTATGCTTGGATGGGACCATTTATCGGCGCGCTAATTCGCCCAGTGGGTGGTTGGATTTCAGATAAAGTAGGTGGTGCACTGGTAACACAAATCTGTGCGCTTGTTATGGTTGGTAGTGCGCTTGGTGTTGCTTACTATATGCAAGCAGCCTATGCATCAGCAACTCCAGAACAGTATTTTGTAGAGTTTTTTGTATTGTTCTTATTGTTATTTGCTGCCACAGGTATTGGTAATGGTTCTACATTCCGTACCATCGCAATGGTCTTCCCTAAAGAGCAAGCAGGTCCTGTATTAGGCTGGACATCTGCAGTAGCAGCCTATGGTGCATTCTATATTCCAAAAGTGCTTGGTGAGCAAATCAAGGCAACAACACCTGAAGTCGCATTAATTGGATTTGCAGTATTTTATGCAGTTTGTGTGTTTGTTAACTGGTGGTTCTATTTGCGCAAAAACGGTGAATTCTACAATCCATAGAAATTACTATGTTCTATTTAAAAACCCCGCATTGCGGGGTTTTTTTGTATTAAGGCTAGCATTCGAATAATGCTTATTTGTTTAGAGAGACAATCAATAGATTAAAATCCTAATCTCGACAGTTACTATTCAAAAATTTAGCAGTCGCATCAATTAATTCCAACCGAGTAGATGAAAAGCTATGATCATCTTCAATGGTAATATATGAAACATTACTGTTCTTAGTTGCTTTTAAAGCTTCATACAATGGCATAATGTGGGTTTCAACAGGTATAACCTGTGTGTTGGCGGATATAAGTTGTACAGGACGGCCATTTATTTTATCAACATGATTAAGTAAATCTAAATCTGAGGAATACTCAGTAAGCTCTTTATCGGCCTTTTCACCAGACCAATTGTTTAACATAAATAATTGGTCTGCATAATCTAACCAGCCCTTTTTCCTTTTTGGATTATTACTATAAGCCGCTTTAATTTTACCTATATTGACACCATCATAGGCTACAGAACATTTCACAGCTTGATTTCCAAGGATTCCAGCAATGGCCATATGCCCACCCATACTATGACCTACTAGCGAAATCTTAGAACGGTCGATTCTTAATTTTGCAGCATTATCTTTTTCCATCATATAATTGAGCACAACCTGGACATCTTGTTCTGCACCACGGAATGAAAAGTCGCCTTCGCTACCCCATGCACCTCGGTAATGAAAGAATAGGACATTCCAACCTTGTCGACGAAGTGCTTGAGCAACATCTAAGTTTTTTTCATTACCTGGATAGCCGTGTAGTAACAGTATTGTTGGGTGTGGTTCTTTACCTGCAGCTAGATAAGCGTGTCCTGGCATACGGCTATCATCAGAATCAATGGCCAACTCAACAATGGTTGCAGGGTTTTCAGCTATTGCTTTGGCAACGACTGAATCCGTACTTGCTACAACGAATAACAAACAGATAACTACTAAATATTCTTTCATAATTACGCTCAATAATTTATTAATTTAATTCGGATCTACTTCATTCGGATGAGTATTTAACCAACCACATGAGCAGAAAGAGTACATTATATAGCCAGTAGAGTGTAGTAGATGAATGAATCGAACAATGTACTAATTGTGTTGAACGTGATTAGTTGTATCTGCTTTGGCTTATTTCACTGGATTAGCTTTAGCGTGGAGCGTAAAATTGATTGAATTAGTTTCCTAACAATGAGTTTTTATACTTAACCCATAAGCTGGCTTCTCTTAGTCCGTAACTGAAAAATACTTAGGCAAGGATTGTTCTATGAAAGTTTTATTAGCAGTTGTATTTATCCTCTCAACCATTGCGCATATTGCTGCAGAAACCTATCAAAAACCAACCAAAGAAATCCTAGATTTGGTTGATGTTATGCTCGCACCAAGAGCGATGATTGATAACAAAAGAGAGAATATCATTCTTATATCTCGTGATACCTTTAAATCTATCTCTGAATTGTCTCAAAAGGAATTGCGGTTAGCTGGTTTGCGTATTGATCCAAAGACCAACATCAGTAGTAGAACGAGATACTATAATGAGATTAAGATTCAGCGAGTCGGCTCTAAAGCGCAAATTTCTATTCAAGGAATGCCAAAACAACCGAAGCTTGCTAATTTTAGCTGGTCTCCAGACCAAAAATATATGGCTTTTACGCATACTGAAGAAACAGGCGTTGCAGTTTGGGTACTTGATATTGCTAAAGCAGAAGTAACAAAGCTAACCCATGCAAAGGTCAACGCAAATACTGGTGATGCAATCAACTGGTTCGCTGATAGTGAGACTATGTTGGTGAAGATGTTACCCAAGGATAGAAACAAGCTTATTGATACGGCGATAACAGTTCCAACCGGGCCGACGATTTCCGTCAGTGATGGCAAGAAGGCGCAGAACAGAACTTATCAAGACCTACTAAAAAATACCAATGATGAATTTAATTTTGAACAATTAGCTCGTTCTGAACTAGTCAAGGTAAACATCAAAGGCGAAGGTACACCATGGTTAGATGCCGGTATGTATGGCAACGTCTCTGTTGCCCCAGCTGGTGGATATGTGCTGGTGACAGAATATAGCAAACCATTTTCTTACCTAGTTACTTACTCGCGCTTTCCCCATAAAACCTCTGTCTATGACAATAATTCTAAGCTGATAAAAACCATTGTTAAGGTGCCATTGATTGAAGATCTCCCCAAAGGATTCATGGCAGAACGTACTGGGCCTCGACGGATAAACTGGAGAAATGACAAACCAGCAACTATTACCTATTTTGAAGCATTGGATGGTGGTGATCCTGCGAATAAGGTCGAGTACCGCGATCAATTGTTGCAATTGAAGGCACCATTCAATAGCAAACCAGAACTTCTGTTCAAATCTTATAACCGTTTATATAGTGTTTTATGGGGCAATAAAGATACTGCAGTCGCTGTAGACTATTGGTGGAATAATCGTAATTCAAAAACCTATTTATTTAATCCACAACAATTTACAGACAAAAATACCGTCCTATACGATTTAAATTATCAAGACCGTTACGCAGATCCAGGTGATTGGGTCACTGAAATTAATCAATACGGAAAATCTGTATTGTCATTGGAAGATGATGAGCTTTACCTATTAGGTGACGGGTACACCAAAGAAGGTCAATTTCCTTTTCTTGACAAACTAAATATTAAATCGAAACAAAAGGATCGAATTTATCGCTCAGAGTTAGCGAATAGTGTTGAAAACCTAGTGGACTTTGATAAGAAAACAGGGCGTCTATTGGTTCGCATTGAATCAAAATCTGATTACCCTAATTACTACTTCAGAAATCTTGATTCAAATAGTACCAGTCAGCTGACATTCTTTGATAATCCGTTTAAGTCTATTCAAAATGTTGCCAAGGAAGTGGTTCGCTATAAAAGAGATGATGGCCTTGAATTAAATGGCACGCTGTACCTACCACTTGATTACCAGAAAGGTAAAAAGTATCCAATGATTCTCTGGGCGTATCCGAGAGAATATAAAGATAAGTCCAGTGCTGGGCAAAATACTTCAAACCCGAATAAATTTACCTATCCAAGTTATGGTTCACCACTCTATTGGGTAACCAAGGGCTATGTAGTGCTCAATAATGCTGCCTTTCCAATTGTAGGGGAAGGGGACGAACAACCCAATGATAGTTTCCGTGCACAGTTGGTAGCCAATGCTAAGGCTGCCATTGATGCAGTGGATGCAAGAGGACTAATTAACCGCAAGCGAGTGGCTGTAGGTGGACACAGTTACGGTGCATTTATGGTCGCAAACTTGCTTTCTCATTCAGATTTATTTGCTGCAGGAATTGCAAGAAGCGGTGCTTACAACAGAACACTGACACCATTCGGTTTTCAAAGTGAGGAGCGTTCGTATTGGGAAGCCCCTGAAGTGTATAATACGATGTCTCCATTCATGCATGCAGATAAGATGAAGTCCCCTCTATTATTAATTCATGGTGAAGCCGATAATAATTCTGGAACCTATCCAATGCAAAGTGAACGATACTTCAATGCGCTTAAGGGACTCGGTGCAACAGCTAGATTAGTCATGTTGCCAAAGGAAAGTCACGGATATCGCGCTAAAGAAAGTATTCTTCATATGCTTTGGGAACAGGATCAGTGGCTTGAAAAATATTTAAAGTCGAACTGAGTGCGAGCATCGATTTGTTGATACTCAATTGGTTTTGAATTGCGATTAATTCTTTTTATGAGGACATAAATGTGAAATATCTAGTGATAGTTTTTGTATTTCTTTTGGGTGAATTTTCAGTGCAGGCAGCAAAGGGAATGGTAAAGGTTGAAAGCAAGTTTAGTGTTTCTGAAACTGCTGACCGACTAGAAGCAGTATTGAAAAACAAAGGCATGACTGTATTTAATAGAATACAACACTCCGAAAGCGCAGAAAAGGTTGGAATTGAGTTACGAGAAACAGAACTTATTATCTTTGGAAATCCTAAAGCGGGAAGTCCGTTGATGAAATGCCAGCAAAGCTTGGCCATTGACCTACCTCAAAAAGCCTTGATTTGGAAAGACGAAAATAACAAGGTTTGGCTTTCGTATAATGATCTAACTTATTTAGCTGAAAGGCACAGCATTGTTGGGTGTGACAAAGCGCTCTTAAAAGTAAATCTAGCACTAGATAACCTTAGTAAGGCAGCAACCTCTAAATAGACTGATAATCTATTGTCTTAGGCAATTACATTAGGAACTATTCAGGACTTTCAATAATCGCTGGATTTTGCTGCTTCTTTAGGCTTTGTAAAGCGATTCAGTGCATTTCACTAAAATGGGTATGGCTTTTTTATGAGATAAACCTGCCCAATCGGGTTATTCATAGCAGCACAATTTTGGTCTAGAATAGACAATATAATCTTTCAAACTAATTGGTATAAGAAGCAATGAAAAAATTAGACAAGTTCTACATCAATGGTGCCTGGGTTTCTCCTGTACGGTCGGAATCTATGGATATAGTCAACCCTGCCAATGAAGCGGTTATTGGGCAGGTTGAATTGGGCTCTCCAGCTGACGTTGACCTGGCTGTAGCTGCTGCAAATGAAGCTTTTAAAACCTGGTCATTGACGACTCGTGAGCAACGTCTTGAAGTATTGGACAGAATTATTACGGCATATACTGCGCACATGGATGAAATGACTGAGGCTATTACTACTGAAATGGGAGCACCGACGGATATTTCAGCTGGCGCACAGGCACCGATTGGTGTTACGCATTTCAAAACCAGTAGAAAGGCATTAGAAAGCTTTAGTTTTGAAGAAACAAAAGGTGTGACCAAGGTAGTCAAAGAGCCAATCGGTGCCTGTGGGTTTATTACGCCTTGGAACTGGCCCATGAACCAAGTGGCATGCAAAGTAGCACCAGCTATTGCCTGTGGTTGTACGGTTGTTCTTAAACCGAGTGAAATGGCACCTCTGTCCGCTGAGTTATTTGCGCAAATAATGCATGAAGCAGAAGTTCCTGCTGGCGTCTTTAATATGGTTTATGGCGATGGTCCATCGGTTGGCGCAGCATTATCATCTCATCCTGATATTGAAATGGTATCTCTGACTGGTTCAACCCGGGCGGGGATCCTGGTATCAAAGGCTGCGGCTGACACCGTTAAACGAGTTGCCCTAGAGCTAGGTGGTAAATCGCCGAATATCATACTTGAGGATGCAGATTTTGATAAGGCTGTAACCGATGGTGTTGTGGAATGTTTCCGCAATACAGGGCAGTCTTGTAACGCACCAACACGAATGCTTGTTCCTGCTAAATTACATAATCGCGCCGTTGAACTGGCTCAAAAGGTTGCCGCTGCAACTAAGCCTGGTGATCCTAAAGATCCTAGCAGCACTATTGGTCCTCTATCCAATATAAATCAATTCACTAAGGTCTCATCAATGATTCAAGAAGCCATTGATGATGGTTGTGATTTAATCGCAGGGGGAGCAGGGCGTCCTGAAGGGCTGGATAAGGGGTATTATGTCAAGCCAACTATCTTTGCTAATGTAACCAATGACATGATGATTGCTCGTGAAGAGGTTTTTGGCCCAGTTTTGGTAATTATGCCTTATGAGACTGAACAACAGGCAGTGGAAATCGCCAATGATACTCCCTATGGTTTGGCTTCCTATATTCAATCAGGCAATCCTGATAAGGCGAGAGCTATGGCCACTAAAATACGCGCCGGAAATGTGTTCCTAAACGGTAACAACTATGATCCAAATGCCCCTTTTGGTGGCTATAAACAATCTGGTATCGGCCGTGAATGGGGTGATTTTGCATTCCATGATTTCTTAGAGATCAAAGGCATTGTAGGTTACAACTAGTGCAACTTTAGATCCCGTCATTCTCGCGAATGCTGCAATGACGGGACTGTCTATCCGCGTGAATAACGCCTTATGTATCTGCTGCTGGAATGATGACTCTGTATAAGTTATCTAGTTGCTGCAAACATATAAAGCATTTCAAGCGCAATGGTTGCACCAGCAAGACTAGTAATCTCAGCATGATCATAGGCTGGCGCGACTTCCATGACGTCCATGGCGACAATATTTAGACCTTTAAGACCACGAATAATCTGCATTGTTTTATCTGAAGATAAGCCACCGGCCACCGGTGTACCTGTACCTGGCGCATAGGCTGGGTCTAGGCAATCAATATCTAAACTTAAATAAATTGGAGAATCACCAACGCTATTGCGGATCTCTGTAACAATATCTTCAACCGTATTATTATTCGACCATGACGCATTCAAAACTTTAAATGGATGTGTGTCGTATTCGTACTCAGTGCGAATACCCACTTGAACTGTTTTATCAGAATCTAATATTCCTTCAATCGGCGCATGGTGAAACATCGAGCCATGATAATGACCTTCAAAACCGGTTTCATTATCGGTATGGGCATCAAAGTGTATCATCGCCAGTTTGCCATGGGTTTTTGCAATACCACGCATTAAGGGAAGGGTTACATAATGATCGCCGCCCAATGTTAACAGCATCTTACCTGCAGCACTGATTTGCGCCGCTGTATCAGTAGCTGCTTGAACCATCTCATCATGCTTACCTATGTCAAAACTTAGGTCTCCATAATCAATAATGTTCAATTTATCGTCAAGAGCAAATTCATAAGGCCAACGCTTCTTTTCCCAGCGTAATTGGGCTGAAGCCTGACGAATTCCGGTAGGGCCAAAGCGAGTACCAGGACGACCCGATGTGGCTAGATCATAGGGCACGCCCATTACCACGGCATCTACATTGTCTGACAGATCGCGTGATAACGGGTAACCCATGTAAGTAAAAATATTGGCATAGGTATTTGAATCATGGCCCATTAGCTGTTCATTTGACATTTAAAGCTCCAATATAAAATCTATAAATAGGATTAATTAAGCTAATATGCCTTAATTAGTCGGGAAAGAAAACTTTGCACCTTCTCTAATCCCGGCTGAGGGCCATCTTTGAGTAATTGTTTTACGTTTTGTGTAAAAGCGTACTGCATCAGGGCCATAGGCATGCAAGTCACCAAAAAGCGAGCGCTTCCAGCCGCCAAACGAATGGTATGAAACTGGAACGGGCAGTGGCACATTGATACCAACCATACCAACTAGAATATTATCAGCAAAATAACGTGCTGCTTCACCATCACGAGTAAATATACAGGTGCCATTGCCATATTCATGCTCATTGATTAGTTGCATTGCTGCATTCATGCTATCGGCTCTAACGACTAGTAATACAGGTCCGAAAATTTCCTCTTCATAACAGCTCATGCCTTGCTTAACATTGTCAATCAGTGTGCCGCCAACATAGAAACCACCTTCAAAGCCTACAATGTTAGGTTTTCTTCCATCAACAACGATATCCGCACCCTGTTCAGCAGCACTGGCAATGTAGCCTTCGACCTTTTCCATATGCTGTTGCGTAATTACTGGCCCGAAATCATTATTTTTATCACTGTACTCACCAACTTTGAGTGATTTCATCGATTCAGTCATTTTTGAGACAAAGGTATCAGCCGCTTGATCGCCAACGCAGACCACCACAGAAAGTGCCATACAACGTTCACCTGAGGAACCAAAGGCGGCTCCTGTCAGAGAGGCAACCGCATTATCCATATCTGCATCAGGCATAATGATGGCATGGTTCTTAGCGCCACCTAATGCTTGACAACGCTTGCCATTGGCACTCGCGGTACTGTAGATATACTCAGCTATTGGCGTTGAACCAACAAAGCTTACTGCTTGCACACGTGGATCATGTAATAAGGTATCAACGGCTTCTTTATCACCATTTACTACGTTGATAACACCTTTTGGTAAACCCGCTTCCTGTAAAAGCTCAGCAATATAAAGAGATGAAGATGGATCACGTTCAGATGGTTTTAAAATAAAGGTGTTTCCGCACACGATAGCCATCGGGTACATCCATAAAGGTACCATAGCTGGAAAATTGAAAGGCGTTATGCCTGCGACCACACCGAGTGGTTGGAAATCACTCCATGAATCAATGGATGGCCCAACATTCTTGCTGTATTCACCTTTCAATACTTCAGGTGCTGAACAAGCATATTCTACATTCTCGATACCGCGTTGCAGCTCGCCCATAGCATCATGTACTATTTTGCCATGCTCTTCACCAATCAAAGCGCATATTTTCTCAGCATTCTCTTCCAACAAAGCTTTAAAACGAAACATAACTCGAGCACGTTTGGCGGGCGGAGTGTCGCGCCATGCAGGATAGGCAGCCTGTGCTGCTGCTATGGCTTGTTCTGTAGTTAACTTTGAAGCAAGAGCCACCTGTTTTGATACTATACCCGTCGATGGATTGTATACATCTTGAGTGCGACTCGCCTCGGTTGATTGTTCACCGTTTATTAAATGGCCTACTAAATTCATAACATTATCTCTTTATATTAAATTAAATATCAATCAGTTAACTTAATAACTTCACCTAGTGCATTAACTAGTGAGTCAATCTCGGTTTTGCTTGTTGCGAAGGGTAATCCTAATTGAATTGTATCACCGCCAAATCGAACGTAGAAACCTCTGCGCCACATTTCCATAGCAATCTTATAAGGGCGTAGAAATGGTTCACCCGGTGCATGGGCGATACTCATCGCACCTGCAAAGCCATAATTGCGAATATCAACAATGTGTTCAAGGCCCTTTAATGAGTGCAATTGCTGTTCAAAATAGGGCGCCATTGTTTTAACTTGTGAGAAGCTGTCTTCTGCTTCTAATAAGTCTAAAGATGCCAGTGCCGCAGCACAGGCTACTGGATGACCAGAGTATGTGTGGCCATGCGGTAACTCAACACCGTAATCAGGGCCGCCATTTTCCATAAAGCAATCATAGATTTCTTGTGATGAAATAACTGCACCCATTGGTACGGCACCATTGGATATTTGCTTAGCTGTGGTCATAATATCTGGTACAACGTCGAACTCTTCAGAACCTGTTTTGCTTCCCACTCGACCAAAGGCTGTAATGACCTCATCAAATATCAATAAAATATTATTAGCAGTACAAATTTCACGTAATTTTTGTAGATAACCTACTGGAGGAGGAATAACACCCGCAGACCCGGCCATTGGCTCAACAATAACTGCGGCTATATTGGATGCATCATGAAGGGCTATAAGTTCCATTAGCTCATTGGCTGTTTCAGCCCCTTTCTCTGGCATGCCTTTAGCAAATTTATTTTCCGCTGTCATGGTGTGTGGTAAGTGATCGGCTACCACGGCTTCTCCGAAGATGGCTCTATTACCGACGATACCTCCAACACTGATACCACCGAAATTAACACCATGATAGCCCTTAGCACGACCAATCAACTTAGTCTTACTGGCCTGTCCATTTTTACGCCAGTAGGCGCGGGCTATCTTCAGTGCTGTTTCTACCGATTCTGAACCAGAACCCGTGTAAAAGACCCTATTTAAACCTTCCGGCATAAACTCAGTGATACGTTCTGCAAGTTGGAAAGCTTTGGGATGACCAAATTGAAAGGCTGGGCTGTAATCAAGTTGTTTTATTTGCTTACTCACTGCTTCAGATATTTCCTGGCGACCATGTCCAAGTCCAGAACACCATAAGCCGGAGAGGGCATCAAATATTTTACGCCCATCAGCACTTTGATAATAATGACCTTCCGCGGACACTATGATTCTTGGATCTTCTTTAAATTGGCGATTACCGGTGAATGGCATCCAATAGGAATCCAGTTGATTCTTGGTTATGCCAGCAGTTTTATCAGATTGGCTCACATCAGCACTCCGTTAACAATATCAAAATTAGTGGGCTACTTTACAGTCTTATTGAAGTTCGATAAAGTGTCATCTATCACACTTTAGTGTGGGTTTTATCAAACATTTAAAATGGACGGTAATCAGATGGTTAAGCAAGCATTATTAGGAAATATGGGCGATGCGGATATTCGTCGTCTACAAGTATTCCGTGCTGTAACCGATGCTGGCGGTATTTCTGCTGCTGAGCTCGAACTAAATATTAGTCGCTCGACCATATCGACCCATATTAAGGATTTAGAAATTAGGCTAGGCGTCACACTCTGCCAAAGAGGTAGAAGTGGTTTCGCATTGACAGAGGAAGGACATAGGATTTATGAAGCAGCAACCCGATTACTGGGTTCATTGGCTGAATTTAAAGCCGAGGTTAGTGATATTCATGACCACCTGACTGGCCAGTTAAATTTGGCATTTTTTGATAAAATTGCTACCAATCCCAAGGCACATTTAGGTGAAGTGTTTAAACAGTTTGAACAACAGGCTCCTGAAGTAGAGCTTAATATTTATATCGACTTTTTAAATGACATTGAACAGGGTGTAATCGATGGTAAATATCAATTAGGTATTATTCCCGAACACCGTTCATCAACCAGCCTAGTCTATAGTTTATTATTTGATGAACAAATGTATTTGTATTGCGGTAAAGAGCACAGTCTGTTTGATCGTAATGATAATGAAATTACACAGAAAGATATTACAGCAAGTAAATACGCAGGACTTGGCTACCATTCTCCAAATATGGAAGTAGGGCGTAGATTATCTCTAAAACGCAGTGTTACGGTCTATGATCAGGAAGCCATTGTGCATTTGTTGCAGTCAGGACAGTATGTTGGTTTCTTGCCGGAACATTATGCGGCCTCCTTTGTTGAACAGGGTGCAATAAGAGCAATTGGAAAGGATGTATTTCAATATCAATGTCAATTTTATGCGATTCATAGAAAGTCGCCAAAGCCTTCTCGGTTGGTTCAAACCTATTTAGATTGTTTAGATAAGGCACATAAAATGAATCTATAGCAAGATGTAAACCTGTAGCTGTGTATCTATCTTCATGGGTATTATGGAAATTGAGTATAGGCAGGCATGATTAGTTATTTAGTCAGCTTTCTATAAAAAGATTTTTCCTTGCAACAACAGAATTGACCTGCGACTATAAATAATACTGAAAAACTATTCAGAATGTAGTGACTAATTAAATGACAGAATTAACCCAAAATCAAAATGATAAAACAGTGCAGAAACTTCTTAAAAAAGGCTTTGATGCACTTTCACGCTCAAACTTTAAAGTAGCCGCAGAATGTTGCCAAGAAATATTGGCACTGCAACCCGACTATGTACAAGGGCATTTTTTAGTGGGGCTAGTAGGTTTAGCGACCAATGACCGTGCCATTGCATTTGATGCGTTTCAATCAACGGTTAAATTGGATCAAGACCATGTGGCTGGCTGGGCTCAGCTGGCCAAGTTATATATGAGCGAGGGCCAAGTAAATCGAGCGGATGCGGCTTTGCGCGAAACTCGACGGATTGGAACAGAAGATCCAATGGTACTTGATTTGATTGGCACCACTCTGACTCAAATGGGAGAATATAGTGTCGCTAAGGCATTTTTTGCTAAAGCCAATGTGATACGACCAGAATACCCTCCTTTTATGATGAACTTAGCAAATAACTTAGTTTATCAAGGCGATACTGAAACCTCAGGACTGATTTACCAAGACGTTCTTACATTACAGCCAGATAGCGCACAGGCGCATTGGGCCTATGCAACTTCTCGTAAAGCCAAGGATGAAACACATCTTAAAACCATGAGGAAATATGTTAATAAACATAAGAAAAACCCACGTGCTTTGGCATTTTTACAATACGCCATTGGTAAGGAATGTGAAGATTTAGAGCTGTGGGAATCTGCGGGAGATGCTTTCCAGAAAGGCGCTGAAGCCAGGCGTTCCACGGTTGAATATGACGAAGCATCTGAGATTGAGATGTTTGATTATCTGAAGCAAACCTTTACCTCAGAATGGGTAAATGATGGCAGTGATGGTGTAGATGATGCTTCTCCAATTTTCGTATTAGGTCAGCCACGTTCAGGAACCACTTTAATAGAACGCATTATTACCAGTCATTCTCAGGTTCATTCTGCAGGTGAGTTACAACAGTTCGGTTTGGCGATAAGAAGAATGGGAGGCTACATAAGTCCGATACGTTTTTCATCTGAGTTGTTTTCTAAAGCCAAGGATTTGCAGTATAACAAGGTCGGTGAGATGTATTTACAGACCGCCAGTAGAATGCGCGGTAAGACACCTAGGTTCGTAGATAAGCTGCCACAGAACTATTTGATGATTCCATTAATATTAAAAGCATTACCAAAAGCAAAAATAGTTCATCTGGTAAGAAACCCGATGGATGCTTGTTTTGCTAGCTTTAAACAATTATTTGCTGATGCTTATCTACATTCCTATGATCAACAAGAAATGGCCAGACATCATGCTCGCTACCGAGATTTGATGCAAACTTGGCGAGCACGTTTCCCAAATCAAATTTTTGATATTAGTTACGAACAAACTGCACAGAATTTAGAGCCCAATGCCAGAGCATTGATTGAATACTTAGAACTGCCTTGGGAAGATGATTGCCTTAATTTCCACAAACAAGAAAGAGCAGTTTCAACAGCCAGTGCCGTGCAGGTAAGAGAACCAGCCCATACTCGGTCTATTGATAGATGGCGAAAGTACGAAGATAAACTGCAGCCAATGGTGGCAGAACTCATTAAAGCTGGAGTTAATATTTAAGCTTTTCTGCTACCTAAATTAGATGACCTACACAATGGTGGTATTTTATTGTAAAGGCTGATTAGTTAGGGTTAGAGTATTCTGGAGCTAATAATAATAGTTACGATGGCTTTAGATTTGGATAATGTAACGATTACTTAATCGATATTTTCATAATACCCGGGGTAAAAAATGAAGAAAAATGTAAATAACAGAGTAGTTTTACCTAGTACAAGGAGTCTGATTGCTCGCTCAGTATCAACAGCAATCTTTGCATCTGCACTAAGCACTTCAGTTGCAGTGGCTGCCGATACAGACGAAAAAATCATCATTACAGCAACAAAATCAAACCAATCAATTCAAGAAGCACCCGTAGCAATTACTGCAGTAACCGGTGAATTCATGGATCAGGTTAATTTAACCGACGTTAAAGATCTTGTAGCCTATACGCCAGGTATTACTGGTAACAGCCAAGATAGCTTCATTGATGCTATTAGTGTTCGTGGTATTCGTACTCAAGACTTCGGTGTTGGTGGTGACCCATCCACTGCATTCTTCAAAAATGATCTTTATGAAGGTAGAAATGGTGCCGTAGTTAGTACCTTATTTGATATGGATCGTGCTGAGATATTACGTGGTCCTCAGGGTTTCCTATTTGGTCGTAACTCAGTTGCTGGTGCTGTAAGTGTACATACTCGTCGCGCGGAAATTGATGACAGTACTGGTACTTTAGAAATAGATATTGCAGAGAATAACCATCTGTCTGCAACTGCTACTGTAAACGTCCCGGTTAATGATAACTTTGCGATGCGTTTCGCTGCTATAACTTCTTCAGCCGATGGCTTTATTACGAATCAATACGATGGCAAAGATTATGGCTATCATGATAAAACAGCAGTTCGTTGGTCTACGACTTACGAAACGGAAGATCTAAAGCTGTACACTTCAGCAGAATTCGAAGATCGTAAATTATCTGGCTCATTATATCGCGCCGTACAAGAGGGTGATATTTGGGAAGCATTTGATGAAGCAATGGGTCCAATCGGAACATTGCGTGGCGGACCAGGCGGACTTGATTCAGAAAATAGTTCAGGCAGTGCTGATGAAGCCAAAGTAACAAATCTTGGTTTAAAACTAGAGTATGACTTAGGCTCGGTTAATTTAACGGCAAATACTGGTTTTAAAGATCATGATTACTACTACAGCGAAGATTATGACGGTACTCCATTGCATATTGCTGATTATCAGCAAGATCAAAAGGGTGATTACTTTCAGCAAGAAGTGAGAATTAACTCTAAGCCAGATGACGGTCCACTTAGCTGGTATGCTGGAGCCTCTTACTACAAAGAAAACATTGATACTCGGTTTAACTTTGTCGCTTCTGAAGATGCTATGTGTCAGTACTACAGCCATTATTACTATCATTATTACTACAATGCGCACGCACAATTTAGTTGCAGTGATTACTATGGTTCTTCAGGGTTCACACCATCAGCTGATGGCACCTTAACTGAATCCAGTAGAATTATTGGCGAATATTCTGGTTGGGCAACTTATTTCAACTTAGCGGTTAAGTTAAGTGATCAGTTCGACGTAGAAGTAGGTGTACGACATACTAACGATAAAAAGAAATTCTCAAACAATGTATTTGAACCCGAGAGCTGGTTAGGACCTTATTGGGCATATCTTTTCTCAACAGATGGCCCCATTACAGAAACTCGTTCATGGAGCAATACATCCTATAGAATCTTAGGTCGTTGGACACCAACTGAAGATATGATGTTATATGCGAGCTTCACTGAAGGTTATAAGTCTGGTGGTTTCGGTAGCTTTACGCTTAGAAACGCTATGGATGGAGGCCCTGGTCCTGATGCAGGAACAACAGGCATCGCAATGGGTGATGGTTTCCTACCTGGAATTTTTGAACCTGAAACAGTTGATTCCTACGAATTTGGTTATAAAGACACCTGGTTTGATGGTAATGCTAAGGTCGACTTAACGGCATTTATGTATGACTACAAAGATCTACAGATTGTTACTTATGATGTAGATGGTGGTGGTGCAGCCATTGTTAAGAATGTCGGTGAGGTAGAATCTCAAGGTCTTGAAGGTTCAATTCAAACTAGTTTGAGTGAAAACTTTGACCTGTACCTTTCATTAGCATACCTCGATAGTGAAGCGAATAAGTTACAGGATGTCTGTGGTTTAGATGATGTAGATGGCTGTGAAGGCAGTACATTATTCTGGGCACCTGAATTTTCTGGTGGCTTAGTACTTAATGGTGATTTCCCACTTGATGATGGAGCCGCAATTACAGCGAGCTTTGAAGTCTTCTGGGAATCTGAGCGTGGTGGTGGTTGGGAAAACCTAAGTTCTACCAAGATTGATTCATTCAATGAAGTAGCATTACGAGTGGGTTATCAATCTGCAGATGCTTGGAATGTGCAATTGTATGTTGAAAACCTAACCGATGAATTTACATGGGATGGTATCAACAATAACGGAGGAATAGCTCCATCACATTTCTTCGGTCCAATGCGTCCTAGAACCATAGGCCTGAGATTTACTACTAGCTGGGATTAGTCTCGGTATAGAAAGTAACCTAAATTAAGGTCGGCATTTGCCGGCCTTAATTGGTTTAGGGTTTAGAGAAATTGAACAATGAATTATGTTTCTAGAATTCTAGTTAGTATACTCTAGAGGGCGCTTATTAAAAGTAACGGTTTTGATAGTGTTTAAAGCGTGCTCAGATGCCTCTAATCGCTTTGCCAAATGCTTCAAATATAGCAGTCGAATTTGGATTTTCTTGAAACTGCCATTCCGGGTGCCATTGAACTGCCAATACAAAATGCTCATGATCATCTAATCGAATCGCTTCAATCAAACCATCTGGTGCATGTGCTTCAGCAATTAAACCCTTTCCTAGGGTTCTCATACCCTGGCCATGAAGTGAATTAACTTCTAGCGTACTCTGTCCAGTTAACTGCGCTAAAAGGCCATTTTCGGCCAACTCTACGGTGTGCGCATTACTGTATTGTTGTTGTCTACTAGCATTTTTATCTTCTCGATGATCCATTAAGCCTTCAACCTCATAAACTCTCTGATGAAGCGTGCCTCCTAATGCAACATTTAATTCTTGCATACCTCGACAGACTGCCAGAATAGGAATTTTACGTTTTATAGCTTCTCTGATTAGGCTGAGATTCATTGAGTCGCGTTGAGGATCATGAAACTCAGGTGTTAGCGACTGTTCAGAACTGTAATTCTTCGGTTCAATATTCGACGGACTACCGGACAAGAATAAGCCATCAATTTGATTTAAGATTCTATCCAAAACGATATTTTGATCCATAGCTTGCATGTCTTCACCAGTGTCATAGGCTGGAATCAACATCGGGCAAACGTCAGCGCCATGGGCTACGGCGTTGATATACTTTTCTCCAACACCATGAAATGGATTTAGACCAAAACGAGTAACATCACAAGGGATGCCTACTAGCGGTTGGTTAGACTTCGACATTTATATTCTCCGTTTCTGAATGCCATTCAAAAATGTTCATTTCGATAAAAAAGAATGCCAATAACCAAAGGAAGGCATCCCAGAAATCAATAAATTCACCGTCAATTCCCCAAATAACAGCACAAATAAATAGTATGCCGTAAAGAATAGGCTTAACTATCTTACTTAGTTTATAGGGTAGCCCTGTAAATCGGCCTTTTAACTGTAAATAGACATCTATTTCCAGTACCGCCACAATCAATAACCAGTTCGATGCATTAACGATATCAACCCAAGCCATCCGATGAGCTTCCTCAAGTACTGGTAGGGTAGTAATAATTTGGGTGTTAGTGATTTGATATAACTTTTGTTCATTGAGTAACAGACAGACATCATCTGTTATTGGTAGGTAGTCATCTAAAAAGGCAATATAGGTATAGTCACTATTTATTAATGAACAAACATTTTCAACAACAAAGGGCGAATAATCCAAAAGTACTAGAAGCTTGCTGATATAACCGTAGGCAGAGTAGACAATAAATGCATAGCATAAAGATTTGAATATATTCATAGACCATTTGGTGATGCCACGAATATCCTCATCTTCAAGAATATAAGTTTCTAGCTCGAATACCAGTAGTAGTACTACCCAAGAGAACGTATCGATTGAAGCAGTAAAGGCTAGTACCAGATCCTTTAATTCAACACCGTTAACAAATGTCTCTGAACTGGCTAAATAATCTTGTTGAAAGAAAACATAAACATTAATGCACAACAGTAAATAAATGCTGTATTTAAAAACTTGAAATGCAATATAGGCTTTTGAATGTTCCGTTTGGGTTATATTCATATTCATTGTTATTGGTTTGCACAGTACTGTCTAAAACCACCACTTTTGGGTTAAGTTCAATGCAACGTAAATGTGAGAAGATATTTAACTATAATAAAGCAAACTTTGGCTATACCACATAGGTGTAGGGCATATTGACAGACTTTCAAAGAAATTGGTACAGGAGATAGTAAATGTCTAAGCAACATAATACTTCAGAGCTACAGAATTTAGACAAGGCGCATCATCTACATCCGTTTACAGACATTAAATCCTATCGAGAAACAGGTGGACGGATAATTACTGGTGCTGAGCACATTTATATCTACGATTCAGAAGGTAATAAAATACTAGACGGTATGTCCGGTCTATGGTGCTGTAATCTAGGCTACAGTCAGACATCAATTATCGATGCTGTGACTGAGCAAATGCATAAATTACCTTACTACAATAATTTCTTTAATTGCTCCAATGAGCCGTCTGTTGCAATGGCTAAAAAGCTAGCTGAAATTACGCCAGATGGTTTTAATCAGGTATTTTTTACTAACTCAGGTTCTGAGGCCAATGATACTAATATTAAATTGGTACATCGGTACTTCGACGTTTTGGGCAAGCCTGACAAGAAACAAATAATTTCACGTGATAATGCTTATCACGGCAGTACTATTGCTGCTTCTAGTCTTGGTGGTATGAGTTATATGCATGACCAGTACCTTGGACTGGATTATATCCATCATATTGGACAGCCATATTGGTATAAGGACGGTGGAGATTTAAGTCCCGAAGAATTTGGGATTAAAGTTGCCAGAGAATTAGAACAGAAAATAGACGAATTAGGTGAAGATAAAGTAGCTGCCTTTATCGCTGAACCCATTCAGGGCGCAGGTGGTGTGATAGTGCCACCATCGACTTACTGGCCAGAGATTCAGCGTATTTGTAATGAACGAGAAATTCTTTTGATCAGTGATGAAGTTATTTGTGGTTTTGGTCGTACGGGTAACTGGTTTGGCTGTGAAACATATAATTATCATCCTGATTTAATTACCTTTGCTAAGGGTGTTACCAACGGATTTCAACCACTAGGTGGTGTGATGGTATCTGATAAGGTTGCCAACGTATTAGAATCTAAGAAGGGTGATTTTGCACATGGCATGACTTATTCCGGACATCCAGCAGCCTGTGCCGCAGGTATTGCTACCATTGATATTTTACAACAACAAAATATCATCGAAGATATGCCTGCCAACATCGGTGACTATATGGAGCAACGTTGGAAAGAATTAGAAGCACACCCAATTGTGGGCGAAGCGCGTGTTAAAGGTATGGTTGCAGCATTGGAGTTAGTTAAAGACAAGTCATCTCGTGAACGTCTTGCACCTGATTCAGAAGCCACGGTCTTTTGTCGTGATACGACGATTAATAATGGTGCGATTATTCGCGCAGTTGGTGATACATTAATTTCTGCTCCACCGGTCATTTGTAGCAAAGATGAAATAGATATGTTGCTCAATCGTATTGTTATTGGTTTAGATGCGACAGCAAAAAAATATGGGGTTTCATAAGCTTTAGACTTATATCTAGAGATTGCTCGTTTTGTAACTCCATACTATAGCTGGTACTCTGATTATCTATGCATCTAAAAAATAATTCTAACAAGGAATAACAATGACTGAAGCTGTAAAACATATCAAAACACTGGGTCAAAAAGACATGGTGTTATTTACGGTTTCAGCAATCCTTCTTCTCGACACCCTCGCTGCAGCTTCTTCTATCGGTGCTTCAAGCATTTTTTGGTGGTTATTTCTTGGTGTTATATTTTTTATACCCTTTGCACTGATATGTGCTGAAATGGGTTGTGCCTATCCAGAACAGGGTGGCATCTATGCCTGGATACGAGATGCCTTTGGTGGTCGTTGGGCTGCCAGAGCATCCTGGGCATATTGGGTTAATACCGCCGTTTGGATACCGGCTATATATATTTTATTTGCCGGCATATTCAAACAGTTATTTTTTCCTGAGCTGACCATGGCTTGGCAAATAGGTATCGCAATAGCACTCACCTGGGTTGCTGTATTTGTAAATATCATCACCCTAGATGTTGGTAAATGGGTCCCCAATATGGGTGCCATATTAAAGGTAGTAGTATTTGTTGCCATTATTGTTGGAGCTATTTTTTATACTCAAACCCACGGTATGGCAAATGAACTTTCATTTGAATCATTAAAGCCAACATGGAGCTCGGGCCTACAATACATCCCAGCAATTATATACGGCATGCTTGGCTTCGAATTGGTTAGCGCAGGCAGTGATGAAATGAAAAATCCTGCGCGTGATGTACCGCGTTCTATTTTTATATCGGGCATAATTATCATTTCCCTCTATACCCTTGCAACCATTGCTATGTTAGCGGCTATACCAGCAGGTGATATTGATTTGGTGGAAGGGTTAATGGATACCTTGAACCTTTTCTTTGGTGCTACAGAGGCAGGACAGGTATTTGCATTAGCTCTGGGTATTGCAGCCCTGTACACATTCTTTTCAAATGGTGTCACTTGGGCACTGGGTTGTAACCGTGCGGCTGCTGAAGCGGCGCAAGAGGGCGAACTGCCCTCTGTATTCGGTATTGAGCATAAAGTTAAGGGTACGCCCATAGGTGCAGCGATTGCTATGGGTATTGTGGCGACATTAGTTTTAGCACTTTATGGTTTTATGGCCGGTACCAATGAAGATTTATTTTGGTCTTTATTTGCATTTAGTGCAGTAATATTCCTGCTGCCTTACCTAGGTATGTTTTTAGCCTTTGTTAAGATGCGTATCGTCGATCCAGATCATCCAAGACCCTTCGCTGTTCCGGGTAATTTAAGCGTTGCAAAATTGGCCGCTGGTCTTTGCTTTTTAGTCTTATCGCTGAGTATTGTATTATTTATATATACACCGGGAGAGGGCGTTCAAGTTCCAGTGCTTGTTGGTGCCTTGACGATGATATTTGCTGGCGAAATCATCATACGCTTTGCTGAAAGTCAAAAGCATACAAAAACCTAATTAGAGGCAAACATGTCAGAACAAGATCAAAGCAAACTACAAAAATTTCTTGATGCGAATCCAGACATAGAAATATTTGAAGCAATTTTACCTGACTTGAATGGCAATCTTCGTGGTAAGTGGATACCAAGGTCTCAGATTCAAAAAGCCTTTGATGGTAGTTTGAAAATGCCTTTAACAACCTTGGGCTTCGATGTTTGGGGCAGAGATGTAGAAAGCTGGGTGCTTGATGATGGCGATGCGGACGGAATTTGCTTTGGTGATGCTGATACGCTAACCGCTGTACCTTGGTTGACAAAACCGACCGGGCAATTGCTACTTTCAATGCAAGAAATTAATGGCCAACCCTGTGGCTATGATGCACGTTCCTTGGTTAGTCGCTTAATGGCTCGCCTGTCAAAATTTGGTCTAAAAGCCATGATGGCTAGCGAGATGGAGTTTCATTTATTTCAAGCCGAGAACGATTCACTCGGCTATCCTCTACATACTCAGGACAGCAATAGTTCAAGAGCAACCATTGGTGGCAACACCTATAGCATTGATGTGATGCGTGATAACTCCGATCTGATGTACGGCGTCATCAATTGCTGTGCTGAGCAAAACCTTCCCATTGATACTTTAATTAAAGAAGCTGCACGTTCTCAGTATGAAATTAACCTATACCATCAGGATGATGCATTACTTGCTGCAGACCAGGGTGTTTTATTGCAACGTGCAATACGTGGTGTAGCGCAACAACAAAACATGCGAGCTAGCTTTATGGCTAAGCCGTTCGGTGATATTGAAGGTAATGGTATGCATGTTCACTGTAGTTTGATTGATGAAGAGGGAAACAATGCTTTTAATAATGGCACTGATGAGGGCAATGATTTATTAAGGCATGCCATTGCTGGTTGCTTGCATAGTATGAAAGATTGCATGTTATTATTTGCCCCCCACTTAAATTCCTATCGTCGCTTCCAAAGAGGCAGTCATGCTCCAGTAACGCCTACCTGGGGTTACGAAAACAGAACGGCTGCAGTAAGGGTTCCGGCGGGAAGTCATAAAGCAATGCGCATAGAGCACAGAGTACCAGGAGCTGATGCAAACCCTTACCTAGTGAATGCAGCAATCATCGCCGGTATGTTGTACGGTATTGAGAATAAACTTGAAGCACCTGAACCCAGAGAAGGGGACGCCTCAGTCGCTGAAGACACTACCTTTGACAAGCTACCGCGCCACTGGCCAGTTGCAGTAGAGACCTTTGTAGCTTCTGATTTTATTAAAGAATATTTCGGCTCTGAGTTTCAACGTGTCTACAGTGAAGCGAAGATTCAGGAAATGGATGAGTTCGATAAGCATGTCACTTTACAAGAGTATGATGCTTACCTATAAATTATTCTAAGACTTGTAGCGCATTAATAAACCATAAATAATATGATTAAGATCATCTAGAGTACGTGCAGCACGAGTTCCTTTTTGAGCTAGAGACTGAACTAACATGTTGTGGCTAATTTCTAAATAAATTACAGCAATACGAGACATCTCATTCTTTGTTTGAATGATTCCCATATGTTTGAAAACCGCGGACATGCATTTAACAACCTGTTTATCATGTTGGCTATCTAAATCACGCAATTCTGGCACGGCATACATTGCCTCAACGAGCGGAAGGATACCTTTTTGTTGTCTGTAAACTAC
>Ga0316204_10004677_pt1 | contig 24123 bp, 25 predicted proteins | sample 6monrhotite_MG_2_FD_205661 | JGI IMG/M metagenome (GOLD analysis project Ga0316204, IMG submission 205661) | Microbial mat bacterial communities from mineral coupon in-situ incubated in ocean water Damariscotta River, Maine, United States -... | ecosystem: Environmental > Aquatic > Marine >... | reverse complement strand
TTGAGCAGATTTTTTTTTGGTTTTAGGCACCTGGGCTGAAAGCACAGTTTGCTGTATTTTCTAAAAGGGAGCCTGGGAGAACACCGAAGGTAATCTCCTTGAAATCGATTTCATGTTACAGAATTAGAAGAATGGACGACAATTCATTAAAAAGAAATTGAGCAGATTTTTTTTGGTTTTAGGCACCTGGGCTGAAAGCACAGTTTGCTGTATTTCCTAAAAGGGAGAATAGGAGAACACTGAAAGTAATCTCCCCGGCTCCACTAGTAACCCAAATATTCATACTGCTTATGAGGGTTTTAGTTTTTATTTGTTTTCACTTTTTCATAGGACATATAACGATCTCGGCCATTGTTACCAGTTAGTTGCGCAAATCATAAAGTGATTTGACATCTTTGTCATTTAATGGAATGCTATATATCCGGACATCATCGATGTACCCATCAAAATAAGTTTCCTGAGCATAATCCCAAAAACCTTTCCCAATCCATAATTTTTCATGACTTAATGCATTTTTAAAGAACTGTGAAGCACTTGAATCATTAAAATTATAATGTCTGAAATCAACCTCTTCACCATTTAGATATCCGGTATTGTAATTATCGCCAACAACCGCAACAAAATGATACCATTTGTCTTCTCTTATTAAGCCTTTGGTATCCTCTAGATGAGGTTCAGAGTGTGTATCGAAGCAAAAAGTTGGCAATTCACAAGGGTTGTTATACATAGTAAAATAGACACCTAAAGACTCCTTTCGTATTTTTCCATGTGCAATTTCAATTACCATACCTTCATTTGAGGCATCTTTCATGTTCTCACAACCAAGAGAATTTCCATAGTGAAATAGCGGGCTGATACTGGTTTCTTTAGGAATATTACGCGCTTTAAACCACATAGAAATACTTCCAAATTCTAGCGTTTGAAGATGTTCAGGGGTTTGACCATTTTTTGTAACCTCTAGAAAATCACCATCGCCATCTAATTCCAAACATCCATCACCTACAATTCCGGTTGCTTTTCGCGGATTTCCATTAACTTCCCCATGCGCACCAAAAGGAGAGTTGTCTGTTTCAAAATTTTCCTCATCATCAAAAGTCCAATGTCCTACCAGAAAATCATTTAAGTTATCATTGGATCGGAAGGAGAGTAAGATGGTAAATATAAAAAGAGTGAAAAGTGCAACCAGGAAAAACTTAATCCGATTCATATCTATAAATTTTAAGTCTTCTAAAATTTGTAACTATTTCTGATAACCTGTTCGTATATGGCTAGTTACGCTGAGCACTAATTTAGCAAATAAACAGGAACCCATTTATTTGGCCACGAGGAAATTCCGATCAGACATTTCAGACGCAATGAACTATACACATTGTTGTGCCTGCCTGCGATAGGCAGGCTTTCGTTTTTTATTTATTCAGCAGAATTGCTCAATTCCTATTGTACAAACCAACTAAGAAAATTCTATTCAGGTTATTGAAACAGAACATATCTGGGAGGAACAAGCCCGTTTAATCTCATGTAAACAATTATTTGCCCTCTGTGATGAGTTATGTGGTCAGCAAGTAATAATAAAATTTGTCTTTTAGTCCTATTCAAACCGAAATAGTCGAGCGCATCGTTAAGTTTAGTTGGATCAAATTGCTTAATTAATTTTATAGTTTCATCGAAAGTTTTATCAATCGTTTCGATCATTTCCTCTTTTGATTTATTAGCAACCTTAAATGTAGTATCCGTGTTCCAATCCCTAGCTTCTCTTCCACCTAATAGTGATTGACTGTGCCAGTCCATAGCAAATCCTATGTGCATTAAATTTTCAGCAAAAGTCAAAGACTCTTGAGAAGCTTTAAATCCATATTTATCTTCCGGCATTGTTTCCGCTACAAGAAGTAAATATTTTCTTGAATTCTCTAATCGTTCTAAATAGTCTTTAATAAAAATGTCCTGCTGAGCAAACAGCGGAGATGCTAACGAACTAAATAACATAAGTATCGATAGAGCAAATACATATTTCATAATATTGAGCATTTATTTAGGATCCCATAATGAATGGCAACGAGGTATAAGCAAACTAAAATAGTACTTTATCCCTAAAGGTTTCCGGATAAGGATTCATTTAATAGATTATTATGCGATTCCAATAGTTCAAGAACCGCAGTATCTTGTGAGCTTTATTTCTGCCATAGATCTTTACGCCTATATGGGCTTAAAACTTCTTGGATTAGACCTGCATATCTGAAAAAAGATACCGCTTTATCTATATACACATCTTAAAGACCATAATTAAACGAAAATAGAATTTGATTGAAGGTATTTTCAGCTTTAAAAAGTCGAACATCTGGCAAGGCTGAAGAGCCGATATTAAAAAATGATCTGTTAGGGGCGTTGTCATAGAACAATGAGTAGGAAATAGACAAACTAATGTTATCAGTAAAATTAAAGCTTAGCTTGTTGTTCCAATCCATCCAGTAGTCTACTTTTTTATCATAACTTATATCATCCCCTACCTGGCTGTAAAATTCATTAAAAAATCCCATCTTAAAATAGGCTTTTGTTGAGAAAACAAAATTGCTGCCTTTCCATTCAAATCCAGGCCTCACTACCATTCTGTACCGATTAGTTGGCTCAAAATTTCCTTTTCTTATCATTTCGCCATTAAATAATTCTAAGGAATCTGCTGTTTGTTCTAACTCAATATTGATCCCTCCCAGTAGACTTAACCGATATGTGCTATATTTCTTAATAATTCTATTTGCCTGTCGCTTTCTGCTTTTTTTTACCTCTGCCATCTTCTCCATATCCTCAATCGACATTGATTTACTTATAGCATCGATCCCATTAGAAAAAATTTCATGATTACCTTTTTCGCTTATATTAGAGTCCGATATTCTTCCATTCATTAACTTCATTTCATCATTCCCTTTGTCTAGCAGACCATTAGCCTTGCTGCCAGAATAAAAATTCAAAAGAAAACCTCCTCCTAATTCATAACGCTGATCTATACCCACATAACTATTATTGCTCCTGTTCAGAAACACGTAGCTTTGTGTTAACAAGCTTTCTTCTGAGATATTATAATCAAAGGAAATTGAAAGATTAGATACTGTCTCATCTAACGCACCATTTTGTATTTGTGCCTGAATACCATAATTAAGATCGAACTTAAAGGGATAGGTGTCCTTAGAAAGGTCAACGCCTGTACCAATCACAAAAAAGTTGTCACGTTTAGATTCCTGACTATTAAATCCAAACGAAACATTGCCACTAAATTGGCTTTCCTCATTCTTAATATAATTTCGTAAACTAGCTAGACCTTTTCTAAATCTTAAATAAAATGCTTTTTTTTCTTTAACATTTTCCTGGTCAGCACTCATAGTTGCATCTGAAAGTTCAGTAGATTTCAAATTACTATCAATAGTGCTAATAAGAATACTGTCAATGGTGCTGATAACCTCCTTTTTTTGCGCAGCAACAGACTGCAAAAAGAAAAAAAAGATCAGGAGCATTCCAAATGGTTGAATCTTCATTGTTGGTTGGTTCTTGGCTATTATGACCATAAGATACACTTCATATTGGTAGTAACCCAAATTTAGGCATGAAAGGGCACTTCTGTCCCTTGTATTTACTTTATTACCAGCAGATCCCTGTCCGCTGGCAAAAATTCATTGTATATCTTGCGTCAAATTTAACTCTCAAGAATTGGACCTATTCCTGCGTACTTCGCTTAAACAAATTTATACGTTCATCCCCTTATTGATTGTATTTCTGGTGGTTCCAAGCGGCCTTTTAGGACAGTCACCAGATACAAAGCAAGATACCCTTATAGAGCACCAACTGCGACTGCACCACGACAACGATTTTATTACTTTAACGGATCGGTATTATTCTTCGGGTTTATTCCTTCATTATACACATCTCTTAAAAAATGGGGTACTGAACGAAGACAATGAACAACTCACCTTTTCTATTGGGCAGGAAGTCTATACCCCCTCCGATATAGAAACGACAGAAATTTCTGAACAAGACAGACCCTATGTAGGGTTTTTGGCCCTTAAAGCGGGCTGGTCTTATGTGAAAAAGAAACATGGCATTAATTCGAGTCTATTACTAGGAGTTGCCGGGAATGCCTCAGGAGCAGGAGGTTTTCAACGATGGTATCACAAGGTCTTTGTAATCTCGGATCCACCGGTCTGGGTAGGAGAAATGGAAAATAGTCTGCATGCTAATTTATATGCCAGCTATCGGCGCGAATGGCAACTAGCACCCAATCCGTTTAGTATTACTCTTGTGGCCCAACCAGCACTTGCCTTTGGTACAAGAGATGTCTATGCGCATGCCGATCTTGTCGCCTATTTTGGACGAAGAAACTCTCTGGATAGCAGTATGGCTTATAATCGTATCGGATCTACCCAACGGGAGATCTTTTTCTCGCTACGCGCAGGATATCGTTATGTGAGTCATAATGCCCTATTGGAAGGAAATGCTCTAGGGGATACTTCTGTTTTATTAGTACCTGCCAACAATGAAATAATCTACGCAGGCTTTGATGTACAACATCGCTTTGGCAAAAACGAATACTGGTTTGGGTACCGAATTCAATCACCGGAAGCCAGCACAACGGAAAGTCACAAATATGTTATTCTATCGTACGCCAGAAATTTTTAAGATTGCTCTCCTGTGGGTGTAATTTGCATATCAACTGGAAGTACTTTAAAAAAATCATTACATTTAACTTCAAAAAAAAACTATGAAAACTTACCGCAACCTATTGGGAATGCTGCTTATTATATTTATATCTGTGCAATGCGGCAGTGATGACAGCACAAATGAAGATCTACCAATTGGAGCTAACCCCATTGCAGATTTCGATTCAAACACAACCACTATACGTGCAAGTACCAGTGTTCAATTTGTGAATATATCTACCAACGGCACTTCTTTTGAATGGTCTTTTCCCGGAGGAACTCCTGATACCAGCACTGAGGTTGAGCCCTTTATTGGCTATGATACGGTAGGGACCTATTCGGTTAGCTTAACAGCGATCAATGAAAATGGTACCAATACCATAACTAAAGAGAATTATATAAATGTTGTGCAATAGCGGCAGAAACTGCAGATAATTTGATGAAAGAACTAGTGTATTCTGGTCATATTTTAGAACTTATCAACAGTTATAAGAAAAAATTATACGCTTATCATTATTGCTAATCTTATTTGTTTCCTATCTTACGCGTTAAATATTATATTTAAATAAAAATGGACTTACTTAAAAGGGCAGAGGAGTTTGAAAATTTGAAGATGAGTCATATGTCTACTAGCGACAGGGTGCAAGCGTCTAGAGATGCCAAAGAATTAATTTTGGCCATAAACGAAGTGTATAAGAAAACGAAGGACGTAGAGTTAATGAACGTTATGAAACGACTCACCGAAAAAAAACAAAAAATAGAGAAACGTCTTAAAGGAAGGCCGTCCGAATAGGCCATTACATATACGATTTACTTTGTTAAAAAAATCCTTAGAGCAAGGATGAGTTTTAAAAAAATCCACAATTATTATTGTGGATTTTTTTTTGAAAGACTGAAACATTTAGTTTTTATTTGGTAAATTTGAGTAAATAAAAAATAAAAAATTATGGGTGCTTTTGACATCAAAAAAGACAAATCAGGTCAATTTAGATTTAATCTTAAGGCAGGGAACGGTCAAATTATTCTTAGTAGTGAAGCTTACAAAACCAAAGCAGCTTGCGAGAATGGTATTGAGTCTGTTCGCAAAAATTCACAAAACGACGGAATGTTCGATCGTAAAACAGCCAAGAACGGCAAACCTTATTTTAACTTAAAGGCCTCAAACGGCCAGGCAATTGGTGCAAGTGAAATGTACTCTTCTACCTCAGCTATGGAAAATGGGATTGCTTCTGTTAAAAAGAATGCTCCTGACGCTAAAGTGACAGATAATTCATAGATAAAAAGTTCACGTACTTTTTGTTATACATGAAATTTCTTTGGAAAGGACGACACTTGTCGTCCTTTTTTTTGCCCACTATTTAATCTTATAAATACTAGTACCAACACTACACGGGCTACTGGGAGCTGAAATAAATTACTTTAACTTTAAAAAAATATAAAACACCTGCATTGTATTGTATTGTTGACATAGAAACAACCGGGAACGGTATTAAAGGAAATAAGATCACGGAAATCTCTATTTTTAAATTTGATGGGGAGCAGATCGTGGATGAATTTACTTCCCTGGTAAATCCCGAATGTGAGATTCCTTACTTTATTACAGGTCTTACGGGCATTGATAACGATCTGGTAAGAGACGCTCCTACTCTTAACGAAATAGCACCTAAGATCATCGCTATCCTGGCAGATAGTATTTTTGTAGCCCACAGTGTAAATTTCGATTATAATGTTATAAAGAACCAATTGCAGGAAATAGGGCTTTCCTTTGTTCGAAAAAAACTTTGTACTGTACGACTTTCACGAAGTATTTTTCCGGGATACCAATCCTATAGCCTTGGTAAATTATGTTCATCTTTAAATATTCCTCTTGTTGACAGGCACAGAGCTCGTGGTGATGCCCATGCAACCGTATTACTATTTCAAAAGATACTAGACAGTCCGGAATCGGAAAGTGTACTAAAACGTTTCTTAAACGGCAGATCACAAGAAGCTACGTTACCACCGGCTTTGTCTAAACTTCAGTACGACAATCTCCCGAGTACCACCGGTATTTATTTATTTAAAAATTCCAAAAACCAGATTATCTATGCGGGGAAAGCAAAAAATATAAAGAAAAGGGTATTAGGGCATTTTTACGATAAAAGTGAAAAGGAAGTGCAACTTTGCAGGGAAACGCAGCACATTGATTTTGAATTAGCAGGAAACGAACTGGTTGCTTTGCTTATGGAATCTGCCATTATCAAAAAACACTTTCCGGTATACAATCGTGCACAGAAAAATAGGGTTACACAATACGGAATTTTCCAATATGAAGACAGGAATGGGATCATTCACCTTGCGTTTAATAAAACGACCGCAATTCCCAAATCCCTGATTACTTTTTACAGCATTACTGATTGCAGAGAGTATCTAGAAAAACTATGTTCAGAGAATAATTTATGCCCAAAATATTGTCATCTGCAGGAACAAGTGGAACATTGCAACCATTTTAGAGTAACTCATTGCAAAGGCGTATGCCGAGGAAAGGAAACAATAGCAAGTTACAACACCCGGGTAAATGATACTTTGAATAAATTGGTTTTAAACAGAGAGAACTTCCTTATTAAGGAGAAAGGACGAAATCTGGATGAAGATGCTATTGTAGTGGTTCAAGATGGGGCTTACTATGGATATGGCTTTGTTCCTAAGGAAATTAGCCTAGGTGGCATACAAGATATTATGGCATTTGTACAGCCTCAAAAGGAAACGGTAGAGACCAAAAGACTTGTTGCATCTTATGCTCTTAAGCATCAGGAAAAACTTATTCTTACCGAGAATTTCACCAGCAAGAGCATGAATGATGTGAGTCTATTCTCCTCCTAACTACAAAAAATTATTGCTTTTTGTTTAATTCCTTATACATTCTAAAAACGAACACCATCCAGATCAGAAAGATGAAGGCTACAAATATGGAATATGCTAGTATAAAGTCCATTATTTCCGATACTTTAAATAGTTCATAAAGCCTAAAATGGTAGGCGCCCAAAAAGCAATAAAGATTGCATCGAGCTTATCTCCAGTCAGGAATATATATTCGGAAACAACAATTATAGAAAGTACCACAAGGAGCATAAGCACATTCATTACTCCTACACTTTCAATAAAGTTTTTAATCATGCTATACGGTCTAATTCTGCCTAAAGTTACACATTTATGTGTTGGCAGAAATACCGCGTTACCATTTATTTAAAACCTTTATAAATGAATTAGTGTAATATTAGGTAGCCACAAAGAAAACTATTTACTTTTTTGCCTTGCAGGTATTCATCCCAAAAATTCCATATAAAGGACAAAAACCTATTAAACTTGTAAGAAGAAAAACAGCTACAATGGCAAGTAGTATATAGGAATAAACACCAACTACCACATCATAATACACCAATAGACCTCCTATTATCGCTACTATTACTCGAATGATCTTGTCTAGCGATCCCATATTTGTTTTCATATCTCGTAGTATTAGGTTACATAATCTATTATAAAAACTACCCCTGCTATGATTATCAAACACAGCAAACAAATAATTATAAATTTTACTACTTTAGGTAATTTCACTTCATAAAAATAGGGTGTACCGTCACCACAAAACATGACTTACATCATAAAGTACTGGGGCATACATAATCTGTCATAGCAACCCCAATCTCTTTTAATTCATCAAAACCACCAGCAACATTAACAAGGTTGTGTATTCCTCTACTTTTAAGAATTGAGGCAGTTATAACCGATCTATAGCCTCCGGCACAGTGCAAATAGAACGTTTTGTTTTCTGGTAAAGTAGCTAAATAATTGTTGATGTCCCCTAAAGGAGCGTTTTCCGAATTTATAATGTGTTCTGATAGATATTCGCTTTCTTTTCGCACATCAAAAACGGTCGTAGTTTTTTCAGAAATTTTTTCTTTCAGATCTTGCGCAGAAAATGACACAATAGTGTCTATCTCCTTACCTGCCTTTTTCCAGGCGTTAAATCCTCCTTTTAGGAATCCAATAGTATGATCAAAGCCAACCCTTGAAAGTCGGGTAACTGCTTCTTCTTCCCTCCCCTCAGGTGCCACCAATAATAATTTTTGCGTAACATCCGCAATTAAAGCGCCCACCCACGGTGCAAAATCTCCGTCTAGTCCAATGAAAATTGACCTTGGAATATGACCCTTTACAAATTCCTCCTCATGACGTACGTCCAAAACAATGGCTTCCGTCTCATTCGCCATGATCTCAAATTCATTTGGTGATAAGGCATTACCTCCTCTTTTTAACACTTCCTGGATATCTTCATATCCTTCCTTATTCATTTTTACATTCAGCGGGAAATATTTTGGAGGGGGTAATAACCCATGAGTTACTTCCGAAATAAATTCATCCTTCGTCATATCTGCTCTCAAGGCATAATTCATACTCTTCTGATTACCTAGTGTATCCACCGTTTCCTTCATCATATTTTTACCACAGGCAGAACCAGCCCCATGCGCAGGATAGACAATTACGTCATCTGCCAAAGGCATAATCTTAGTTCGAAGGCTTTCAAATAAAAGACCCGCAAGGTCTTCCTGAGTCATGTCGGCCGCTTTTTGAGCTAAATCGGGTCTCCCAACATCTCCTAAGAAGAGGGTATCCCCAGAAAAAATAGCATGGTCCTTTCCATTTTTATCCTTTAACAGATAGGTGGTACTTTCCATAGTATGGCCAGGTGTATGCAATACTTTTAAGGTTAGCTCCCCTATTTTAAATTCCTGTCCGTCTGTCGCTATCAAGGCTTCAAAAGTCGGATCCGCATTTGGTCCGTATACAATGGTCGCTCCAGTTTCCTTGGCCAGGGTTACATGTCCGCTAACAAAATCCGCATGAAAATGTGTTTCGAAGATATATTTTATCTGTGCACTATCATTGGTTGCCCTTTTTAAATAAGGAGCAACTTCACGCAATGGGTCTATGATAGCCACCTCTCCGTTACTTTCAATATAATAAGCCCCTTGGGCCAAACAACCTGTATAAATTTGTTCAATATTCATAGTCTTTTTTCTTTTCTGCCGCAAAAATACAGTATAATTCAAAACCTTTGGTAACATTAGTTACCCACTTTATTTCTTTGATAGGCTACCACAGACTTCATTTGGGATCTTCTTTGAGGATCATCAAAAAAAGCAACTGCTTCTTTTGTTTCCACAAAAAGACACTCCTTAGGCAATACTTCCATGATACCGCTTGTAAATAGAATATCTCGCGTAGGCCCAATAGCGCCTGCAATAAAAAAATGTATCCCTTTGTCGTAAAGTTTTTCAATAACTCTCAACAACATATTGGCTGCCGTTGAATCTATGTAGTTAATTGCCTCTGCGTTTAATATAACAGCCTCCAGTTTAGGCCCCTTATGGCCCATCAATTTAAACAATTCTGTTCTAAAATAATTGGCATTACCAAAGTACAATTGGGCATCAAACCGGATAATTAGCACATCGTCTCTTACCAATGCTTCAGAACCAAACCGCTTTATATTCTTATAGTATTTTGTATTCTTAATTTTCCCCAACTCGGCAAAATGTGGGTTGGAGGTTCTGTATACCATTAACAGCAACGATATTAAAACTCCCACCAAGATTCCTGGCATAATACCAATAAACAGGGTAATAAAAAATGTGATTAACAGCACTAAAAATTCATCTCTTCTGTACTTCCAAAGCGTTTTGGCGTAGGCCACATCAATTAATCCATACACAGATACCATAATGATACTGGCAAGCGCTGCCTTCGGCAAGAAATAAAATAAAGGTGTTAAAAACAGTATAGTTCCCAAGACAATAAGTACGGTAATAATTGTTGCCAAGTTGGTCTTGGAGCGGGCTTCATTGTAAATTGCAGATCTTGAAAAACTAGCGGTTACGGGATATGACTGAAAAAAAGAACCCGTAATATTAGCCATTCCAAGACTAACTAATTCCTGATTGGGATCTATCCGATCTTCGTTGTTTTTGTCCTCAATACTTTTTCCAATAGAAATGGCTTCCAGATATCCTATAAGGGCTAATGTAAGGGCAATAGGCCACAGTTGAGCCAAAATATCAATTTCGATCTGAGGAACTGAAAACGAGGGTAATCCTGCGGGTATATCACCGACGATTTGCACTCCAAGTGACGATAAATCGAAGTAGTAGACGACCAGTATACTAAGTGCAACAACTAGTAGGATATAGGGTATTTTCCTATTCCATTTTTTAAACAAAACCATTAACAGGATGCCTGCGATTCCAATAGCCAGATCATACAGATTAGTATCTCCCACTTTTTGAATGGTATTCACCAACATAGAATGCAACTGATTGCTTCTTTCTATTTCAGTTCCCATCAGATATTTTAACTGGCTACACATAATGATCAGTGCAGCTCCGGAGGTAAAACCACTGATAACCGGTTTAGATAAGAAATTAACCAGAAAACCCATACGCAATAACCCTAATATCAATTGGATACATCCAACCATAAAAGCTAAAAGAATAGCCATGGCTATGTAATTATCCGGACCAATGGTTGCAATAGCCCCAAGACCGGCGGCTACCAAAAGAGAATCCATAGCAACCGGACCCACTCCCAATCCCCTAGAGGTACCTAGTAGTGCATACATCAATACAGGAACCAATGAGGCATAGAGTCCGTAAACGGCGGGTAACCCGGCAACCAAGGCATATGCCATTCCCTGTGGGATAAGCACAATGGCTACGGTAAGCCCGGCCAACAGATCACTTTTTAAATAACTTCTTTTGTACCTGGGAAGCCACTCTAGAAATGGAAAAAAGTGTCTCATAGTTAAAGCTACTATTTGATGAAGTGTAATGGTTTACCTGGTATTGGTTTTAGAGTGCCAGTACTTTGATCTGATTTCTATGCAGATTTATCTTTTCTTCTTTTTCCATTTTTTTAAGGAGACGGGAAATAACCACTCTTGACGTATGAAGATCTGATGCAATTTCCTGATGTGTTGTGTGTATAAGGTCATTATGGGTTACCATAGCCTTATCTTGAAGGTATTTAAGAAGTCGCTCATCCATATTCATAAACGCGAGGGTGTCAACAGTTTCAAGGAGTTCTTGCATCCGTGTATGATAGCTATCCAAAATAAATTGTTGCCAACTCTTGTAACGACTCATCCATTCTTCCATTTTATCTATAGGAATCATAACCATTTCGGTTTCAGATTCTGCCACGGCACGAATCTCACTTTTCCCTTTTCCCATACAGCAAGAAAAGGTCATGGCGCAGGTATCTCCCTTTTCAATAAAATACAACAGCAGTTCATCTCCGTCCGAATCTTCTCGCATTACTTTAATAGCTCCACTGAATAATAAGGGCATAGCTAGAATAGGATCTCCAATATCCATAAGGAAATCACCTTGCTTTACTTTTTTACAGACGCCTACTGCCTCTATCTCGTCTAGCAGTTCCTTCTCAAATAAATACCCATAATGTTCTTCCAACTGTCGTCTCATATGTATAAATCCTTTATCTACTATTTCTTTAGAGTCATTATTTTACGCTCATTTGCATCTCAAATACTTCCTCCTGCTTATTGAGGTGCCTAAACCCTTCACTTAATTGGTTTTGATCCACTGAATACGGATAAAACGATATAGGTTCTATACATATCATTGTAGGTGCAGGTGACCATAACATATAATTACCAAAACCTTTCGAGTTTAAAATTAGTTCTTTTTCGTCTTCTAAAATCAGTGTTGTTGTATTTGCAACTTCCAATGCCCTATCCCCTGCTGCCATTACTTCTTCAATTGAATACGAACGGTCATCGGTTTTAATTACCGGATTTTTGGAACGCAAATTAAACGCAGGATGGTACCCAATCATAAACGGCATATCTAATTCTCCTATAACCGTAAATGTTACTTTTAAACTAGTATCTGTAAGGGTGAACCTTTTTTTAAATTGAAAACTATAGGGCCAAATTAGGCGTTCCGCGGTTGATCTATCAGGATATTTCGAATTCTTTATGATCGTACCTGCCGTGTAGGTTTTCTCAAAAAGTGCTGTTTTGTCATCTGCCATCAAAGTTTCATAGGGTAATTCGCGCAGCAGACCATGTTGATCTTGCAGGGCATTTCCTTTGGGTACATGAACCCTATATCCGGCTTTATTTGTTGGACCAATTATAGGAAACATCTCAGTATCTGTATGACTCCAGCCCGGACTCCCCTTTTGATGCATTAACTCGTACCCGTCAACCATATAACTTGTAAGTTCCCCTTTAGTAATGGTTACAGATTGGTTTGTATTATTAAGTGTTATCATACCCTGCTGATTGATCAACCTACCAAGTAATAAGTACAATTCTTTTTGATAAGAATTCTATAATTTTTACAATCTTTCGTTCTATCCACCACATTTTCTGGAACCACTCATTCAGATATGTAATACGTTTAAGATACCAAAACTAATCTAAAAAGCCTTGTTCACGCATCCAGTCATCATTAAAAATCTTCCCAACGTATCTACTCCCGTGGTCGTGAAAGAGAACTACAACTACATCTTCTTTGGTAAATTGATCTTTCAACTGCAGCAACCCTTTTATAGCAGCTCCTGCTGAATTTCCTAAAAACATCCCTTCTTCTTTGGCCAGGCGCTGGGTATACACAGCAGCATCTTTATCTGTCACCTTGGTAAAACCATCTATAATGTCAAAATTGACATTCTTTGGCAAGATATCTTCCCCAATGCCTTCGGTGATATAGGGGTAAATTTCATTCTGATCAAAAATCCCGGTTTCATGATATTTCTTAAATACAGAACCATAGGTATCTATCCCCCATATTTTAATATCAGGGTTTTTAGATTTTAAATAGGAGCCTACACCCGAAATAGTGCCTCCGGTGCCAACCCCCGCCACGAAATGGGTAACCTTCCCTTCTGTCTGTTCCCAGATCTCGGGTCCGGTGGTTAAAAAGTGAGCCTTTGTATTGGACGGATTATCATACTGATTCACATACCAGGAGTTAGGAATTTCCGTCGCCAGACGTTTTGCTGTAGAATAATAACTTCGGGGATCTTCGGGAGCTACAGCCGTTGGACACACATAGACCTCACTACCCATCGCCTTTAGAATATCTATTTTTTCTTTGGATTGTTTATCATTGATAACACATATCATTTTATAGCCCTTTATAACAGCTACCAGGGCCAATCCCATCCCTGTATTGCCAGAAGTACCTTCTATAATAGTTCCGCCTGGGAGCAAGGTGCCTTCGGCTTCAGCATCTTCCACCATTTGAAGGGCCATCCGATCTTTGACGGAATTACCCGGATTAAAAGTTTCATATTTGGATAGCACCAAACAGGGTAGTTCCGCAGTTAATCGGTTTAACTTTACTAAAGGGGTATCCCCAATAGTTCCTAATATATTTTCAGCATATTTCATAGACGGTGCAAAGATAGTAGTTCCCTTTGTTAGTGCCTAAAGCGTTCTAAAAAAGTCTAAAGGGGGATTCAAATAGCGTTCGCTAACAAACTATTCAAATTTAATGGCCTTCACAGGAGTAATTCTTGTAATGATATACGAGGGTATTAATAACATTAAAACACATAAAACCAACACCCCTAAGTTAAGTGCTAAGATGGTTTGAACATCAATATACACGGGGATATAGTCTATATAGTATTCCTGTGGATTCGGAAACTTAAATAATTTATATTGGTCCTGAATCCAAATAACACCTAACCCTAATAGGTTTCCCCAAAACAACCCTATGATAATTAAGTAGCCTGCATTATATAAAAACACTTTACGAATACTCCAATTTTCTGCCCCTAACGCTTTTAGTATTCCAATCATCTGGGTTCGTTCTAAAATCAGCACTAACAAAGCGGTAATCATATTAATTCCTCCCACTATAATCATAATACCAATAATGATCGCAATGTTAAAATCGAACAGGCCAATCCATTCAAAAATCTTGTAATACTTGTTTTTAATGGTTTGAGTATCTAAGGTAGAAAGTGTTTTACCATAAATTTCATTGCTTACGGTGTCAATAGCATCAAAATCATCCAGGAAAATTTCAAAATTCCCAACCTCATCGGAGGACCATTGATTCATACGTTGTATATGGCGTAAATCAACAAAGACATAGGTGCCATCAAATTCTTCAAATCCGCTATCATAAATGCCCGTGATTTTAAATTTACGTTGATTTGGTATTTTCGAAGGGTCTTCATCTTTTAAAAAAAAAGTCGAAAATTCGTCATTCACACCCAACTGCAATCTAGACGCCATTAGTTTGGACATGATTACCTCCGTATTTAAGTCGGATGTGTAATCCGGGAGTCGCCCTTCTACCATGAATTCCTGAAAGACCGTCCAATCATATTCTTTTCCAACTCCTTTGGCAATAATGCCTTCAAACGTATCTTCTGTGCGGATTATCCCTGCCTTACTGGCCACTGCCTGTATATGGCGTACTCCTTCCACCAAATTAAATTCAGGATAAAATTCTTGTTCCAATGAAACGGGAACTACAGAAACATCGGAGACATTATTGTCATAATTGTAGATCTGGATGTGTCCATTAAACGCGGCTATTTTCTCCCGTATTTTATATTTCAGGCCCACCCCTGTAGCGATGGCGATCAACATCATAAGAATGCCCAGAGCGATAGCCGCTATTGCAATTTTTATAATTGGGGCGGATATACTAATTTTATGCTGCTTACCTTTGATAAGGCGTTTTGCGATAAACAGTTCTAAATTCAATTGATGTTTTTTTTACACCTTCAAAAATACAGTTTTCATCTGTTAAATCTCCATGTTTCTTGGAGCAGAAGTACCCGAAGTAAGATACTACCCAAAAAAGACTCGTTTTTAGGGGTGTTGGGTATAATAGGGCTATGCCTCCTGACCTCATGTGGCAACCCAGTTAAAAAAAATACCTCTGCGTTAGCTGAAGATGCTGCGCTAATGAATAAAGCTAACGCAAAAACGATCGTTGTTGGGGCTAACCACACAGAGGCCTATTTGCCAATGTTAGCGAGTAAAAATATTGCCGTTGTGGCCAATCAAACCAGTGTTATATTCAAGGGTATATCCAGGACTAATTCTCCTGAAATTTCGCATACGCACCTAGTAGACTCATTGCTATCTGCAGGAGTAATGATTAAAAAAGTATTTGCCCCGGAGCATGGTTTTCGAGGAATTGCGGATGCCGGAGAAAAGGTAAAAGATGGTAAAGATCTTCAAAGCGGATTACCTATCATATCTCTCTATGGAGCCAATAGAAAACCCACCAAAAAACAACTAGAAGGTATAGATTTGGTGGTGTTTGATATCCAGGATGTAGGGGTTCGTTTTTATACCTACATTGCTACGTTACAACTGGTCATGGAAGCCTGTGCCTCCAACAATATCCCGGTAGTGGTATTAGACCGGCCTAATCCAAATGGCCATTATGTTGACGGTCCAACCATGGTGCCTGCACTCACCAGTTTTCTAGGAATGACAACGATTCCGTTGGTATATGGCATGACCATTGGCGAGTACGCAACTATGATTAATGAAGAAGGATGGTTAGCAGAAAATGCTAAGGTGGATCTGACAATAATTCCGCTTCAAAATTACTCCCATCTTTCATCTTATGACCTGCCAATAAGGCCTTCTCCTAATTTACCCAATGCAAAGGCTATTAATTTATACCCAAGTTTAGGGCTGTTTGAAGGGACCGCGATAAATGCAGGCAGGGGAACAGAATTTCAGTTTCAGCGATACGGTGCTCCTTTTTTAGACACTACAAAATTTGCATTTACGTACACTCCGGCACCCAATTTTGGGTCTAAAAATCCAAAGCACAACAATACTATCTGTTTTGGGGAAGATTTGGGAACAAGTCCCAACCTATCAGAAGTTTCCTTACAATGGATCATAAAAGCTTATGAGGGTTCAAAAGACAAAGAGGGATTTTTTAAGACCAATGGGTTTAGTAAGCATGCAGGTACTGCGGTACTTCAAAAACAACTTATGGAAGGAATGTCTGAAACAGCTATTAAGAAAACCTGGCAAAAAGATCTTATCGCTTTTAAAAAAGTACGTAAAAAATATCTGCTCTATCCCTAGCCTGAAGTGGGTTTTGCGGTAGTAGGTTTTCGATATTTATGGAAAGGTTGTTTTAACAACCCTACTACACTTCCATTTACTTTCTTGTTAGGAAAGGTATCCACCCCATAAATAATCTTATCCCTGTCTAACTCCATATAAGTTCCAAAGAGACGATCCCATATAGAAAATATATTTCCATAATTAGAATCGGTATAGGGTAACACATAATGATGGTGCACTTTATGCATGTCTGGCGAAACCAGCACCCAGCTTATCGCCTTATCTACCTTCTTTGGTAATCGAATATTGGCATGCCCAAATTGAGTAGCTACCAATGACAAAGACTGATAAAGCATTACAATTCCTATAGGAGTGCCCACTATAAATACCCCTGCCAATGTGAACGTAAAACGAATAATACTTTCCAAAGGATGATGCCTGTTGGCGGTGGTGGTATCCACTTCATGATCTGTATGATGTACCAAATGAATCATCCATAGCGGTTTCACCTGGTGTTCCACAAAATGTGCTAAGTAGGCTCCAAAAAAATCTAATAATAAAACCCCAAGTACCGCATAGATCCACAGGGACATTTCTGGCAACCAGTTAATGATCCCGAAATTATTGGCAGCCACCCAATCGCTTGTTTTTAAAAGCAAAAAGGCTAGGGCAAAATTTATTACTATAGTAGTACCTGTAAAAAAGAAATTAGGCACGGCATGTCGCCATTTTTTATACCCAAACCGAAATAATGGAACCACACCTTCCAACAGCCAAAAAATACTTATCCCAAGAACTAATAGCACACTTCTATGGGAAGAAGGAATTGTCTCAAAATAGGTAATGATTGTTTCCATTGGTTTAAAAATAGGTATTTTTTGAACGTTTCAATTGATTAATAGCATAGTTGAACCTTCGACAACTACAACAAATGAAACCTTTGCATTACACTTTTATACGCCTTTTCATCTCCTCTACTATATTATAGGCGGCCGGACAGATGGTTGTATTCTTTACTGTAAGGTTACCTAACTGATGAAACTTCTTACGATCTGTATGTGGATATTCTCTGCATGCTTTGGGCCTCACTTCATAGATAGAACAGTAATTATCTGCTCCCAGAAAAGTACATGGTACTTGTTTCAACACATGATCGTTATCTTCATCTATCCTTAGATAATTTTCAACAAAATCCTGAGGTTTAAGTCTAAGATGCTTGGATATTCGCTCAATATCTGCTCTGGTAAATAGGGGTCCGGTTGTTTTACAGCAATTCGCACATTCCAGGCAATCTGTTTTACGAAATTCTTCAGTATGTAGTTCTTGCATTGTATAATCGAGGTCTTTTGGAGGCCTTTTTTTTAAGCGGGCAAAGAATTTCTTGTTTTCGGATAGTTTCTCTTTTGCCTTTTGAGGAAGTTGTTTCAAAATCTCTTTCATGCATGATACTGTTTAGAACCTAATTGTTCTGTTGCAATCAAATTAAATTTTTATGCTTTCCACAAATATCTCACTTTTGCACTAAATACCTTTCATGTGTCAGTAGATGTTTTTGGTAGTGCAATGCTCGATTTTCTTTCGGGGAATAACCCGCAAGATATCAGTACCTATTCTTCCTTAGATGAACAAGACATAATCCCTATTTCTTATTTATTCAGAGATTTTAGGGACATGCCCGTATTAGAACAAGAAGCGCTAAAAAGATGCCATGGGGAGGTTCTCGACATTGGCTGTGGAGCCGGGAGTCATAGCCTTTATCTTTCAAAAAAAGGCCTCAGTGTCACCTCGCTCGATGCTTCAGAAGGTGCTATTGCTGTATGTAAGGAGCGGGGATTGCCTACTGTTGTTCATTCTGAATTATTGCACTATAATGGTAAGCGGTTTAATACCATTCTCTTATTAATGAACGGGATTGGAATTGTAGGCACTTTAAAAAACCTGGATTCGTATTTAACCCATCTAAAAGGGCTACTAAAACCCAATGGCCAGATTCTATTTGATTCGAGCGATATTCTCTATATGTATGAAGAGGAAGAAGATGGTGGCTTTCTTGTCCCAACCCTAAATGAATACTACGGAGAAGTATCTTTTGTACTCAGATACAAGGACCTAACAAGCGATCCTTTTCCATGGTTATATGTAGACTATAATACCATATCTAGAGCTGCACAATTCCATGGTTTTCAATGTGAACTTGTAAGGAAAGGGTCTCATTACGACTACTTAGCTAAATTGAGCCTCTAACTATACTAGACATTTTCTAAGAACGTTTAATTAGGGTATTTTCATCTTCACTTGTTATATATCTACATAAATATTAGTTTTAAGCTATGAATGTTCTTACTAAAATACGTGTTCTGGCCCTTGCAGGAAGCCTTGTTCTAACGATCAATTGCTCAAAGAGTAGTGATGATAACGGAGGAATAGACCCGGGTGGGATAGACAAAACAGCAAATTTGCTGGCAACGGGTGATTCTGCCCATGATATCTTGGCGAACGATACATTTACGAAATTGCTTATAGAAATAGCCTATGTAAGTGGATTTCGACCTAGTATGGAATCTATGAATAACTTCCAGACTTTTTTGCAGGCAAGGACATTTAAGCAAGATATTGAAATACTTTATAACGAATTACCTTCCTCCAATGAGGATGACCTCAGCCTGCAAGAAATTGCAAATCTGGAAACAGGTAACAGAACGGCCTATAACGAAGGTACCACACTGGCTATTTATATCTATTTTGCAGACGCCCCCTCGGTAGATGATGATCCGATTGAAGGTACTGTTACCCTGGGTGCAGTGTACAGGAATACCTCCATGATCATTCACGAGAGCACTGTTCGAGAATTGGCGCTGCAAAGCAGTCAGGTTACGATCGAAGATGTTGAAACTACAACGCTGAATCACGAATTCGGACATTTACTAGGTCTGGTAAATCTAGGTACTACTCCGGTAAACGATCATGAGGATCCAAATGCCACCCACCATTGTGATATTCAGGGATGTCTTATGCGTGCCGAACTACAATTTGGCAGCGGAATTATGGGCATGTTAAACAGCAGAGTTTCCAAGGGAAGTGCCGCTGTACCGGGATTAGATGTGGAATGCATCTTAGACCTTCAACAAAATGGGGGACGATAACTGCTGAACGCCAGTTATTGCATATTTAAAGATTAGGGAATATTCAAATATTTATGCGTTTGCAAGGAAACTTTCCATTTTGGATGTTTCATTACATAGTCTACAATCAACGGTGTTACTTTCTCCCGTACACTCCATTCTGGTTGCAGATATAGAATGCAGTTCTTATTCACCTTTGCGGCCTGTTCTTCTGCAAACCTAAAATCGTTCTTGTTGTATACAATTACTTTTAACTCATGGGCTTCATCGTATATGCGACCTACAGGTAATTTATTCTTTTTGGGCGATAAACAGATCCAGTCCCAGTCCCCAGTTAGTGGGTAAGCGCCAGATGTTTCTATATGTGTAGTTAACTTCTTTTCTTTAAGTGCTTTTGTTAGGGGAGACATGTTCCAGGTTAGCGGTTCCCCACCCGTCACAACAATGGTATTAGAAAATTGAGCCGCATTCTTTACAATGTCAGAAACCGCGGTTGGCGGATGTGTTTCTGCATTCCAGCTTTCTTTCACATCGCACCAGTGGCAACCCACATCACAACCCCCTACACGTATAAAATATGCCGCAGTTCCTTTGTGAAAGCCTTCCCCCTGAATAGTATAAAATTCCTCCATAAGAGGTAGCATTACCCCTTCATCTACCTTACCCATAATCTCTTTCTCAATCATGGCGCAAAGATACTATATAGTTATAGAACTATCGCTGCTGCTAGAGCTCTGCAGCGGACTACTCCTTTACGGCAATTACGTCGATCTCAACTTTGGCATTTCTTGCCAAACCGCTGGCCGCAAAGGTGGTTCTTGCAGGTTTCTTAGTAAAATATTTTGAATACACTTCATTAAAGGAAGCAAAATCATCCATTGTACTTAAAATTACGGTGCATTTAACCACATTATCGAGAGATAGTCCATGCTGTTGTAACACATCCTTAATATTATGAATAGCCTGCTCGGTTTCGGCCACAATACCTCCTTCCACCATAGTTCTAGTGCCATGATCCATCCCTATTTGGCCTGCCAAAAAAAATAGGTTTCCGGCCTCCACCACATCACTAAAAGGTGCGGTTCTTTTTTTTACTTCATGAGATTCGTGAAAAATGATCTTTGATGGTTCCTGAGATCTAGCAGATTGTATCCCTGTCGCCAGGAATACCGCCATTAAAAGAAAACTATATTTCATAAGAGTGCTGTTTTAAAGTTGCTTAAAATTAGCCTATTTTTATCAAAAATATGGGAATGAGGACCAAAGAAGAATTTTTCGCACATATTGAAAAAGGATATACCACCAAAGGTGATTTTATAACGATGGGCGCTGCAATGCTCGAGGGAGAAACAGTTACAGGTGCTCATGTAAAGATTCCTTTAAAAACCCTAAACCGGCACGGGCTAATTGCTGGTGCTACCGGTACAGGGAAGACGAAAACATTACAAATAATAGCGGAAAATTTATCCGATAAAGGAATCCCGGTACTCTTAATGGACTTAAAAGGGGATTTGAGTGGATTAGGCCAGCCTAGTCCGGGCCATCCAAAAATTGATGAACGACACGAAAAAATTGGGATCCCTTTTACACCAAAAAAATTTCCAATAGAGATCTTATCATTGTCGGAACAAGATGGCGTGAAATTACGGGCAACCGTTTCCGAATTTGGCCCTGTTTTGCTATCCAGAATTTTAGATCTCTCAGAAACTCAGCAGGGAATTGTTGCGGTTGTTTTTAAGTATTGTGATGATCAAAAGCTACCTCTTCTAGACCTAAAAGACTTTAAAAAAGTATTACAATATGCTACAGGTGAAGGGAAGAAAGAATTTACAGAGAGTTATGGTCGAATCTCCACAAGTTCAACCGGTACCATCCTCAGAAAAATTATTGAACTAGAGCAGCAAGGCGCCGAATTGTTTTTTGGAGAAAAATCGTTTGAAGTGGATGACCTTACCCGTATAGATGAGAATGGTAATGGTATCATCAGTATTTTGAGATTAACCGATATACAAGACAGGCCTAAACTTTTTTCCACTTTTATGCTTAGTTTATTAGCAGAAATATACTCCACGTTTCCGGAACAGGGAGATAGTGATCGGCCAGAATTGGTCCTCTTCATAGATGAGGCACATTTGATCTTCAAGGAAGCTTCAAAAGCCCTGTTAGATCAGATAGAAAGTATCGTTAAACTGATCCGTTCTAAGGGAATCGGGCTTTATTTTGTAACTCAAAATCCGACCGATGTTCCGGATGCTGTTCTTGCCCAACTAGGATTGAAAATACAACATGCTCTAAGAGCATTTACGGCGAAGGATAGAAAAGCCATTAAACTAACAGCAGAAAACTACCCGCTTTCGGATTATTACGATACCAAGGCAGTCTTAACTTCGCTCGGAATTGGTGAGGCATTAATTACTGTTTTGGATGAAAAAGGAAGGCCTACTCCGCTAGCGGCAACCATGCTCAGAGCTCCCATGAGCCGAATGGATGTGCTAACGAATACCGAATTAAATGCTGTTATAAAAAACTCTAAGCTGGTAGATAAATACAATGAGACACTAGATAGAGAAAGTGCCTATGAAATTCTGAATGAGAAAATAGAGAAAGCAGAAGAACAGGCGAAGAAGGAAGACGAGCGTGCCAAAAAAGAAAAAGAAAGACCCACTCAGAGAACTACTAGAAGAAGGGCATCTACCCGGCAAAATCCGGTTATAAAAGTACTTACCAGCGCTACATTTATTCGGGGGGTACTAGGAGTGTTAAAAAAAGTAATGCGATAAAGGTCTCCAATCGTATTTTTGAAACCACTATTTAAATCGTATTAAATCCAATTAATTGCTATGAATAAATTACCAATACTGTGCCTCCTTATTTTAGTTAATATAGGCTGTAAGAAAGAGGTAAATACTGAATTTAGTATAACCAAAGACCAAGTTGGTAAGGTTACGCGCTCCACATTAATTAAAGATCTGGAGACCATCTATGCAGAAGATTCATTAGTGAGAAAAGATCCCGATACGGAACTAGGCAAAAGCACAAGCAACATTGAAATTTTCAAAAAAGGAGGTGACCACTTACTGAGTATTACACCAAGTTCCGACAGCATTCAAAAAATTGGAAATATAAGGATTTATGATTCCAGATTCAGCACTGTTGATGGAGTTAACCTACTAAGTACTTTTAAAGATATTAAAGCACATTATACTATTAAAAAGGTTCTAACTTCTATGAATAACGTAGTGATTCTTTTAAAAGACAACGATCTTTATTTTACGATAAGCAAAGAAGATCTTCCGGCCGAATTACGTTTCGGTGCGAATAATATTGATGCAGTACAAATACCGGAGCAGGCCACCATAAAATACATGATGGTAGGGTGGGAATAATACAATTTAGTGCTATGATCCTATCCTCCCTTTTTCTAATTACCCAAGAACCTTCTTGAAAAAGCTATACAACAACATACTGCCCCTAGCTATTGGTTTCTACTTTAATGTATTAGCTATATTCTCTAAAGAGGGTGTAGCCCAAAAGGCGTTTACACTTTTCTGTACCCCCAGAAAAGGAAAAGTATTAAAGCTGCAAATGTCTTTCCTGGACAAAGCAAAACACGATGTAGTTAAGGTTGGCGAAATGAGTGTACAAACTTATTGCTGGGATGGAGAGAAAGAAACCGTTCTCCTGCTCCATGGATGGGAAAGTAATTCCTTTCGATGGCGAAACCTTATTGACAATTTAAAAAGAGAAGGGTTTCAAGTCCTGGCCTTTGATGCTCCTGGTCACGGTAATTCTTCCGGAAGTTTATTCAACGTACTTCGCTATACAGAATGTACTCAAACAATTGTGTCTCGCTACAAACCCGACTATATCATAGGGCACTCTGTTGGTGGGATGACCGCCGTCTATCATCAGTATCGCTTTCCTATAAATTCCCTTAAGAAGGTCATCAGTATTGGTGCTCCATCCGAGTTTAATGATGTGATGAAAAGGTATCAGGAAATCCTTGGATTTAATGATCGGGTGTATAACGCCTTAGATGCTTATTACAAAAAACATTTTGGCTTTAGCATTGATGAATTCTCCACCGCAGAATATGCCGAAGGTATTACGATCCCTGGATTATTGATTCATGATGAATTAGATCTGATAGCACCTTTTTTGGCCTCTGAAAAAGTACATGCTAAGTGGCGCAACAGCA